>Ga0207684_10001252_pt1 | contig 28162 bp, 22 predicted proteins | sample KBSK5501metaG_FD_184342 | JGI IMG/M metagenome (GOLD analysis project Ga0207684, IMG submission 184342) | Corn, switchgrass and miscanthus rhizosphere microbial communities from Kellogg Biological Station, Michigan, USA - KBS K5-50-1 metaG... | ecosystem: Host-associated > Plants > Roots >...
GTCTCCGTGGAACTGGATCTACAGCGCGGCGCGCCTCAAAGAGGACATCAAGTACTACGAGAAGAAGGTAGACGGCACCGGGCCGTTCACCTTCGTCAACTACACCAAGGGCTCCGTTTGGGAAGGCAAGAAGAACCCCGACTACTTCCAGAAGGATCGGCCCTACCTCGACGGCTACAAGGCGTTCTTCATCACCGACGCCACCGCGGAGGTGAACGCGATCAAGGGCAAGCAGGCGATGATCGAGTTCCGCGGGTTCACGCCGCAGCAGCGCGACGACCTCTCGCGCGCGCTGCCGAACGACCTCGCGATCCAGGAAGCGCCGTGGATCTGCGTGAACTACATCGTCCCGAACGCCAAGCGCAAGCCGTTCGACAACCCGGACGTCCGCCGCGCGCTGACGCTCGCCATCGACCGCTGGACCATCGGCGACGCCCTCTCCAAGATCACGATCGTCAAGGACGTCGGCGGCCTCATGCGGCCGAAGGGCCCGTTCGCGATGCCGGACGCGGACCTGGTGAAGGTCGCCGGCTTCAGCAAGGACGGCAAGGCCGCCAAGGACCAGGCCAAGGCGCTTCTGACCAAGGCCGGCGTGCCGACACTGACGTTCAAGCTGCTGAACCGCAATCTGCAGACGCCATATGAGCCGATCGCCGTTGCTTTGATCAACGAGTGGAAGGCCGTCGGGATCACCGTCACGCAGGACGTGAAGGAGAGCTCGCCCTATCTGGCCGATCTGGCCGCCGGCAACTTCGACGTCGGGCTGGATTTCAACTGCGACTTCCTGGACGAGCCGGACCTGCAGCTCGCGAAGTTCTACTCGGCCAGCAAGCTCGGCAAGGGCCTGAACCGTGCCGGCTACGACGACACCAAGCTCGACTCGATGATCGACGCGCAGAGCCGCGAGACCGACGCGGCCAAGCGCAAGGCGATGGTCGGCGACATCGAGCGCTACGCGATGGACGAGATGGCCTACCAGTACCCGGCGCCGTGGTGGTTCCGGATCATCCCCTACAACAACGCCGTCCGCGGCTGGAAGATCGGGTCGAACCACTACACGAACCAAGACCTCACGACGGTCTGGCTCGCGCAGAAGTAACCCGCGCTCCACGATCGACGTGACGAAAGGCCCCCGAGAGGGGGCCTTTCTCGTACCCTCGGCGCGTGCAGAGATACGTCGCCGGCAGGCTCCTGCTGATGCTCCCGACGCTGCTCGGCGTCGCCATCCTGACCTTCGTCGTCATGCGGCTCGTGCCGGGCGACATCGTCGAGCTGCGCTATGCGGGCGGTTCGGTCGCCCCTGAGGTCATCGCCCGCGAGCGTCATCAGCTCGGCCTCGACAAGCCCATCGCCGCCCAGTTCGCCGACTGGATGGGCGGCGTGGTCACGCTCGACTTCGGCACGTCCCTCTGGACCAACCGGCCGGTCGTCGAGGAGGTGCAGATCCGGTTCGGGCTGTCGCTCGAGCTCGCGCTTCTCGCCACCATCCTCGCGGTCGCGCTCGCGGTCCCCCTCGGTGTGATCGCGGCGGTACGGCAGGACACCTGGGTCGACTACGCCATCCGCATCTTCAGCATCGGCGGCCTGGCGATGCCGTCGTTCTGGATCGGCATTCTCACCATCCTCGCGCTGCTCACGCTCTTCCACTGGTCGCCGCCGCTCGAGTTCGCGCCCATCTGGAAGGACCCGGTCGCGAATCTGGCGCAGCTCATCTGGCCCGCGATCGCGGTCGGCTACCGCTACTCCGCTGTCTCCATGCGTATGACGCGTTCATCGGTGCTCGAGGTGCTGCGCGAGGACTACATACGCACGGCACGGGCCAAGGGCGCGAGCGAGCGGCTCGTCGTGGTGCGCCACGCCCTGCGGAACTCGCTGCTGCCGGTCGTGACGGTCATCAGCCTCGAGTTCGCGTTCCTGATCGGCGGCCTCGTCGTGACCGAGCAGGTCTTCAACCTGAACGGCCTCGGGCATCTGCTGGTCGACGCGGTCGCGCACCGCGACTACACGCTCATCCAAGCGCTCGTCCTGATCATGGCGATGATCTTCGTGGTCATCAACTTCCTCGTGGACATGCTCTACGTCGTGCTCGACCCGCGCGTGAGATACGCGTGAGCGTCACGCCCCTCGCGGAGGAGCTCGCCCGCCGGCGTTTCGAGGAGCACCAGGGCTGGCCGCGCTTCCGCCGCGCGGTCGCCGACTTCGTACGACGCCGGCCGCTCGGTGCGATCGGCGCCGCGCTGATCGTCGTCATGATCCTGGCCGCGGCGCTGGCCGACGTGATCGCGCCCTACGACCCGGAGCAGGCGAGCTTCGCCGACCTGCTCCTGCCTCCGAGCGGGGCCCACCTCGTCGGCACCGATCCATTCGGGCGTGATGTGCTCACGCGTCTGCTCTTCGGCGCGCGCACCGCGTTGCTGGTCGGCTTCGGCGCGTCGCTGTCGGGCTCGACCCTCGGGCTCGTGCTCGGCGTGGTCGGCGCCTACCTGGGCGGCCGCGTCGACCAGGTCATCCAGAGGATGATGGACGTCCTGATCTCGTTCCCGCTCATCGTGCTCGCGATCGCCGTGGTCTCGGCGCTCGGTGGCGGCGAGGGCAAGGTCTACAACGTCGTCATCGCGATCTCGATCCCGATCATCCCGCGCGTCGCTCGCGTCGTGCGCGCGAGCGCGCTCGCGATCGTGGCGATGCCGTACATCGAGGCGGCGCGGTCGGTCGGGAGCGGAGCGACGCGGATCATGTTCCGGCACATCGTCCCCAACGTCTTCGCGCCGTTCCTGATCATGCTCACCGCGTTCCTCGGCCAGGCGATCCTGCTCGAGGCCTCGCTGTCGTTCCTCGGACTGGGCGTGAACGAGCCGACGCCCGCGTGGGGGCTCATGCTGCGCGGCGCGGGCATGCAGTTCATGGAGCGCGCGCCGTGGCTCGCGATCGCGCCGGGGGTCGCGATCTCGCTCGCGGTATTCGGGTTCAACCTGTTCGGCGACTCGCTGCGGGACGCGCTCGACCCGCGGCTGCGCACGGCCTGAAGAGGTCGGCTCCGCGCGCGATCCATACCAACTCGGTCCTGTCTCACCGCGCCGGGGCGCGCACCGTCCCGTCCGCCATCAACTGACGGATCTCCTCCGCGGTGCGACCGAGCTCGCCGAGGATCGCGGCCGAGTGCTCGCCCAGGAGCGGCCCGGCCCGTTCGATCTCGGGCGGCGTCCGGACGAGGCGCAGCGGGGAACCGAGCGCGCGAAGCGCACCGAGCGTGGTGTGCTCGATCTTCGCGAAGAAACCACGGTGCTCCAGCTGCGGATCGGAGAAGACGCGAGCGTAGTCCTGGATCTCGCCGCACGGCACGCCCGCGCCGCGCAGCAGCTCGAGCCAGTGTGCCATCGGAGCACGCTCGGTGACGGCCTCGATGATCGGGATGAGCTCATCGACGTTCCGCCGCCGCGCATTGCCGTCGATGAAGCGTGGGTCGGTCAGGAGAGCGTCCAGACCGAGGGTGTAGCAGAACGCGGTCCAGTTTCGCGGCGTGGTCGGGCCGATGATGAAGTGCCCGTCGGATGACCGCACCGCCTGATATGGCGCGATGTAGTTGTGGGCCGACCCGTTCGCGCGCGCGACGTCGCCGTTCGTGAAGAAGGCTCCCGATTCCCACACCGCGAGCGAGACCGCGGACTCGTACATCGAGAGGTCGATGAGCTGTCCGACGCCGTCGCGATCGCGCGCCGCGAGCGCGGCCAGCACGGCGATCGTCGCGTAGAGCGCGCTGGACAGATCCGCGATCGAGACGCCCACCTTCGCCGGTCGCCCGCCCTTCTCGCCGGTCACGCTCATCAATCCGCTCGCGGCCTGGACGATGAGGTCGAGCGCGGGGCGATCCGCGTACGGGCCGCTCTGGCCCCACCCGCTCACCGCGGCATACACGAGACGGGGATTGTCGGCCAGGAGCGAGCTCGGCGAGAGCCCGAGGTCGTCCATGGTGCCGGGACGGAGGTTCTCGACGATCACGTCGGCACGCCGCGCGAGCTCGCGGAAGACGCGTGCGCCGTCCGCACGCTTGAGGTCGAGCGCGATGCTGCGCTTGCCGCGGTTCAGGCGGACGAAGCTGCCGCTCTCGCCGTCCTGGAACGGAGCGAGCTGCCGCGTCACGTCGCCGCCGTCTGGATTCTCGACCTTCACGACATCGGCGCCGAGGTCCGCGAGCTGCATGCCGCAGAACGGGCCGGCCATGTAGTTGCCGATCTCGACGACACGGGTCCCGCGAAGCGGTGGCGCGCTCAGCAGGTCCCCCACCGGTCCAGTCTGTCACCGGCGACGCGCCACACGCCGGCGCGCCCGGCACTCGATCCGACAATCCAGTACTCGCCGTTCCCGCGGAAGAACACCGCTCTCAGGTCGCAGGTCGTCTTCAGATCCACCCGGTGCTCGCCCGTCTCGCTGATCAAGATCGCGACGCCCCCGTCGCCGACGATGACCAGGAACTGACCGGGCTTCGCGACGGCGTGGAGGTTCGCAGTTGTGCTCAGTGGGATGGGTCGCCAAGCGCCGCCGGTCGCGCCGACGAAGCTGAGCGCGACGCCGCCGTCGCCGACCGCGACGACGTCATCGACGCGCGTCCCCGAGATCGAGCGGAGCGTCGACGTCACGCCCGTCGGCACGGGATGGAAGCCGTCGGGCTCGAGGCGGAGCGAGACCCCGTTCGCGCCGACCACCCAGGCCGACGTGCCGGAGAACGCCGCGACGCCGAAGAGGTCCTCGGTGATCCCGCGCGCGAACGGCTGCCACGACGAGCCTTGCCGCAGCACGGTGCCGCGCGCACCGACAGCGATCACGCCGTCGGTCAGCGTTGCGACGCCGTTCAGGTCGTCGACCTGCACCGTGTCGACGCGGAGCGAGAGCTCGCGGTCGCTCACGGTCACGACACGTCCCGCGGGCCCGACCGCGACGGCGCGGTCGCGCGTGCAGACGGCGGCCGTGAGAGAGCGAAGCGTCGGGTCGACGAGCGCCCACATCGTGCCGTCGAACCGCGCGGTCCCGCCGCCATCGCTGAATACGTAGACCGCCTCGGCCGTCGCGCAGCCAGCCGCGAGCGGCTGACGGAAGACGAGCTCGCTGGTGTCGGGCGGCTCCGTCGGAAGCGCCACCGTGGGGATGGCGCTCGGCGTCGCGGTCGGCGCGACCGGCGGGGGCGTCCGCAGGCGGGCCAGGGCGAGCCCCGCGACGACCGCGACGATGACCAGCGCGGCGGCGGCTCCGCTCGCGAGGCCGGTCCGGCTAGTGGCGCGCGCCGGAAAGCCCCACTAGTCCATCGCCTCGAGACGGCGAATGCGCTCCTGGATCGGGGGGTGCGTGTTGAACAGGTTGTCCATGAACGCGTTGTGGTCGTGCAGCGGGTTCGCGATGTACAGCGACGCGGTGGCCTTGTTCGCGACGCGCAGCGGCTCGGTGTCAGCGGCGATCTTTTTCAGCGCGCTGGCGAGGCCCGGCGGGTACCGCGTGAGCAGCGCGCCGCTGGCGTCAGCGAGGTATTCGCGCTGGCGGGACACCGCCAGCTGGATCAGCGTCGCGATGACCGGCGTGAGGATGGCGAGCACGATCGCGACGACGAAGAGGAGGCTGCCACCGCTCCCTCGGTCCCGATCGCGGCGGCCGCCGCCCCAGAACATCGAGCGCAGCATCCCGTCCGAGAGCAGCGCGATGGTGCCGACGAGGACGGTCACGAGCAGCATGACGCGGATGTCGCGATTGCCGACGTGCGACAGCTCGTGCGCGATCACGCCCTCGAGCTCGGTGCGGTCCATCTTGTCCAACAGCCCCCGCGTCACCGCGATCGAAGCGTGCTTCGGATCGCGGCCGGTTGCGAACGCGTTCGGTGCGGGATCCTCGATCACGTAGATCGCAGGGGTCGGGATCCCCAGCCCGATCGCCAGCGTCTCCACCACGTTGCGCAGCTGCTTCTCCTCGCCTTCGGCGAGCGGCTTGGCCTGGCTCTGCGCCAGCACGAGCTTGTCCCCGGCGAAGTACGAGACCAGAGAGCTGCCGATGGAGAACGCGAACGCGAATGGAAGCAGCGCGACGCCGCCTCCCGGCGCGAGGTACTCCCCGAACACGTACGCGATCGCGGCGACGATCGCCATGAAGAGCACGATGAGCACGACGGTCCGCACGCGGTTCGCCGCGGCCGCGTCGTAGATGTTGACGGTGGGGGTGAGCGGCGCGGAGGAGCTCACGCGCTAGCTGAACTTCACCTGAGGAAGCTCCTTGTCCGCCGCGTCCGCGAGCTCGAAGTACTGCTCCGCCTTGAAGCCGAGCAGGCTCGCGAAGAGGTTGGTCGGGAACGTCATCAGCGCGGTGTTGTAGTCGCGCACGTTCCCGTTGTAGAAGCGGCGGGCGAACGCGATCTTGTCCTCCGTCGCGGTGAGGTTCTCCGAGAGGTCCTTGAACTCCTGCACCGCCTGAAGCTGCGGGTAGTTCTCCGCGACGGCGAACAGCGAGCGCAGCGTGCTGCTGAGCGCGTTCTCCGCTTGCGCGCGATCCTGCGGTGAGGCGGTCGCTCCCGCGGCGACCGCCGCCGCTCGAGCGTTCGTGACGGCCTCGAACGTCGAGCGCTCGTGCGCGGCGTAGCCCTTCACCGTCTCGACGAGGTTCGGGATGAGGTCGTGCCGCCGCTTCAGCTGCACGTCGATGTCGGACCAGGCTTCCTTGACGCGCTGGCGGAGCGTGACCAGGCGGTTGAATCCGCCGATCACGAAGACGACGAGCACGACAACGATGACGGCGACGACGATCAGCTCCACGGTGCCCTCCCCTGGCTTCGCGTCCCGCTCATGATGCCATCACGCGCGCGGAACGCCCGACAGCGCGCGCTCCAGCTCGCGCTGCCGACGCGCGCCGGCCTGGAACCGCGCGACGACCTCGGGCCGCGGCCGGTAGGTGCGTCCGAGGTAGGCGGGCGCTGCGCCGATGTCGCGAAGCGCGCCGAGGCGTTCCAATCCCCAGATCGCGGCACCTCGGGCGGAGCCCTCGCCGGCATTGCTCGCGACGACCGGCCGGTCCAGCGCATCCGCGAGAAGCTGGAGCAGCCACGGGTTCGCGATGGCCCACCCGCCCGTGCCGATCGACCGCTCGATGCCCGGCACCGCGGCGTCGACGAGCGCCCACAGCATCGCGTAGCGGTACGCGACGCCCTCGACCATCGCGCCCGCGATCTCGTCGGGTGAGGTGCCGAGCCCGATCCCGGCGATCGCCGCACGCGCGCCATCGTCCCACGTCGGGCTGCGATCCCCGGCCAGCAGCGGCAGCGCGATCGGGTCGCCTCCGCTCGAAGCGCGGGAGACCACGGACCGCAGGTCCAGCTTCGGGAACGTGCGGCCCAGCCACGACAGCACGTTGCCGGCGTTCGAGAGGGCGCCGCCGGCGATCGCCCTGCGCTCGTCGACGCGGTACGTCCATCCGCCCGGCACGTTCGGCGGATCGTCGGTCTCGAGCACGACGCGCAGCGCACCGGAGGTCCCGACCATGAGCGCCGCCGTCCCGGGCGTCACCGCGCCGCAGCCCAGGTTGGAGCACGCGCCGTCGCCGATCGCGGGGTACCACTTCGCGCCCGCGAGCGCGGGCCAGCGCCGCCGGAACGCGGGCCGCATCGAGGTGTGCGCCTCGTCCGCGATCGGCGAGAGCGTGCGCTCGTCGACGCGGACCGCGGCGAGCATCGGCCTGTCCCAGCTCTTGGCCCGCTGCGCGTAGAGGCCGGTGGCGGAAGCCATGCCGTGCGAGGCGCGGCGTTCGCCGAATACGCGCAGGGCGATGTACTCGCCGAGCGACATCCAGCCCACGCTGGCGCGGAACGCGTCCGCATGGGCCGCGCGCAGGTAGGCGAGCTTCGCCGGCAGGTACGAGGCGTGGAGCATGCAGCCCGTCCGGGCGTGCACCGCGACCTGGTCGAGGTCGCGCCGCAGCGCCGCCGCCGCCGCGCTCGCGCGTGTGTCGGCCCACGTCAGCACCGGCGTGGTCGGCTTGCCGCGGTCGTCGATCCCGAGCACGCTGTGCCAGAACGTCGAGACCGAGACCGCGGCGATATCGCTCGCGCGGCGGCCGGCCGACCGCAGCACGCGATCGATCGCGCCAAAGGTCGCGCGCGTCCGCTCGTCGGGATCGACCGTCGCCTCGCCGGGGCTCGTCGTGCCCACGGGCCGGTCGTCGTGCGCGACGCAGCCGCGCACCAGATGCGCGCCGGCGTCGAACACGAAGGCGCGCAGGCCAGACGTCCCGATATCGATCGCGAGGACGAGCGGTGCGCGCGCTTGGCGGAGCGAGACCTGATGCGGCTCGACGATCACGCGCGCGAGACTAGAGGAGGTCCTTCACCGCCGCGACGATGTGCGACGCCGAGATGCCCGCCGCGTCCAGCAGCTCCGCGGGCTTGCCCGAGCCCGGCATCTCGCGCACCGCGAGGTGCCGGTAGCCGACGAGCTCGCCCATCGCGCCCGCTTCGGCGATCGCCGCGAGGACCGCGTCGCCGATACCGCCCTCGACCCAGTGGTCCTCCACCACGACGAGCTGGCCGCCGGTCGCGCCCAGCGCTTCGACGAGCGCCTCGGTGTCGATGGGCTTCACGGAATACAGGTCGATCACGCGCACGAGAATGCCCGCGTCCTTCAGCTCGTCCGCGGCCTTGACCGCCTCGTGCAGGGTGATGCCGGCGGCCACGATCGCCGCCTGGTCGTCCGCCCCGCCACCGCGGACGACGCTCGAGCCGCCGATGCGGAATGCGACGTCGGCGCCGTAGACGAGCGGCGTCTTCTCCCGGGTCGTGCGGATGTAGCTGATGCCTTCGCGATCCGCCATGAGACGGACCAGCTTCGCGGTCTGGTTCGCGTCGCAGGGATACAGCACGGTGGAGCCGTGGACCGCGCGCATCATCGCGAGATCCTCGAGCGCCATCTGCGACGGACCGTCCTCGCCGATCGAGACGCCGGCGTGCGAGCCTGAGAGATGGATCGTCGCGCGCGAGATCGCGGCCATGCGGATGAAGTCGTACGCGCGCGTGAAGAACGCAGCGAACGTCGAGGCGAACGGCCGCAGCCCCACCACTTGCATCCCCACCGCGGCCGAGACCAGCTGCTGCTCGGCGATGTACATCTCGAAGAAGCGGTCCGGGAAGACCTTCTTGAAGTCCTCGGCGTGGGTCGAGTTGCTCACCTCCGCATCGAGCACCACGACGTCCGGCAGCGCGCCGAGCGAGACGAGCGCCTCGCCGTACGCCTTCCGCGTCGCCAGTGCGTCGGTGTAGGACTTGAGCTCCACCGGCTTCGCTGCGGGCAGCCACGGCTTCCACGGCTGCGGCTTCAGCGTGGAGAAGGCGCGTGACGGCACGGCTCCGATCTCGGCGAGCGCCTGCTTCGCCTGATCGGCGTCGAGCGCCTTGCCGTGCCAGCCTTCCTTGTCCTCGAGGAACGAGACGCCCTTGCCCTTCACCGTCTTGGCGATGATCGCGGCCGGGCGCTCCACACCGCGGGCCCGCGTGAACGCGGCGTCGATGGCGGAAAGGTCGTGCCCGTCGATGACGATCGCGTCCCAGCCGAACGCCTCGATGCGCCGCGCGTATGCCGCGGTATCCCATTGCAGCTCGGTCGGCCCGCGCTGGCCCAGACGATTGATGTCCAGGATCGCGGTGATGTTGGTGAGGCCTTCGTGCCCGGCGTGGTCGAACGCCTCCCAGATCGAGCCCTCCGCGGTCTCGCTGTCACCGACCAGGATCCACACGTGCCACGGCGCGCTGAGCACGCGCGAGCCGGCGAGGGCGATGCCGACGCCGATGGGGAGCCCCTGGCCGAGCGAGCCGGTCGCGACGTCGATCCACGGGAGCAGCGGCGTCGGATGGCCCTGCAACCGGCTGCCCAGCTTGCGGAAGGTCATGAGCTCCGCGTCGTCGATCGCGCCGGCCGCGCGGAGGATCGAGTAGTTCAGCGGCGAGGCGTGACCCTTCGAGAAGATGAGGTGATCGTTCGCGGGATCCTTCGGCGTCGCCCAGTCGTACCGCAGGTGGCCGGCGAGCAGCACGGACATCAGGTCGGCCGCGGAGAGTGACGACGTCGGATGCCCAGAACCTGCCGCGGTCGAGCAGCGGATGCTGTCGGCGCGCAGCTGGCGCGCGAGATCGCGATACGTGTCGAGCTTCGGCACGGCCGCTGTCGCGGTGGCCACGTTCACACGGTACCGCTTCCGCCTGACGGCTATCGTTCGACGCACGTCGCACGGGCGTTCACGCGGAGCGACGGGAGGCTGCGCATGGAGATCGGTCTCTACGGACTCGGGCGGATGGGCGGGAACATGGTCACGCGGCTCGCCCAGGGCGGTCACACCGTCGTCGCGTCGAACCGCAGCCCCGGTCCGGTGGACGAGGCGAAGGGTCACGGCGCGCAGGGCGCGTACTCGATCGAGGAGATGGTCACCAAGCTGAAGCCGCCGCGCGTGCTGTGGGCGATGGTCCCCTCTGGCGACGTCACCGACGAGACGCTCGAGGAGTTCAGCAAGCACGCCGCCAAGGGCGACGTCTTCGTCGACGGCGGGAACTCGAACTTCCGCGATTCGATGCGGCGCGCGCAGCGGTATGGCGACCTCGGCTTCCCCTACCTCGACATCGGCGTGTCCGGAGGCATCTGGGGCCTCGAGATCGGCTACTGCATGATGGTCGGCGGGCCCGCCGACGCGGTGGATCGCGTGCGTCCCCTCCTCGACACGCTGGCGCCCAAGGACGGCTGGGCGCACTTCGGGAAGAGCGGCGCCGGCCACTTCGTCAAAATGGTCCACAACGCGATCGAGTACGGGATGATGCAGGCATACGGCGAGGGCTTCGAGCTCCTCCATGCGAGCGAATTCGAGCTCGATCTGCAGAAGGTCTCCGCCGTCTGGAACCACGGCAGCGTCGTGCGCTCGTGGCTGCTCGAGCTCGCCGAGCGCGCCTTCGAGGCGGAGGGCACCGAGCTCGCGCACATCAAGGGCTACGTGGCCGACTCCGGCGAGGGACGCTGGACAATCAAGGAGGCGATCGACCACGACGTGCCGATGACGGCGCTCGCGCATTCGCTCTTCGCCCGCTTCACCAGCCGCCAGACCGACAGCTACGCGATGAAGGTCGCCGCCGCGCTGCGCAATCAGTTCGGCGGGCATGCGGTCCAGAAGGAATAAGTGGCGGTCGCCTCCAATCCGCTCCGCGCCGGGCCGCGCCTGGCGCGCATCCCGGAGCCCTCGACGCTCGTGATCTTCGGCGGGTCCGGCGACCTGGTGTCGCGCAAGCTCATGCCCGCGCTGTACAACCTCGCGCTGCAGCGCCTGCTCCCGACGACCTTCGCTGTCGTGGGCGCGGCCCGCCGCCCCCTGACCGACGCGCAGTATCGGGAGGAGCTGCACCAGGCGGTGGCCGAGCACAGCCGCACGAAGCCAATCAACGACGAGGTCTGGCGATCGTTCAGCGACCACGTGCACTACGTCTCGACCGGCACGGACCGCGGCTATGGGGATCTTGCGACGGTGCTCGATCGGGTGGAGCGCGATCTCGCCATGCCGAGCAACCGGCTGTTCTACCTCGCGACGCCACCCGCCGCGTACGAGGCGATCATCGCGGGGATCGGCGCGCACGGGCTCGCGCGCCCGGCCGCCGGCGGGTGGTCGCGCGTCGTCGTGGAGAAGCCCTTCGGCGACGACCTCGAACGCGCCATCGAGCTCACCGAGAAGCTGCTCGAGGTCTTCTCCGAGGAAGCGATCTTCCGCATCGACCACTACCTCGGCAAGGAGACCGTCCAGAACGTCTTGGTCCTGCGCTTCGCGAACGGGATCTTCGAACCGCTGTGGAACCGTCAGTACGTCGACCACGTGCAGATCACCGTGGCGGAGTCGATCGGCATCGAGGAGCGCGCCGAGTACTACGACCGCGCCGGCGCGATCCGCGACGTCGTGCAGAACCACCTGCTGCAGCTCATGGCGCTCGTCGCGATGGAGCCGCCGGGCGCCTTCGACGCGAACGCGGTACGGGACGAGAAGATCAAGGTGCTGCGCGCGATCCGCCCGCTTGCCACCGACGAGATCACCTCCTCAACCGTGCGTGGCCAGTACGCCGCCGGGTTCATCGAGGGCACGGATGCGCGCGCCTACCGGGACGAGGACAAGGTCGCGGCGGACAGCACGACGGAGACCTACGTCGCGCTGCGGATGGTCGTCGACAACTGGCGCTGGGAGGGAACTCCCTTCTATCTCCGGACGGGCAAGCGCCTGCCGAAGCGCGCGACGGAGATCGCGATCCAGTTCCGTGTCGCGCCGCATCAGGTCTTCAGCCGCGAATCGGCCGAAGGCCTCGATCCGAACACCCTCGTCCTGCGCATCCAGCCCGACGAGGGCATCTCGCTCAAGTTCGGGGCGAAGGTCCCGGTGCAGGGCATCCGCATCCGGTCCGTCAACATGGACTTCGTCTATGGGGCGTCGTTCATGGTCGACGCCCCGGACGCGTACGAGACCCTGATCCTCGACGCGCTGCGCGGCGACGCGACGCTTTTCACGCGACGCGATGAGGTGGAGCAGCAATGGCGGCTCATCGATCCCATCGTCGGCGCGTGGCGGTCAGGGCAGGTGGACCTTCCGACGTATGCCGCCGGCACGTGGGGACCGACCGAGGCCGACCTATTGATCGCGCGCGATGGCCGCGCATGGAGAAAACCGTGAGCGAGGAGCGCAGGGGCAGGGGCCCCTGCCGAGCGAAGCGAGTCCGCGACGAGCGAACTCGATCAGCCTTGAGCCCTCATCGAGGCACTGAGGCAAGTGCCGAAGGGCCGAGATGATTGAGTGGCGAAAACCGTGATCGATCGGGCCGTCTGGGGCGCGCCCGCCGACGGCGTGAGCTCGCTCGAGCGGGAGCTCGCGCGCCAGCGTCGCGCGCGGACCGCCCACGCCCGCGAGGGACAGATGGTCGCGCGCGCGTCGGTGCTCAACCTCGTGGTCTTCGCCGAGCGCGAGGTGCACGCGCGGCGCGCCGCGCGAACGATCGCCGAGCTCGCGTTCCGCCACCCGTCGCGCGCGATCGTCCTCTGGACCGACCGCGGGCGAACGCGCCGGGCGGAAGCGGCGCACGACACGAAGACGAGGCTCCGGATGCACTGCGAGCTGTCGGAGGCCGACGAGGTCCACCAGGTGTGCTACGAGCAGATCCTCGTGCGCGCCCTCGGGGACACGTACGAGCGCTTGGCGAGCGCCGTGATCCCCCTGCTGCTCCCGGATCTGCCGGTGTTCCTCTGGTGGACCGATACGCCGCCGTTCGGCGGGCGTCACTTCACCGATCTCATCGACCTCGCGGATCGCCTGATCATCGACTCGGCGGACTTCGCGCGGCCGGACATCGCGCTGCCACAGGTCGCCGAGGTCTGCCGGCTCGGTCGCGGGCGCTACGGCGTCACCGATTTCAACTGGACGCGGCTCACCCCGTGGCGTGAGCTCGTCGCGGCGTTCTTCGACGTGCCCCTGATGCGCCCGTACCTCGACGCGGTCACGGGGATCCGCATCGGGTTTACCGTCGACGCCGACGGGCGCGAGGTGCATCCATCGCAGGCGTTGCTCCTGCTGGGCTGGCTGGCGTCGCGGCTGGGCTGGCACGCCGCCGACGCGCTCGCGCCATCCGAGGCTGGCGGGCTGCTCTTCGCGGTCGGCCGCGCGGACGGTGAGCGCATCGCCGTGCGCGTCCGGCCGCGCTTCGAGCGCGACCTCGAGGAGGGTGACCTCTCCGGCCTGCGCATCCAGGCGCGCCGCGCGGGGCGAGACGCTGAGTTCGTCGTGAAGCGCGTCCCGGGAACGGGGCTCGTCGTCACCACGGCGCTCGTGGACGGCGCCATCGTGACCGAACGGACGCTCCCACTTCGGGTGCCGACCGTCGTCGACCTCCTGGGCGAGGAGCTCACGATCGTCGGGAGCGATCGCATCTACGAGGACGCGCTCAAGGCGATCGTCTCGCTCGCCTGAGGCCTCGGCACCGGACTTGCCGCCGTCCTCGGGCATGAGCGCGGCACAGCAAGCCAGCCAACCGCGGCCCCGCCCGCAGCCCGCCCGGCGACTGCTCGCGGAGCGCTACCGGCTTCTCGAGCGCATCGACCGCGGCGGCGCGGGGACGGTCTGGCGCGCGCACGACGAGCGGCTGGATCGCGACGTCGCGGTCAAGGTGCTCGGCGCGGAAGCCGACGAGTCCTTCCGCAAGCGCTTCGCACAGGAGGCGCGCCGCGCGGCGGCAGTCTCGCATCCGAACGTCGTCGCCGTGTACGACGAGGGACGCGACGGCGCCGACGCGTTCATGGTCATGGAGTACGTGCGCGGGCGCTCACTCCGTGAAGTCGTCGCCGAGAGAGGGGCGCTGCCACCACATGAGGCCGCACGCATCGTGTCGCAGGTGGCGAACGCCCTCGACGCGACGCACGCCGCGGGAGTCATCCACTGCGACGTCAAGCCCGCCAACGTGATGCTGGACGATTCGGGCACCGCGAAGCTCACGGACTTCGGGATCGCGCGCGCGGCGCAGGATCCGCAGGAGCGCGAGCTGGTGGGGACGGCACGGTACGTGGCGCCCGAGCGCATCGAGGGCGCGCCCGCGACCGAGCGAGGCGACGTGTACGGGCTTGGCCTCGTCGCGTACGAGCTGCTCGCGGGGCAGCCGGCGTATGCGGGCTCCGACACGGACGAGGTGCTGCGCATGCGTTTGGCGGGCCCACCGCCGTCGCTGCGATCGTCGCGGCTCGGCCTGCCCGCCGAGGTCGCGGGCGTCGCGTCGCGAGCGCTCGCGCGCGACCCGGACGACCGCTTCGCCAGCGCGGGGGCGTTCGCCGCGGCGCTCTCGGCAGCGGCGATGAGCGGCGCCGGCGACGACACGACGCCGATCGGCGTCGCGGCGGCGATGCGCGCGCTGCCGCGGCGGCGCCGCCGCTGGACGATGCCACGGCTGGACAGCGTGCTCGCGCTCGCGGCGATCCTCCTGGTGCTTCTCGGGGTCGTCGTGCTCTTCGCGAGCGTGCGGCCACTGGCCGCGCCTACCGCGGCGCCGAAGGCAACGGCCGCGAGCGTGGCCGGACCCAACGTCGTCGGCCAGCGTCTCGACGTCGCGATCCGCCAGCTCGTCGCGGCCGGCTACCGCGTGACCTGGGACGTTGCCCCAGGCGGCTCGGGAGCACCGTGCACCGTCGTGACCGAGAACCCCGCAGCCGGCGCGGCGCTGGCGCGAGGCCAGACGATCGACCTCCGGTACGTCGCGGGCAAGGACTGCGTGAAGAACGACTAGGAGGCGTCGGGCGGACGTCGCGCGAAGAGCCGGAGCCGGAGCCGCTCCAGCGGCAGCTGCGTCAGTGCGAGCACGAGGAGGCCGAGTGAGAGCGGTACGCCCAGGCGCGCGATGATCGCGACGGGCTCGATCCGCTGCGGTCCCGACAGGTCGCACGTGAAGCTCGGATAGAACTGGCAGCCGTACTGCCAGGTCGGCAGGATGAAGAAGATGCCAGCCTGGTCCGCTGGAACGGGCTGGCCCGACACGAACGGATAGAAGAAGAGGAACGCGAGCGCCGCCACGACGAGGTACGAGGCCACGAGCCGGCGACGACCACGCTCCCACAACGCGCTCAGCGCGGCGGCCAGGGCGATCAGGTAGTACGGCAGCGCGGTGAAGAAGTGATAGAAGAAGAGCACGCGGGTGATCGGGATCCACGACACCAGCTGGGCCAGCAGCGCGAACACGACGAAGCCAAGCGAGACCGAGCGCGTGCGAACGGCCGCGATCGCGCACCAGATCGTCGCGGCGAACGCGGCCCAGAAGATCACGACATTCCCGGCGTCGTAGATGACCGCGCTGCCTCCATCCTCGCTCGCGGCGTAGTACCAGTACACGGGCTTCAGCACGAATGGCCAGCTCCACCAGGGTGACCCCGCCGGGTGCGGCGACGTGAGGCCGGAGTGGTACCAATACATCTGCTTGGTGAGCTCGACGAGGTCCCAGCCGAAGGGCGCGATCGGCCCGCCGAACCACGAGCGGTACGCGAGCAGGTAGATCGCGATCGGGACGGCGGCGAAGCACGCGAAGAGGAAGAGCGCGTTGAGCCCGCGCCACTTGAACAGATCGAGCGGTCCGCCCTCGCCGAGACGGTCGCGGTCGAAGGCACGCACGGTGACGACGATCGAGAGAAGCGCCAGCGCGACGATCGCGTACGCCGCCACCCATTTCGAGGCGAGCGCCAGCCCAAACAGAACGCCGGCGAGGAGCAGGTCGAACGACGCGGACCTCCGTGGCCGATGCGCCGCGACGACGAAGTACCACGCCGCCACGAGGAACGCGCCGGCGTACACGTCGTTCATCCCGATACGCGGCTGGGCGAACATCGATCCGTCGAACACCACGAGCGCTCCGGTGAACGCCGCGACGAGCGGCGACGCGAAGAGGCGCCGCGCGAGCAGCACCAGGAAGAACGCCAGGATCGCGCCGAACACGACGCCGGGAAGGCGCCAGGCCAGCGCGTGCCGGCCCGTCTCGACGAGATCGAGCCCGCCCTCGCCCTGCAGGAGCAGCGCATCGCCGGTGCCGTCGACGCCGAGGCGCGTCGCGGTGGTGGGGATCGCGGCATATGGCGACGCGCCGTGGGTCTCGGCGATGACCAGCCGCCCGTCGGCGAGCGCGTACAGGAACTGCGTGCGCGGGACCACCGCGAGCGCGGTCGCGCCGGTCGCGAACGTCCCGGTACGAGCGTTCGCGAGCGGGACGGTCTCGCGACGCCCGCCCTCGAGCTCGATGACGTCGAGCGAGGGCTCGTCGGCGCGCGCGACGAAGACGCGCTTCGGCCCCTCCGCGTACGCGATCGCGGTGCCCGGTGCGCCAGGGAAGCTGCGTGACTCGGTCCCGGTCTGCGGATCGACGACGCGCACGGTGCCCTTGGGATCGAGGAGATATAGCTCGCTCCCGTCGGGCTTCGCCGCGATCGCTACGGAAGGTGTGCGCACCACGACCGGCGATGCGTCGAGCGTCGAGTAGACGAGGGTGGCCGTATCGCCGCCGACGACGACGCGCCCGCCGGCGGCCACGAGCAAGCGAGCCTGTCGCGCCTCGGCGGGCACCTCACGGGGCGAGAGCGCGCCAATCGCCGTGTCACGCGTCGAGAACTCCGCGATGCCTCGATCCCCGAGGACGATGACGCGGTCGCCTTCGACCGCCACAGCGAGCGGCTTCGAGTCGACGGTTGCGTGGCGCGCGACGAGGGAGCCGCCGCGATCGCGGATCTCGATCGCATCCGGCAGCGCGTATACCCGCGCGCCATCGTTCGTGACCGCGAAGCGGAGGGCGTTCGCCGGGATGTCCTCGTGCCCGATGACGCGGTCGTCGCCGAAGGCGAGGATGCCGAGCGCCATGATCTCCTTCGCGAGGTGCGGGTGCGTCCACTCGTATGGCTCGCGCTGCGCCAGCAGCTCGAACGCGGTGCGTGCGTGATAGACCTCGTCGAAGTACATGTCCCGCGGCTGGTCGAGCCGGTAGCCGCGCGTGGCGAGCACCGTCAGCGCGACGAGAAACGCGACGACGTAGTCGCGCCGCGATGGCGCGCGGCCGGGCATCAGTCCGGCGGGCAGCTCCCAGCGCCGGGCCGGCGCCGCGTGCGGCAGGACCGCGCCGACGTCCGGCTCGAGCCGCGCCTCGCCGCGCAAGAGCAGCCATACCATGTAGGCGAAGCCGCCGATGAGGACGATGGCAAGGGCGATCTGTCCAGGACGCGAGAAGAGAGTGGCTTCGGTCCAGGCAGGAGCGCCCAGCCCGTTCTGCGGATAGCGTGACAGCGCGAAGTACAGCGTGACGAAGAACGTGAGCCCCAGAACGACGTAGGGCACGAGGAGCCGGGCTCGCGTCGCGGCGAGCGGTAGTAGGAGCACGAACGCCGGAAAGAGGTAGCGCTCGTGCGAACGCGTCGGTAGGAAGTAAAAGGCGGCAGACGCGAGCGTGCCCGCCACCAGGAGCATCGCAGTATCCCGGCGCCACCACAGCGGCGCGCAGGAGGCGGCGATGCCCGCGATGAGAAGCGCTGCGCCGATCCGGACGTACGCGTCGTCGGGCGTCCAGAAGTCGAGGACGACGGACCACGGATTGAACGCGTAGAGCGACGAGTACGGATACAGCTCCGAGGCCTCGCGCACGAGCCCGAGTAAATCGAACGGGGACTGGCGGAACGGCAGCGCGAGCGCGACCACCGTTACAAGACCGGCGATCGGAACGCGAACGATGCCCCTTCGATCGCCGGTGCGGAGCGCCTCGAAGACGGCGGCCGCGCCGACCACGATCGGCGCAAGGCCGAACTGCGGCTTCACCATTACCGCGGCTCCGGCGAGCGCCCCGGCCAGTGCCCAGCGCCGCGACCCTGCCGCGAGAAGCGCCCCGAGGAACGCCAGGCTGCCGACGGAATCGAGCTGCCCCCAATAGGATCCGGCGAAGATCGCTGCCGGCGCGAGCGACCAAAGGGCGGCCGCCCTCACGGCCGCCGCGGGACCGCCGTGGCGCCGCACGAAGGCCGCGACCACGAGCACGATCGCGACGTCGGCAGGGATCGAAAGAGCTTTGACGGCGAGCCGGAGAGCTTCGCCGTCGAGGAGCGCGCCGAGTGCACCGAGCACGTACAAGATCCCGGGCTGGTACCCGCTGTGGTGATAACCCGGTGCGTAGAAGGCGCCGGGCCCGACCGTCGCGACGCGTTGAGCCCACGCCGCCAGCGACGCGACGTCCGCCTCGAAGCCGACCGCGGGCAGCGTGACTAGACGGATCGTTACGCCGACGATCAGGAACGCGGCGATCGCGACACGCGCTCCACGCTCGTCTTCGGAGGTGGGTGCTGCCGGACCACCCGATCGGTCCTCCGCTTCGCGCGCGCCGTGGCGTGAGGCGGTGCACGGGGCAGAACCCATTCGCTCAAATGCTATCGACTGTGAATGGGTCGACCGGTGGTCACCGATCACCGCGTGTACCGGCACGGGGGAATGACATCGGGCCGCTCCCGTCCATGTAAGGTTTGGGACCACGCCGACCCATGAAAGGGGACACGAAGAAACGGGCAGGCTGTCGCTATGACTGCTCCACCGCTTCCCGGGCTGTCATTTTTCTTTCCAGCATTCGATGAAGAGGAAACGGTAAGGCCCACGGTCGAGGCCGCCCTTCAGATCCTTCCGGCGTTCGCGCAGAACGTCGAGATCGTGATCGTGGACGACGGCAGTCGCGATCGGACACCGCAGATCGCTGACGAGCTGGCGGCTCGCCATCCGCAGGTGCGCGTCGTGCATCACTCCAGGAACTGCGGCGTGGCCGCGGCCATGCGTAGCGGGTTCGAGGCCGCGACCCAACCATATGTGTTCTACACCGACGGCGACCTGCAATTCGATCTCGCCGAGCTTCGCCGCCTCGTCGCGGCGCTCGACGGAGCCGACGTGGTGGCGGGATACCGAATCGAACGTCGGGATCCTGTCCACCGTCGCGTCATCGCATGGGCGTACAACGCGCTCGTCCGCCTGCTGTTCCGCGTCAGCTGGCGCGACGTCGACTGCGCGTTCAAGGTGTTCCGGCGCGCGGTGTTCGACCGTGTACCGCTTTCCACCGTCCGTTCGAACGGCGCCGTGTTCTTCCCGGAGCTCCTGATCGCGCTCCACCGGGGAGGAGCGCGGATCCGCGAGGTCGGTGTGACCCACTATCCGAGGCGGGCGGGACGCGCGAAGGGTGCGCCGCCGGTCGTGGTCTTGCGGGCGATGCGCGATCTCCTGGCGCTGCGACTGCGGCTCTGGCGAGAGAGATCCGTCGCGGCGAGCGCGCTGGAGCGCTAGCCCCGCGCCTCGAGCATCAGTCCCAGTATCCGAAGTGCACGATCACGATCGTCGCGTACACGTTCAGCGCCACGGCCACGACGACGGCGAGCAGGAACAGCAGCGAGGGTCGTGCGCGCCAGACGCCCGCCCGGTAGGCATCACCCGAGATGGCGAGCGCGACGAGGAACGGCTGCGCGTCGATGCTGAACCGGTAGCCGAATTGGGCGAAGCCGACGGTGCCGTGGAGCACGTTCGGCAGGAGCGCCAGGCCCGCGGCGATCGCCAGCACGCGAACGACCGTATCGCGCCGGACGGAGCGAAGCGCCCCGAAGACCCAGAGGAACGCGGGCGTCGTGAGGAACAGGCTCATCCCGCTGATGCGGAAGCGCAGGAACGCGGGCGTGCCCTCCACGAGCTCGGGCGACTCCATGAAGATCGCGTACAGGTGGCGCGGCAGGTACAGCGGCGAGAACAGCCCGAAGTTGAAGAAGAAGTCCCCCTCGGCCAGGCGCGCATAACCCGCGTCGAACGGCGTGCCCCAGCGCAACACGTCGTAGGCCGCATACACGAGGGCGAGCGGCAATCCGCCGAGGATCACCCCGCGCAGCGCCCCGAGGTACGACATGCCGCGCCGGCGCGCGACCAGCAGCGCGAGCGCCGGGAACACGGCCGCCACCGGCAACCGCGCGAGCGCGGCCAAGCCGATGGCGGCTCCGACCCACAGCGGCGGCCCGCCGCGGGCGGCGAGTAGCAGTGCGAGCGAGGTGAACAGCATGGCGACCGCGTGCGCGGCGTACCAAGCACGTCCGTCGACGCTGGTGAACAGCAGGGTCGTGCCGAACGCCGACAGGACGACACCGGTCAGGGCGACGAGCCGGGGTGCGCCGACCGCACGCAGCGCGAGGTAGAGGATCCCCGCGGACGCACCGCCCGCGAGCTGGCTCATCAGGCTCTGCGCCAGGTCCGTCCCGAAAAACGGCAGGAACGGGAGCGTCATGAGCGCGGGCACCGGCGGGTAGGCGACGCAGAAGCGTCCCGCGCCGCACGTCAGCAGCTCGTTGAGCCACGGCGGGTCGTCGGTGAGCCACCATCGACCGTGCGCGAACGCTTCTGCAAGCCTGCCGTAGTAGTCGTAGACGGTCGGCTCGCCGATCCCGAGCGCGACATACGCGAGGGCGCCGATGGCCCCGACGGCGATGGCGATGCGTCGATCGGTCAGGCGCACGGTGAAGAACCTAACCGCTGGCCGGCCTCAGGCCCGCGCGGACTCGATGATGAGCAGGATCCCCGTCGCGATCGCGACGCGAGCGGGCACCGAGTCGATGAGGTTGCTGGTCCCGCGAGGGCTCCCGAACGGCAGCGTCGCGCCGTCGAGCCGGTAGCGCAGACCTTCGGTATGGACACCCGCGACGTCGCCTCCGAGGGGAAGCAGCGTCACGAGTGAGCCGACGCCGGCCCCAAGCTCGACCGTCGCGCCGCCGCGCAGCGCCTGGATGGTGACGTGACCGCGCACCAGCCGGACGCCACGGCCGAGCATCTCGTCGGCCAGGATGAGAACGTTCGCGAGCGCGTGGTCCACGCGCGCGCCGCCCAACGCGCCAAGGACGACGATGTCAGAGGCGCCGGCCCGGGCGGCGTGCCGGATCGCGAGCTCCGTATCCGTTTCGTCCTTTTCGGCGACATGCGCGTCGATCCGCGCACCGCCCTTCCGGAGCTCTTCGGCCCGGCGGGGGCCGAGCGAATCGAGGTCTCCGACGACGACACCGGGGCGCACGCCCCACCCGAGCAGCGTCAGCGCTCCCGAGTCGGCGCCGATCACGAGATCGGCACCTTCAAGCAGCCGGCGGTCGGTCGAATCCACCTCACCGCCCGCGACGATGACCGCCCTCACCGGGCGCAGCGTATCGCTACGCTTCTCGGGTGCCGGAGCGCCTTCCGAGCCTCTCGTTCTTCTTTCCCGCATACAACGAGGAGAGCAACGTCGAGGCGGTGGTCGACGAGGCACTCGCGAAGCTTCCCCGGTTCGCGGACGACTTCGAGGTCGTCGTGATCGACGACGGCAGCAGCGACCGGACTCCGCAGATCGCCGACGCGCTCGCCGCGCGTCACCCCAACGTACGCGTGATCCACCACATGCCCAATCGCGGCTACGGCGGAGCGGTCCGCTCCGGATTGCGATCCGCAACCAAGGATTTCGTCTTCTTCACCGACGGGGACCGCCAGTTCGACCTCGACGACCTGGCACGCTTGCTCCCCGCGCTAGCGAGCCCCTCCGCGGGCAAAGCGGGTCCCGCCGGGAGCGAAGATGGCGCGGACGTCGTGATCGGCTATCGCCTCAAGCGACGCGATCCCGCGCACCGGCTCTTCGTCGCGTGGGTCTACAACATGCTCATCTCGGCGCTGTTCTTGGGGCGATTCCGCGACGTCGACTGCGCATTCAAGCTGTTCCGGCGAAGCGTCTTCGACCGCGTGCCCCTCGAGCGCGTTCGGTCGAACGGTGCGTTCTTCTCACCGGAGCTCCTCATCACGCTGGGGCGCGCCGGCGTGCGTATGTCGCAGGTCGGCGTCCCGCATTACCCACGGACAGCTGATGAGGCGAAGGGCGCGACGCCGAAGGTGATCTTGCGCGCGATCCGCGATCTGCTGTTGCTGCGACTCCGCTTGTGGTTCGGCCGCTCAGAGTAGGAGTCCCTACCGCTCCAGCCTCCAGATGTCATCGTGAGCCTCGCGTGAACGGATGAGCCGGACGCGACCGCCGTCGATCAGCACGACGGCAGGTCGCGGATGTGCGTTGTAGTTCGACGCCATCGCCAGCGAATACGCGCCCGCCGCCGGGATCGCGAGCACCTCGTCGGCCCGCGGCGTCGGGAGCGCGACGTCGCGGATGAGGAGATCGCCGCTCTCGCAGTACCGACCGGCGATCGCGACGCGCTCGGTGGGAGGCGCGGTGACGCGCTCCGCGAGCAGGGCCGTGTACTCGGCGCCGTACAGCGCGGGCCGGATGTTGTCGCCCATGCCACCGTCGACGGAGACGAACGTGCGAACGCCCGCGACGCGCTTCGTGCCGACGACGCGATACAGCGCGATCCCCGCGCGACCCACGAGAGAGCGGCCGGGTTCCACGACGATCGTCGCCTTCGCCGTCGCCGGCTCCGCGCGGATCGGCGCGCTCACCGCCGCGGCGTACGCATCCAGGTCGAGGAGCGGGTCCTCGGGACGGAGGCGGATCCCCAACCCACCGCCGACGCCGATCTCGGCGATCCGCGCTCCGGTCGCGTCACGCACCTCGCGCGCGAACGAGGCGAGGGCCGCGCCGAGCTCGGCATAGCGGTGCACCTCGTGGAGCTGCGTGCCGAGATGCGCGTGCACGCCGACGAGCGCGAGCCCCGGCGTCGACGCGATCGCCCGTGCCTGCGCGAGCGCGTCGCCGCCGGCTATCGGCGCGCCGAACTTGCTGTCGAGGACGCCCGTGCGCAGGTGCGGGTGCGTGTCGGCGCCGATCCCGGGCGAGACGCGCAACCACACGTTCTGCAGCGAACCGCGGCGGCGCACCAGCGCGGCGAGCCGCGCGAGCTCGTCGGCGCCGTCGATGACGACCCGGCCGACGCCGAGTCGGAGAGCAGCACGCAGCTCCTCGTCCGTCTTGGCGTTGCCGTGGAGCTGGATCCGCACTGGCGCGAACCCGGCGCGACGGGCGGCCAGCACCTCGCCCAGTGAGGCGGCGCTCGCGTCGGCGCCCAGCGACGCCAGCACCCGGGCGACGCCACGGATCGCGCATGCCTTGACCGCGTAGGAAACTCGGGCCGGGCGATGTGGGCGGAACGCCGCGACGTAGGCGCGATGAGCCCCGCGGATCGTGGCCGCGTCGTAAACGTAGAGCGGGGTCCCGTAGCGCGCGGCGAGCGACGCGAGGTCGACGCCTTCGATGCGGAGCCGGCCGCGGTCGTCGACCGCCGCTCCGGCCGGCCAGAGCCCGGGCGCGAGCACGCTAGCCGGAGCTGGACTGGCCGAGATCGTCCGGGAGGTTCTGGATGAACTCCTTGAAGACGGAGAGGTCCTCCTCGCCCTCTTTGGCACCCTCGGCCGCGATCGCCGAACGGAGGAGCACGTTCTCGGCGACGAGGATGCGTGCTTCGGAGCGGATCGCCAGGGCGATCGCGTCGGAGGCGCGCGAGTCGATCTCGATCTCATTGCCCGACGTCTGCAGGAAGATGCTGCCGTGGAACACGCCCTGCCCGTCGCCGCTCTCGACGAGGTCCTTCACGACGACGCGCGTGATCTCCACGCCAAGCCTCGAGAGCATCTCGATCATGAGGTCGTGGGTCAGCGGCCGCTCGCTCGCGATGCCGGCGAGGCGCGTCGCGATGCTGTGGGCCTGATCGGGCCCGATCCAGATCGGCAGAAGCTTGTCCGAGTCCCGCGGCTGCAGCAGGACGACGTGTTGGCCGGTCAGCACGTGCACGCGGACGGATTCGATGGTGCAGGGCACCAGACGTGGAGCACCGAGTCCCCGATGGAGCTCGTCGCGCATCGGTCGAGCCTAGCGCAGTCGCGGATCCCGGCGGGGCCGGAAGAAGAACAGCAGGACGATGCCGGCCAGGAATCCGAACACGTGCGCGAAATACGCGACCTGCTCCGCCGCCTGTGACACGCGAAGCTCGGCCAGGCCGGACACGATCTGGATGACGATCCAGAAGCCGATGACGATGATCGCCGGGAGCTGCACGATCGTGATGAAGATGCCCAGGAAGATCAACGTCCGGATCCGCGTACCGGGGAACATCACGAGATACGCGCCGAGGATGCCGGCGATCGCGCCCGACGCGCCGACCAGCGGCCCGCCGGCGATGAGCCCCTGACCGATCGCTGCGGCGACGCCGCAGAGGAGGTAGAAGACGAGATAGCGCCCGCTGCCGAGACGATCCTCGACGTTGTCGCCGAAGATCCACAGATAGAGCATGTTGCCGATGACGTGCAGCCAGCCCGCGTGCAGGAACATGTGCGTGAAGAGCGGCGCGATCGTGTCGAGCGTGTAGCGGCCGGCACCGAGCGCCGCGGTGAACGTGGCCCAGTCGAACGAGTAGCGCTCGTAGAACGCTTGCAGTGCGGCCTGATCGCGCGACAGGCTGAACGAGTACAGCCAGACCGCGATATTAACGACGAGCAGCAGCCGATTGACGATCGCGAACCGGCTCGCGGGGTTCATGTCGGACAGCGGGATCATCGGCTCGTGTCCGTCGTGGCGATCTTCGTGCCGTGGAGCGTGTACGCGATGTGGGACGTCTCCGCGACGTAGAACGCGCTCGGTTCCGGCAGGCCCGGCGGCAGCGCGAATCGCGCCACCTCGCGCCCGTCCCGCGTCATCTGGATCACCAGGCGGGCCTGCGCGTCGAGGACGTACACGAAGCGCTGCGCTTCGAGCGCCTGGATCGCCGACGGGTGCGCTGTCTCGCTCGCCCAGCGCACGTTGAAGTCCACGCGGTTCGCCGTCGTCGTGAGCGGATTGCGGCGGAATCGCAGGATCTCCGACGCGGTCGTGACGATCCAGACATCGCCGTCGACGGCGAGCGACCGCGCGGTATTCGGCAGCAGCGCCGCGGCGAGGAATCCGATGCCGCGGCCCAGAACGGTCTTGCTCTCCTCGTGCTTCCAGACCTGACCGCTCTGAGCATCGAGCACGTACAGGTTCCCGCCGAACGCCGCCATTCCGTTGATCGATCGCCAGCGGTCGTTCGCGTCCTCCGGCGTGATGTTCGCGATGGTATTGCCCTCGGCCTTCCAGACCTGCCGCGCGTCGTCGATGGTGAGGATCACGGCCTCCTCCGTGGCGACGGCGACCGGGATGGTCACGCCGCGCTGGCCGCGTTGGAGCACGGCTCCGGCCTCGGTCGCCGGCGGATCGCCGAACACGCGCCAGAGCGCGCCGGCGCCCGCATCCGCGACGTACAGGCCGTTCACGGTACCCGCGAGCGCGGTCGGTTTCGACGCGGCGTTCGAGCGGACCAGGTCGATCAGCACGCTCGACAGCTTGTCGGCCAGCGCGTCGATCTGCGCCCGCAGGCCCGCGAGCTGCGCTTTGTCCGCGGCCGGCGACCGGGCAGCCTGCGTGATGCGATCGCCGGCGCTCGCCAGGCGCTCCCGCGCGCGGTCGAAGTCGGGTCGCTGCTGGCTGGTCAGTCGGTTCGCAGACGCGATGTCATCCTCGATCCGCAGCACCGCGAGCCGGTAGTCGCTGATCACCTGGTTCGCCTGGTAGTCGCGGACCGCAAGGCCGCCGATCGACACCGAGACGACCAGGAGGAGCGCGGCCAGGATCAGCGTGACCCGACGCTGACGCGCGAAACGCTCGCGCGACGTCTCGCCGGCGCGCAGCGGCGGCGGGCTGCGGCGCGGGAGCAGCTCGATGCCGACGGCGAGGCTCTTTGTCATGGCCTTCGCGGCCGGAGCGGCGGCCGCGGCGACAGCCTGGTCGAGCCGTGGCCGGCGGCGCCAGATCACATCGAGCCGTGACCGGATCGATTCCGCGATCAGCACTTCGGTGGGCGGACCCGCTCGCTCCGGCTGTGGCGAGAGCCGCTGCGCGGATCCCGGCGACGACGCGAGCTCGATGAACAGGGCGGGGTCGCTTCCGGCGATGCCCTCGGCGACGAAGCGGTTGTGGACGTGCTCGACCGCCGCGCGCGGGTGCAGCGTCACCGCGGCGTTCTTCAACGCGTCCGCGCCGAGGCCTTCCACGAGAGCGCCGCCCGCGAGAATCACCGTGTCACCCGCTTCGATGCGCTGTCGCCACACGGCGGGAAGCAGATCGGCTTCCGCCCCCAGTGCGGCGGCTTCGCGCGTCGTCGTGCGGTGCACGAAGTCCGCGAGCTCGCCCGGTTCGTCGCCCGGCAGGAAGAGCCGCGCGCGGCGCACCAGGAACACCTGGGCCGCGCCGATGCGCGCGGCGTAGACCTCGTTGTTCACGACGATGGCGCAGGCGCAGTGGAGCGCGAGACGCCCGCGCTGGTCCTTCAGCCGTTGCGCCGCGCGACGATTCGCGTCCCGCATGGCCCTGCGGAGCGAGACCTCGATCCCCGCCGAAAGGTCGTAGTAGTACTCGTCCTTCACCAGCTCGGCGACCTCGCGCGCGAGGTCCTTTCCGTAGCCCGAGGGCGGCGCGACCTCGCAGAGGAAATACAGGCGTCCCTTCGTGCGAAGCGTCGCGCCGGTCTCCGGCTCGTGCACGAGGACGACATCCATCCCCGCGCGCACGTCGGTCGTCGTTCCGACCTTGGTGAGGAGGCTCTGCGGTCGCACCCCGCCGAGTATCCGCCCTACTGACGGACAGGCGAAGCCGGTCCGGAAAGCCGGAGCCGAAGGCGGAGGTCAACTGACGGACAGGCGAAGCCGGTCCGGAAAGCCGGAGCCGAAGGCGGAGGTTAGCGGCTAGCCTCGCGGATGCCGCCGGACCTCGAGGGCACCGGGCGTACGCGGACGATGCCGCTGCGCGGCGCCAACGCCTCGAGCGCGCGCAACAGGTCGCGCTCGCGGAGCCGGATCTCGGCACCCCACTGCGCGTCGGGCACCGTGACGACGAGCGTGTGTCGCTCCACCGCGGTGGCGTGTGTGAGCGACGCGTCCGATCCGAGCACGCCCGCGGCGGCATCGGACCAGCGATGCACCGCCTCCGCTTCGGCGAGCTCGTCGCTCAGCCCGAGCTTCCGCAGGAGGCGGTCGACCGCGCCACCGAGCGGCTTCATGGATGCAGATCCTCGGGTACGCGCACGAACCTCGCGCGCTCGGAGAGTGCTCGTGGGAGCCCGGCGGGCAGTGCCGCCGTGAGCAGCACCTGCGCGCCGGAGGGCAGTGCCTCGACGAGCGCCTCGCGCCGCCGCGGATCGAGCTCCGACAGCACGTCGTCGAGAAGAAAGATCGGCTCCTCGCCGCGCCGGTCGCGCAGCCAGGACGCCTCGGCGATCTTCAGCGCCAGGACGGCGCTGCGCTGCTCGCCCCGCGAGGCGAACGTCGAAAGGGCGCGGCCGCGTGCGCTCACGGCGATGTCTTCGCGGTGCGGACCGACCAGCGTCGTCGCCTGCCACATCTCTCGCTCGCGCTTCTCCGCCAGAAGGGCGCGATAGGCGGCCTCGCGCTCGGCGGGCTCCGTCCCCTCGACCTGTCCCATATAAGCGAGCTCCACCTCGTCGGTCCCCGCGAACCGCGTCGCCGCCTTGCGGAACGGGCCGATCAGCTCGGTGATGGCGCGCAGCCGCTCGCTGGAGATGACGGCGGCGAGCCGGCAGAGCTCGCCGTCCCAGAACGCGAGCTCGACCTCCGTCGATTCGCCGTCCCGCAGGGC
>Ga0207684_10001253_pt1 | contig 28161 bp, 22 predicted proteins | sample KBSK5501metaG_FD_184342 | JGI IMG/M metagenome (GOLD analysis project Ga0207684, IMG submission 184342) | Corn, switchgrass and miscanthus rhizosphere microbial communities from Kellogg Biological Station, Michigan, USA - KBS K5-50-1 metaG... | ecosystem: Host-associated > Plants > Roots >...
TTAGCGTCGGTCCGGTACGTATGCGTCCGCTCGCGGTCCTCGGTCGTGATGCTAAGAGAGTCGAACAAAGCGAGGTCTCGCAGGCTCTCGGTGGCCCGGTTGGAAAGCGGCCATTCGAGAACCTGTACCAGGGGGAGATGCGATTTCACCCATTCGCGTTCCACCGGATTGTCATCGATAAAGACAAGGTGCTCGAGAGAGAGGTTCAACTCGACTGCGATGGCAGCGACGTTCGTAGCTTTGTCCTCCCAGTTCAGTTTTATCATCACGAAGTCGTCTTCGTGGAGCGCGCAGGAAGGATGGTTCCGGAGCACGTCGAGGACGTCGGAGGGTTCGTTCTTGCTGCAGATTGCGAGGACGACGCCGCGCCTGCGCAGGTCAAGGAGACTTAGTTGAAAGTCTCTGTACTTCCTTCCGGCCCCTGCCTCACCTAAGACGATGCCACCGATGCCCTCTTCACCGACGACACCACCCCACAAGGTGTTATCGCAGTCCACGACAACGCATTTCACTGTTGGCCCTACGAGCGCACGCATATGGCGTAGATACGCCTTCGCAAGCTCGCGCAAAGCGGTCTGGCTGAGGGGAGCGTCGGCGACTCGTGCCCCCCGCTCATCGAAGGCATGTCTTAGACCGATCTGCGAGAAAATGTGATCCAGATCGAGCACGTAAGCGCCCTCGACTCGTGAAAGTTCTTCCGCAAGGTCGACATTCATGCGGCGGACCAGGTTCAAGTGCCCAAACGGATTTTGGGTATCCGCGATCCCGTCTGCCAGGGCGAGAGGCGCCACGAAGTTGTGTACGAGGATTGGTAGTCTCGAGCGCGCGCGGATCGCATGGACGAGTCCCAAGACAACACCGAGCGCATCGTCGGCCATTGCTCTTCCCGATCCACTTGGATCATGCGTCAAGGCTGGAGCAAGCTCTTCGAGCCTGAGGCAGACAACCAGGAGATCAGCGTCTTCACCTGCTTGGGATTGCAGCACCTCGTCTGCGGCGGGGTCGTATCCCGAGTATGCGATTTCTACGGCCACTCCTGCCTGATAGGCAGCGATCTTCAGAAGAGGCTCGATGGGCTCGATCGTGAAATTCCTAAGCATCAGCAGGGTCTTGGTGGCGAAGAGGTTGGGTGCTTGATGCCTTAGGTTGTCAAGCTTTCGAGCGGCTTCGACGTGACGACTTAGAGTTGGTTTCTCCTCAAGCCACGCAAGGATCTCGTCGAATTGCCGTGTGACCTCATCCCCGGGCGGCGTCTCGAACGCTACCAACTGACCTGGCCGCCGCTGAGGTGGATCGTCTGGCCCGTGACGAATGAGCCGCCGCGCCCGAGTAGGAACGACACTAGATCGGCGACGTCCTCAACCTTCGCGAGACGGCGAAGCGGGGTTCGCGCTGCTTCAGTCATCTTGATTCGGGGGGAGACGTCCGCTACAAGATCGGTTTCCACCATTCCTGGTGCGATCGCGTTTGCGGTGATGCCATGAGGCCCTCCCTCGACCGCGATGCATTTCGTGAATGCAGCCAAAGCTGCTTTCGCGACGACATACCCCGTCATCTTGTTCGGGGGAGTCCCATACGCGGCTTGAGACGTCATGTTTACGATTCGGCCGAAGCCCCGCTCTATCATCGCGGGCAGGATCGCCCGCACACATAGGAAACTGCCTCGCAAGTGAGTAGCGAGGTGCTTCTCCATGTCTGCCCACGTCGTGTCCTGTAGTGCTCGAGGGTCCGTCGGACTGCCCGCGTTGTTGACTAACGCATCCACGGATCCGAACGTCTCCAGGGCACGTGACATGAGTTCCTCAGCACGGGGGGGATCCGAGACATCGGCACGAACAAGGGTAGCTTCACCCCCTGCCTCGACGATCGACCTCAGCGTTTCGTTCGCGCTCGCGTCGTCTCGAACGTAGTTGAGAACGACGCGAAGGCCGTCTGCAGCAAGCCGCCGGGCGATAGCCGCTCCGATGCCACGACCTGACCCAGTAACTACAACCGTCCCAGCCGTTCGCTCGGTATCCAAGGTCGTGTCTTCCGTTTCGATCACGTGGACATGAGCTTCGCCATCCAAGACAACCTTATCCTTCAGGTTTCTGACCTTCACGTCTAGCACGAGAACTCGCGTTCCGGGGGAAACGTGACGCACCCGGACTTCGATCAATATCTGATCACCGATCCGCACAGGCGCTCGGAAATTGAAGCTCTGTGATAGCCACAATGCGCCCGGACCGGGAAGGATTGTACCGATTACGGTGGAGACATAGCTTGCAGTGAGCATCCCGTGGACGACGCGCCCCCCGATCCCTGCCTTATTGCCATAATCCTCGTTCACGTGGATCGGGTTGTCATCGCCGGTCAGCTCCACGAAGCGAGTGACGTCTTCGGCTTCGATCACGCGGGTGATCGAAGCCTGATCCCCGACTGTCCACTGGTCGAAGACGCGACGATCGTTCGTGTGGGCTGTCACAGTCTCCATGGCTCTGCGAGAGTGATTGCCCCGCATTCTAACCAGAGGATTCCGAGTCGCCATCGCTATACTGCGCTGATGCCGAGCACCATCCTGGCCATGCGGCGATTCATCAAGCGTCTCGAGACCGAGGCCGCCATGTGGCGTGAGGAACCGATGAGACGCGTTGCGGTTCGGAACCGCTTTCTCCGCCCATTGCGGCAGCGCCAGTTCTATGCGTTCGGGGAGTATTCGATCTTGGACCGGCCGATTTGGCTGTACGGGCCGAAACACATCTCGGTGGGGGCGTTCGTGGTTATCCTCCGTGGGGGATGGCTGGCTGTGGAGCGGGTCGCGTGGAAGGAAGAACCTCCAGTTCTCGATATCAGAGACGGAGTGGGAATCCGAGTCGGCTGTACTGTGTCTGCCGCGAAATCGATCCTTATCGAAGAACACGTCGGGATGGGAGCTAACGTCACGGTCATCGATTCGAAACATACATGGGTAACGGGAAGGGCGGGCCCCCTTCACAACCCCATCGAATCCTCCCCGGTCCGGATAGGACCGGGGACGTGGCTAGCTGATAGAGCGACCGTGGCTGCCGGGGCCGATATTGGAGAGCAATGCGCTATCGGACCGAACAGCAGCGTGAGCGGAAGGATCCCAGACTTCTCGATAGTTCTTGGCAACCCCGGGCGGATCGTGGGTTCTACGCGCGTCTGATCGATCCGATCTCGTGACTCGTTCTTAGGTGGAGGAGAGGATCCTGGACTCGCTTCGCGATGCGAGCGTTCTCGTTACCGGTGGTGCAGGTTTTATCGGCTCCCACCTGGTGCGACGTCTGGTTGGAGAAGATGCCGACGTTCACGTCCTAACCAGCGAAGTTTCGTCCTTATACCCTGGACGATTGCTCGAGATAAAGGACAAGATCACCGTCCACGAAGGGAACGTCGTGGATCGAAGCGCCATGGATTCAGTCGCGCGCAGGGTCAAACCACAAGTGATCTTCCATATGGCCGCGTTCACGCACGTCGGGAAGTCTTGGACGAGGGTTGACGAATGCATCCAGACGAATGTGCAGGGGACTGTCAGCCTGCTCCAGGCTTTGAACGACGTCGGTTACAAACGGTTCCTCAACTTCGGCACGAGCGAGATATACGGCGACATCCCGGCCCCGTTCCGTGAAGACGCCATCGTGAACCCGATCTCGCCCTACGCGGTGAGTAAGTACGCGGCCGAGCGCTTCTGTCGCATGTTCTATCGAAGCTTCGGCTGGCCGCTCGTTATGCTTCGGCCCTTCAACGCATACGGACCCGGGCAGACGCCGGACCGCGTCATCCCGGAGATCATCGCGCGCGCCGTGCGAGGGGACGAGCTCGCCATGACCCAAGGCCTCCAAACACGGGAGTTCAACTACGTCACCGACCTGGTTGACGGCTTCGTGCGCGCGGCGGTGACGCCCGGGATCGAAGGCGAGGTCATCAACATCGGCTGCGGTGAGGATGTATCCATGCGGGCCATCGCGACAACGATCTTGGATCTGATGGGCAACCCGATCACGCCGAAGTTCGGCGCCCTACCCGAGCGGCCCGCCGAGATCATGGAGATGCGGTGCGACAACACGAAGGCGCGCGCGCTCCTCGGATGGGAGCCGAAGCACACGTTGCAAGAAGGGCTTGCGAAGACGATCGACTGGTACAAGGCGGAGCTCGCCGGACCGCGCTCGCCGTTCAACCCCTGAACGCAGGAGTTAGGCAGGCGAGGCTGGGCCCCCGCCTAGCTCCCAACGTGAGTACGTCAAACGAGTGATCCGGTCTCCGGTAAAGGAAACTGCCACGATCCTCAAGGCGCGTCCGGAAGCCGTCTCGAACGTCATCGTCGCAGTCGCGGTCGGTACCGACACTGTGATGTCCCCGCGTATCTGCCGGCCTCCCAGCGCCGGGTCCTGAACGACGGTTTCATGAAGCCGCGCCCACGCATCCGGACCCCGTCCCGTCCACTCCGCGCCGTCGTCGACGACACGCACGAAGACAGAAGGCATCGCCATATCGCCGATACGGTCGAGCTGCCGGAGGTTGATCGCGGCCACGACTCGATCGAGGTTGTGTTGGATCGTGCGTGCGCGCGCGGAGACCTGCTTGCCGAAATCGCGTTCCTTCTTCTCCCGATCCACTGATCGACGCGGCCTTCGCACGATCCGCCGGCCGCGCGCGCGCGCCGCGCGCGCCGTGCTCGCCGAAGGCGACGCTTGGGGTGCGGCTTCCGTCGAAACGTCGTAGCCGAAGCGTTCGAGCGTCTCGCCCGCCACGCGGAGGAAGGCTTCGTGATCTGCCGGCGAAAATGACTTCTGCCATTTCCCGACGCCGATCCCAGGGTCTCCTGGGTCTGCGTTGTACGAGATCGCTGCCTCGATCATCACAGCCTCGACGCTGGCCTTCCCCGAGGGGAGGCCCAGCTCCTCGTAGAGGGTTGAGATCTGATGCAGCGGATCGGCCAGCATCCGCTCGTAGCCGACCGTGTGGAAATGCTCCAGGGAATCGCCGGCAGCCTCCGCGGCCTCAACCGTCGCGCGCCACTCCTCGGCGGCGTCGGTGATGGACGCCGGGGCCGTCGACCACGTCTGGTTCACGAGCGAACGCGCGACGTCTCGGCCATCGCGGATGATGTGGACGATGTGAGCGTCCGGGTATATCGATCCGATCAGGTCGACGCATGTTGCGTGCTCGGGCGTTCGTTCAACCAAACGCTTCGCTCTGGGGTCTTCTTCGAGAAACGGCCGGAGAGCTCGATCGCAGAAGTCGCGTAGGGCGTCGAGGAGATCCTCTTCGTCCATGTAGATGACCCCGGTTGTGGTGGATCCGCGAACGCCGTGTTGGAAGCGCTCGCGCAAGGGCCGGATCCCTTTGGAGAAGAGATGCGTCTCCGAGGGGATCGCGGTAACGTCGGGATGGGCATCGAGGATCCGCTGCAACCAGTTCGTGCCGCTCCGACGGGCGCCGACGAGGAAGATGACACGGTCTCGAAGGGGGCTATCGGCGCGGCTCATCGCGCCATCCCGGAGATGACCATCACGCGCGGGCTGTTGTAGTGGCCGAGCTCTCTCGGTCGGCCGTGGTCGAGGCACAGGCGGTACGCGTCCGGCGCAATAGTGTCAGCCCCCGCACTCATGTGTTCGAGACGAACGATCGTCGAGGTCCGAACGGTTCATCGTCGGGCGGCTCGATTCTACGCGGGACCATTGGACGGCAGTGGGCGCCTAGAGGACGATCCGCCGCGCGCGCGCGCTTCCCTCAAGCAGAGACAGGAGGCTGACGGCATCTCCGACCGCCAGCTGTGCGAGCCTGAACTGGGGAGGCCGGCCCGGCCGTCCTCTCGCGTCGCGCCACCTGCGGCGGAGCCAGGGGATGATCCCGACCAAGAGCCACGGCTTGCGGGTGAGCAGCGCCGCGAGCGAGGAGACCGCGGCAAGATCGAACTGGGCGGTCAGCGGGGACAGGAAAACACCAGCGACCAGCGCGTTCTCCATGCCGGGGGAGCGGCGAACCAGATCTGGGAATTGCACGCGCCGCCGAAGCTCGGCGAGCCACTCCGGGTACGTCCCCGCGTGCACTCGATGGTATACCAAAGCTTCCTCGGAGAATGCGATCTGCATCCCCGCACCCCGCGCGCGCCACCCCAGCTCTGTGTCCTCGCCGAATGGTCGCCTCGCCCCGGTGACATCCGGCAACGAGACATCGAACCCACCGACACTCTCGAGGCTCGACCGGCGGAAAGCGATGTTGCACGACTCGAACAGCCAGTTGGCCCGAAGAACCCACAGGGAGCGATCCCAGGGGCCGGCGATCGCATAGCCGCCCGGCTCCGGCAACACCTTGCCTTGCACCATGTCGGCTCCCGATCCAAAAGCTTCCATGATCGCTCGAAGCCAGCCCTCGGTCGGAAGGCAATCGTCGTCGGTGAAAGCGATCAGCGGCGTTCTTGCGATGGAGCTGGCGACGTTGCGCTTCACGGCCGGGCCCCGATCCTCTCGCAGCTGTACCGCGCGAACCCGAAGGGGTGTACGAGCAACGACCTCTTGCATCCTGGCCAATGTCGCTCCATCGGTGGCGTCGATGACGACGATGACCTCGAAGTCGTCCGCGGGGAAATCCTGCGATTCGAGCGAGCCGATTAGCTCCGTGAGGAATTCCGGTCTTTCGTGGGTCGGGATGCCTACGGATAACGTCGGAGCAGGCTCCCCGTTCCATCGAGAGCTCGCCAGCTCAGTATCTACGTCGGCACCCGGTCCGGTGAGCGCGCGCGGCGCCGACGACGCTCTCCGGCGCGGGGGAACTTTCGCCATGCGGGTTGACGCCTCCATCGAGTCGCCGGCTGCGCAGCGGCGAAGGCCCCGCATGGTAACGCACTGCAGGACTTGTTCGCGGCGCCGCCCGCATGAAAGGATTCCTGAGCTCGCGGCAGTTGCGTCGGCGCGAGTGAACAGTGCGGAGCGAGCCGCGGGGAGCTCGAAACGATATTGCTCTCGAGCGCGCGGTGGTTAGTGGTGAATCGTCGGCTGAGCAGGGGGCTGGGATGGCAGTCCGAGCGCGTCGCTATGCGGCGTTGGCTCTCGCGGCCGGCCTGTTGGTCGGATGCGGAGCGAGTCGTCATACCGGGCTTGGTCCGACGCGCGGCGCTCTCGGCCCTGGGGCCTCCACGACGGTCAAGGGCTTGATCCTTCCGAGCCGGCCTGCGGGGTCGCCTTCGAGGCGACCGACCGGGTCTTCAAGCCCCGGGGCATCTTTCGGTGGGCCGCGGACGAGCCGGAGCCCTTCGACCGGGCGGATAGACGTGACGACTTCGAACGACGGTGCGTTCTCGATCTCCGGAAGCGATTGCGGAGGGGGCACCTCGATCGCGTTTTTCCACTTCGGGCGCCCGGGCAGCGGCGAGGAAGTACGGATCGACATTAGTAGCGGCTATCGCGGTCCGGGTGTCTACGGCCCCGGCACGTTCGGGGTCTCGTCGTCTGTCAATCACGCTGGGCACGGATGGTTCGTGAACTTCCAAAGCTCATCGGACGCTACGCTGACGATCGACAACGGCGCGCGCGCGGGAAAGATCAGCTTCACCAGCGAGGTGGGAATGCATGAGGCGGTCAGCGCCGAGTTCAAGTGCTGACCGCCTCGTTGTCGTTTGGTTTAGATCTGATCCCAGACTAAGAACGCCGAGGGAGTGCCTCCCGGTGGACAATGCAAGAAGATGTGCGTGTCCAGATTGCCTGCCCCGATCGTGTTCCCGGATCCCGTGACGATGAAGGGGGTGGCGATCGGGAAGGTTGTGATAGGTGACGAGAACTTCTCCAAACGGGTCGTGATCTCCCCGGTGACGACGTTGGTAAGCGTGAGGCTGACCTGGATGCTCAAGTTCGTAACGACGCCGCTGGCGTCGCAGAGACCCAAGCCGGTCGATGTGCCGGTGCCTGCGACCTGAGCTTGGTACGTCGTGTTTCCGTCCGCGCACTGACCGCCGCCATTCAGGCTCCACAGCCAGTGGTTCCCGATGTCGTTGATCACCTCGAGGTTGGCACCGGTCGTGCACTCGAGGTTCGGCGTCAATGACGCCGACGCCGTCGGCGCGCCCACGACGCAAAGAGATACTGCGGTCACCACGGTGGCGACGCTCAAACGTAGCGCGAGCCCTCTCGTAAATCTCATCGTCCCAACCCCCGAATTTTCCGGAAGAGCTTGTAGGAGAAGGAGTCGCGCTCCAGATCTCGCCGCACCTGCTCTTACCCGAACTGCCCGGCCTTGTTGCGACGCGCCGGTCGATCGCCCTGACCCCCAATACCGGAGTCACCGGGATGATTCGCCGCAACCCTTTCAGGCTCCTGCCGATTCTGCCCATTTTTCCGATATCGGGTGGAACCACGATCGCCACGTCGAGTCGGAAACTGGTCACCTGAGGTGGCGGATGCGGTCTGGTATCTTCGCCCGCGTGACGGTCGAAGGTTCACACACGGAAAGAGCCACGTATCGCGGCGGCAGACGCGATCCGGACCTTGATCGTCCGAAGGTCGACGTCGGCGTCGTCACGTGGAATACGGGTGAGCTCACGTCGGCTGCCTTGCGGCGTCTCTTGGACACCGACCAGGGCTGCCAGCTCCGACTGCTCGTACGCGACAACGCCTCGACCGACGGAAGCGCCGGCATCATCTCCCGCGTTGTTCCCGAGGCGGAGATCGATGCAGGATCCGAGAACCTCGGCTTCGGAGCGGGGATGAACCGGCTCCTCGCCAAATCGACCGCGCCATGGTTCTTCATTCTTAACTCGGATGCTTGGCCCGAGCCGGGAGCGATCCGGGCGCTGGTCGATACTGCGAGAGAGCGGCAGGGTGTCGCTGCCGTAGCGCCTCGGGTCGAACGTCCCGACGGCACGCTCGAGCACACGACGTATCCCTTCCCGTCCGTGAAGCTGGCCGCCCTCCTCGCGATCCGGGGTAGCAGGATCAAGAAGGAACGCGCAGAGGGCCTTCTCCTCGAAGGCGCGTGGAAGCACGATCGGCCGAGGAGCGTCGACTGGGCGATCGGGGCCGCTCTCCTGGTTCGGCGCGACGCGTACCTCGACATCGGCGGTTTCGACGAACGGTTCTTCATGTACGTCGAAGACGTCGATTGGTGTTGGCGCGCGCGCAGGCGGGGCTGGGACATCTGGTTCGAGCCGTCGGCACTCGTTCGGCACATCGGGAATGCGTCCGCTTCGCAGAGCTACGGTTTGCGCCGCACGAAGGCTTACCTGTCGAACACCTATTGGTTCTTCCGTCGAGAGCACGGACCTTTTGCCTCGGCGGCGTATCGAGCCTGGAATCTCGTGGGCTCCACGCGCCTTTATCTGACCGCCAAACGTGCCGGAGATGAGCCGCGCGCGCGCGTTTGGCGCGATCACATGGTCGCCGCGGTTACTCCTTCATCGCGTCCGTACGTCCTGCCGCGAGAGGATGGCTCGGGCTCGTAGAACGCGCCTCGCCTCTCTCGAGCTACGGGGTCGCGATGAGGACGGCCCGCCAACGCCCGAGGCCTTCTTCGAATCGCGGATTGAGGCGATAAGCCGTCTCCACGCGGACGTCCGAGAAGCCTGCGTCCAACACCATCTGCACGAACGTGTTCAGCGACGGGATCCACCACGTTGCGTTCGGCCATCCACCCAGGTACTCGGTGTAGGTTCGGCCTGCATCCCTGTCGAGTTCCGGGTTGTAGGCCTCGACGATCATGGCTCGACCTTTCGTGACCGAGCGGATGCGTCGAAACGCTTCGAGCGGCCGCTCGAGATGAAGCGATACATCCGCGAAGTGCACGAGATCGAATGTACCGAGGGTCGCCGGATCGAGCTCGTAGACGCTGCCGGCGATCCGCTTGACCTTCGAACCGAGGGCTCGGCGTGCGATCTCAAACCCACCCCCGAGTCGTTGATCGAGATCCTGATCGAGCACCGCCTTCCGCAACTGCGGCGGGAAGTCAGTCTCGCTGAGAAGATCGAGATCGACGGATGTGACTTCGGCTCCGCGACGCTCGAACTCGAATGACCAGAACCCGTCCCACGCTCCAACGTCGAGAACACGTTGGCCCGTAAGGTCATCGGGAAGGCCGTAGTGGGGCACGAGCGGCCGGTGGTCGTAGTAACCGGGCGTAACGACGCCCCCGGGCAGCTCCACCGTGTGATACCAGATCTGCCGCTGAACCTGGGCCTGCAGCGCGGCCGTATCCGTCGCCGGCGTCCACGCGTCAGGGTACCAAGGGGCTCTTTCGCGCAGACTATGGATGTACGAATCCATGGTCTGTTCCCTACGTTGCAGATGGAGGGCGGGGATGTCGTTCGGGAATTCGATAATGCTACGGCCGCTGTCGACGGCTGCGCCGCCTGCCGGTCGCAGAGTCCTTCGCAGGCGCCTGGCGAAGCTCGCCGGGACTTCGACTTCGATCCCGAACCCGCGCCATTTCCATGAACGCTTTGACATCGTCTGAGCCCCCGGCCGATGGCCTATGAAATGGGGGCCCATATTGCCAGACTGTTTTGTTCTTGGCGTTTTGCGGCCAGGGGAACCGCTCGCGCGACATCACCCGGCGGAGTCGACTGACTCGCGCATCAAGCGCATCAAGGCTTCGTGGTAGGGCTGGATATCGTTCTGTTCCGCCATCCGGCGGCCGTTCGTGCGAAGTCGGGCGACCAAGGACGGGTCGACGGCCAGCTCGCGTATCCGCCCGGCAAGAGCTGGCGCGTCTTCGACCGGATGGAGCAGGGCGGTTTCCCCCTCGACCATCAGCTCGCTCGATCCGCCCGTTCCAGTGCCCACAACCAGGCACCCTGTGGCCATCGCTTCGAGAGGAACGAGACCGAATGGCTCCTCCCAGATCGTTGGGAACAGCAAGACGTCATGTTCGAGGTAAACGTCGGGCAGCTGCGTTCGGTCGAGCGGCTCGAGCCAACGGATGGCAGAGTCGACGTTCTGCTCGGAGGCGATCTGCCGCAGCTCCGACGCGAACGCCTCGTCGCGCCAGCCGACGATATCAAGAGCCGCTTGCACGCCGGTCTCGCGCAAGCGAGCGAGAGCGTTGATCGCGGTCTCGACGCCCTTCCGGCGTTCGACCCGTCCAACATACAGAAGTCTGATCGGTTTTCGGAGCGGGTCGTGAGGGTCTCGATCGCGAGCCATCGCGTGGAAATCGATCGCATTTCGGATCGTGACACCTTTCCCTCTCCAGGGCTCGAACCGTTCTTCAATGTGATCCCTCATGAAGTCGCTGCAATATGCGGGCCAGACATGTTCCATCGAGCCATCCAGATCGACGGGAGCGAAGAGCCGCGAGGCCAGAGATCGGAGGGCCGGCCGAGCGATCCGGTCTCTGCGCCTGCCGTGTCGCCATAACCGGAACCACGCGTCGGTCTGGATGTCCCATACGGGCCAGCTTTCTTGGATGACCGCGATGGTCGGGGTGCTCGAATCGACCACCGTCCTGATCAGAGACTTCGATATCGCTGCCATGTGCCACAGTTGTACGGCTGTTGGCCGTTCGCTTCGCAATAGCTCTTGGAGCACGCGTCGCTGGCGGCGTTCGCCTTCGATCAAGCGCCAGCCTCGCGGACGCCGAACCTCGAAGTTGTCCCAATGGAAGTCGAGCGCCCGGACGACACGTTCTCCACTCGCTCCTATCTCGTCGGCCGGTTTTCGGTCGGGCAGTCCGTACGTCGAAACGAGAACGGTCACTGCGAATCCGTGACGCCGAAGCCACTGGACGTGGTCCCGACACATCAGTTCGTAACCGCCCAACGTGTGCGGTGGGTAGACGTTCCCGATGATGAGGATGTGCTCTTGCGGCTTGTGAGCAAGCCCCGCTTCGTTCACAGCCGCGATTATAGGGTGTCCGTTGGACGACAACTGAGCATAGGTTGCTCTCCGTGCGACCCGATTGGCCTCTCTCTGGGAATCGGGATATCTGGAAAAACGGGGAGTTCCGAACCCGCCTGCTACGAACGTGAAGATCGCTTGACCGCCTGCTCGCACCACAACGACAATGTCGGCTCCACCAGCCACGGATCTTGGAACGAGACTGATGACGGAGACCTTTGAGCTGAATGACGCGCGCATGCGCTCCTCGGAAGCGTTCGCCGTTTCCACGCAGCTCCTTGTTCAATCAGGCGATGCTGATGCCGGGTAGAGGGGACTCGATCATTCGAAAGCCGGCCGTTCGTTCGGCGCTCCGCAATGGCGTTCCGGCGGCGCTCTTGTATGCCTTCTTGCGACGGAAAGCTTCCGGCCGCCAACGGATCGTCGCGTTGTCGGCGCTTCTCGGCGTGTGGTGGCTGGCATATTCGCGGTACCGGAAGGCGGGGAAGGAGCAGACCGCGCGCGAGTACGAGATGCTGAAGAGCGTCTCGTGGGAGGCCTTTTGGCGGCATTACAACGAGCGGGTGCCGACCATCGAGGAGGAGTTCCTTCTTTGGGGCGAGTACCACCAGCACCGTCACGAGATGCGGTACGACTTGCTCGCGGAGGAAGTACGTAGAGGCATCCCGGCCGGCGGCCGCATCCTCGACGTCGGGTGCGGAAGCGCTCTCGTCGCCGACCGGCTCGGTGACGTTGCCGCGACGTACGTGGGGTTTGATTTCGGCGGGCATCACATCGAATACGCCGCGAAGAAGCTGGCCGAGCCGTCTGATCGCCGGTTGTTCGCCGTCTTCTGCCGTGGTGATGGCGAGAAGCTTCCCTTCAAAGACGCAACGATGGACGTGGTCGTCTTCAGTGAAGTGATCGAACATCTGCTTCGGCCCGAGCTTGCGGTATGGGAGATATCGCGCGTGCTCAAGCCCGGTGGGATCCTCATCATGACCACGAACAACGCATCGGAGATGCCGCTGCGATCCCCGTTGTCACATCTGTTCGCTTGGCTCGAGAAGGCAGTGGGTGCAGGGCGTCCTTCGTTGATCTCGCTGCGCCCCTGGGTCTGGCCTTGGCCTGTCGACCGGGAGATCCTTCCGGAAGGCTCTCCCGATGTCTACGTCCCCCACACGCACCACATCATGGCCGAGACGCGCGCTATGTTCGCCGCCGCAGGCCTGGACACGTTTCGCTGGTCAACGTTCGAGTTCCCTCCTCCTCAAGCGAAGACATCGGCGCTGCTCGACAAAGGAGGAGAGCTGGGGCGGAAGAGCGTGGACGTCATCGAGCGGGTTGCTCAGCGCACGCCGGTGGTGCGGCGTCTCGGATGCCACCTCTTCATGCTTGCACGAAAGAGCGATGATCCTATGGCTCCCGATCCGCCTCCGGGGGTTTGGCCGGGTCCGTTCTCTCCCCAAGCCTGAGGACCCCAACCCGGTTGCGATCTCTCGACGCTCGGCGCAACGGCGGCGTACTGGAAGTGAGTGGCTACACTCGTCGTACGGGAGACGCCGCGGGTGCTGTGCTCGACGCAGGGATCAAACGATGGCAGAGATGAATCCACGAGCCGGCTCGACCCAAGCGCAGAGCAGGCTTCCTTCGTTCCTTATCATCGGCGTGCCCAAGGCCGGTACGACGTCGCTTGCCGCATATCTGGCCGGGCATCCCGACATCTTCATGTCAAGAGAGAAGGAGCTCCACTTCTTCGATCGCGATGAGAAGGATGAGGGCTGGTATCGCGAGCAGTTCTTAGACGCCGGCGCAGCAACTGCGGTCGGGGAAGCGACGCCGACCTACATCTTGAGCCGAAAAGCGCTCTCCCGCATGGCGTCGTTGCTTCCCGACGCGAAGCTGATAGTCCTGATGCGCGATCCAGTGGATAGAGCTTACTCACACTACTGGTGGAATCGCCCGATGTACGAACGACGAGACTTTGCAACGGCCGTCCGTGACGAGACGCACCGCAACGCATCCGACAGGCCGCTCGATGGGGACGACGATTCGCTCTACCGTACGTATACGGGCGGCGGCAGATATCTCGAGCTGTTGCGGCGGGTGTTCGTGCACTACCCGCGTGGATCGGTCTTGCCCGTCTTCCTCGAGGACCTTCGGCGGGATCCTGCCGGCGCCTACGGGGAAGTTTGCCGGTTCGTCGGTGTTGAGGATGCGGGCCTCCCGCCACAGCTGGGAACCGTCATCAACCCTGCGTACCGTCTCCGGTCTCGGCGCCTACGGATGGCGATGCTTCGGTCGCATGCATGGAGGCGGCTTCCGTTCGGCCTCGCGGATCGCATCGATCGGATGAATCGAGTGCCGTTCACCTATCCCCGGATGGATGAGGGATTGCGCGCCGAACTCTCGCAATGGTTCATGCCCGCTAACGCGATGCTCGCGGAATCCCTCGGTCGCGCGCTCGATGGAACGGGTTGGATCGCGCGGCGTCATTCTCCCGGCGAAGACATCGATCCGATCCTTTGAACCGACGAGCATCCCGGGCTTGGCGTCTACGAGCGGCGCTCACTCGGTTGAATAGGCACGAGGGTCGAGCCCGAACGAAGCATAGACACCCGTCATCCGCCGGACCGCATCGCCGTCGTACCGATGGACCCACCGACGGTCAGGCGCGCCACGATCCTTCGGACGCGACTCCCGCCGGTTCTCGTCGATGAATCGTTCGGCGGACTCAGCCCACGTCAATCCGACATCGTCGAAGAGGGATCTGAACTCGGCATGGGGTGACGCAACAGCGTCTTCGTGCCACACGACAGGCCATTCCGGGTGTCGCGAGCATGCATCTTCGAGCATCCTCGAGAGTAACCCGAGCTCCCACGCCTTGCGACTGATCGGAGGAGCAGCGATGTCGTGCTCAGGGAGGCCAAGAGGGCGGACCAATCGCTCTTGCACGTCGAGCCGCTCACCCATGCGATTCAGTCCCCACCCGCGATCGGCGTGGCTGTTCGCGACCGCGAAGAGGTTTCGCCTGACGACGACGACTCGTGGTTGATAGATCTCCCATAGCCTCTCGAGCGCCAAGATCGCGAGGACCGATTTCACGACCACGGTGGATGTGCTTGCCGCGCCCAGCCGGAGCCGGCGCCGCGCCGCAACGCTCGCAACGGCGAGCGGGGGATAGGTCGCTCGCAGAACGGGCCACGGCAGCCGTCTGGCGCGGTCGCGTACCCACGAGAACGGGTGGCGCTTGGGCCAACCTCCCGAGAAGGCGACGTCCCACAATCTCGCGTAATGCGAAGGGAGGGCGTCGCCGGGCAAGAACAACGGGAGCCTGTGGAGCCCGTTCAGTGCCGCGCGCGCGATGGGCTCGCTGTCGACGTTGTCCGGCTCCATGATGGGGATCGCACCCTCTGCACGACCGAGAACGTTCCCGATCCACGTCGTGCCCGAGCGCGCGACGCCAACGACGAATACGGGCCGGCCTAACGACCCGTTGCGTCCCTGCGGCGTCGCCGTGCGAGCCCGAAAAAGGGCGTCGCTTATTGGCAACGAGCGGATGGCGTCCACATCCTTTCGTTCCAGCGTCCAACGGATTTGATTCGATGAGTGGCGCCGGAATCCTGCTCATGCCGATCGAGAATCATGATCGAGGAACAGGTTCGGGCTCGGGTCCGCTCCGAAAGTCATCTCGGAGTGCGACGGAGGCTCCCATGTACCATACGCGCACTGCTATGGGGATCCGGGTGCGAGATCGCTGTCGATCCGAAGGATCGGCAAAGAAGCGCCTGGGCTAAGCCATCGTGAACATCTCAGTCGTCGTAGCAACGCGTGACCGGCCTGCGCTGCTCGCTCGATGCCTCGACGCGCTGGTCGCGCAAGAGCTTCCGCCGGATGAGATCATCCTCGTCGACGACGCTTCGAGGGAACCGCTCGACGACCTGTTGGCGCACTACACCGATCGGCTTCCTCTGCGCGTGTTGAGGAACGACCGGCCGGGAGGGCCTGGCCGCGCGCGCGAACGCGGATGGCGCGCGGCAACGAAAGAGCTCGTCGCGTTCACCGACGATGACTGCCGTCCGAGCCCCGGTTGGCTCGCAGCGTTTGCAGCCAACACGGCGCCCGGTCGGATCCTCGTGGGAAAGACGGAGCCCGATCCGGCCGACGGCCCGATCCGAAGCGTGTTCGACAGGACGATGCTGATCGAGGATCACGACGGCCGCTTCAGCACGTGCAACGTGTCCTATCCGCGTCCAGTGTTGGAAGAGGTCGGCGGGTTCGACCCCGACTTCGACTTCTACGGCGAGGACACCGACATGGGGCAGCGCGCGCTGCGATCCGGCGCTGAAAGCCGTTGGGTCCCCGACGCATTGGTGTGGCATACCGTGCATCGCCCGACACCCAGCCAGGCGTTGCGCGAGCGCCGCAGGGTCGGTGAGATCGCACGCCTCGTCCGGCGCTATCCGCGATTGAAGAAGGACGTCTGGGAGGGGCCCTTCTGGAAGGTGCAGCACCGCAGGCTGCTCATGGCCGTCGCAGGGATCGCAGTGGCCCCGATAACGCCCTACGCGCTCGTCGGAGCGATCCCATGGCTGCGTGATGCGCCGGCTCGCCTACAGTCCGTTGTGCCGGACGCCGGGAGGCACAGCCGAGTGTGGCAGCTCGGCCAGATCGCCGGTCTCGCCGCCATCGACGCCGTCGAGCTCGCGTCATGCACCCTTGGGAGCGCGCGCCACCATACCCTGTTCCTATGAGCGGCCGGCGGATCTTCATCGCGCATTCCCAGTCCTGGCCTCCATCGAACGGTCCGGCGATCCACGTTTGGGCGATCGCCGAGCGGCTCGCCAGGCGCGGCTTTCTCATCCGCACTCAAGCGGAGGCCGGGCCGCCCGATATCGAGCTGGTCCGCCCGAACCGGCCGAGCCTGGTGCGAGCCGTCCGTGCATCGGATGCGCTCTACATCCGGGTCGACGGTCACCTTGCTCGTGAGAAGGTGACCGCGCTCGCGCGCCTCGCCCATCCCCGCCCGGCCGTGGTGTGGGAGGTGAACGCGAGCCTGGAGGAGCTTCTTGCGCACGGGATGGATCAGAAGATGGTCGCGCGCCACCGGCGCATCCGCCGCTACCTCGCGCGCGGGGCAGACGCTGCAGTGGTGGTCAGCCCCGAGCTCGTCGGGTACGTGAAGGAGGAGCTTGGGGTCGAGGACGTTACGGTGGTCGAGAATGGGGCCGATTGGCCGCCGCCGCCCGCAGAGCCCAGCGCACTTCGTACGGCCGGGGCTTTCCGGGTGCTGTGGATGGGGAGCGGGCGCTATCCGTGGCAAGGCATGGACACCGTCCTCGTCGCGGCCGACAAGCTCGCGGAGCACCCCGACATCGTCGTTGCCGTCCTCGACGCGGACAACCAAGACCCCGGCCCCTTGCCGCCGAACGTGATCCGGCTTGCCCCGGGCACGAGGAGCGAGGTGGCCACCCATATCGCCGCGGCCGATTGCGTCCTTTGCCTGTACCACGCGACGCCGTGGGCGCCGGGCGGCTTCACGATGTCGCCGATCAAGCTCTTCGACGCGTGGAGCTTCGGCCGTCCCGTGATCGCGACGAAGCTCGACTCCTTGGAGCGGCTGGTCGAGGACGGGCAGACCGGCCTTCTGGTCTCGGACGACGCTTCCGACGTCGCCGCCGCGATCCTTCGTCTCCGGGGAGACGCATCGCTGCGCGAACGCCTCGGCCGGGCCGGACAAGAGGCCGTGGCGGAGCGATACAACTGGGACCGCGCGGCGGACGAGATATCGGCCGTGCTCGAACGGGTGATTCAGCGCGTCCGAAGATGAGCGCGCCGATCAGGATCGCCTTCGCACCCACTCGTATGGGTGGCAACCCGTACCTCGACGATCTCGCAGCGTCACTTCCCGCAGACCGGATCGTCGAGGTAAAGGGGACGTGGGACGAGCTCGCGGGGCCCGTGCCCACCGCGTCGGTGGACGTCGTCCATATCCACCTCATACAGATGCTCCTCGATGAAAGCGCAAGCCCTCGGCGTGCGGCCGCTCGATTCGTTCGACGGCTCGTCCGGATGCGCCGGCGTGGTATCGGCATCGTCTGGACGATGCATAACGTCTCCAGCCACGAAACGTCGGTGCCGTACCTCGACCGGCTCGTGCGTCGTGCGACCGCCGCGGCATGCCGGCGAGTGATCGTCCACTGTGCTGCAGCCGAGCGCGAGCTGCGACGACTCTGGCCGGCCGCTCGAGCGCAGCGGATCCCTCATCCTGCGCGTGCGCGCTCGAGCGTGACTCGCGAAGAAGCCCGTCGCGCGCTCGACATTTCGGAAACGGCGAGGGCGGTCGCCATCCCGGGCCGCATACGCGGATACAAAGACGTGCCCGGCGCGCTTTCCGCGATATTGGCGCAAGCCGACAACGACACCGTCGTGCTCGTTGCCGGCGCACCGCACGACGAACGCCTCGCGGATCAGGTCCGGGCTGCGGCTGGGTCCGATCCGCGCGCGCGCCTCTATCTTCAGCTGCTCGACGACGACGAGATCGCTCGTATCGTGGCCGCCTCGGACGTCGTTGTACTTCCGTACCGCAAGATTCTCACCTCCGGAACGGCGGTGCTCGCCTCCGAGCTCGGCGTCCCCTCGGTGGCTCCTGCGCTGGGGTGCCTTCCCGAGCAGCTGGGGGACGGCGGACTGTTCCACGAGCAAGGTGATCTTGCCACCGCAGCGAGGCTCGCTTTACGGACTCCGCTCGACGAGCTCCGCCGCCGCGGCGCGCGCGCGCAAGCCCTTGCGCTTGTCGCGACATGGGATAAAGCAGGCCTCGCTCACGCGCGCGTCTATGAGGAAGCTTTCAGCCGATAAGAGAAGGTCGATCTTGTTGACGAGCGTTTCCCTCGTGGAAACAATGAGCGGTCCATCCAACGGATCGAAGGTGGCGGTTCCAGCGACATGCGCTCCGACGCGCAGGGCCCTACAGGACCGCGTGCGTTGTCTGGAGCCTGTGCGACGTCTGCGACCTCTCCACTTATGAGCTTTCCTATCGCGTCCTTTGGCCGAAGTCCGACGCTCCCGTGGGGGCGTGCGTCGTGATCGCGCGCATCGGTTCTCTTGGGTGGACGATGGGCGCGGCCGCCGTCTTCGCCGTCATCGTTGCATCGCTTGAGCTGGTGATTCGCTCCCTTGCTTCGAGGTTCCCGAAGCCGCTCGATTGGCACGCTTGGGAAGCCCAGCACAAGGTCGCTGCCATGCAGGCGCTTGCGGCCGAGGGAGGGGCCTCCGTCGCTTTCTTCGGTGCATCGGATGTGAACGCGGCAGCGGATCCCGACGCGTTGACGTCGATGCTCGGTTCGAGTCGGCCGGCATTCAACGCGGCCCTGAACGGTGCGACGATGCGGACCCTCGAACCGTGGGCTCTTTCGGTCGTGCTGCCATACTTGAAGCCCGACCTCGTGGTCTTGGGCCTTCACACGTACGCACTGAACGATGGCAGCTACGGGGGGAAAAGGGGAGCGAACAAGTTCAGAAGGTCCTGTGGCTGGCAACGGCACTGTCCGACGCCCTCTCCGCCGCAACGCCTTCTTCTCTCCCTCGAGCGGCATTTGTATCTCATTCGATATCGGAGGTTCTTGTTCGAGCCGACGATCGCGCGCCGCCGTCGCTTCTTTCGGATCCGCCGATTCCTTTCGGACCCTCGATACCTCTTCCACACGACGCGCGGTAACCACGCAACCGTCTCACGCCTCGGGGTTCTCGACGCGCTGTGGATCTTTTCCGGCGAGGGATATTCGATCCCCGAACGGATGCGAGCCGTGTGGGAAGAGCAGTACTTGAACGACTATCGCGTGGGAGGCGAGGAGCTAGCTGCCTTCCGAAGGTTCGTGAACGGCGTGCGTGCTTCGGGAGCGGAGCTCCTGGTCATCTTGGTTCCCGTTACTGCCGACTGGACCGCGCTCCATCCTCATGGGCAGCGAGACGAAGACGACTTCCTGCAGCTCTTGGACTCGACGATCGCCGAAGCAGAGATCCCGTTCCTGGACATGAACGCGGAATTCACGCGGCTGGGTCACGTCGAATACTTCGCCGATCCGGTGCATCTGAATGTGAACGGCAGGCGATACTTCACCGAGGGATGTTTTCCTCGGATCCAGGGATTAGTCGTTCCCGATGACCCGTTCGCGCTGCAGCGGAAGCCTTCCGTTTAACAGACGCCTTCCGTTTAGGAGAGGACGGGAGGGCGGCCTTCAGACCGTCTGTGTAGGGCTCTGCTCGGCCGAACTCGAAGGAACCCTCCAGGTCGTTCGTACCTTTGACCCACGACCGGCCCCCGACGAAGAAGCCGATGGCCTTCCCGACCGCTTTCGGCGCGCCTTCAAACGCCCCCATACCTGCGGCGATCTGAACGAAATACGTTGCGGTCGGCAAGGCCGCGCGGAAACGGATGTCTAACGCCACCGTCTCGCCCGCCTCCACGCGTCTCGAGTAGGTGGGTGGCGTGTTCTCCGCGTACACCTCCTGTCCCGAGTCCTTGTTGACGCGGAGGAGGAACACCGGCGTGTCGGTGGCCTGCGAGAACCTGACACGTGCCCGGCAAAGGACCTCCTCACCGGCCTTCACCTGGGAGGTGAGCTTCCCCGTCGAATCGCAGATCTCGAAGTGTGTGATCTGAACCTCGGCAGTATCTTCCCCGGCGACCGTGGGGGTGCCGATCAAGTCGTGATATTTCGAGATCCCTTCGTCGGTTTCTCCCAAGAAACGAGGGAGTCCGTCGTGGAGCAGAAGGACTCGAGAGCACAGTCGCCGGATCGCGTTGAGGTTGTGACTGACGACGAGGATCGTGGCCCCGTTCCGGCGTATCTCATCCATGCGGTCGAAGCATTTCGCTTGGAACGCAAGGTCGCCGACCGCAAGCACCTCATCCACGAGGAGGACCTCAGGATCCACGGAAACGGCGACCGAGAACCCAAGTCGAACGAACATCCCCGAGGAGTAGAACTTCACCGGTGTATCGATAAACTCCTCGACGCCGGCGAAATCGAGGATCGAATCGAATCGCGCGTCGATCTCTCGTTTCGTCAGACCTAGGATCATGCCGTTGACGTAGACGTTCTCCCGACCGGTTAGCTCGGGGTGGAAGCCGATACCGACGGAGATCAAGGGGGCGACGCGGCCTTGCACCCGAACCGTGCCCTCGGTAGGGGCGGTTACCCCGGCGAGCATCTGGAACATCGTCGACTTGCCCGAGCCGTTCCGGCCGATCACACCGACCGATTCTCCGGGGGCCACGTCGAGGTCGACGTTTCGGAGGGCCCAGATGTGGGTCCGGCGGTTCCCCGCCCGGAATCGAAGCGCGCGCGTCAACAGGAGGGGAACGTCGTCGTATTTGACGTATCGCTTCCCCACACCGCGGATGGAGATCACTTTGTCGCTCATCGCTTCCTGCCTAGAGGAGATCCACGAAGACGCGATCGTACCGGCGATAAATAGGCACGGCCGCGCAGAGGAGCACGAACACCCACGCTACGGAGATGAGCGCCGGCACCGTCCAGCTGGCGATCCCGACACCCATCGCGGCTCGATACATCCCCAAGACTCCCACCGCGGGATTGAACTTCAGCAAGCGACCGAGACGTCCCAGGTCCCTCAGCGGATAGACGACGCCCGACGCCCAGAACCACGGGAGGATCGAAGCTTGCACGATGTACTTCATGTCTCGGAAGTAAACGTGGAGCGCCGCGAAAACGAGAGAGATCGCAACGGCAAGGCTCAGCATGAGGATCGTAGCGGGCACGAGGAGGAACAAGCTCCACCCCAGCGGGGCTTTGAAGATCGCGGCCAGACCGAGCAGCACGACGACCGATGGGATGTACCCGTGGAAGTTCGACCAGATGCTGACGATCGGGAGGGAGGCTCGCGGGAAGTAGACCTTCGAAGCGAGCCCCGAGCCGTCGACGATCGATGTGGTCGCCGTCGTCACGGCGCTGCTGAAGAAGCTCCACGAGATCATCCCCGTTATGACGAACACCGGATAGCTCACTCCGAGGTTGAAGTGAGTGAGCTTGGAGAAGATCACGACGAATACGAGAGCTTGGATGATCGGGAGGCCCACCGCCCAGAGGAGGCCGATAGACGCTCGCCGGTATCGGACGTAGAAGTCCTTCCTGGCCAAAGTCTGCATGAGGCGCCGGGCCGCCCACAAGTCGCGAAGGAGCGCCGTGAGCCCGACAGGCTCGCCGCTCAATTCGAAGCCGGGTGACCTCGTTGCAGTTCGCATCTCTCTAAGAAAACTCTCCGTGTCCTCGTCGGTTACGCCTTGGGCACCAGTTGCGCGCCCCTGCTCGATGAGTTGTCCGCCCGTCGATGCGGCCCAAATCGATCGTACGGGCTCAATGATACGGTTTGTCCGACGGACTCTCGCGTCCGTTCAGCCGGTCACCACGGGTCGCGGCGGTAGAACACGATGGGGATCGTGCGGAGGAGCAGGCGTATATCGAGCCAAAGCGACCAGTTGTTGATGTAGGCGAGGTCCAGCTTGATCATCTCTTCGTAGGTCAGGCCGTTGCCGCCGCTGATCTGCCAGTAGCCTGTGATGCCGGGTGCCACGCTGTGGCGCTTCTGGCCCACCTGGCCGAATGCGTCGGGCTCCACGGCTAAGGGGCGTGGGCCGACGAGGCTCATCTCGCCGCGGAGGACGTTCAAAAGCTGGGGAAGCTCGTCCAGAGAGAGCTTGCGGATCACGCGGCCCACTCGTGTGACGCGAGGATCGTCGAGAACCTTGAAGAGCAGGCCATTGGTGACGTTCTTCGAGCTGAGATCTATGACGAGGTGCTCCGCTGAGCTCACCATCGAGCGGAACTTCAGCATGCGGAATATGTGCCCGTCGCGGCCGACTCGTCCCTGCTTGTACAACACAGGGCCACGATCGGACACTTTGATCGCCAGCGCGACCAGCAAGAAGACGGGCGAGAAGAGAAACATGAGGACCGAGGCGATGAACACGTCGAACATCCTCTTGCCCGGGAGGCTCGCGCGCTTCCGAGCGATCCTGCCCAGCTGGATAAGCGGGAGTCCTCCGACCTGAGTCACCAGGCCGGGGTGGAGGAACAGATCGGCGAGCGGAGGGAGGAGCGAGAAGTTCGCGTTTAGCCCCTCCGTTGCTCTGACGCAGTCGAGGATCAGGTCGCTTCCATCCTCGGGTGCGAGGACAACTTCGTCGATCTCGTTCTCCTCGATCGTACGTGCGAGACGGGTCGCGGATTCGAATGCCTCCGCTTCACTCCCACACGGCCCTTCGAAGCACAGGCTCGCGACAGGCTTGAGCCCGGCGTCCGGATACGCAAGGAGCTTCTCGCGCACGATCATGCTCCGCGGCCCGTCTCCGACGATGAGCGTGCGTCGGAGTCCGACACCTTTGCGGCGGGCCTGCGCAAGCACGCTCCACGTAATGACGCGAAGGGCCAGCAGAGAAGCGAGAGCGATCGGAGCGAATAGCAACGGCGGGCTCTGCGGAACACCGAGTCGATGTGCGATGGCGACGGCCGAGAGCGACACGACAGCGATCGGCATAACGATCTGCGGCGCGAACCACAAGATGCCTTGTGTCTCAAGCGGGCTCCGTTCCGCATAACGCCCCGATGCGACGAGGAACGCGACGACCGCGAGCGAGAACGACGCTGCCTCGACGACCGGTATGCGCGCGGCGATCGAACAGAGGGTGATGAATGCGAAGTCTGCCAGGGAGGTCAGCGCCGTTCGCGATGCGCGATGGACGGAGTCGAGGGCCATGAGCGCGCGCGGTGTACGGATCCGTACGAGGGGCGGGGCCTCTATCGCAACGGGATTGCCGGTAAACCGCAACTCACGAAGCTCCGCCAGCTCCTCCCCACTCCCCAGTTCGAGTGCCATAACCTCAGATTCCCCCCCCCGAAGTCGGCCTGGTAGCCGGGGGTATTCGACGAGAGAGTGGTCTCTTCCTTCATAAATGACGCAACCCCTAAATTTGGCAAATCGCACAAACGCACGGAGTCCACCATCGGCATGGTTCTTTCGGCTCATCTTTCGGTGAACAACTGAGGAAACCTCCCCGGGGATACGGGGCGACGGGCACGGACACCGACGCGAGAGCCCCCACGTGGGCGAATGGCGCCTCCGTGGCGGACTCAGCCCCCACGAGCCACGCGCCGTAGACGCCTGAAGCTCGTATATCCTGAATCGGGACGTGGAAATGCTCTTTACGCTCCCCAATTTCTGGCCTTATGTCCGGCGCGGGTCGGAGCGCCTTGTACACGACCTCGCCTCAGAGATGACTCGGCGAGGGCATCGCGTCACCGTCTTGACCCGGGGGCCGGGCGCTCGGATCCGAAAGGCGACGATGGATGGCTTCGACGTCATCTACGTTCCGACCGCTACACGGCTCTTCTCGAAGCTGCGCATCGACCCGGTGGACGGGTTCGCGCTTCCCGCATTCGTCGGGGGCCTTCTGAAGAGCGCGGACGTGACCTGCGCCTTCTACCCCGTGGACGGCGTAGGACTATCGCTGGCGGCGCGCGTCCGGCGCAGGCCGTTCGTGATCAGCGTGCATGGGTGGCCGGAGCTTTCCTTCATCCAGCGCCGGCACCCCAGGATGCAGCGCGCACTCGCCGCAGGGATGCGAAAGGCCGCGCGCGTGACGGTGCTCAGCCACGGGGCAGCTCTTCGGATGCGCGAGGAATTCGGTGTTGGGGCCGATGTCCTCTACCCGGGCACGTTCACGGCGACCTGGATGCTTCCACGGCCGCCGACTTCTCGACGAACCGTCGTTTGCTCCGCCGCCGTGGACGATCCCCGGAAACGGGTTGACCTTCTGGTCCGCGCGTTCCTCGACGTCGCGAAAGACACACCAGATCTGGATCTTCTTCTCGTGGGGCCCGGAGATCCGTCTTCTGCCTTGGCGCTCGTGCGAGAGCTCGCTCCGGATGTCGCCCCGCGGGTAACACATCGCTTCGTTGAGTCCGCGGAGCTGCCCGAGGTCTTCGCCGGGTGCACCGTTGGAGCCCTGACGAGCGAGCGTGAGACGTTCGGTCTCGTCGTTCTCGAATACCTCGCCTCCGGGATGCCCGCCGTCGGCTCCGACGACGCTGGTGTCCCCGAGATCCTCACCCCCGGAACCGGCGCTCTTTTCTCCGGTGACGTTGCCGGCTGCGCGGATGCGCTTCGCCGTGCGCTCGCATTGGCGGCAGATCCGTCCTCGGTCGAGGCCTGCCGCGCACGCGCTGCTGACTTCGACTGGTCGCGCAAAGGGGACGCCCACGAGGAGTTGTTCCTCGAGGCCGCTCGATCGAAGGCGCGGAGGGCCTGAATCGGCAAGGATCGATCTGCGCGCGTAGCATCCCCAGGACACAACACCTATCACGTCGTGCAAGAGCGGGTGTGGGGGAGGATCAAGACGCGTTGACCAGCGATGTCTCCGGGAGCGGCTCAGGCGACCACGTCGACGATCGGCCGATCTTCGTTGTCGGATTCCAGCGAAGCGGCACCACGCTTCTTCAGGCTCTGCTTGGATCCCATTCGCGTATCGCAGCTCCGCCCGAGACGTATTTCATCTTCCGGATCGCAGACTTCGCGGACTATTACGGCGATCTGCAGGAGGATGTCAACCTGCGGCGCGCGCTCCACGACTTGCTCAATCCGCCGCTTCCACTCTTTGATGAATGCGGATTCGACGAAGAAAGGCTCTTCGAACGGGCACGCGCCGGGGATAGAACGTATCCCTCATTGTTCGACACGATGATGAGGGACTATGCGGAGCGTATGAGCAAGGTTCGTTGGTCGGACAAGACTCCGGGCCAGCCCGCAGGGCGTGTTCTCGACCTGTTTCCCGATGCACAGATCGTTCACATCCTTCGAGATCCACGGGACGTGATCGCTTCTTCCCTGGAAACGCCTTGGACGAAGGCGAATGCCGCCAAGCTCGCCGAGGAATGGCGTCGGTTCACCTTGGAGAACATCGCCGTGGGGCGCGCGTCGGGTGAGGGCAGTTACATGGAGGTTCGATACGAGGAATTGACACGCGACCCCGACGGCGTCCTTCGAGCCATCTGCGCGTTCCTCGGTGAGGTCTACGACCCGGAGATGACGACCGACCGCAGCCGTCGCAAGGGAACGGTGGCCTCGGTGGTCGCGCCGTGGCAAGCACGCGCCTTGGATGCGATCGCTCCTTCACGCGAAGGCGGCTGGCGGGATCGACTGTCGAGACTCGACCGCGCGCGCATCGCAGCGATCCTCAGTCCCGAGATCGCCTCTCTCCGGTACCAGCCGTTTCCTCCGGCCGACGCGCTGGCTGGCCGATGTCTACGCGTCGCTTGGCGCCTTCACTCTCAGCCGCGGCCGGTGTCCCCCACGGTTGCGACCGATCCGGCGGCCCGTCACCGGGAGCTCGATCGCTTCTTGAGCGAAGGCGTATCGGCGGTCGAACGGTGGCAAGACGCGGAAGAAGCTACCGAGCGCGGTAGATCACGAAATGCGAGCGGCCGTGGTACACGTGATATTTGATCAGCCCCTTTTTCTGCGCGCGCTCGAGCAAGGCCTGGATCGGTAGAGGCTTGTGAAGATGAGTGTCGTTCGGGACGGGTTCGAGGAAGTTCACGGCGACGACGCGCCCGCGCCGCTCCAGCTCTTCGAGGAATAAGAATGGCTCGTCGATATGCTCGATCACGTCGAACGAATATGCGCAGTCGAACCCGTCCGGGATGTGATCCGACGCGAGGTCGTATACGTCGGCGGAGATGTTCCTTCGTTCGAGCCGCCATTTCAGGTAACGCGTGCTCGGGTTGTCGAAGTCCACGAACGCGACTCTGTAGCCGTCGTCTATCAGCCGAAGCCCATCGCTTCCGATGCCGCATCCCCAGTCGAGGAGTGACGCTCCTCTCGGAAGGGTTTCCTTCAGGTCTCGGAGGTAGGGAACCTTCGTTCCCGACATCGCGAACGCGGTGAGATCGTAGAGATACATCTGGCTGGTGCGGTAGAAAGTGTCCTCGTCGGGTGCGCTGTCGTGTTCTTGCTCGACCGCGGCCGACGCAGTCTGGAGAAGACTCTCGTTGTATCCCTCGCCGAGGTAGCTCTTCAAGTCCTCCAGATCGCGCGCACCCTCCCAAGCGTTCAAGAATGGGGGCCCGATCTGCTGGTAATACCAGTCATTCGCGCGCGCTTCAGCGCGGCGCCGGACCCAGCCGATCGCGGGTGGCACGCGATCGACGACTTTCGGCCAAAGCGAGGATGCTCCGGGACGAGACATCGCACCTTGCACGCGACCCAAGAAAAAGGGCTTGAACCAGGCGTGCTTGGAGGCCATCATGTGCTCGCCCCGCGCGACACCTTCGAACCGTCGGAGCACGCGCTCTAAGTCGTATGCGTGATGATGCTTGACCCTGGCCTCCAGTTCATACACGAGGCGCATGCCTTGCTCATGGAACCGCCACGCGGCATCGAGGTCTTCGTAGTAGAAGACGAAGTCTTCGTCGAAGCCACCGCACTGTACGAAGAAGTCGTGTTTCAGCGACACGTTGCATGAGTAGAAGCGACCCCACCCGGCGTCGCTGCTGGTGATATTGCGATAGTCGAATTGCGTCGAGGACCAATCCAGCCACGACAGGATCCGATTGCGTTCAACCTCCGGATGCCAGTCAACGTGGCCCAAGACCGCGACCTCAGGCTGGGGGAAAGCGTTGTGCCGTGCGAGATGGTGCTCGACCACGGCCGGGTCTGGGATCATGTCGTCGCCGAGAAACAGGATGAGAGGCCGCTGCGTTTCCCGCACGCCGGCATTGCGCGCGGCCCCCGGTCCTGCGTGTTCCTTCACGAGCACGCGGGTTCCCGACAGCTCCTCGGTCGGTTGGTCTGTTCCGTCGACGACTACGATGACGTCGAAACCTTTCACGGTCTGGCGATCGAGCGCATCGATTGTTCGCCGGAGGATGGGCCACCGATCCAGGGTTGGGATGATGACGGTTAGGTCCTCGGCGCCGAATCTGATCATCGACGGATCAGATTGCGAGGTCTTTCGGACGGAGCTCAGGAGGTCCGAAGTATTCGACGACACGGGCCGGCGCGCCGACGGCAAGGCAATAAGGCGGTATGGGCTTGCTCACGACTGAATTCGCGCCGATCACCGCTCGATCCCCGACGTTGTTGATGATCGTGCATTTCGTTGTGACCATAACGTCGTTGCCGACCGTGATCGGTTGGTAATCGTAGCCTTGCTCGAGGAAATGCTGTTCCGGGTCGCGGTAGCGGTGGTTCCCATCTGCGATCATCGTAGCCTGGCCGAAGGCGCACCTCTTTCCGATGATGATCGACGTCGTGCATTGGATCAACGTCTCGGCCG
>Ga0207684_10001256_pt1 | contig 28044 bp, 25 predicted proteins | sample KBSK5501metaG_FD_184342 | JGI IMG/M metagenome (GOLD analysis project Ga0207684, IMG submission 184342) | Corn, switchgrass and miscanthus rhizosphere microbial communities from Kellogg Biological Station, Michigan, USA - KBS K5-50-1 metaG... | ecosystem: Host-associated > Plants > Roots >...
CAATTGCAGCGTTCGCGACGGCTGGTGGGATGAGGCGTACACGGGCAGCAACGGCTGGGCGGTGGGCGACGCGCGCGAGTATCAGGACGCCGAGACCCGGGATGACGCCGACGCCGACGCGCTCTATACGCTGCTGGAGCGCGAGATCGCGCCGCTGTATTACGATCGCGGGCTGGACGAGATACCGCACAACTGGCTCGCGGTGATGAAGGAATCTATCCGCACAGTCGCGCCCGCCTTCAGCATGCGGCGGATGGTCAAGGAGTATACCGAGTCGCTCTATCTGCCCGCGCTGGCCCTCGGCGCGCGGATCGACGCCGACCACTATCGTCTGGCGCGCGAGCTGGTCGAGTGGAAGCGGCGCGTGCGTGAGCACTGGAACGATCTCTCGCTCCAGGTGGAGGGGCCGCGTGATGGGCAGATACAGATCGGCCAGCCCATCGCGGTGACGGCGTATGTGCGCCTGGGCGCGCTCACGCCAGCCGACGCGCGTATCGAGCTGGTCTATGGACAGGATGAGGACGGCGAGGCGCGCGGGCGCTGTGTCGTCGAGATGAAGCGCGAGGGCAGGGCGGAGCACGGAGTCTACCACTACACGGCCAGCATCCATCCGGAGACGAGCGGCAGCCTGGTCTACGGCGTGCGTGCGACGCCGACGCATCCGGGGCTGGCGCATCCCTATGAGATGGGGCTGGCGCGCTGGGCCTAGCAGGGCCGAATGGCGGCGGCGTAACTGAATAGCGTAGACTAAAACATGCGAGGGCAAACCTCTCATCGGTCGGTCGAGAGGAGGTGGTTGTATGGCCACGGACCTGCTCGAGCGTGACGAGTATCTCCTCGCGCTGGAGAAGTCGCTGCGCCAGGCCGTCGCGGGACATGGGCGCACCGTGCTGGTCAGCGGCGAGGCGGGGATCGGCAAGACCTCCCTCGTCGAGCGTTTCGTCGCGCGCGCTCCCGCCGGAACGCGCACGCTCTGGGGCGCGTGCGAGGCGCTTTTCACCCCAAGCCCCCTCGGCCCCCTCTACGATATCGCCCAGCAGACGCAGGGCCCCCTACGTACGCGGCTGGAAGGCCACACGAACCGCGCCGCGCTCTTTGCCGCCGTCCTCGACGAACTTTCACAGGCGCCCACCATCCTGATCATCGAGGATGTCCACTGGGCCGACGAGGCAACGCTCGATCTGCTCAAATATCTTGCCCGCCGCATCGCCCGCACACCCGCGCTCCTCATCCTCACCTGGCGCGACGACGAGATTGACAAGCGCCACCCCCTGCGCCTCGTCCTCGGCGACCTCCCCGCGCGTGACCTCCTGCGCCTACGCCTGCCCCCCCTCTCAAAGGAAGCCGTCGCCACCCTTGCCCATGAGGCCGCCCGGCCGGCCGGCGATCTGTACCTCGCCACCGGCGGCAATCCCTTCTTCCTCACCGAAGCGCTCGCCAGCGACGCCCCCGGCGTCCCCACCAACGTCGCAGACGCCGTCCTCGCCCGGATCGCGCGCCGTTCGCCGGAGGCCCAGCGTCTCCTCGAACTGGTGGCGGTCGTCCCCAACCGCATCGAGTCCTGGCTCCTCGAAGCCATCAGCGCCAACGAGAGCGCGCACGAGAACGAAGCCCTTGAGGAGTGCCTGGCCGCCGGCATCCTGCGCCTGGATGGCGATGCCGTCGCGTTCCGCCACGAGTTGGCGCGACAAGCCGTGGAAAGCACGCTCTCCCCTACGCGGCGGCGATCGCTCCATGCCGCAGTGCTGCGCGCCTTGCTTGAGCATGGCGAGAAGGCTGGCTCCGAGCATGCGTCGTTGGCCCGGCTGACGCATCACGCCGCCGCCGCCGAGGACGCCGCGCTCGTCTGGCGGTTCGCCCCGGAGGCGGCTCAACAAGCCTCGGCGCAAGGGGCGCACCGGGAGGCCGCGGCGCACTATCAGACGGCGCTACGTTACATTGACAGTCTGGATTCTGAACGACGGGCTGAACTGCTGGATGAGTTGTCCCAAGAAGCGTATCTCAGTGGGCATATCAAGGACGCGGTACAGCCCTGCGAGGCGGCGCTCGCGCTCTGGAAGACCCTGCGGCGGCAGGAGTCGGTAGGCCGTGATCTGCGCCGGCTCTCGCGCCTCAACTGGTTTCTCGGCAGGCATGCGGAGGCCGAGCGGTATGGGCTGGCGGCCGTGGAACTGCTCGAAACACTGCCTGTCGGACGGGAACTCGCAATGGCGTACGCCAATATGGCCAATCTGCGTATGGTGGAGAGTGATACAGCCCAGACTGCCTTATGGGGAGAACGCGCCATCGAGCTGGCGGAGCGACTCGATGATAGTGAAACCTTGAGCTACGCGCTCAATAGCGTGGGAACAGCTCAGTTGGAAGATGACGACGACCGCGGGTGGGCGCAGTTGAAGCGCAGCCTGGCGATCGCGCTGGAGCATGGCTATGAGGAGCACGTCGCGCGCGCCTATGGTAACCTCTCCGGCAACATGATCGGGCGCCACAACTACCCACAGGCCGGGATCTACATCAAGGAGGGCATGGCCTACTGCGCCGAGCATGATCTTGGCGCATGGGGGCATTATCTGCAGGGACAGCAGTCCCATCTACGCCTCGCTCAAGGTGACTGGGAAGGCGCGGAAGAAGACGCCACCGCCATCTTGAACGTCCCGTGGGAAGATACGACGAATCGTGCTCCGGCGCTGCTCGTTCTCGGTAAGGTGCGGGCGCGTCGGGGTGACCCCGGCGCCGAAGCCGCGCTCGACGAGGCGCACGCCACCGCGCAGAAAGCTGGCGTTCTGCGGACTGGTGTGATGGACAGCTTTGTGTTACTCGCCGCCGCACGGGCGGAATGGCGCTGGTTGCAAGGGGATCGCGAGCAGTGCGTAGCGGAGGCCGACGCGGGCTTTCAACTGGCGCTGAAGCACATCTATCCTTGGTACGTCGGAGAGGTGGCGATCTGGCTCTGGCGCTGCGGCGCCTTGCATGAAGCGCCCCCGAACACCTTTGCCCCCTACGCGCGACAGATTGGCGGCGACTGGCGCGCGGCGGCGGACGCCTGGGAGCAGCTTGGCTGCCCCTACGAGCAAGCCCTCGCCCTCCTCAACGGCGATGAAGAAGCACAGCGCGCCGCCCTGGCGATCTTCGAGCGCCTGGGCGCCGCTCCGGCGGCGGAGATCGCCCGCAAACGACTGCGCGCCGCCGGTGTGCGGGGATTGCCACGCGGCCCCCGTCCCGCCACTCAGGCCAATTCCGTCGGCCTTACCCCGCGCCAGTTCGAGATCCTGCTCTTGCTGGCCGAGGGCTTGCACAATAGCGAGATCGCCGACCGCCTCTCGACCACGCCCAAAACGGTCGAACACCACGTCTCGGCTGTGCTGGCCAAGCTGCACGCGCGCTCGCGCGCCGAGGCGGCGCGTCTCGCCTATGAGTTGGGGCTGATCCCCCACACCGCCACGGCGCCCCTCTCTAATATAGGGGTGTGACGCGCCCCAACATGGGTGCTTCCTCCGATGTGGCGCACAACTCCGCGCAGGTATGCTGCTCACACCTGGACACGTGAGACGCGAAGATCGCGTCAGGCCAGGCAACAAGAAGAGCAGGAGAGCCGCATGCCGCGCTATCTGATCGAGCGCACCTTCTCCGACGGTCTGCACATCCCCCTCACCGAGGAAGGCGCGAACGTCTGTCGCACCGTGGTCGCCAACAACAGCGACGACCTGGTGACCTGGATCCACTCCTACGTCACCGACGACAAGTCGAAGACCTACTGCATCTACGACGCGCCCTCGCCCGAAGCGATCCGCCGCGTCGCCCGCCGCAACAACCTGCCGGTGGACAAGATCATCGAGGTGCAGGTACTCGACCCCTACTTCTACCGCTGACACTGCATCCACCTGGAGGAGCGGCCTTTTCGGCCCCTCTCTGTCGGGGCGCGACAGATCGCGCCCGTCCGCTGGAGCGAGATGGTAGTGAAAGACCTGCGCCAGGCTCCAAGGCGGAAACCACAAAGGAAAGAACCAACATGCGCGCTCTCAAGTATGCTCTCGCGATTGTCCCCGTGGTCGTCACCGTGCTGGCGCTCACCGTCGGCGTGGTCGGCGCCACTCAGGCCACGCATGCTACTGGCCGCGTGAGCCTGGACGATGTGCGCGGCGCGACCGCCCGCTACCACCGCCTCGCCGTCGCCACCGCGCAAGGGTATGGGCTGCTCACGGACAAGAACGGCATCGCCTGCATCGCCAACCCCGGCGTCGGCGCCATGGGCGTCCACTACGTCAACGGCGACCTGGTCGGGACCACCGAGGTCAATCCTCGTACGCCAGAGGCCCTCGTCTACGAGCCAGAGCCGAATGGGCGTCTGGCGCTGGTCGCCGTCGAATACGTCACCTTCCAGGCGCAGTGGGACGCCACGCACACTGCTCGGCCCACGCTCTTTGGCCAGCCCTTCATGCTGACGCCGGAGGGCAACCGCTTCGGCCTGCCCGCCTTCTATTCGCTGCACGCCTGGATCTGGAAGCACAACCCCGCTGGCATGTTTGCCATGTGGAACCCCACCGTCCATTGCAACTCGGCTGCTGGCGCGTAGCGCTCCCCTTTCGACCGCTCGCGCAGGCGGCGCATTCAGCGGCCGGCGACGTACCAGGCGGCGGGGCGTCTCGTCTATGCGCTTCTGGCCCAGCAGGGGCGCATACGCGAGGCGTCCAGCTCTTCACCACAGCCCGACTTTTAGGAACGCAGTCTTGCGCCTGATCAACTCACAATCTGCGCAAAGCGCAGGAGGAGCATGCCATGAACCCAACCAGATCCATCGGCCCTGTCTCCCCCGCGACAGATAAGGCGTTGCCAGCAGCCAGAAGGACACCGCGACGCCTCCTGGGCATCGTGGCCAGTATTGCGCCGCTCGTCCTGGCGCTGCTCGGCTGCGCCCTCAATACCCAGGTGACCAAGCCCGCAAACCCGCCCACCGCCACACCGACGCCCGCCCGGCCGACGGTTCACGAAGTGGCGCGGACGGCGATACTCAACGGTGGAGACACCGGCCCCGTCGTCGCCACCTGCCCCCAGGGAGAAGTCGCGCTCGGCGGAGGATGGAGTGTGCCGACCCAGGGAGCCCGCGTCTTCGCCGCTATGGCGAACAGCGCCGCCTGGTCTGTATCGGCGCTCCCCCTGGGCCATCCGGCGACGACGCAGGTCACCGCCTATGTCGAGTGCCTCGCTGGCGCGCCCGGAGCCGTCGTGACACAGCGCGCGGCCACCGCCAACCTTGCCCCCACGCCCACCGCGATCTTTAATGACAATCTCGGCGGAACCGTCAGTATCTGTACTGCCGGCGAGGCGCTCGTGGGCGGAGGATTCGACCTCGGCCCCACAACCGCCAATCTCGAGCTCGAGGCGAGCTGGCCCCGCAACGACATCCCCTTCTTCAACGAGCAGGCATGGGTCTTCTCGATCAGAAATTATGACGTCGCGCCCCACACCGTCACGCGCTACGCGGAGTGCCTCTCCGGCGTGGCCGTCTCCGCGAGCTACCCTCGCCAGGAGGGCAGCCCCGTTTACGCTAGCCAGAGTGGCAGCGCTGTGGTGTCCTGTCCCCCAGGGACGGCGCTAGCTGGAGGCGGCTTCATGTACCGCATGCACAGCCCCGGCAATGAGCATGTCGGCAATCTCTACAGCCTGAACGCGACCACTGCTGGATGGCACGACGAGGAGTACACGCTCAGCGGCTATGGTCTCTACTATCTCACGCCTCTCGCCGCCGCAGTGTGCCTGAGCTTCTCGTGAGGACAGCGCACGCCGCCCACGCAGGCGTCCACGGCGCATCCGTCGCCCTGTGATCAGGAGTTCACGAGCGCCCAAGCTACAGTCGCCCATGCCGAAAGAGGTGAGACCATGACTCGGATGACGCGACCGACAAGCGGCCGCACGATCGCCACACCACCCTGGCGACGCATCGCCGCCAGCCTCATCGCGCTCGCGCTCCTCGCCGTCCTCACCCTCAGCCTCGCCGGCGCCGCTGACGCCAAGGTGCGCGCCGCGAGCGCCACGCCCCCGCAACCCAAAGTCTATCCAGCCAGCGGACACGGTACCGTACTCGCCCATAGCGTCGTAGATATGGCCAAGCTGCCAATCCTTCAGCCCCACGCCGTCACCAGCGTCCAGACGCCGCTCCTGCCCTCACCCGACGCGCTCACCCCGGCCCAGCGCCAGGCCTATAATGACCGCACGCGAAAGGCCCCCTCGACGAATGTCCCTGGCGCGCAGCAGATGAAACCATCCACCACCTCTCCCAGCTTCGTTGGCGGTCATCCCATCCCGCTGCTCGTCAAGCAGTTCGACGGGATCAGCAGCACCCAGGCGGGTGGGGGCACGGGTGAAGCAGCCATCGCCACCGACCTGAGCTACATGATGGAAGGCGTGGATAACGCCCTCGCCATCTACCGCGCGGCGACAGGAACCCTGGCGTATGGACCCTACTCCCCCGCCAGCTTCTTCGCTCCCGTCTACCATGCTGGCGATTCCTTCGCCTATCCGCAGATGTATTACGACGTGATGCGCGACCGCTGGATCGTGGTCTATCTGGAGATCACCTCCAGTCGCACGGTGACCTATCTTGATATCGCGGTGAGCCAGACAACCTCGCCCACCCAGCCCAGTCCGGGCGCCCAATACAACGTCTACTAATTCGACACCAGCTTCGAGGGTACGCCCAAAGTCAACAGCTACTGCGACTACGAGACGCTAGGCGTAGACTACTGGGGCCTCTACATCAGCTGCGTCGAATACCGCAATTTTAGCTTTGTCGGCAACACCGTGCTGGCGATCAACAAAGCGCCCATGCTGAGCGGCGCAAATCCGAACACGTGGTTCTGGAACGACGCGCTCAAGATCGCCTCGGATGCCGGCCCCGCCCTCGAGTTGAGTCCCGCCACCGAGGAAGGGGTGCAGGATGCCGAGTTCGTCGTCGCCAACGACGCCGGCTATGGCACAGAGAGCGCCAACCTCTCGGTCTGCGCGCTGACCAACCTCAGCAACATCGCCGGTGTCGCGCCTACCTTCAGTTGCCTGCATGCAGGACTGCCCTACGCCTACTGGGATCCACGTCCGGCGCGTCAACTCGGCGGCCCGAACATCGCTGTCGGCTATGGGACCAAGCAGGTCTACTACAAGGCCGGACGCCTCTTCCTGGCATGGACAGCCGTAGAACCCAATACGCCAGATGAGATCTTTTGGGCAGAGATCCGGCCAGTCCTGCAAGATCTCATTCATGCCAATCCGCAGGTGTTGGACGACGTCGAAGTGACACAGGAGTCTGGTATCGCCTCACCGGGAGACGATCTCTTCACGCCCAGCATCGTCGGAACCGATGAGGATGACATCGTTCTCGTCTACAACCACTCGGGGCCGTCACTGTATCCAAGCATTTTCTACACCGGGCGGAAGGCGACTGATAAGTTCTACACCATGGGACAGATTGGCTCCAACGCTGCCGTGATGTTCGGGACGCATCCCACCACCGCGTACTGGGGCAAGTACGGGGCGTGCGCGATCTCGTTGAACTCGGTCACCCGTGGCGGCGTCTGGTGCGTCGGCGAGTACACTGGCACGACGGCCGACCCTGGCTGGAACACCCGCCTCTACAATCTGCGCGCCGAGTAGCCACGCGCGTTCCCCCACGCTCTGTCTGTGCGCCACGTGGACAATCCGTCGGCTCTTCCAGCCAACTGCCCCTGCTGTCGCGTATACTTGACACAGACGCGGTCTAACGGCTATGCTCGCCAGCGGCGCGCTGCCCTATCGCGCGCAATCACGCTCAGGAGCGCTCATGCTCAGGAGCAGGCGCGAGGACAGTGGGAAAGGGAAGGCAATGATCGTGGAGAAGACAGCGCTCAAGCCGCCTGCGCGCCGCGCGGTCGCCCGCTGGATATCCATTATTATTCATCCCATCGTCTATCCGCTGGTCACACTGGCGATCATCATTGACGTCGCGACCCATGGCAACCTGGGACTGTCCTTTCGCTTCCTCCTGCTGGCCCTCGCCCTCACCTCGCTGCCAGTCACGCTGCTGGTAGGATATCAGGTGGCGCGTGGCCACTGGACGGATCTCGATGTCAGCGTACGCAAGCAGCGCTATTTTCTCTATCCCTTCGGACTTGCTGGCCTCATCCTCCTCGCCGTCGCCTTCAAGTGGCTGGGCGCGCCCGCAGTGGCGGTGAAAGCGGCGGTCGCCTATGTCATCGCCAATGTGGCTGATGGCGTCATCAACTTCTGGTACAAGGTCAGCGCGCACACCACCTCCGCCGCCGTCTGCGCCACGCTGCTCACCATCCTCGTTCCAGCGCTGGCCGTGCCCTCGATCGCGGCGGCGGTCGCGGTGGCGTGGTCGCGGGTCGAGCTGGGCCGCCACACCATTGGGCAGGCGATCCTGGGACTGGCCGTCGGCGCCGGCAGCGTGATCGCCACCTTCGCCGTCGGCCGCTTCTAGCCCGGCCCCTAGTGCTATCACCCTCTCTCCACACGCTTCGCCCGAACCGCCAGTCCTTGCGCTCTTGGTCTGGACTATTAGGCTGTCAACCGCCCTCGCTGGCGCGAGACCACTCAGGCGCTCCTCAGCGTCCACGCCATCTCGCCCGACGAGCAGGCTACGACACCGACGCCCCCAAATCGTCTGCGACCAGCATCGCTGTCGAGAGTCCCAGAGTGTTAGGGACTGGAGTCACGTCCGTTCCTTGCCCCAGGAACCAGTATCCCCCTGCTCGGCCCACCAGTCGGACGGCGGCCAGGCGCGCCCCTTGCGGTCGACGACGTGGAGGTCACAGTTCTCAGGACTGTTCTCATACAGCCGCCCGTCTTCGGTGTCGTTCAGCCACACGCTGTAGCTGAGGCCGTATGCGCTGTTCTCACTCGGCGCATAGAAAGGGTCTTGCGCGTCATAGTACCGAAGCGCGTGCAACTCACGCGCGAACTTACCCGCGAACCACTGCGCGACATAGTCCGCGTGGCGCGTGCCCATACCGCGGATGCCCTCCCCTATGTCGAAGTACGACTCCAGCGACTCATGCACGAGCGTGCCTGCCAAGAAGTAGGGTCCCAGGTCGCGGCGCGTCAGTATCGCGCTGTTCAACTGGATGTACCCACCCGCGTTATTCTCGCCGGCATTCCCGTCTTTGCCCATATCTCGCCAGGTGATGAACTCTGCCCCGAGCCGGTCACCTATGGTGAGAAGATACGCCACCGCGCCCTGCCCCGTCGGTGTCTGCGCCAGCGCCACGAGCAGCGCCTGCGTCCGTTCGTCATGGTAGGTGCGCTGGATGCGCTCACAGATCTCTTCGCACGGCGGCGCGGCTGGCGCTGGCAGCCCGGTATCCACGCCATGAGACGGGCCGATGGGCGCCCCGCCGTCGTCAGCGCAGTCATTTGTGCCTCGTGGACATTGCTGGCTGCCCATGGCGCTGAAGCGGTGGAGGAAACTCACCGAGGGCGCTGTGAGCGTGTAGGCGGCGCACGCGATAGGCAGCACGGTCAGCAGCGCGAGAAGCAACAACGCTTTGCGCAGAACGGTGTGTGGACGTCGGGTGTGAGCTGCGTGAGTGGCGCTCACCACCGGCGCCGGACGCCGCGCATCGTTTCCATAATCTGTGGTAGTCGAGACAGACACATGACGCAGATTCCACATCGAGGCCCTCACTCTCGTTGGCTAGTTCACCGGGTTTTTTCGGTCCCTGTGACCTGCTTCGAGAGTGCCTCAGCGCCCATGAAATCTACAGAAACAACTCATACATCGACTGATACTGGAACTGATACTGGAGTGGAAAGGGAGCCATGCGGAGATGACGAAGAGGATGGTATAGTGAGGCGGGCGAGGAGGGAAGCCGGTATGACGCCAGCGTCCACAACGTCTATGCTTGCCTTTGGAGCGCTGCTCAAGCGTTCTCGCCGCGCCGCACGCCTGACCCAGGCGCAACTCGCTGAGCGCGCAGGATTTAGCGTCGTCTACATCAGCATGCTCGAACGCGGCGCTCGCCAACCCCAGCGCACCACCGTCGCCCTGCTCGCCGAGGCGCTCGCGAGCACACGTGCGATGCCCTACCCCTATGCGGAAGCAAAGATACTCTGGGTCTACGGCCGGCTGGAGACGGCGCGCGGCGATCCAGCGGCCGCGCGCAAGCGCTTCACGGCGGCCCTGACCATCTGCGATCGGCTGGGGGAGGGCCTCTACCGCACGCACGTCGAGCACGACCTGGCGGCGCTGCAATCACCCACTGGACCCGCTTCGCCATGAACCGCACCGACCGGCTGCTGGCCATCGTCCTCGAGCTCCAGGGCAAACGCTGGCGGCGCGCAGAGGACCTCGCCGACACCTTCGAGATCAGCAAACGCACCATCTACCGCGACATGCTTGCCCTGGGTGAGGCCGGCGTACCCGTCGTCTCCATCCCCGGACGCGGCTACTCGCTCGTCGAGGGCTACTTCCTGCCGCCGCTCAGCTTCACCGCCGACGAGGCCACCATCCTACTGCTCGGCGCCGACGTGATGGCGCAGAGCTTCGACACGCAGTACCAGGCCGTCGCGCAGTCCGCCAGCCGCAAGATTCTCGGCGTGCTGCCAGACACGCGCCGCGAGGCCGTCGAGTCGCTGCGTGAGCGCATCCAGTTCATCTCCGGCGCGACGAGCGCGCGTCCTGATACGGCGCGGCAACTGGAGAAGCTCCAGCGATTGCGCGGCTCCATCGTGGAGTCCCGGCGCGTGCGCTTCGACTACCACGCTCGCTTCGGGGCAGGATCGACAGCGGCGCCAGGCGCTTCCACGACCCGCACCGTCGATCCGTACGCCCTGGCGCATGTCGGGGGAGCCTGGCATCTCACTGGCTACTGCCACACACGGCGCGGCCTGCGCACCTTCCGCCTCGAACGCATCGAAGGACTGACGACGCTCCCCGAGACCTTCGAGCGCCCTGCCACCTTACGCCTTGGCCGGCGCCGCCCGCAGGAGGAGCCACACCTTATTGTGCGCGCGCTCCTAGCGCCGGAGGTCGCGCGCTGGGTGCGTGAGTCGCCCTCGTACTTCACCGTCGCAATGGACGAGACACCGGAGGGCCTGTTGGTGACCCTCGCCGTGCGCGACATCGGCGAGATCATGCAATGGCTGCTCGGCTGGGGCCGCCACATGCGCGTCCTTGCGCCGGAGACGCTACGCCAGCGGCTCGCCGCCGAAGCCCGGGACATGCTGCGCGCCCACGAGGACGGATGAGGGCTTCAGCCCGTCCCGCGCCGCGCTCTGGCTCTCCAGCGCTGAGAGCGTTGCCCACAGCGACCCGGACACACGTGGCGCCAGGCGATTGCTACGCCTGCTATACTTACCCCATCAGTTCCCCCCGCCACATGGACGCCGACCTCGCCGCGCCAAACCGTCACAGATGACACGCAGCGGCGCCAGGAAAAACAAGGAGACGCGCTATGGGATTCTTCCGCCGCCGGGCCGCCAGTGATCAGGCGCCGGGCGCGGCGCCCAGCCCGGCCACCGCGCCGAACGCGGCTGCGCCTGCGTCCGTAGACGAGCCGACTCAGCAGTTGCCAGGCGTCGCGATCCACTATCAGACCTGGGGCGCGCCGAACACGGAGCGAACGGTTGTGCTCATCCACGGGCTGACCGCGAACCACAAAACCTGGGCGCTCCTGGGTCCACACCTGGCGGAGGCGGGCTACTTCGTGATCGCGCCAGACCTGCGCGGACGCGGCCTCAGTGGCAAGCCCGCCCAGGGATACGGCGTCGCCTTTCATGCGGCGGACCTGCTCGGTCTGCTCGATACCCTCAACGTGCGTGAGGCGGACATTGTCGGGCACTCATTGGGCGCGGTGATCGGCATGTATCTGGCGGCGGTCTATCCAGCGCGCGTACGCCGGCTGGTGATGGTCGACGCGGGCGGAAAAATCCCCGAAGACACCGCTCAGGCGATCAGCGCGTCTGTCTCCCGCCTGGGCATGACCTATCCCTCGCTCGACGCCTTTCTCGCCCTCATGCGCCAATTGCCGATGATCACCGAGTGGACTCCGCTCTGGGAGGAGTACTTCCGCTACGACGTCGAGACACACGCGGATGGCTCAGTCGCCTCGCGCGTGCCCAAGGCAGCCATCGAAGAGGAGTCGCTCGCGCTGGCGTTGACCCGCACCGAAGCGTTGCCGGACCTCGTCCATAAGCCAACCCTGGTCATCCGCGCGACGGTCGGACTGCTCGGCCCCGATCGCGGCTTCATCCTGCCGCGCGACGAGGCGGAACGGGTGCGCGACGTCATCGCGGGCTGCCAACTGGTCGAGATCGCCGACACCAACCACTACACCGTCGTCACCGTCCCTGCCTTCGCCGACACCGTCGGCGCCTTCCTCGGCCCCACCGCCTGAGCCGCACGGTCTATCTGATTGGCGTTCTGCGCTACCGCTACTGACATACTGTTGTCACTCACATCTTCCATACTGCTTGTAGACCAGCGTACATGACACGCTGGCGCGATCAGACGGGACGATCGGACACAACGATCGGTCCCATGGAAGGAGACGACAGGATGTTGCACGGTCTCGATCTGGTGGTGATGGAAGTCCCCAGCGTGGCGGCGCTGCGCGACTTCTATGTCAACACCCTTGGCTTCGCGGTGGAGTTGGATGGCCAGCAATTCATCCAGCTTCGGCGTCCAGGCGCCGACGGCGCGTCGCTCGCGCTGAGCGAGTCGGCGAACGCCAGGCCAACCAGCAATCCACAGATATGGTGGTACGTGGATGACGCCGACGCTACCTGCGCGGAACTGGCGCAGCGCGGCGTCGAGATCGGCGAGCAACCGCATGACATGCCCTTCGGGCGTGTCTTCACGCTTCACGATCCCGCCGGCAATACGCTGTACGCGCTGCAACTCCGCGCAGCGTAGCGGGCGCAACGGCAACGGAGCTGGCCATGCCGACATCACCCTACACCGTCGCGGGCCAGCTCATGCCCGTAGCCCGTTCGACAACCGTGACTGTTCAGATAGACTTGCCCTACGGGTGTAGCGTAGGGACATGACACCAGAAGAGGAAGCACTCCAAAGGTAACACAGCATGCGGCGACCTGAACTTCACTCTATCGCGGCAGAGCTTGTGCAGATGGCTGAGGTTGATCAGACAATGCGGCGACGAGCGGCCCAGGACAGCGCCGCCTGGGATGCCGCGGTCGATGAAGCTCACCAGCGCCGTCTTGAGGAAATCATCGACTGCATTGGCTGGCCCACCATTGCGCTCGTTGGCGCAGAGGCGTCGAATGCCGCGTGGCTGATCGCTCAGCATGGTCCAAATCTTGAATTTATGGAACATTGCCTGGAGTTGATGCTGCGTCTGCCGACGAACAGCGTTCATCCCGCGAATATCGCCTACCTGGAGGATCGCGTCTTGATGCGGCATGATGAGCCGCAGGTCTACGGCACGCAATTTCTAGGTAGCGGCGACGATCTCCATGTCTATCCGATCCAGGATCCCGAGCGGGCGGATGAGTGTCGCGCCAGTGTGGGCCTGGGGCCATTTGCGGAGTACGAGGATCAAATCAGAAAGCGTTTGCCATGACGCCTCAGACGTCCCATGTGGCGTGACTCATGCGCCGGCGAATCCCAACAGCCCGCGTCTCGTATCAGGTACGCCGCGCTGCTGCGCCAGCACACGAAATCCCCCCAGCCCGCGCGGCTCGAACAACACCGACGCCGCGCCCTCGAAACTCCGCCGCCGCAGCAGGTCCGCCTGCCCACGATCGGTGTGGCGTTCCGTGTCGGCGGCGGGATAGAGCCGCGCCCCGCGCGCCGCGATCTCCTCGCGCGCGCCCAGCCCCGTCAGGAACGCCGCCTGTGTCGTGTACCCCGCGACGCGCAGCCCCACTGCCGACCCCGCCCGCGCCAGCGCCGAGAAGTTGACGTGCGCGGTGAGGTCGCGCGACCCTGGCTCCTCCAGCGGGCGATCCAGGAAGCGGTGGCGCGCGTAGACCGCGAGCGTGCCGTGGCGACGGTCGCGTGTGTAGAGCCGCCGCGCGGTCGCGCCATAATCAATCGTCAGCAGGAAGCCACGCGCCAGCCGGCTCGCCATCTCGCCCAGCTCCTGCGCCGCCGCCAGGCAGATCTCCGCGCGCCAGCCCTCGCCGTACTCCCGCCACGGCGCGCGATACTCGTCCAGATACCCCGCGACCGCGTCAGAGGATGGCGCGCCCACTTCCTCGACCAGCGCGCCCGACTGTGGGTCCACGCCGACATAGACCTCCAGCAGCGCCCCACCGCGCGCCTCGACCACATGCGTCGGCAGCGCGTCGAAGAGCTCATTCGAGACAACGCAGCCAGTGAACGGCTCCGGCGCGGCCTCCACCCACGACGACGCCCAGCGCACAGCCCCCACCGGCGCCTCCAAGTGCGCCAGCTCCCCCGCGATCCGCGCCTGTCGCGCCGCGCGCAATGGCGATCCCTCCTGCGCCTCGTCCAGCGCGACGTAGCGCAGCGCGCTCGCCCAGGCGTGGTTCTCGTTCAGCGCGTAGCGCCAGACATCGCGCGCCAGCAGCCCGCGACCCCCGCCTGGCTCCACGACCACGAACGGCTCCGGTCGCCCTAACACCTCCCACATCTGCCGCAGTTGCCGGGCGATGGCCCAGCCCCACAGCGGCGAGACGTCCCCGCTGGTGAAATAATCCCCGCTCCAGCCCAGTGGCTCGCGTCCCTCCGACCCGCCCGCGTAATAGCCGAGCGTCGGGTGATAGAGCGCGAGCTCCATGTAGCCCGCGAAGGTCAGTGGGCCGCGCGCGCGAATCTCCGCGCGGATGATCTCGCCTAGTTCATTCATACGCAGCCTCTGGAGTCCATCGTGGCGAACAGCGTTTTATCTGTGGGGCGCGCCTCAGGCTCCCTCCCCGTAGACAGGGGAGGGCTAGGGTCTCTGGGTGTCCGCGCAGGCGGACGTGGTGGCGGAACGTCCCAGGCGCGGATTCACTCGCCAGGTACCGTCGAGGGCGCGAGGCGTTGGCACAGACAATCTCAGCGTACGCCCGCGCCATAGTATAGGCGCGCATCGTGAAACAAGCGCAAACGCGGCGACGACGCCACAAAGCGGTAGTATTTCACACCAGCCAGGCGCCGGTTGCGGAGGAGCTACATTCGCTGCTACAATGGCAGCGTCTGCCCGCGTCACCCTTTCTCCCTCCCAACAACCCCATCATCCGGCGACACCCAGCGAGACCCCAGAGGATCAGCGCGCATGGCCATCATTCCAGTAGACAACCTCAAGCAACGCCCGGACTGGCTGCGGGTGCGCGTCCCCACAGGTGAGACCTACGACGGCCTCAAGACGCTGATGCGCAGCAAGGCGCTGCATACCGTCTGCGAGGAGGCGCGGTGCCCCAACATCGCCGAATGTTGGAGTCATGGCGTCGCGACATTCATGATCCTCGGCGACACCTGTACGCGCAGTTGCGGCTTCTGCGCCGTCGCCACCGGGCGGCCGATGGCCCTCGACTGGGAGGAGCCGCGCCGCGTCGCCGAGGCGGTGGCGCAGATGGGCCTCAAGCATGTCGTCGTCACGATGGTCAACCGCGACGAGCTGCGCGATGGCGGCGCGACGCTCTTCGCCGCGACCATCCGCCACATCCGCCGCGCCAATTCGGACTGCGCCGTCGAGGTGCTTGCCTCCACTTCAAGGGTTCGCGCGAGGCCCTGCAGACGCTGATGGACGCGCGGCCAGACGTCTTCAGCCATAACGTCGAGACGGCGCCACGTCTCTACAAACGCGTGCGTCCGCAGGCGATTTACGAGCGCTCGCTCGATGTGCTCTCCTGGGCGAAGGAGATGCGTCCGGAGACGCCGACGAAGACCGGGTTCATGCTCGGCCTCGGCGAGACACGCGAGGAGATCATCGCGCTGCTGCGTGATCTGCGCGCGCGGGATGTAGATATCATCACCATCGGGCAGTACCTGCGCCCGACCAAAGATCACCTGCCGATAGAGCGCTATGTCACGCCGGACGAGTTCCGCGAGTACGCGCGCGTCGGACGCGAGATGGGCTTCCGGCATGTCGAGAGTGGCCCGTTGGTGCGCAGTTCGTACCACGCCTGGGATCAACTCCAGGCGGCGGAGGGCGCCTGACCGGGCTTGCCCAGAGATCGCGCTTTTTTCGCGCCATCTTCGTTGTAGAAAGTGGAATAATTTCTTGCCGCCGCTCGCCAAATCTGTTGGCGCGCGTGGGCGCTCATGTGCTTGGCGCCAATCAAGCCTCTGGGATCAAGCCTCTGGTGGGGGAAAGAAAACCTCAGGGTCTCAACCGGCCCTCCACGGAGCCGTAACCAGAAATCTTCGGTCAACAGTGTACAGTGGCGCTGTGCCTGCAAGTGCGCACGGAGGCGTCAAGAACACCGCAATGTGGCGGATGTGGGGCGGTGTACGCCATAGACAGCGTAGGGGACGGGCATGCGGGTCGTTCGCAATATTCTCGCGCTCCTGGCGAATCAGGTCGGCACATGGCTGATCACCCTGGTCCTGACCATCGTGCTGCCGCGCTACCTGGGCGTTAACCATTTTGGCCTCTATAGCTTCGCCATTGCCTTCGTCGGCTTCTTCGCCATAGGCATGCGGCTGGGCACTGGGACGTATCTCGCCTGGCGCATCCCGCGCGAGCCGGAGCTGGCGGGGCGTCTCGCCTTCAATACCCTGCTGCTCCAGATCCCGCTGATCCTGGCCTGCTCGGTGGCGGCGATCCTGATCCTGCCTTTGATCGATCCCGATCCACTCGCGTTCCAGGTCATGCTGCTGGTGCTGATCGCCAACGGCGTCTCGTCGTTCTCCTCCACATTCGCCGCCGCGCTCGCTGGCCTGCAGCTGATGAAGGCCCCTGCCTTCATCGCGCTCTTCAGCTCGGCGGTGGGCATGACGTTGATCGTGATCGGGACGCACAAACCGTTTCACATCCCGCTGACCGGCATCGCCGCCATCACGATTCTTTCGGAGGTGATCACCTTCGTCGCGCTCGGCGCCTATACGCTGCGCAAGCTCCACCCGCGCTTCGAGGTGGATGCGACCCTCTGGCGTTCGATCCTGCTCGGCGGGCTGCCATTCTTTGCCTGGACCGTGGTCCTGCTCTTCTACTGGCAGATCGACATCACGATGATCAAGGTGATGGTCCCCAACGATGGCAACGCGGTAGTTGGCTGGTACGCCGCCGCGAGCCGCCTCACCAATATCCCGCTCTTCCTCCCGATGATCGTGATCGCCGCACTGCTGCCAGCCTTGTCGGCGGAGCGCAACGCCGATTCGGCGAAGTTTCGCGAAATGGTCTCGCGCAGCCTGCGTCTGGCGACGCTGGTCGCGCTGCCAGCGGGGGCGGCCGTGATGGTCCTCTCCTACCAGTTGACGGAGTTGCTCCACTATCCTCCAGGATTCGAGCCGGTCACGCGCTTGCTCCAGATTCTGGCGCTCAATGTGCCGCTGGTGGCGATTGACATGATACTGGGCACCGCGCTCATCGCCGCCGCCCGCCAGCGCGCCTGGACAGTGGTGGGCGTCATCGCCGGTGTCTTCAACCCGCTCGTCAACCTGTGGGCGATTCCCTATACGCAGGCGCGTTTCGGCAACGCGGCGACTGGCGCGGCGGTGGTGACGGTGGCGACAGAGCTGATCATGTTCGGCGGCGCGCTCTACCTGCGTCCCAAGGGCGTCTTTACCCGCTGGGATGTCTGGTACATTGGGCGCTGCCTGCTCGCCACCGCCGTCATGGTTCCAGTGGTGTACCTCTTCTCACAAGGCGCCAAGGTTGGCTTGTTCCCCTCCGTGATCTATGGCGCGATCACCTACCTGACGATGGCGTACACACTCAAGCTGATACGCGACGACGAGATCCTCAGCGTGCTCAGCATCGTGACCTCGCGCATGGGCGTGTCGCTGCCATTCAAGGGGCAGACGGGGACCTTCGCGCGGATTCCGGTCGTCGGCGCGGACCCATCTGAGAGTCTGGAGAATCCTCTCCAGGCGGCTGACGAATGGGCGTCTCCGGCGCGGCTGACGATCCCCCTTGGCGATGCGCCGCTCCTGAGCAGCGCCAGTTGGGTCCAGATCATCTATGCCGACGACGATCTGGATGATCTGTCCTTCGACGAGACGATCCCGCTGCGCATCGCGCCAGGCGCTGTTGATGAAGGCGCTGTACCGACGCCGCCTCTGCATTCCTCGGGTGTGCGCTAGCGACAGGCGCCAGGAGGATGATGAGAGCGGCGAGGCGCCAGCGGCGTCGCTTGCGTCTCAGTCGCTTGCGTCTCATGGGTGTTCCAGCGTGATTGATCAGCCGCTTAACCGCGGCGCATCTCAGGGAGATTCAGGGGAGTTTGCCATGAGCGTACGCCGACTGATCCGGGCCGACGCCCAGGAGTGGAAGCGGATTGGCTATCTCGGCTTCGACAAAGTCGAGAAGCCCGTGCGGCTGGGCGAGATTCTCCGACTCTTATGGATGTATGCTGGGCTCCGCGCCACCGTCTGGCACCGCCTCAGCAACGCGGCGTATCGTCGTCACATTCCTCTGCTGCCGGGCATGATCGCGCGCATGAACCTGCGCCGCTATGGGCTGGATATCGTGCCGAGCGTGCCGATTGGCCCTGGCCTCTACATTCCCCATCCGGTGGGCACGGTCGTGATGGCCGACTCCATCGGGAGTCGCTGCCACCTGATCAGCGGCGTGACGATTGGGATGCGCGCCGTTTGGGCCTTCCCGCGCATCGGCGATAATGTCACCATCAGCGCTGGGGCGCGCGTGCTGGGAGATATCCACGTCGGCGATGGCGCGACGATCGGCGCGAACGCCGTCGTCATCACGCATGTGCCTGATGGCGCGACGATGGTAGGGGCGCCCGCGCGCCCAACGCCCCCGAAGATACGATCTACGCCGCTGCCTGACCACATCTTCACGTGGGAGCCTTCGACCGGGACGCGGGAGTAGGCCGGCGGCTGAGGAGTAGCGTGCGGCTGGATGTGAGAGGGGCAGGAGCGTGAGCGATCCAGAGACGACCTGGGCTCCGGCGACCGAGCCGGGGGATTCGTCCCCACCGTCTGGACCGCTACCTGGAACTCCATCCGCCGGGCAGAAGAGCGTTCAACCGCCCGAGAGCCGCGCGCAGCTCCGGCGCCTGCTGCGGGGTGACCTGCGGCAGCTTCTGCCGCTGCTGCGCAAGGCGCGCGAGGCCAGCGCCGCACGCCGGCAGTTGCGCCGGGTGACCAGTCTGGGCAAACAGACGCGCATCCAGGGGCGGGTCTACGCGCGCAACGACGGGCGCATGATCATCGGCGAGCGCGTCCATTTCATCGCCGTGACCGTGCCAACCGAGCTGGTGGCGTTCGCGGGGGGGGAACTCATCATCGGCCCGCGCACGTTCGTCAATTACGGTTGTTCGTTCGCCGCGACCGAGCGCATCCAGATCGGCGCGGACTGCCTCTTCGGACCATACGTGAACATTACCGACAACGACTTTCACGACCTGACCGACCGGAGACGCCTGCCCAAACCGCGGCCGGTCCTCATCGGTGACCACGTGTGGATCGGGACGCGCGCGATCATCCTGCCCGGCGTGACAATCGGGGATGGCGCGGTGATCGGCGCTGGTTCGGTCGTGACGAAGGATGTGCCGCCCAATGGCGTCGTCGCCGGCAATCCCGCCCGCCTCCTGCGCACCCTCTGATACGGACTCTGATACGGATTCCCATGTGGCGCATACGATCCTGATCGTTTGCGGGACCACATTCCTGCCCACGCGACAACTACGGGCGCAGCTGTGGCGCGGCATAGGCGCTCGTTGACGCTCCGCGCCATCCGTGTCCATACTTCAGAAGGCGAATTGCGGTTTGTGGGCCACCAGCCATGCTCCATGGAAGGAGAGTGCGCTCATGCGTCGTTCACTAATACGTATCCTCTATCTGAGTGGGCTTGGGGTGATCTTGCTCGGCGTGATTCTGCTGCTGGTCAGCTTTGCCAACGGCGCCACGACCACGACGAACGCCTATGGCGGCACGACCACGACGCCAAACAATGTGGCGCTCTTTGTCGCCGCCATCGTCATCATCTGCCTTGGCGCCATTCCGGTCCTTGTCGCCTGGATTGGCGCGCTGGTGCGCACCGCGCAGTTGCAAGAGTGGGTCTGGTTCGTGCTCCTGCTTGTGTTCCAGGGCGTCACGCTCCTGGCCTATGTCATCGCCGGACCCGACCAGCCGCGCCAGACCGCGCCGCTCTACCGCGACGGATCTCGCGCACCCACGCCGCCGTCCTGAGCGTGCGCATTTCAGTGCTGTATCGCGCTGCACCGGCGTCCTCTACTCTTGGGCGAGTACTGCGTGTGTCCTCGATTGCGCTTGCTTGTAAAGTCAGAATCTGTACTGCAAGTTGCACGCGGCATGCCGCTCCAACCTCTACCCGGACGCCCTCAGTGACTCCTACCGGTTCCCGGTCATCCGCGCAGTCCCCCGTTGTTCATAGCGCTAGCGGTTGAGACCGCGCCTGGGGCGCGCCGCCATCGCGTCCGCGCAGGCGGATATCGTGGCAGCATGGGGATGGACCCAATGGACGCGATATCAAGCGCCGGGAACCTCCCGCCGATCCGCCAAGCGGCTCTATAATCACTGAGGTGGCTGTGCTGGGCAGTATGACGGTGTTCGCCGGAGGAGCTACATGGGAAGTGACGCTGATCCTGATGTCCGTATCCGTCCGGCGACTGAGGCTGATCAGGCGGAGATCACGCGCATCGTGCGCTCGTCGAACATCAACCCCTTCAGCCTTGCCTGGCCGCGCTTCCTCGTGGCCGAGGAGCAGGGGCGCATCGTCGGCGTCGGGCAGGTGAAACAGCACGGCGACGGCAGCCGCGAACTGGCCTCCATCGCGGTGGTCCCCGACCGGCGCGGCAAGGGAATCGCCAGCGCCGTTATCCACGCCCTGCTGGCGCGGGAATCGGGGACGCTGTATCTGACGTGCCGCAGTCCAATGGAAACCTTCTACAACCGCTTCGGCTTCCGGCGTGTCGGACGCGAGGAGATGTCGCCGTACTTCAGGCGCATCGCCTGGCTGGCGAATCCGCCGCAATTCGTCACGCGACTCTTCGGCGACGTGGGCGGTCTCATCATGAAGCGCGCCGCCAGCGCTGATCCCAGCCCTACTTCAACGTCACCTGCCACAGAGTAAAGTACGTCGCGCCGTTCTGCGCGCGCACATTCTGCAGCGCGATGTAGACGGTCGCCGTTCCGTTGACGCGCTTCCAGCAGAGGTCGGCGGCCGCGCAGGCGCTCGTCGTCGCGCCTTGATTGGGGAAGGCAGCGCTGGTCTGCCATTTGGTGATCGGCATGTCGTTGATATAGAACGCGCGCACGCCGGTGGACGAGAGCGCGCCTGTGCAGGCGTCCCACTGCTCGACGCTGGCGGCGCCCGGCGCGCTCGTCGTGTGCGCGACATCCTCGACCAGCGCCGGGAATGGCACATCGGCCAGCGAGGGAAAGAGCGGCGTCTCATTCGCCTTCTTGCCGTCGCAGCGTGTCGTGCTGATCGGGCCAGAGGGCGTATACTCCCTGACCTGCTGGGCCGCCGCCGCCTGCGAGGCCTGGGCCGTCGCGCCGCACGCCGCCAGTCCCAGCATCGCCCCAAGACAGAAAAGACCCGCCAGCGTTTGTCGCGTTTGTCGCGTTTGTCGCACGTCCCACTTTCAGCGCGCCCCGGCGCGGCGCATCCCCACCGGCGTTGTCCCCGGCTCCTGCTCCGTATGACGCCGCGCGCCCGCGCAGAGTTCCCGTGACCTCTATACTACACGACCGCGCGCGATGCGCCAGCACGATGCGCCATCACGATCCGCCAGCACGATGCGCCATCACGATCCGCCAGCACGATGCGCCATCACGATCCGCCAGCACGATGCGCCATCACGTCTCAGGGTAGCTAGGGCGAGTCGCGGCGTTCCAGAAAGCGGTCGAGCCAGTGCGTGACTCGCCGTCCGTGGCCAAGCGTGGAATGCAGTGTGTAGCGTGTCGCATCCATCAGATGATCGTTCACCTTGAGCGGCTGTTCGGGCAGATGCGGCGCTGATCCCGGTCCCAGCCTGCCGTTGGGCGCTGCGGGCGAACTGTCGTACTGGTAACTGGCGTATTCCGCGAGCGTGTGGACGCAGCGCGGCGAGACGTACAGCCCACGCGTGCCGTCGTCGCGCCGGGAGAGCAGGCGGGTGATGGTCTGAATGCCGGGACGCACGGCGTTCTCGGCGGGCAGCGCGCGACAGGGCGGCCCAGCCTGCGCGAGCGCCTGCGCCAGCGCGGCGATGTGCTCTGGCTCGTCGGGGCCACAGTACCAGGCGCGCACATCATGCCGGCGGGTGAGGTCGAGCAGCGTGGGAATGACGACGCCATCGAGCGGGGCGCGGCGCTGATAATACTCGTCGATCTGCCAGGCGCGCTCGTCGGCGTCCAGCGCGAAGATGACCGCCGCGGAGGGGTTGGTATAGCCCCAGTCCACCCCGCCGATGACGCGGTTGAAGGTCTTGTTGGCTGGTGGATCGGCGACGTTGCCGCCCTCGGCCGCGTCGAGCGTGTAGACCAGTCCCTCGAAGGCGGTGAAGAGGCCCAGCACCTCCTGGTCGTAGAAGGCGCCACTGAGGCCGAGATCGGCGATGTAGTCGGGCGGCAAATTCGCGGCGTTGGCGTGCGTGGCGGCGCGAAAGAGCGCGTGGTTGGGGCGCGGAGATAGCTCGAAGTCCCAGGCGTAGCCGTCGCGGCCATGCGGCGCGCCGGTGGCCCAGCCTGCCGTCGGATAGCCCTGCTGGCGCAGGCGTCCCTTCAACACCTGCCAGGCGTAGTAGCCACAGAGCGGCGCCTCGTCGAGCCAGAACCAGGCGAGATTGAGTCCGCGCACACGATCCGGCTCATCCAGCGAACGAAACAGGATCTCGGAGCCGTTGGGCAGGGTCAGCCGTCCCTCGGACTTGTGATAGGTGTACCCGGCATCCTCGCCCAGCAGCGCGAAGAAGGCCCGCTGCGTGGCGTCGCGCAGCATCGGGTAGGTCGGCGCGCCGATCAGGCCAAGGCTACCGGGGTGGTCCAGCGCCCACGCGAGCGCGCGCAACGCCCCGGCGGTGGTCTTGCCCGCGCCGACGCCGCCGACGTAGAAGCTGAAGCGCGCCGCGCTCGCCAGGAAATCCGCCTGAATGGGGTTGAGCGTCCAGCGCGCCAGCGGCGCCGCGCTGGGAGGCGGTGGCGATGGTTCGTTTGTGTCGTTCATCTCCATGGAATGAGTCCTTTCGGCTGAGCGGGCGCGTTGGCGACTGAATCCGTGTCGGGGCGCCACAGGGCGCGCAGTCGCACTGTAGAACGCGCGTTCTGTCCGCGCAACGGTATTCTGTGGTCATTTCCCCCCTTTGCCACCCGTTCGATGCGAAGGTCATGGGGCGCGCTGGCCGGATATGTGCGCCGCTGACCGGGATCGTCGGGAAGGCGAGCGTCCTGACCCCCTGAACGCGGCGCCGCGCGATGGCGTGAGCCGTGTGGCACAATGGAGCGACTCCGAGTGAGCGAGCAGCAGCCAGATTGGAGCCAGATCGGGGAGGCGAGGCGCATGACGAGCGAGCAGGATGAGCTATTGAACGCGGGAGAGGCCTCAGCGCGCGATCCTGACCGCGATCCTGAGCATGACTCCGCGCGCTTTCGCGTCGGCGTCTTCGCCGTCATCGAGATCACCGGCATGGAGCGCGAGACACGCTACCTGCTCGCCCGACGCGCCGACATTGGCTGGTGGAATCTCGTCGGCGGCGGGCTGGAGTATGACGAGACGCCGGAGGAGGGATTGGCGCGCGAGGCCCGTGAGGAGATCGGGGCCGAGATCGCGGTGATCCGGCTGGTGGGGGTCTACGCCAAGCCGCCCAAGCGCGAGGTCGTGCTCACGTACCTCTGCCGCCTCGCGCTCGATTCGCCGGCGCCGACGACGAGCGAAGAGGTCTCCGAGGTTGGCGTGTTCACGCTCGCGGAGTTGCCTGATGACCTACTGCCCAAGCACCGCCAGCGCGTGCTGGACGCGGCGAGCGGGCAGATGGAAGCGTTCCGGCGGACGCAGGCGACGAGCAGCGCCGAGGACCAGCGGCGGACCTAACCCCCTGCCCCCTCCGTGGCAGGGAAGGGGATGTATATCTGCCACACCCTGCGCTGTCACAAGCAAAGGGAAATCGGCCCTGCTCAGTGCCAGGGCGATGCTGCGCTGTTGGTCCGACATGTGCTCACCGAGCGAAGAACCGCTGGGTGAAGGTGGCGATGAGGATGATTTCGAGCAGCAAGCCTACAATGGCTTCGCAAGCAGCGATGACGGCCAGTGGATTGTTGAGCAGCACATTCTCACCGGGTACGAATCCGCGACCGTGGAACGATGTGATACTGAAGACTACGGCGCTTAACGGGTCCAAGGGTGGATTGACATTGTTGCCAAGGAGATAGTATGTAAATGCGAACGCTCCAACGACCAGCAGATAGGTGATGAAGCTCCGTGTAGGTCTATAACCATAGCCGGAGGTGAGGTTGAGGAAGACTGAGCCAAGATAGCGGGGATACTTTCTCTCTCGACGCAAGACAATGCGGCGCAGCCTGAGAGCACGAGAGGCGAAACGATCACTCTGCTCATTCTCTCCTTGAGAGCGTAAAGTCGTCACTAGCTGGCGATTTGCGCGTACCGCCAGGTCAAACTCTTCATCCCGCTGTGCACGTTTCTTGGGTTTGCCGTTCTCATCTTTGCGCTGCCTTGCCACCCTCTCATCACCCAGTATCTTCACCTTCTCCCAGACAATGGTTGTCAGATTTGCGTCATTCCAGCGCAGGTCTCCGATCTGTGGCGCATCCTTCCACCTCTTCCTCTTGGTTGCCAGCTCCGCCTGGCGAACGCTGGTCGTCGAGTCCCAATTCACTTCACGCAAGTCTGCGCCCATGAGTTGCGCTCGAAACAAATCCGCGCCGCCCATGAATGCCGTGCTGAATTTAGCATTGACAAGGCATGCCCACGAGAGGTCGGTTCTGTTGAGATATGCGCCACTGAGCACGGCTTTAGTCAGATCGGCGTGCCGCAGGTCGGCCCTCTCAAGGTGCACAGCTGTTTGTTGTCGAATGATGACGGTTTCGCCGCTGCTGAGCTCACTGTCTTGCCTGCCGCCGATGACTCCGACCATGCAGGTGTTGGCGAGCGGCAATCCCTGTAGCTTCGCCCCTTGGAGATTAGCGTAGGCAAGGTTGATTCCTGGGCGCTTCAGCGCATCCTCTTTCTGATTCGGGTCGTTCCATTGCACTGGTCCTACCTGGCCGCCGCTCTCATGTGTCGCGAGCAGCCATTCCACGTCCGCACGGTTGAGTTTCACCTCCCGAAAAGGAAAAGCACCTCGGCTGGTATCCACTCCAATGGCTCGTCGCTCCATCAAGTAGTGCTGCCGCTCCACGTCAATCTCCGGCTCAGTACGCCACGGCATCTCCTGGGCCTTCCAGTAGTCTGGCCAAGAAGAGTAGCCATTTGGAGCAGGTCTGGCAATCGTATCGGCTGCTGGCTGGCTCTGTTGCTCGCTCATCGGGCACTCCTCTCGATAATCCCCCTTGTGTCCTATGGCGTGTCTCCGCCTGGCAGACCGTTCCGAGTATCGTAAGGCTTGAATGCCAGGACGGGCACGGCATCCACTAAGGCGCTTAGCAACTATTCCTGAATCAGCTGGTGGTCATGACCAACCTGCGTTAGAGGGTCTGCACCTTAGTGTCAAGCGCATCGACCTTCTTCTCCAGCTCTGTAAATCGAGACGGAAGTTTGGGGGTCGGCGCACCCGCGCTGCTGGTAAGTAGAGGAAGGTCGATGCCTTGCTCGATCCTGAGCAGGTTCTTCAATTGGTTGAGTGCGGACCTGCATCTCTCAACAATTAGTTTGGCTAGCAACTTATCCGCTTCGTTCACATCGGGCCTCACCGAGTAGCGCAACGCCAAGATGCGGCCATGTAGGACCTGGGTGCTGATCCACTCGACAGACATCTCATCAGCAGAAAAGACGTCGTTTGACGCTGAAAGCGCTTCGATGGCGCTATCACACCTCATCTCCGCATCGCCCAAGTTGTTGTCAGCATAGAACTCTTCCGCCTCACGCCAATAGGCGCGCGCCAGACCGGACAGCGATTCAGCCCAGCTATATTTGAGATAGTGTGGGGAGAAAACAGTCACCGCCGCGTAGTAATGGCTCTCAATGTGTGCGACATCGCTAGGGGCGGCTGGCGTGGTACCGAGTTGGTGCACATTGCGCTCGAGCAAGTGGAGTTCGGCAAGGCTCCTCTGGATCTCGGCCCACACACTGGGAGCAAAATCCTTCGAATAGACTTGGAGAGCCTTGGCGTATGCGTCCCTGGCCCCCTGCACACTATCCTTGCCTAGTTGAGACGCTACAACGCCCGGCTCCAGGGCGATCTCCCGATACGCATTCCCCAAGTCAAGGCAGGTCTTGCCCCAGAATGTATCGAGTTCCCGTTCATTGGGAAACAGGTTGAGCCCGCTGAGACTGTCTAACGCATCATGATAACGCTTAGCTGCTTGCGCCATCATCGTGGTGTTGAGCGGGATCGTAGTAGCGGCCCTAGTATAGTCTACATCGCCATGCCCGTGGTGCGCGTGTGCGACGAGGATTGGCGCGACGGCATGCGGATTTACTGCCACCTTGCTCAGCACGGTGTCAAACGCAGCCTGCGCATCGTCGAGATGCTTGCTCCGATTGACGCTTTGACGTAGCTGTCCCTGATGCAACTCAGCGTCCCCTCGTCCGACGAGCGCCGCTGCCCATGCTGTCTTGTAGACGTAGTCTTTGTCATATTCTTCGAGGAGGCTCTGAGCCGCCTCGTAGCACTGGCTGGCCCGCTTGCTGAGAGATCGTTCATCTCCACGGCGCGCACTGAGATATGAATCGCCCAATAAGATGAGAGTCTCGATGGCGACACGGCCTCGTCCCTGGAGCGACTTGGTGACACTGGTGATCTCGTAGGGCTCTGGCCGGAGCTTTGCAAGGTCATAGAGGTTCAGTGGCACGAGCACATTGCGATTGCGAGCGACCTTGGGACCTCTGCCCACTGCTAGGCGGAATAGCGAGATGGCGCCAATGTCTTTTGCTGCGTCGACACGCTGCTCGCGGCGAAAGAACTCAGGCAGAGGCTCCTCAAGCTCCTTGGTAGCAACCTCGAGGCTACGAAGGGTCTCCGCCCAATTCGCATCGAACTTATAGAACTGCCGAGCGATCTCCTCCACCGTCTCTTCCGGAAACGTCACCACTCCGTTTCCTTTCAGCCAAGTGATGGCGTAGAGTACTGCGTACTGATTCGCGTTGAGCTTGTTGTAGACGATTTGCATGGCATTGCTTCTCTGCAATTGCAGCGGCTTGGGCGTCTTGAGCGGACGAAGGACTCCCATCAGCGGCGCAAAATAGCGTTCCGCTTCCTGATAAGCCTGGCCATCCCTGCAGACCGCAAGGATCAGCACAATCTTCCCGGCAGCGAGCATAGCGCGTAGGAACTCGTGAAGGGCCGCTGACTCACCGGGCGATGCGTAGTCGTGCAGGTTATCTAGCCACAGAACGACTCGGTGACCAAGCAGGGTAGCAAGGTCCTCTGGGTGGTCCATGTGGTGTGGCCATTGTACAAAGGTCCAGCCCTTAAGTTCGGCGGCCATGGCGTCCCAGAGCGTGCTCTGCTTGCCAGAGAGAGCGGGACCTGTGACCAGCATGCCATAGATGGAAGAAGCAAGGTTCCCGCGTAATTGATGGACGCACTCCACCTGGAGATGGAGAGCATCGCGCATCATACGTGTCAGCATGGTGATATCGCCTGTCGCGCCATAGGGGTTTGTCCCTGGAATGAAATCGGGTAACCATTCAAGTCGGGAAAGTAGGGCGCTCAGGCCGCTTAACACTGCTCCCGTGGTGAACCATGCCTACCGAGCGGCCAAACATGTTTGGGGACGCGACCAGGAGGAATCCGGCTTGCCACTGAGCAGACGGTTATCTGTGGCATAACTTGATCCTTTGGCTG
>Ga0207684_10001257_pt1 | contig 28039 bp, 35 predicted proteins | sample KBSK5501metaG_FD_184342 | JGI IMG/M metagenome (GOLD analysis project Ga0207684, IMG submission 184342) | Corn, switchgrass and miscanthus rhizosphere microbial communities from Kellogg Biological Station, Michigan, USA - KBS K5-50-1 metaG... | ecosystem: Host-associated > Plants > Roots >...
CAGGGCCTGCCGACTGGCCAGGCGCCGGGGGCCGGGCCTGAGCCAAGCCGGCACGCCAGCGCCGCCGGCTGATCGTTCCTTAGGCGCAACTGGTGCAGGACGCGGGCGAGGGGCAGGCGGCTCGCGGCCGGGCGCGGGCGCGCGCTGCCCGGCCGCGCGCGGCGGGCAGGGTGAGAACGCGGCGTGCCAGCCCGTCGGCCGGGCGGGGATGCCGATGGGCCAGGGCCCGGCGCACGGCGCGGGCGGTCGCGGCCTGGCCAGCTTGACGTTGCCAGCCGGCGATCAGTGCCTTGGCAATCTCGTACTCGATGGTGGGGTGCATCGCGGTCGTCCTTCCCGGTATCCGCTGGCGCGACCATCGTCATTGTTGAAGTCGACTTGATGTCAAAGTCGCGGGCGGAGCGGTTCCGTCGGCGCCGCCGGTTCACTGTCAATCTCGGAGGCTGTGCGGAACCTCCAGCCTGACCTCGGCACCGCCGCCCGGCCGGTTGCTGGCCACCGCCCGGCCCCCGTGCGCAACGGCGATCGCCTGCACGATCGCTAGGCCCAGGCCCGCGCCGCCCGCGCTTCGCGCCCGGCCGTGATCGGGCCGCCGGAAGCGCTCGAACGCGTGCGGCTGGAACTCGGGCGGAAAGCCGGGCCCGGCGTCGCGGACCTCGATCACCAGCGACGGCCCGGCGAAGTCGGCGTGGATGACCACCTCGGTGCCGCGCGGGGCGAACCGCAGCGCGTTGTCGACCAGGTTGTCCACCGCCTGGCGGATCCGTCCCGCGTCCACGACGGCCGAGAGGCCAGCGGCGGCGCTGACGCGGCAGGTAACACCGGCCGCCGCTGCACGGGCGTCGGCCCGCTCAACGCTCCGGGCCAGCAGCGACGTGATGTCCGTGCGCTCAAGCTGCAGGCCGAGCTTGTCCTCGTCGCCCCTGGCGAGCAGCAGCAGGTCGTCGGTGATGCGGGTGAGCCTGCTTGCTTCCTCGGCGGCGCTGACCACGGCCGCGCTGAGTTCCTCCTTGCTCCGGCCGGGCCGGCCGGCCAGTTCGAGCTCGCCGTGCAGCACCGCGAACGGGGTGCGCAGCTCATGGCTCGCGTCCGCCACGAAAGCCCGCTGCCGCGCTAGGGCTCCGCGTAGGCGCATCAGCAGGCCGTTCATGGTCCCGGCCAGGGCGGCGATCTCATCGTGGGTGCCCGGCACGCGCAGCGTCGCCTCTGTGTCACGGTCGGACAGCGCGGCGGCTTCCCTTCGCAGCCGTTCCACCGGGGCCAGCGCGGCGCGGGCCAGCCAGTAGGCGCCGAGGCCCGCGACGATCACGAAAGCGGCGCCGCCGATGAGGAGCCCGCCGGTGACCTGGCGGAGCGTGCCGTTGTTGGCGGCGAGCGAGACGCCGGCGATCGCGACCCATCCGGGTTGATCCCCGAAGGGAGCGGCGAGCAGCCGCTCCGGCTCGCGTTCGATGGTCCGCGTCAGGATCAGTTCGCGCCGGCGGGCCTGCTGCAGCTCGGCAGTGGTAAGCAGCGGCGTCGTTCCCGCGTTCGCGCTGGCGTGCTTGACCTGCCCGAATGGATCGACGATCTGGACGACGTACTGGCCGGGCACTGGGCGGCCGGTCACGATCGGCGTTGTCAGACTGCTGTCATCCTCCAGGTAGCGGCCTGCCTGGGCGAGCCGTGCGGCAAGGGCCGAGTCGGTCGTGTTCAGCATCGCGGCGGAGAGCCGGCCGATGAACAGCCAGCCGAGAAGGGTGAACGCGATCGCCAGGGCGAGCGCGAACACCAGCGCCACGCGCAGGCGGATCGACATCCTTCACCCCTGTTCCTCGCGGCGCAGCCGGTACCCCATCCCGCGGACGGTTTCCAGGTCGTGCCGTCCGAACGGCACGTCGATCTTCTTCCGCAGGTAGGTCACGTACTGGTCGACCACGTTTGAGGTGCCGTCGTAGGCGAAATCCCAGGCCGCGTCCAGGATCTGCGACCGGGTGAGCACCGCGCCCGGGTGCCGCAGGAAGAGCTCGAGCAGCGAGAACTCCTTCGGGGACAGGCGCAGCTCGGCGCCACCCCGCCAGGCCCGCTTGCTGGCGGGATCCAGCTTCAGGTCTCCCTCGCGCAAGACCGCCGGACGGGCCCGGTCGTCCCTGCGTGCCAGCGCCCGCAGCCTCGCCGCGAGCTCGAGCAGGCTGAACGGTTTCACCAGGTAGTCGTCGGCGCCCGCGTCGAGCCCTCGAACGCGGTCATCCACCCCATCGCGGGCGGTGAGCATCAGCACCGGGGCCCACACACCCGCCGCGCGGAGTCTCCGGCACAGCTCGAACCCGTCGAAACCCGGCAGCATCACGTCCAGGACGATGGCCGAGTACGGGTTCTCGGTGGCCAGCCACAGCCCCTCCGGCCCATCCGCAGCCAGGTCGACCGCGTGTCCCTCCTCCTCGAGACCGCGCTTGAGCAGCCGGGACATCCGGGTCTCGTCCTCGACCACCAGCACTCGCATGCTCACGAGGCTAGCGACCCGTCGATGTGAGAACGGCGATAGCCGCATGTGAGCGGCTCACATGATCCGCTCACGATCGTCAAATCCCCGCTGAGGCAGCCTGGGAGCGCCGGGCAGACCGGCCGTGAGCGACCCGGATGGAAGGAAACGACGATGGACCAGGACTATGAGGAGCGGCCCGGGTGGGTGCGGCTGCCCGGGTACGAGGAAGCGCCTTACCCGCGGGGTGCGAGCGTCAGGGCCGACGGCGCCCGCAGGATGCGCAGGGCATCCAACTGGACGGCAGCCGCCCTGATCGCGGGCGTGGCTGCCGCCACCGGCTACTTCGCCCACCACCAGCCCCCGGCCACCGCGGCCACGAGCACCGTGACGTCCGTGCCGGGCGGCACGGCGGTCAACCCGCAGAAGCCGACCCTGAACGGCCCGGTGGCCACCTCGGGCGGCTCGGGCGTCACCGTCACCACCGGGCCTGGTGGGGTCAAGACTTACCACTACCGGGACAACTGATGGCCACGGCAACGCGGGTCCTGCCCGCCGCCCACGAATGGGCGGTGATCGACATCGGCACGGCCACCGTCGGCGTCGCGGAACGGGACGCCCTCGGCACCAGCGCCAGGGTCGCGGCGTGGCCGCCGTACTACCTGGCTCGTGTGCTCGCCGCGGTCGACGCCGAACTGGCGCGGCTGGACAAGGAAGCGAGCCGGTTCCGCAACGACTCCGAGATCTCGGCCGTCCACGGCAGCGGGGTCGAGTCGCACCTCCTCAGCGAAGGGCTCGCCGAGGCGATCGCGGTCGCGCTCGCGGCCGCCGAGTGGACCGGGGGACTGGTGGACCCCACCGTGGGCGGCGCGCTGGAGGCCCTGGGGTACGACCGCGACTTCGCCGCGATCCCGAAGGGCGGGGGCGTGCCGCCCGGGCCGTCGCACGTGCCGGGCTGGCGGTCTGTCCGGCTCGACGGCCGCCGCCTGCGCCTGGCCGCCGGGTCGCGGCTCGACCTCGGGGCCACCGCGAAAGGCCTCGGCGCCGATCGCGCCGCAAGCGCCGCGGCGGAGGTCAGCTCGGACGGCGGCGTACTGGTCAGCCTCGGCGGCGACATCGCCGTGGCGGGGGAGGCCCCCAACGGCGGCTGGCCGTTGCTCATCGCCGACGAGCAGGAACCGGCCAGCCGGGCGCCCGCCGGCGGCCACCACGCCGTCCGGGACGCGAGGCGCGGGGCGGGCCAGATGGTCCGCCTGGCCGCCGGGGGACTGGCCACCTCGTCCATCGTGTGCCGTCAGTGGCGGCGGGGAGACCGCATGCTGCACCACATCGTGGACCCGCGGACGGGGCTGCCGGCCGCAGGACCGTGGCGGACGGTGAGCGTCGCCGCCGCGAACTGCGCCGAGGCCAACGCGGCGTCCACCGCCGCGATCGTTGCCGGTGACCAGGCAGCAGCGTGGCTCGCCGGCCAGGGCCTACCGGCCCGCCTGGTGGCCCGCGACGGCACGGTGCAGCTTGTCGGCGGCTGGCCAGCGACCGACGGCGGGCTGGTCGAGGCTCCAGCAGCCCGCCGGATGCCCCCCGGCCTGCGCGGAGGGAGGCACATGCGATGGGCGCGGTAGCGGCAGCGGGCTCCCAAAACCTCTGGTTCCTCTCCCGCGGCAGCGGCCTGGTCCTGCTGGCCCTGTTCAGCGCCGTGGTCGTGCTCGGCGTGGCGATGCGGACCGGCTCGGCGCCCGGCCGCTGGCCGCGCTTCGCGGTCGCCGAACTGCACCGCACGCTGTCGCTGTTCGCGGTGGCTCTGCTGGTGCTGCACGTGGTGACGGCAATCCTCGATCCGTTCGTCACGATCGGCTGGGCCGCGACGCTGCTGCCCTTTGCCTCGCCGTACCGGACCCTGGCGATAGGCCTGGGCACCCTCGCCGTGGACCTGGGCGGCGCGGTGCTGCTCACCAGCCTGCTGCGGCAGCGCCTGGGCCAGCGCGCCTGGCGGGCCGTCCACTGGCTCGCCTACCTGGCCTGGCCGGCCGCCTTCCTCCACTCGCTGACCGCCGGCAACGACCTCGGCGTTTGGTGGGTGGCGCTCGTGGAGGTGGCCTCGGCGGCGGCGGTCGCGACAGCCGTGCTTGCCCGGTTGTTCGGCCGGGGCCGCGGCGGTCCGCCGGAGCCTGGGCCCGGCCCCCGGCGACTGGGGCGAGACGGCCAGCGGCCCGCGCCCGCCCCGTCGGGGGCGAGCGCCCTGTGAACACCCTCGACAGCCAGGTGCGCCCGGCTGGCGGCGCAGGTGGCATGCGGGCAGGTCACCTGCCCAGGCTGCTCCCGGAACGGTTCTGGGGCGGGTCGGCCAGCCTGGAGGAGCACCTCGCCAGGCACGGCCGGCCTCCCGCCCGCGGCCGGGATGGATGGTTCCGGGAGCAGCTCATCGCCGAGGTTGGGCGCGCCGGGCTCACCGGCCGTGGCGGCGCCAGGTTCCCGACCGTCACGAAACTGCGCTCGGTTGCGGCGGGGCGGGACATCCCGGTCGTGATCGCCAACGGCACCGAGGGGGAGCCGGCGAGCGCGAAGGACAAGGTGCTCCTGGCCCGCGAACCGCATCTGGTCCTCGATGGGGCCGTTCTGGCTGCGTACATGGTCGGAGCCAGGCAGGCGATCCTCGTGGTGCACGACGCCGTGCGGGAGATGGTCGACTGCGCCGCCGCCGAGCGCCGCGGGGCGCGATCCGACCCGATCCGGATCAAGGTGATGACGGGCGCGGACCGTTTCGTCGGCGGCGAGGCCAGCGCGCTGGTGAACTGGGTCGGGCATGGCATCCCGCGCCCCACTGCGACGCCGCCGCACGTCTTCGAGCGCGGCCTGGCCGGACGCCCGACGCTGGTCCAGAACGTTGAGACGCTGGCGCACCTCGCACTCATCGCCCGCCACGGCGCGCAGTGGTTCCGGTCGCTGGGCACGCCGGAGGAACCCGGGTCGATGCTGGTCACACTCATCGGCGCGGTGCACCGGCCTGGGGTGTACGAGATCGAGATCGGCGTGCCGGTCGCCGAGGTGCTGGGGTTCGCGGGCGGCCCGGCGGGCCCACTGGGCGCGCTGCTCATCGGCGGCTACTTCGGCACTTGGGCCGACCCGGGCGCCGTGGCATCGCTCCCGTTCTCGGTGGCCGGCTTGCGCCCCGTGGGTGGGAGCCCGGGAGCGGGGCTGATCGCTGCCCTGCCCGCCGATGCATGCGGCCTCGCCGAGACCGCCCGGGTGGCCCGTTACCTGGCCGCCGAGTCCGCGGGACAATGCGGCCCCTGCGTCTTCGGGCTCGACTCGATCGCGGGTGAACTGGAAGCTCTCGCCGCGGGCCGTCCCTTCGGGGAGGCGCGGCTCCGGCGCTGGATGGGCCAGGTCGATGGGCGTGGCGCCTGCCGCCACCCCGACGGCGCGGTCCGCATGATCCGCAGCGCGCTGAGTGTGTTTGGTGCGGAGGTGAACCAGCACGCCCGGGGCTGGTGCCGCGGGACCCGGCGCGCGGGCGTGCTGCCCGTCCCGTCCTGGGAGGCGGCATGACCAGGGGCGCCCGGCTCCGAGTCGACCCCATCGCCTGCGATGGGCGTGGCCTGTGCGCGGAGGTGGTGCCGGAGTTGATCACGCTGGATGCCTGGGGCTTCCCGATCGTCTCCGGCGAGGACATTCCACGAGGCCTGTGGGCAGAGGCCAACGAGGCGATACGGCTCTGTCCCCTGTTGGCACTGCGGCTGGACCGGTCCAGGCAGGGGGAGACGGTCTCACGCAAGCGGGCGGACCCTTAGGCGCCGCCGATCAGCGCCGGGCGGCGGCGCCTGCCCGCTCCAGCGTCGCCGCCCGGTCCCTCATGTGGCGTGCCGAGCGGCAGGTGCAGGCCGCCTGACCGGGTCAGCTCTTGCCCGCTTTACCGCCCCGGCCGGCCCGGGCGATCGCGCCTACGGCCGGCGCCACCGTCAGCCACAGCGCGATGGTCACGACCATCGACGTGACGTACCCGAAGGGCCGGATACCCACGTCGTGGGCGAAGCCGCCGGCGAAGAGCATCAGCAGCCAGGCGCTGACGAAGAAGAACGGCCCAGCGGCCACGACCTCGAAGTAGGACTTCACAGCAATTCCTCATTTCCTGTCTGTGACGGTCAGTATCCGCGTTCCACCGGTCCTGACGCGGTCAGGGGGCCAGCCGGAATGGCGGGTACCGGTCGGTGACCAGCGTTATCGCGTACCCGATCACGCGGTTATGCCAGCGGAGCACGCCCTCCTCGAAGTCGAACACGCTCCGCGGGTAACGGCCGGTGAAGAGAATCGCGAACCAGGCGACGATCGCCATGACGAAGGCCGCGATGTCGAGGACGATCAGGACGATGTAGTGCGGGATGGCCAGGAACCACTTCACCAGGGGGAGCCACCGGTTCAGGTCCTCGGTCACGCTGGGATAGGCGTAGTCCAGGTGGACCGACTGGTGGTCGTCGGTCGCGGGGTAACTGTCATCCATCAGCGCCAGGTAAGCCGAGACCCTGGCACCGAACCGCTGCAGCTCGAGATTCCAGTCGAACCACCACCGCGGGTACTTCTGCCGGAACAGGATCATGAGCAGGGGACCGAAAAAGAGCAGGCCGCCCGCTCCGGCCGCTGCGCCGGTCGCACCGTTGGAGTAGCTCCATTCCCAGGTGCCCCCCGCCACCGTTCCCAGCAAAATTGCGATCGGAATAACCACGAAGATACGGAAGGCCGTGGTCATCCGGTTGAGCGCTCGGTCTGGGTAATCGACCGAAAAGCTCACAGGGTAGGAAGTCCCGTCCATTGCCAGCTGCCTTTCCTCGTTCGACGTGACCCGTAAGGCACCATCGTGCCAGCGAAGTCGCGCGCGCGGGAGGGACCTTCGGCCCGGGCTAGCGGGTCGCGGTGCCGCTGTCGGCTCTGCCCTGGGCCGCCGCGTCGGCGGCGGTCGACGGCGGGCCCCGCAGCGCCCAGGCCAGGGCGACGGCGAGCAGGCCACCGGCCAGCGGGCCGGCGATGTAGACCCAGACATCGCTGAGGTTGCCGCCGACCAGGGCGGGCCCCAGGCTGCGGGCGGGGTTCATCGACGCGCCGCTGACCGGGCTGGCCCACAGCCCGGCCAGCGCGATGTACCCGCCTACCGCGATGGCCGCGTTGTGGCCGATGTTGCGGGCACCGGACGCCGTCCCGAGGATCACCGTCACCAGCCCGAAGGTCAGGATCATCTCGATGACCAAGGCCCGCCAGGCGCTGATGCCCGGCCCCGGCATGGTCGCGCCCAGCGCCCCAGCGGTGCCGAACAGGCCGCGCAGCAGCCCCGCGGCGGCCGCCGCGCCGGCCAGCTGGGCGAGGACGTAGCCGGGGACCCGCCGCCACGGAAAGTTGCCGCGGGCGGCGAACGCCACGCTCACCGCGGGGTTGAGGTGCGCGCCGGATCTCTCGCCGATCGTGTAGATCATCGCCAGCACCATGAGGCCCGGCGCGACCACCGCCGCGGTCCGGCCGACCTGGCCGTGGCTCACCGCGTTCACCACACCGGCCCCGGCCGCGACCAGGACGAGGAAGAACGTACCCCCGGCCTCGGCCAGCAACCGCCGCCACCACAGCCGCTCGTCGGCGAACGCGGCGGCTCCCGCGCGCGGCGGGACGCCGGATAGTGGCATGTCGGGGTACATGTTGGTGTCCTTTACGAGCTTCCCGGCAGCGTACCGCCGCGGGCGATGTCCTCCATGCCTGCGACACTGAGCCCTGGCCGGTCCGCTCCGCCACAGCTAGGGGTACGGCACATGGTGACAGCCGACGACGTGCGCCGGATCGCGCTGTCGCTGCCGCGAGCCTACGAGGCGCTGGTAGGGGACCGGGTCAAGTTCCGGGTCGGCCGGATCGTGTTCCTGGCGATCTCGCCGGACGAGGAGCTGCTGGGCTTTGGCTTCCCCAAGGAGGAGCGGGCCGCGCTGGTCGCGAGCGAGCCGGAGAAGTTCCTCATGCCGGTGCGCTCGGACGAGCGGTACAACTGGTTGCGGGTGAGGCTCGCCACGATCGACGAGGCGGAACTGCGGGAACTCGTCACCGACGCGTGGTGCATGGTGGTGCCCAAGCGGGTCGCCGAGGCCCACCTTGCCACCGGCCAGCCTTAGAACTGGGCTTTGAGGTCCTCGATCTCGCGGACCGGGCAGAGTTGCTCAGGAACTCAAACTGCGGAGAGGCCGTGCGCGGCTAGCGGGCCGGCGTAGCGGGTGACCAGGCCCGATGCCAGGGCCAGCAGGACGATCACGGTGATCAGGGCCAGCCGGTTGCGCGCGAGCCGGGCGCGGGGCGCGGGCTCGAGGAGCCGCTGCACCCGGGCCGTGACCGCGCCGCCGGTTGCCGCCAGGGCGGCGGCCGGCACGGCCGTGCCGGTGCCCATCGCCAGCAGGGCAGCAACAAGGACGCGGCGCCCGCTGCGGCGCGCCGCCGCGTCGTCGGCGCACATCTCCGCCAGCCGCGTCACCTCGGCGGGTGCCTGGGAGAACAGGGGCACACCGGGGAAGCTGGCGGCGAGCCCGCGGGTGAAGGCGATCATCAGGTGGTGGCGGCCGGCCAGGTGCGCCCGCTCGTGCGCGAGCACGGCGGCGAGCTGCCCGGGGTCGAGCACGGCGAGGGCGCCGCTGGTGAGCACGATGGCGGCCGGGCGGCCGGGAACGCAGTACGCGGCCGGGTGCCGGGCATCGAGCACGACCGCCGCGCCGGCGCCCGGCAGGGTGCGCCCGGTGATGCGCGCGGCGTGGGCGTGTGCCCGGGTTCGCCGCTGGGCCCGATGCAGGCCGCGCCCGTACCGCCAGGCCAGCACGGCGAGCGTTAGTGCGGCGGCGATCGCGGCCGCGCCCAGGGCAAGCTCGAAGGCCGCGCCGCGGTAGACCACCGCGGTGCACGGTCCGCCCGCCACCGAGCGGCAGACCGCGTCCGCCAGCTGAGACCAGCCCGCGACGGCCGCCGTGACCAGGTACTGGGTCGCCACCACCACCGAGGCCAGCACGCTGGCCATCGCGGTCAGCCACGCCGCCAGCCCCAGCCGGGCGCTGATGCCGGGCGCGGTCATCCGGGTCAGCACGCCCGGCACGAACCACGCCACCGCCAGGGCGTAGAGGAACACCAGCAGCGCGGGCCTCACCCGGGCCGCCCGCCCCGCAGCCGCTGCACCACCGTCCGCAGCGCCTCGGACTCCGCGCCGCCCATCTGGGCGACGAAGTGGCTGAGCACCACCTCGGCGTTCCCGCCGTCGGCCAGCGCGTCCCGCATCAGCCGCGCGCTGTACTCCTCGCGGCTGGCGGTCGGCGTGTAGCGGTACGCTTTGCCCTCTTTCTCCCGGGCGAGCCAGCCCTTCCGGTGCAGGTTGTCCATCGTGCTCATCACGGTGGTGTACGCGATGGCCCGCTCTTGCTGGAGTTCGTCGAACAGCTCCCGCACGGTCACCGGGCCGTCGTGATCCCACACCATGTGCATGATCACCGCCTCCAGGTCACCGAAGCCGCGCACGTCACCTCCCGGGTCGTGGCAGCCAGCGTAGGGCCGCCCGGGCCGCTCTCCCGTCAGTCTAGCTCATGCTACTGTCTACGTACGTAGACCGTAGATGAGGGACGGGCGCCATGTCGAAGGGCAGCAGGAACCGGCAGCAGGCCAGGGAGAAGATCGCCCAGATGAGGGCGCGCGAGGTTCGGCGCAGGCGGCGCCAGCGCTGGCTGGGCGCGGCCGGGGCGGTGGCCGTCGCGGCCGCCGTCGTTGGCATAACGCTGGGGGTGACCGCCGGCGGCTCGCCCGCTGCGGGCGGTGGCTCACCGCGGCTGAAGCTGGCCTCGCTGAGCACGCTGGGGGCGCTCAAGCCGGCGCCGTCACCGGGCCCGCTCGGTCCCGAGGGCGTGCCGATCCCGGCCGTGGCCCCGCTTACCGGTACCACCACCAAGGCTACCGGCCAGCCGGTGGACGGGGTCCGCTGCGAGACCAACGGACAGGTCCTGTTCCACATCCACGCGCACCTGACCATCTTCGTGAACGGCTCGCCCCGGCAGGTCCCGGCCGGAATCGGGATCCCCGGAGCCCGCGCCCAGAACACCCCGCAGGGCTCGTTCGTCAGCAGCGGGAACTGCTTCTACTGGCTGCACACCCACGCCGCCGACGGGATCATCCACACCGAGTCACCGGTCCAGCGCACCTACACGCTGGGTGATTTCTTCGACGAGTGGGGCCAGCCGCTCGGGCCTGGCCAGGTCGGGCCGGCCATGGGACACGTCACCGCGATCTACAACGGCCGGCTGTACCAGGGCAATCCGCGCGACATCCCGCTCACCAGGCACGCCCAGATCCAGCTTGAGGTCGGTACCCCGCTGGTAGCGCCGGTGTCGATCATCTGGCCCAGCGGCCTGTAGGCACCGCTGAGCCGGATGCGCTCCAGCGGTCAGCGAACCACCATGACCGGGCGGTCTGTCAGGTGGATGACCTTGTGCGCGGTGCTGCCGAGCACCAGGCCGGCCAGGTCGCTGCGGCCCCGGGAGCCCATCACGATCACGTCCGCGCCGCGTTCCTTGGCCTCGGTCACGATCTCCCGGGCCGCGTGCCCGAGGAGCGTGTCGCGGACCACGCCGTGGGCCTCGATCCCTGCCTGCGTGAGCGCGCCCACGGCTTCCGTCACGTCCGCCCCGGCCTCTTCCGAGGATTCCGACGACGTCAGCAGGCCTGTCCTGCCCACCGTCTCGCGCTCGCGCAGGTGGATGACCCACACCTCGCCGTGGGACAGGGACGCCAGGCCGCGCGCGGCGTCGAGCACGCGGGCGGTGATCTCGGAGTGGTCCACGGCAACCAGAATCTTTTCGTACGTCATGGCCCGTCCCTTCTCGACACCAGGAACTCTAGACACTTCCACATCAGCCGGAAAGGGCCGAAAGTCCCCGCGGCGGGCCGCGCCGCCCAGCGCGGGGCATGTTCTGGGCGAGGGGGACCATCCGGCTTCTCGCGGATCCCGATTGCGCGGTGTACGTGCCGTCAGCCCGCATCCCCGCGTCTGTTTCGAGGTCCCCCTCGCGCGCCTTCAGCACAGCACGCCCGGGGGCGGCCACCAAGGGACCAACGTCCGTCGTCGGCGGGACCTTTGCGGGATGTTCGCAGGAACGGGGCGCGGCCGCGTGGCAGTCCAAACGGCGGGAGACCCGGGACCTTTGGCCTCTGGCGCGGCGCGGCAAGGCCTGGCTTACTCACAGCATGTTCGCGCGGCAAGAGGTCGTGCTTGACCTTGATTTCCCGTCCGCCAGGGCCCGCCTTGCCGCGCTGATGCGGGGGGACTGGCTGGACAGCGTGTCGCAGAACGCCTACGCGGAGGGAACCTCCGGGCAGCTCCGGGTCGGCCCGTTCGGCGGGGTGCCGGCGATGTCAAAGCTGGTGGAGGTGCGGCTGCTGGAGCCGGTGCCGCACGACAACATCGTGATCGTGCCGCTGCGCTGGGAGGCGACAGGGCGGATGGGTCGGCTGTTTCCCGTCCTGGACGCGAACCTGACGCTCACCGAGGCCGACGGCGGCCTGGCCCTGCTGGGACTCGCGGGCGTGTACCGCCCGCCACTGGACGGGGTGGGCGAGGAACTGGACCAGCTCGTGCTGCACCGCGTGGCCACCGCGACGGTCAGGTCACTGCTGAACCGCCTCTCGGTCATCCTGACCGAGACACCAGAGGTGAGCGAGCAGGCGGCGCCACCACCGTGAGCTCGGCCCGGACCGGTGCCAGCGGGGTGCCAACCCCCGGACGTCGCCGGCGCCGCCAGCGGATCAAGAAGGCCACCGCGCGCTGCCGGGCCCACCGCCCCTACGCTGCGGGACCTTCGTCCTCTTGAGCCGCGGGGCGTAGTGCCGCAGGGTCGGGTAATCGGCTCAAATACGGCAGCAGGGAAGTGGCACGATGACGCTCGCGCAGGAGAAGCACTCAGGAACCGAAGAGAACGACGGGACGGTCAGGGACCGGGTCGCCCTGGTCACGGGAGGCACCGCAGGCATCGGGGCGGCGATCAGCTACCGCCTGGCCAGCCAGGGAGCCGCAGTGGCCGCCGGTTACTGGCGCAACCCGGACCGGGCGGAGGACTTCCGCGCCAAGATGCTGGGAGACTTCCCGAACCGGCCGTTGACCGTGCACCACGGCAACATCGGTTCGCCTGATGACTGCCGGCGGGTGGTCGCGGAGACGATCGACCAGCACGGCCGCTTGGACATCCTGGTTAACAACGCGGGCATCACGATCGACAAGACCGTCGCGAAGATGGGTGACGAAGACTGGCAGCGGGTCATCGCGGTCAATCTGTCCGGCGCCTTCTTCATGGCGCAGGCGGCCCTTGAGCAGATGATCACACAGGGCAGCGGCCGGATCATCAGCGTCTCGTCGGTCATCGGTGAAACCGGCAACATCGGCCAGGCCAACTACGCCGCATCCAAATCCGGGCTGTTCGGCCTGACGAAGTCGCTCGCCAAAGAGGCGATCTTCCAGCTCAAGCGGGCAGGGCGCGACCCCGGGGAGGGGATCGGGCTTACCGTCAACGCGGTCACCCCCGGGTTCATCTCCACCGACATGCTGGCCACGATCCCGGAGAAGGTGCTGGAGCGGATAAAGGAGCAGATCCCGCTTGGCCGGCTCGGCCAGCCTGAGGAGATAGCGCGCGCGGTCTGCTTCCTCGCGGCGGACGAGTCCTCCTACATAACCGGCCAGATCTGGGCCATCAACGGCGGCCTGGACATGTGAGGAAGACGATCAGCATGAACACTACGCAAGACCTTTTTGTCCTGTCCGGAGTCCGCACGGCCATCGGGAAGTACGGCGGCAGCCTCGCGGGCGTTCCGCCGTGTGATCTTGGCGCCGCGGTGGTCAGCGAAGCTGTCCGCCGGGCGGGGACGGAACCTTCGGCCGTGGGCCACTGTGTCTTCGGCAACGTCATCCACACCGAGACGCGGGACATGTACCTGGGCCGTGTGGCCGCCGTCAACGGCGGGCTTCCGGTGGAGACGCCGGCGTTCACCGTGAACCGGCTCTGCGGCAGCGGCCTGCAGGCGATCGTGTCCGCGGCGCAGGCCATCGCGCTGGGCGACACCGAGGTGGCGGTGGCCGGCGGGGCGGAGTCGATGAGCCGCGGACAGTATTGGATACCCGGGCTGCGGTGGGGGCAGCGGATGCGCGACGGCACCGTCGTCGACGCGATGGTCGGCGCGCTCACCGATCCCTTCGACGGCTGCCACATGGGGGTCACGGCGGAGAACGTGGCCTCCGACTACGCCGTGTCCCGGGACGACCAGGATGAACTGGCCATCGAGAGCCACCGCCGGGCGGCGGCCGCCACGGACGCCGGGTACTTCACCGAGCAGATCTTGCCCATCGAGGTGCCCGCGAGGAAGGGCACCGTGACCTTCGCAACGGATGAGCAGGTGCGGCCCGGCGTCACGGCCGAAGACATGGCGAAGCTGCGGCCTGCCTTCGCCACGGACGGCACCGTCACCCCGGGCAACGCGTCGGGAATCAACGACGCCGCCGCCGCGGTCGTGCTGGCCAGCGGCGCCTTCACCGAGCGCGAGGGCCTGGCACCGCTGGGGCGGCTGGTCGCCTACAGCCACGCCGGGGTGGAGCCGCGGATCATGGGGATGGGACCGGTGCCGGCGGTACGGAAGGTGCTCGACCGGGCCGGCCTGAAACTCGACGAGATTGACCTGTTCGAGGTCAATGAGGCGTTCGCCGCGCAGGCGCTGGCGGTGGTCAGGGAGTTGGGCCTGCCGCCGGAGCGGACCAACCCGAACGGCAGCGGCATCTCGCTCGGGCACCCGATCGGCGCGACCGGGGCGATCCTTGTCGTGAAGGCGCTGTATGAACTGCGGCGCACCGGTGGCAGGTACGGACTGGTCACCATGTGCATCGGTGGCGGCCAGGGCATAGCGGCCGTGTTCGAGGGCGCGTAGCACCGGATCGAGGCAGTGGGCGGTCCGGCGGGCGACCGCCGGGCCGCGGCCGTCCCCGTGCGGCGAGCCACGCGGGCGAAGCACTGACGCGAGACCTCGGCGCTCAACTTGCTAGATATATCAAGTGAGCGCTTGACATGCAGAGCAAACCTGCTTACTATAGTTTGCACTAGACATCAAGGAGGAAACATGAACGCCACAACCGTCGGGCAGGAGCTTCAGGGCGAGATCCTGAAGACCGTCCGCAAGAGCCAGGACGTCGTGGTCGAGGCGATCCAGGCGTGGGCGGACGCCGTCCAGTCCATCAAGCCCCCGTTCCCCGACGTGACCATCCCGTTCACGGACAAGCTGCCGAAGCCGGGCGAGCTCGTTTCCGGTGCCTACGACTTCGCTGAGCAGTTGCTCGCGGCGCAGCGGAAGTTCGCCGAGGACGTGCTGGCCGCGACCGCGCCGCTGTACACCAGCGAGCCGGCCCCCGCGAAGAAGGCGGGCACCACGGCCAAGTAAGCCGGGCGCGGTAACGGCGGGCCCGGACCCTGTGGGGTGCCGGGCCTGCTGCGCTTCCGCCTGCGCCCGCCCGGCGTTGTTCGCCCGTCGGCGGCGGGGATAGGCCGACCGCGTGGCTCGTTGCTTAGTATGCTTAGCGGGAGTGCGAGGGAATGATGGACACAGATCCGTGGGACGCCCATATGAAGGCCCTGGGCGGTTCATCCGCAGCCAGCGCAAGCTCGCGAACCTGTCGCTCCGCCAGCTCGCCGAGCTGACTAGCCTGTCCAACCCGTACCTGAGCCAGGTCGAGCGCGGCCTGCATCAGCCGTCGGTGCGGGTGCTGCGGCTGCTGGCCGAAGCGCTCAACGTCTCGGCCGAGACGCTGCTAGCACAGGCGGGCCTGTTCGACCCCGGCCCGGACCCGGCCGGCGGCGATGCGGAAGAAGCGCCGCCGTCGGTGGAGTCCGTGATCCGGGCCGACGCGCGCTTGGACGATGAGCAGAAGGCCGCGCTGCTCGCGGTGTACCGGAGCATGCTCCGGGACCAGTAACGGCGCCTGCGTGCGTTGGGCCCCCGGCCATAGGACCAACGGCCCTGCCCGGCGGCCCCTTGCGACGTCATGGTGGGGACTCTGACCCCGTGACGTAGGCAGGTGAGGGCCATGACGGAGGTCGTCATCCCCGAGGGCAAGGTGGCGCGGATGCTGGCGACGGCCTCTCGCGCCCCATCGGTCCACAACACCCAGCCGTGGCGGTTCTCGGTCAGCAAGCACGCGATCGAGCTGTACGCCGACCCGGCGCGGAAGATCCACCACGACCCCATCGGCAGGCAGATGCTGATCAGCTGCGGCGCGGCACTGTTCGGGCTGCGGCTTGCCGTGCGGGAGCTCGGCCGCGTTCCCGCGGTCACCCTGTTTCCCAGCCCGGCACGGCCCGCGCTGCTCGCCCGGGTGGCGCTGGGCCCCGAGGCGCCGCTCACCGAGCTGGAATGGCGGATGCTGGCGGCCCTGCCGCACCGGCACACGCACCGCGGGGCCTTCGATCCCGGGCCGCTGCCGGCCGGGCTGCTCCCCGGGCTGCAGCACGACGCTCTGGCCGAGGGCACCACGCTGGCCCTCATCGACAGGCCGGACGGCTACGCCAAACTGGCGGCGCTGGTGGCCGAGGCGGCGAGGAAGCAGGCCCGCGATCCCGCGGCCCGCGAGGAGATCCTGCAGTGGAGCCGGGCACCTGAGAGCACCGCCAGGGACGGCGTGCCGGCGAGAGCCTTCCCACCGGAGGGCACCGCCGCGCCCGGCAGGCTGGTGCAGCGTGACTTCGACCGTGGCCGGCGCATCGGGCTCCTCCGCGCGCCCACGCCGGACGAGCCGCCTCCGGCGGCCACCGCCGTGCTGGTCACGGCCGGCGACCTGCGGATCGACTGGCTGCGGGCCGGCCAGGCGCTGCATCGCATGCTCGCCCATGCGGCCACGGCCTGGGTCTTCGCCAGCCTGAACACCGAGCCGCTGGAGTTCCCTGTGATCAGGAGTTTGATCCGGGCCAGGTTGGCCTTGCCTGGCACACCGCAGATGCTGCTGCAGTTCGGCCCGGCCCGCACCAGCCAGGCCACGGCACGGCGCCCCGTGACCGAGTTCCTGGTCCAAGGGCCAAACGTCCCCCACGTAGGGCCGTAACGCCTCTGCTGGCCATGGGCGGGGCCGACCACACTAATGGCAGGAGGTGGTCATGCCCCGGACGTACGCGCTGCTGGCCGACGGGAGCACAGCCGAAATACGGCCCGCCGGCCCGGCCGACGCCGACGCCGTGCGCGCCATGCACGCGGCCATGTCCCCGGAAAACCTCTACCTGCGGTTCTTCACCCTGAGCCCGAACAATGCCGAGCGGGAGGCGGCGCGGGTCTGCCGCGACCCGGGACCGGACGGCGCGGCGCTGCTCGCCTGGCTCGGCGACCGGCTGGTCGGCGTGGCAAGCTACGAGCCCGCGGGGACGCCCGGTGCCGCCGAGGTCGCTTTCGCCGTGCCGGACGACATGCATGGCAAGGGCGTCGCCACGCTGCTCCTTGAGCACCTGGTGTCGGTCGCGCGCGAGCGCGGGGTGCGGGAGTTCCTGGCCGAGGCACTGGCCGAGAACAGGGCCATGCTCCGCGTGTTCGCCGACGCCGGGCTGCCCGCCCAGCGGCGCATGTCCGACGGCGTGGTGGAGCTAACCTTCCCGCTCCCAGCCGGAGACGCCGACCGCGGCCTGGACAGCTACCTGGATTCCGTGTCCGCCCGGGAGAGCCGGGCGGACGTGGCCAGCCTGCGGCACCTCCTGCGCCCGTCCTCGGTGGCCGTGGTCGGCGCCAGCCGCCGCCGCGGAACGGTGGGCAGGGAGATCCTGCGCAACATAGTGACCGGCGGGTTCTCCGGCGCCGTGTACCCGGTCAACCCGCGGGCCAGCTCACTGGAGGGCCTGCGCTGCCTGACGTCCGTGGCGAGCCTCCCGGAACACGTCGACATGGCCGTGATCGCGGTGCCGGCCGCCGCGGTCCCCGAGGTGGCCGCGCAGTGCGGGCAGCGCGGCGTCCGGTCGCTCGTGGTCATCACCGCCGGCCTCGGCCCCCAGGGCGCCGACCTGCTGGCCATCTGCCGCAGGTACGGCATGCGCCTGGTCGGGCCCAACTGTTTCGGCGTGGCCGTGCCCCCGCTCGGCCTGGACGCGACGTTCGGCGCCGGGCACCCCGCACCGGGCATTGCGGGTCTGGTCGTCCAGTCCGGCGGCATCGGCGTATCGCTGCTCGGCCACCTGTCCCAGCTCGGCATCGGCGTGTCGTCATTCGCGTCGGTCGGGGACAAGTACGACGTGTCGAGCAACGACCTGCTGATGTGGTGGGAGCAGGACGAGCGGACCAAGCTGGCCGTGCTGTACGTGGAGTCGTTCGGCAGCCCGCGGAAGTTCGCGCGAACTGCGCGCAGGGTGGGGCAGCGGATGCCGGTGCTGACCGTGCTCGGTGGGCGGTCCGCCGCTGGCCAGCGGGCCGCCGCCTCGCACACCGCGGCCGCGGCCACGCCGCTGGTCACCCAGGAGGCGCTGTTCGCGCAGGCCGGCATCATCGCGGTGCCGGGTCTTGGCGAACTGGTCGAGGCCGCGGCCCTGCTGGCCTGCCAGCCGCTTCCCGCCGGTGACCGGGTCGCGATCGTATCCAACGCGGGCGGGGCAGGCGTGCTCGCCGCCGACGCGTGCGGCGACAACGGGCTCCGGGTCGCGGCCCTGTCCGGGGCCACACAGCGTCGGCTGGGCCGGCTGCTGCCGCCCGGCGCGGCGGTCGCGGGCCCGGTCGACACCACCGCCGCCGTCGGCGGGGACGCGTTCCGCGCCTGCCTGGAAGAGGTGGCGGCCGACGACGGCGTCGATGCCGTCATGGCGATCACCGTGCCGACCGCCGTCGCGGACCTGACCCAGGCCATAGCCGCGGCCATGGTCGCCAAGCCGCTGGCCGCCGCGGTCCTCGACCAGCAACAGGCGGTGCGGCTGATCCGGGCCGGCAGGCCAGGAACACCGGACGCGGACCGGCCCGCCGCAATTCCCGCCTACGCCTACCCGGAGGGCGCCGCGCGGGCACTCGGTCACGCGGCCTCCTACCACGCCTGGCGCGGACGGCAGCGGGGCCAGGTCCCCGACCTGAGTGGGCTGCGTACCGCCGACGCCAAGGCGCAGATCGCGGGCTTCCTCGCGGGCAGCCCCAAGGGCGGGTGGCTGCCGACGGCCGCGGTCAGCGACGTGCTCGCGTGTTACGGGATCCCGCTCGTGCCCAGCCGGCAGGTCACCGATGAGCAGGGGGCCGTCCGCGCCGCGGCCGAACTGGGCGGCCCGGTGGTGCTCAAGGCGCAGGCTGCGGGCCTGGTCCACAAGACCGAGGCAGGCGCGGTCAAACTGAGCCTGCACGGTGAGCAGGAGGTCCGCACCGCGTACCGGGAGTTGGCCGCCACGTTCGGGTCTCGCCTCACTGGGGTGCTGGTCCAGCCGATGCTCACCGGCGGGGTCGAGGTGCTGGTAGGGGTCGTTCAGGAACCCGTCTTCGGCCCGCTGGTGGTGTTCGGCCTGGGCGGCGTGGCCACCGAGGTGCTCGGTGACCACGCTGCCCGGCTCACCCCGCTCACCGACACCGACGCGGACGACCTGATCCACAGCGTGCACGCGGCGCCCTTGCTGTTCGGCCACCGCGGCGCGCCACCGGTGGACACGGCTGCGCTCAGCGACGTGCTGCTACGGGTATCCCGCCTCGCCGATGATCTCCACGACGTGGCCGAGCTCGACCTCAACCCGGTGATCGCGACCAGCGACGGCGTCTGTGCCGTGGACGCCCGCATCCGGGTCTGCCCGGCACAGCCGCGCGACCCGTTCCTACGCCGGCTTCGCTGAGCCAGGCCCGCTCGGTAAACGCTGAGCCAGGCCCGCCCCGATAAGCGCTGAGCCAGGCCCACCCAGATAAAGGAGAGCGAGAGATGACAGGAACGGAGCCCGCGCTGGGAGAGCTGGATGAGGCCGAGTGCCTGCGGCTGATCTCGCCCGGCGGCATCGGAAGGCTCGCCTACTTGGGCCGTTACGGTCTCACCGTCCTCCCGGTCAACTACAAGCTGCACGAGGGAGCCATCGTGTTCCGTACCGCGCAGGACAGCCCGACGGGCGAGGACCTTCAGACCGGGATAGCGCACGCTGAGTACCAGGTGGCGTTCGAGGTCGACGACGTCGACCCGGCTGCCCGCGAAGGGTGGAGCGTCCTGATTCACGGCCCGGCGCACCACATGACGACGGAGGCCGAGCGGGCCTCGGTACTCGAATCTGGAGTCGAGCCGTGGCCCGGCGGAGCGCGGGAACACGCGATCCGGATCACACCGACACGAATCACCGGCCGCCGCCTCCGCCAGCGCCCACCGCGGGTCTGATGGCGCTTGGTCCTGGCATCTAGGGACCTACGCCCCTGCCCGCCAAGGCGGCGAGCTGTGAGGGTGACGGCATGAAGCAACCGGATCCGCCTGCGCCAAAGCGCTCTGCCGTGCCGGGCTGGCCGTCGCCGGAGGTCATCGCCGAACTGCTGCGGGCGGCGACGCTTGCGCCGTCGATGCACAACACCCAGCCGTGGCGGTTCCGGGTGTCGGACGCCAGCCAGGCCATCGAACTGTACGCCGACCCGTCGCGGATGCTGCCGTACAGCGACCCGGGCGGCCGGGCCGTGCACATCGCGTGCGGCGCCGCCCTTTTCAACCTGCGCCTGGCGGTCGCGGTGGCGGGCCGCGAGCCTGTCGTCAGATTGCTTCCGGATGCCCGGCAACCGCAGCTGCTCGCGGTGCTCCGCCTGGCCGGGCCGCACCGACCGGACGAGGCTGAGTCCGAACTCCACGCCGCCATCCCAGTACGGCATACCAACCGCCAGCCGTTCAGCAACCGTCCCGTGCCGCCGGGCGTGCTCGCCGAACTGGCGGAGGCTGCAGCCGTGGAAGGCGCGGCCCTGCACTTTCCCGGCGATGCCGAGACGGCCAGGCTCCTGGACCTGGTCAGCGACGCCGAGCAAGACCTGCTCGCCAATCCCGGTTACCGCGCCGAACTGGCCCGCTGGGTGAGCGGGAACCGCGGGCATGACGGCATCCCTGACAGCGCCCTCGGGCCGCGCGACCCCGGCGGGAGCACCCCCACGCGCGACTTCACGCCCGGCCGGCACCAGCCAGCCGGCTACGCCTGGTTCGAGGAAAACCCGCAGCTGGCCGTCCTGTGCACCGCCAGCCACACGCAGGTGGACTGGCTACGCGCGGGGCAGTCCTTGCAGCGTGTTCTGCTGACCGCCAGCGCACGGGGAATTGCCGCCAGCCCTCTCACGCAGCCGCTGGAGACCGCCGACGCCTGGATGGTCCGAGATCCGCACGTCGGCGGCGAGACACCGCAGATGATCCTGCGTATCGGTTACGGGCTGCCGGTCCCCGCGACGCCGCGCCGTCCCGTCTCCGACGTGCTGGACGAGCGGTCCTAGCCAAATCGGCCCAGAGACCGCCAGCCACAGAAAGACGACTTAAAGTGAGGAGGTGCCGAGGTTTAGCAGGACGGGGGGGCTCGCCCGCCGGCTCGGATTGGACCGCAATCCGCTGCGGCGCCGGACCGACCGAATTCAGGCCTGCCTCGGGGCCGGGCTGCTTCTGGCGTTCCTGATCGGCGCGCCCTTCCTGGCGGTGGCGGCCGCCCATTGGGCGGGGCACGTCGCCGTCGCCGAACAGCGGGCCCAGCGCGCCTGGCACGAGGTCACCGCCATCCTGCTGCGCGGCGCACCGAATTCCGTGGTCTTCACGAGCGGGTTCGAGGGCGGCGCCTGGGTACCGGCCCGGTGGACCGCGCCGGACGGGCAGGCGCACACCGGCCAGATTGAGGTCAGCACCGGGGTGGCGGCGGGCACAAGGGTCCCGATCTGGGTGACCACGGCGGGCTCGCCGACCGGCCCGCCGCTGACGAACCGCGCGCTGACGGCCCGCCTGGTCTTGGCGGCGGTCACGGCCGTGGCGCTGCTGGCGGCCGTGCTGGCGTGCCTGGCGCGGATCGGCCGGTGGGTGATCAACCGGCGTCGGCTCGCGCGCTGGGACGCGGCGTGGGCCACGGTTGGCCCGCAGTGGACCAAGCGGTTCTGGTCGCGCGGCTAACCAGGCTGGCCGAGGGCCGACCGAGCTAGTCGGCCGCCAGCACGGCGCGGGCCTGGCGGGCGATCTCAATGTCCTCCCGCGCGGCGATGACCAGCGTGCGCACCGCCGCGCCGGGCGCCGAGATGTCGCAGTCCGGCTGGGCGGCGGCGTTGCGGCCCCCGTCCAGCGCGACGCCCAGGAACGACAGGCCCGAAGCCGCCTCGGCCCGGACCTCTGGCTGGTGCTCGCCGATCCCGCCGGTGAACACCAGCGTGTCCAGCCCGTCCATCGCGGCGGCCATCGCCGCGATCTCCCGTCGCAGCCGGTGCGCGTGCACATCGATGGCCAGGCGGGCCTCCGGGTCACCACGGCCGGCGGCCAGCCGGACGTCGCGCATGTCGCCGGAGCCGTCCGGCAGCCCGGCCAGCCCGGCGAGCCCGGAGCGGAACTCCAGCCCGTCCGAGACCTCGTCCACGGCCATGCCGCCGTGCCGCTGCAGCCAGATGAGCAGCCCCGGATCCACGCTCCCGGAACGCGTGGCCATCACCAGCCCCTCAAGCGGCGTGAAACCCATCGTCGTGTCCACGCACACGCCGCCCTTGACCGCCGCGAGCGACGACCCCGCGCCGAGGTGACAGGTCACCACGCGGTGCCGTTTGGCATCTTGATCTTTAGACAGCTGCACGGCACGGCGCGAGGCGTAGGCATGCGAGAGCCCGTGGAAACCAAAGCGCCGCAGGCCAAAACGCCTGATCCAGTCCAGCGGCAGCGCGTACGTGGCGGCCGCCGGGGGCAGCCCCGCGTGGAACGCGGTGTCGAAGCAGGCGACGTTCGGCACCCCGGGCAGCGCGGCACGCGCGGCCTCGATCCCGGCCAGCGCCCGGGGCTGGTGCAGCGGCGCGAGGTCGGTCAGGTCCGCGATCGCGGCCAGGACGGCGTCGTCGACCAGCACCGCCCGGGTGAACAGGCTGCCGCCGTGCACGACCCGGTGCCCCACCACGCGGACGCCATCCCGTCGGCCGAGCCCGTCCAGGAACCGGCGCAGCGCGTCATCGTCCGGGCTGCCGTCCCAGGCGGACAGGTCGAGCGTTTCAGTGACGGCGTCACCCGGGCCGAGCGCGCGCAGCTTGAGGCTGCTCGACCCGGCGTTGACCACCAGGACGGCGGTCATCGGATGGGCGGGACGGCCAGCGCCTTGCCGCCCTCGGTCCTGGCGCCCGCCCGGGCTCGCGGCCCCGGCCGACTCCCACCCGGCCACGCCCAGCCGGCGACCTCGGGCAGGTCCTCGCCGTGCTCCCTGGTCCAGGCGCGGGCCCTGGTCCGGGAGTCGGTCATCTGCTGGCGCAGCCATGCCGCCGTGCGGTTCAGCCCGGGCACCCGGTCGATCACGTCCATCACCAGGTGGAATCGGTCCATGTCGTTCAGCATCACCATGTCGAACGGCGTGGTCGTGGTGCCTTCCTCCTTGTAGCCGCGGACGTGGATGCCCGCGTGCCCGGCCCGCCGGTAGGTGAGCCGGTGGATCAGCGCGGGGTACCCGTGGTAGGCGAAGATGACTGGCTTGCCGGTGGTGAACAGCGCGTCGAACTCGGCGTCGCTCATCCCGTGCGGGTGCTCGCTGGGCGGCTGCAGGCGCATCAGGTCGACGACGTTGACGACCCTGACCCGCAGCTCCGGCAGGTGCGTGCGCAGGATGTCGGTGGCCGCGAGCACCTCCAGCGTGGGCACGTCGCCGGCGCAGGCCAGCACGACGTCCGGTTCGGTGCCGTCGCCGTCGCTGCTCGCCCAGTCCCAGATGCCCGCGCCCCTGGTGCAGTGCAGCACGGCGGCGTCCATGTCGAGCCAGTCCGGGCTGGGCTGCTTGCCCGCGACGATCACGTTGACGTAGTCCCTGCTGCGCAGGCAGTGGTCGGCGACCGACAGGAGCGTGTTCGCGTCCGGCGGCAGGTAGACCCGGATCACCTCGGCCTTCTTGTTGACCACGTGGTCGATGAAACCGGGGTCCTGGTGCGAGAAGCCGTTGTGGTCCTGACGCCACACGTGCGAGGTCAGCAGGTAGTTGAGCGAGGCCACGGGGCGGCGCCACGGCAGCTGGCGGGACACCTTGAGCCACTTCGCGTGCTGGTTGAACATCGAGTCCACGATGTGAATGAACGCCTCGTAGCAGGAGAAGAAGCCGTGCCTGCCGGTGAGCAGGTAGCCCTCGAGCCAGCCCTGGCAGGTGTGCTCGGACAGGATCTCCATCACCCGGCCGTCGGCGGCCAGGTGGTTGTCGCCGTCGACGATCCGCTCCTCCCAGGTCTTCCCGGTCACCTCGTACAGGGCGTTCAGCCGGTTCGACTCGGTCTCGTCCGGGCCGAACACGCGGAAGTTCGCGGTTGGGATGTTTCGCCGCATCACGTCGCGCAGGAAACCGCCGAGCACCCGGGTGGGCTCGGACGTCCCGGCGCCCGGCGCGGGCACCGGCACCGCGTAGTCGCGGAAATCGGGCAGCGCCAGGTCGCGCAGGAGCGCGCCGCCGTTCGCGTGCGGGGAGGCGCCGAGCCGGCGGTCGCCGCGCGGCACGAAGCCGAGCAGTTCCTCCCTGGGCCGCCCGTCGGGGTCGAACAGCTCCTCCGGCCGGTAGGAGAGCAGCCACTCCTGCAACTGCCGCAGGTGCGCCGGGTTGGTCCGCACCTCGGGGAGCGGCACCTGGTGCGACCGCCAGGTGCCCTCGACCGGCAGGCCGTCGACCTCGGCCGGCCCGGTCCAGCCCTTCGGCGTGCGCAGCACGATGAGCGGCCAGCGCGGCCGGCCGTTCGCCGCGCCCGCGCCCGCGTCCCCGCTCCGGGCGGATTCGGTGATGCCCCGGATCGCAGCGAGCGCCCCGTCCAGCGCCGCCGCCATTTTTTCATGCATAACGAAGGGTTCGTGGCCCGTCACGTACGACGGTGCGTAGCCGTACCCGCGAAGCAGCGCGTCGAGCTCGTCATCGGGGATGCGGGCCAGCAGCGCCGGGTTGGCGATCTTGTAGCCGTTGAGGTGGAGGATCGGCAGCACGGCCCCGTCCCTGGCCGGGTCGAGGAACCGGCAGCCGTGCCAGCCCGTTGCCAGGGGGCCGGTCTCGGCCTCCCCGTCGCCCACCACGCAGGCCACGACCAGGCCTGGGTTGTCGAACGCCGCGCCGCAGGCGTGCGCGAGGGAGTAGCCAAGCTCCCCGCCCTCGTGGATCGACCCCGGGGTCTCCGGCGCGACGTGGCTGGGCACTCCGCCGGGAAAGGAGAACTGCCGGAACAGGGTGTGCATGCCCGCGGCGCTGAGCGGGACGCCCGGGTACACCTCGCTGTAGCTGCCCTCCAGCCAGGTGTTGGCCAGCGCGGCGGGCCCGCCGTGACCAGGCCCGATGACGATCATCATCTCGCATGTGTGCACGGTGATCGCCCGGGACAGGTGCGCCCAGATGAAGTTCAGGCCGGGCGAGGTGCCCCAGTGCCCGAGCAGCCGCGGCTTGATGTGCTCCGGGCGGAGCCGCTCGGTCAGCAGCGGGTTCGCCATCAGGTAGATCTGGCCCGCGGTCAGGTAGTTGGCGGCGCGCCAGTAGGCGTCGATCGCCAGCAGCTCCGCCCGGGTAAGCGGCCCGCGCTCAGTGCTGGTCATGGGCGCCGCGGACCACCACCACCGGGCAGAACGCTCCCGTCACGCAGTGGATGCTCACCGAGCCGACCAGCATCCCGGACCACGCCCCGTGCCCGCGGCTGCCGACCACGAGCAGGTCGGCCTCCCTCGATGCGTCGATCAGTACCTGCGTGGGGTGCCCGTACCCGATGCTTGTCTCCACGCCGGACTCCTGCCCGGGGCAGGCCTTCGCCACGGCCTCATTCAGGGTGGCCAGCTCCTGGTGCTCGGTCTGGGCGCGGACGCTCTCCGGTGCCTTTTCGATGGGGGGCCCGCCGACCGCGCCGGGGTAGTGCCAGGCGATGAGCGCCCGCACCCTGGCCCCGGTGCCGGAGGCGTACCGCGCGGCCCAGGCCAGCGCCGCCACCGACCCGGCTGAACCGTCGACGCCCACCACTACGAGTTCCTGTCCGCCGGCCATCGGCGTTCCGCCTTTCCTGTCCGCGGCGCTCGTCGCGCGCCGAAGATGTCGTGGCTCCCCGGCAGCCATCGAACCCGGCCGGGCCGGTCTTGTACAGGGCCAATGGTCCCCGGGCCGGGTGGGATCTTCCGGCGGATGTGCATGCCGCAGGCCCTCGTTTCGCCCGCGTCCGCGGCTTACACTCGCCTCGGAGGGTGATTCCATGGATGATCTCGCCGACCACTTCCTCGAGCTGATTCATCGCCTCGAGGAGGTCAGGGATGCGGTAACCCCGGAGCGTGCCCACGCCGAGTTCGACGAGACAACCCTCCAGCTGTTCTGGAGGAAATGGCCCGGGGTATCCGCATGGGCCGGCTCGCTGTGGCGGCTGCTCTGCGAGGATCTGGCCGGGCCGTCCACCCCCCACTGCGACGCGGATCTGGATGAGGTCGGGGGGAGTGAGTAAGCCATGGGGCACCCCAGAACCGCCGCTCCGGTGCTGCGGGACCTCATGACCACCCGCGTGGCGGCGACAACCCCAGACACGCCGGTGACCGCGGCGGCCGCGGTCATGGTGGCGGCGAATGTCGGCTCGGCCGTGGTCATGCAAGGGCAGTTCCTGGCCGGAATCCTTACCGAGCGCGACATCCTGCGCGCCGCCGCGTCCGGGGCGGACCTATCCGCCGCCGCGGTTTCGGAATGGATGACCCCGGACCCGCAATCGGCCAGCCCAGAAACCAGCGTTGAAAGCGCGGCCCAGATCATGCTGCTGAATGGGTTCCGCCACCTGCCCGTCGTGGAAGGCCGCACGGTCTGTGGTGTGGTGAGCCTCCGCGATCTGTTCTCGGTCGGAATCCGCCGTCCGCCGGCTGGCTGAACCGTCCGTCGGCAGGCTGAACCGTCCGCCGGCAGGCTGTACCGTCCGCCGGGTGGCGGCCGGCTACGCGGTGACGTGGTCGATGTCCACGGGTGGCAGGTCGCCCACCTGCTGCTTGGTGAGGCTGAGCCGGATGCCATCGGGGGTCGCGGTCACCGCGCTGATCGGGATGGCCACCTCCTTGCGGCCCCACAGGTGCCCCTCCTGGAGCAGCACGTGGGTCACATGATGGCTGCCGGGGTCGATGACGAGGCCCTCGACCCGCCCGATGGTGCCGTCGGCGGCGTGCACGTCGTCGTCGCGGCGCACCTCAACCTCGCCCAGCGGGACAACGTCTGAGGTGACGAACTCACCCCTCCCGCCTTCGGCGCCGCCCTTGGCGTAGTAAGGCCAAAATATCGCCTGTTCCGGGCCGTAGGCCGCGTAGCTGGTGGTCCCCGGCATGAACTGCCGCTCCTCGGCGGGGTCGAGCGCCTCGAACTCCGCCGTGGTACACCGGAGCCGGACCTCATTCCCCGTGGCGCCGACAAGGGCGATGGGGACCAGTCGCCCGGGCGTGTTTCTGTGGTGCGGCTCAACCACGAGGTGGGTGACGGCGCGCGCGACCGGGTCGACGACCACCCGGCTCACCGTGCCGCAGACTCCATCGGTGCAACTGGCCTCGGCCCCGATCGGGACCGGCGTCGTTCCTTCCATCGGCATCCTCCTCAGGGCCGTTGTTCCATACGATGCGGTCTCACTTGGAGAACAGATGCAGGCCGAGCCATGCCCACCAGGCCACCACCGCAATCCGGCCGGTCCGGCTGTGCGTGACGCGGGTGAACAGCGCGCCCATCGTCGGGATCCGGGAGCCAGAGCGGTGCGCCAGCACGTTTAGCCCCGTCCCGGCGGCGGCGAACGCCACGAACCCGGCGATCGTGATCCCATGGCTGGTCATCGGCGGGCGAGGTACCAGCCGACCGCCAGCAGGTACGCGGCGCGGACGGTGTCGCCGGTGACGTACGAGAAGTAGGCCGCCACGAGGAAGGTCAGCACCACCGGGTGGGCCAGGCTCCGGGGCAGCCGCAGCAGGCTGGCCACCAGCGCGCCGCCGCGGCCCGCGGGAGATGGCACGGACATGATGGGACGGTGCTCCCAGGCCAGCCCGGCTGGCCACGCCGGGGAGCCAGGGGCCGCGCCTGACGATGCTTGATCACGACGCGCCGGTCATGTGCCACCAGGCAGCCGGGCCGCCCAGGACATCCGGTCGGCCCAGCAAGTCATCACGGCGCATCCCGGGCAGCACGACGTAGTGGATCGAGCCCGGCACCGACACCAGCGCGAGCACCCGCCACAGGGCGCGCGCGTAGGCCTCGGCGCGCCGCGGACCATCCCACTCGTACAAGCCCCGGTAGCGGCCGCGCTCGTCGTCGGCCAGCCACAGCTTGGAGACGAAGCCGGGTGCTGGACGCCGCACGACCGTTCTACGAGGCGCATGAACGGGTGGAGCAGGCCGAACAGGAGTGCCGCGGCCGGTATGGGCCGCCCAGTGCCGGCCGCTACGCCGAGGAACTCAAAGAGCTG
>Ga0207684_10001258_pt1 | contig 28029 bp, 25 predicted proteins | sample KBSK5501metaG_FD_184342 | JGI IMG/M metagenome (GOLD analysis project Ga0207684, IMG submission 184342) | Corn, switchgrass and miscanthus rhizosphere microbial communities from Kellogg Biological Station, Michigan, USA - KBS K5-50-1 metaG... | ecosystem: Host-associated > Plants > Roots >...
GGTTGCGGGTCAGGGGGCGGAAGGGGTGACGAGCCAGCGCAGGACGCGGAGGAGCACAAAGCCGGCGATCAGGCCGCCCCCAATCCAGTACAGGAACACCGGTACATCCGAGGGGTGTCTCGCTGTCAGGGCGCCCATCGCGTCGTCAAACTGGCCATCCGGATTGGTCAGTCCGATGTTGTACGTCCCATCTGTGAGTGCCCTGGCCTGCACGACAACGATTAAGTGCGAAGCATCCGGCGCATCGGCGATTCGAAGCCCAACCGTCCCGATCTGCACAATCGTGTCCCGCGACAGGTTACGGCCGAGGATGGCCAAGCTATTCTCCTGATCCGGATCGATTGTGGACGGGTCCACCGTGATCAACGCCGGTGCAGTGGGCGACGACGGCAGGGGGTTGGTGCGCGTGCTACCTGCGGGCAGCGTGCCCGGCAGTGGCGCTGTCGAGCTGGGCGGCGCCTTAGGTGACGACCTCGGGGTGGTGCTTGGTTTCGGCTTTACGCTGGGACTTGGCGAAGGCGTCGGGGTTGGCGAGGCGGTGGGCGTCGGCGAAGGCCGCGCGGCCTGGGCGGGAGTCGCCAGCACTAGGGCAAAGGCGACCAGGCCGACGACCGCCAGGGCGTGTTTCCGACAGAACATACGCCTGTAACGGCGGGCACGTGTCTTCCCCGCCGGCCTGCGGCACACGGCTGGAGCGTTTGCTAACACGGTGCGTGGTTCGGTGCCTTCGGGGTGGGATCGACTGGGTGGCCTAATGCACGATTACGAGTTTGTCGGTTGAGTGCCATGCCAATTTTCGGCGCCCACACGCGTTTCCCGCTCCGGCTACACCACCCCAATGACTCGACTCCGGCCAATCCTCGCTGAAGCAAAGAGAGGGCCGGAAGCGGCCCTCTCTTCTGTCAGAGATGCGGTGCTACGGCCGGTGGCTCGTTGGGGTCGGGACCGCCGGATTCGTCGTTGAATCGCGCTGCTTGTCTCCTTCGCGGCCGTGGCTGTTGGGGTTGTTGAAGTTGCTTGGATTGTTGTGGCGAGCGAAAGAGCTGATCAGCTTGCCATGTTCCGGCCCGGGCGGAATCGTCCGCGCCAAGCTGCTGATGGCCCGGCCGAACAGCTGGCCGATCGAGTGGACCCCAGACGCCATATTGGTTTCGAAGGCGGTCGCGCTAAACGTGAGGCCCGCGGCCTGCAGCGTGCTCGCAAAGTCGCTTTCGATCGTCTTTAACGCATCGGCGCCCACCGGCGTGGCCGAGACCCCCAGTGCGGAGGCGACCAGAATCGTGACGGCCGAGGTGCCAGCCACTGCGATCCGCTTCAAATTGTCCATGAAAATACACTCCTCCTCGCGAAATGATTTCGTCCCTAAGTGAAACGTCGAGTTGCGCATCGCGCATATGAGCGGCTTGAAAGATGGAACGAATTGTTAAGCGAGAAACGGTTCCGTAAAAGGTTGGGCTGATTACCCTTCGTGACCCTCTCGCGGTTGATACCTCAGGCTGCTGTTTACGTTCGTGGCCGTCACCGAATGGCTCTTGTCCGACTAAGTGACTTGCGGCTGGAGCCCGTCGCGAAGGGGCCGCCGAAGGGGTCTTCCCTCGAACCGGACGAGCCCATGGCAGACCCCGCCCCGCACATATAGCTATAGGTGTTGCCCATCTCTCCGACCTTGGTCCGATCTGGCTCGCGACCTGGGGACCGACCACCTTCTACGACGATGAAGTCACGGAGTCCTTCTCGCCCCACGCCCGCGGCAAGCGTCCGATGCTGGCCATCGGCATCGGAGAGGACGCCCGGCGGTTCCGCCAGCAGCCGGCCTCTGGTCGGGCTAATCCGCCCGGACGCGGAACACCTGGTCGCCGACGCGCGCTTTGTAGGTGACCTTGAACGCCACCTCGTCGCCCGGGCCCGCTTTCGCCACCTTCTGGTGCTCGACCTCGAGGGAGTCGACCGCCTGGCTGAAGTCCGTGGTGTGGCCCTTGACGTGGATGCGGTCACTCACCGAGAGTGGGCCCGTCAGCTACACCGATGTACCCAAAGTAGCGAGTGACCTTGCCAATCGAATCTTCCATTGTCTCCTTCTAGCACAGCCGCAGTTGGATTGGGAGAGTCGACGCACGCCAGGTGCGAGTCCATCGATCTACGGTGTTGGATGCCTTGGTTGAGTCGCGATTGACCCGCGACCTCACCCTTTCGGCAGACAAGGCTAATGCGACCTTTGATTCGGTGCGCAGGCCAACAGCTAGGATCGCAAGTCCCTGTCCCGAAAACTTGAGATTTCAGAGCAAAGGGCCAGACTAGGGGTGTCGCGTTCGCGTAGGGCGACAACGGAGCGCGACGCTCGGCCAGATCGTCAAAGACGTGACCGGGATGCCGCTCGCCCGTTACGTCCGGGAAGCGAATCTTCGCACCGCTGGGCATGGCCGACACTGAGCTCAATAGATCCGAGCGTATCCGGTCGCGCCTGGCGACCGGATACTAGCCGCTCAATTGGCAAGGAGCCTGAAGACTCGTCCGCGTTGGTGCCTAATCCGTTTAGTGGAGACGCTGGTTGTTCGTCATTTCGCGGTAGCTAATTTAGGAAAGTTCAGCGTACCTGGGCGCGCAGGTTTACGTGGGCTCTCTTGACACCGGGCACGGGCGGACCCTACGCTCTGATTTCAGCCTGCCTGGAGCAGGGAGGCGTTGGTTGTTTCTGGTGTTTAGGGGTCGGGTCATGGCGGTGAGGTCCAAGCTTGGCTGCGATGTGATCGTCGCCGGTGCCGGCCCTGCCGGCGCCGCCGCCGCAATACACATGGCAGAGGCTGGGCTCCATGTTGTACTTGTCGACAGCCAGGTCTTTCCGCGTGATAAGGTCTGCGGCGACTTCCTGAGTCCAGGCGCATTGCGAGAGTTGCAGGCGCTGGGGTTAACTCGCCCGATCCAGTTCAAGCGAAGCAATCGAATCCGCGACGCCGCCCTTTTTCTCGACGGGAATCATCTATTGACGAGCAAGATCCCACGTCCGGCGGACTGCCACGCGAGTCGAGTGATTCCTCGGAAGGTGCTCGACAACTGGATCGTCATGAGAGCGCGCAAGGCGGGCGCGGAGATCCGCGAGGGCCACCGCATTACGGCCTTTGCGGTGAGCCCGGCCGGCATCGAGGTTTCGATGCAATGCCGGGAAGGAATGCGGAGTCTGAAGGCTCCGGTCCTCGTCGGCGCCGACGGGAGCAGCTCGGTTGTCGCGCGGCTGGTGCGTGGCCACGGCGCACTCGACGATGATCGCATTATTGCGGTCCGTGGCTACTTCGAGGGGGTCAACGGCCCGATAAGCCGGGCCGATCTGTTCTTCACCACGGATAGCTTTCCCGGCTATTGCTGGCTCTTTCCGGCTGGTGGCTCGACGGCGAACGTGGGTGTCGGGATGATCCTGAGGACAATCCCGCCGAGGGGCGAGCATCTGCGCAAGCTTTTGTTTCGGTTAATCGACGCCGATGAGGCGCTGCGCAAACGACTTGCCGGAGCGCGACTCCAAGGCGAGGTAGTGGGCTGGCCGCTCACAACCTACAACGCCAGTCTACCCGTCGTGAGCGATCGCGTGCTGCTGGTCGGCGACGCAGCCGGCCTCATCAATCCTCTCAATGGCGAAGGAATCCAGAACGCCCTTCTCAGCGGCAGATTTGGGGCCGAGACCGTAATGGCCTGCATGGAACGAGGCGACTTCTCGCGGGCGATGCTCGAAGCATATGCCACGCGGATCGAGACCGAGCTTGGCCACGACCTGGCACTTTCGTGCGCGGTCGTGCACCTCATACGCAATCGTAGCCTGAATCCATTGTGGCTCGACGCATTGCAGACGATTGCGGCCCGGGCTGCCGTAGACCCTGACTACGCACGCCTGACGGGTGGCGTGTTGGCTGGAGTCATTGGCACGGGTGACCTCCTCCGGCTAGACGTGGTCCGCAAGACTCTGGAGCAGGCTCTGCTTCGTCTGTCGATCCGGACGGCACGGGAGCTCCCGCTTCGAGTGAGCGCCCTCGTCGGGTTGGGAGTCAGTGCCAGTCAGGCGGCGATTGACATTGCGTCAACGATGCTGCGCCACCGAGAGGCCTCCGAACGATGGGTGCTCGGACTGGCTAGCAGCGGAAGCAGTCTGGTGAGGACGAGCAGCGTGACAGCGCGTCGACGAAGACGAGTGCCCAATCGGAGAAACCATCCCAGAGGAGGATGAAACTGATGGCGAAAAAGAAAGCGGGAACGAGAGCGGGGACGACGGGCAAAGCAGCCAGATCGATCGCGAAGCCGGCGCGGATCAAACAGATCAGCGAGGCCAGCGCGCAGATCGTCAAGGAAGCTGCTGCGTTGCTCGACGAGGAAATGGCTGCCGGAGTCGTCGCCGCCAAGAAGATGCAGCAGCGCTTCGACAAGGAACGGCGCATCGACCCGTCGGATTTCAGTGAGGCGCTCCAGCGGCTCCAGAGTGATGGACATGAGGTCGTCAACCTCCTCAACGACCAGATCGCCGAGTTGCGCAGCGAGGAGAATGCGGCGATCATGAAGCGCCTTACGAACAATGCGCATGATCTCCTGGACCTGTCCGTGGGACTCGTGAACATGGGCGCAGAGATCGTCAACCAGCTCGTTGAGACCAATCTCCCGAAAAAGAGGGGTCAGGGGAGTGGTCGGGGCGGTCGTTGAACGGTCACCCCCGTCCAGGTGCCGGCCGCAGCAAGACTTTCTTCGAGCGAACGCTGGCGCACTATCGTCGACTGACGAATCAAGCGCTTCTGAAGGTTATTCCCGACGAGGGGCCACCCCACCTTTACGACCTGGTCGCCGTTTATCCCAGGCGCTTTAGTAAGGGGCTGCGACCAGCATTGTGTCTGGCCACCTGTGCAGCGCTGGGTGGCAACGAGTGGCAGGCGCTTGGCTCAGCGGTCGTGATCGAGCTTCTGCACAATGCGTTCCTGATCTACGACGACGTGCAGGACCAGAGCCTCATGCGTCGAAAGGGCACGACCTTGCCACGCGAGCATGGGATCGCCGTGGCCGTGAACGTGGGTAATGCGACCAGCCTGCTCGCGCTACAGCGATTGATCGAGAACCGGGGCATGCTTGGACCGGCGATGAGCTGGCGGATTGTTGAGGAGACCGAGCGCACCATGCGCCATTCGCTCGAGGGACAGGCGATTGAGATCGGCTGGATTCGGGACAACGTGTACACGCTTACGCCGGGAGACTACCTTCGCATGTGCCTGAAGAAGACCTCGTGGTACTCCTTCATCTACCCCCTCTGCATCGGCGCCCTTGTGGCCCAAGGCCCCTTGCAGGATCTCGATCGCTTCCACCGCTTCGGCTGGTACGTCGGTGCCGCCTTCCAGATCCGCGACGACATCCTGAATCTCACTGGCCGATATGCGAGATACGGCAAGGAGATCGGTGGGGATCTCTGGGAAGGCAAGCGTACGTTGATGCTCATCCACCTGCTCGATCACTGTGCCGCCAATGAACGGCGTAGGCTTGAGCATTTTCTTGCCGCCTCGCGTGCCGAACGCACCGGGGCCGAAATTGAGTGGATTTACGGCCTCATGGTCGAACGCGGCAGTATTCAATTCGCGCGGCGTGCCGCCCGTCAACTCTCCGGCGCCGCCCTTGTCGAAGCGCTCACGGTTTTCCATGGGGTGCCAGATTCCGTCTACAAGCGTTTCATCCTCGAGATGGTGCTCTACGTTGCGAGCCGCGACCGCTAAACGCCGAGGAGTAATTGCCGGCCTGGGGAAGCAAACCGGTCGAAGTCATTGGGCACGCCAAACACATTGGCCGGGCGCGCCGGTAGTCGCAAAAGCCACCCGGCGTCGCGGATACCACCCTCGCCACCCCCGGCCAGACTGCCTGCCCATACCCCGCGGAGCTAACGGCCCATGGGCATAGCAGGCCCGCCCGCCCACATATAGATGTAGGTATTGCCGAACTCTCCAAGCTTGCCCGGATCAGGCTCGCCACGGGAAATGGGAAACCGGCTATTGCGACTGCGAAACTTCTAAAATTCGGCGCGACTTGTTCTGAACTTCGCCTTAAGTTCAACGGGACTTTAACTCTTCTTCAACTCTGTCTACAGTATTTCCAGTGCGGACTCCCGAAACCGCCTCATTTTGGGACTTCTGTGCCCCTCAAATTCAATTCGACTTGAACTCGACTTCCACTCCTCTTCAACTCTTCTTTAACTGAACCCTGTTGTTGGAAATGCCGTAGCCTCGGGCCAGGAAATGCCGCGACCTCGATGTCGTCCTCCTAGGCCTTCGTGCTCGCCTTCATCTGGATAAAGGCGTCACTCGGCAAAGTCTTCATTTTTGTTAACAGTGGGCAGGATGGCTGATCGGCCGCTGAGGGAGCCCTGAGAGCCCGGATCGCACCTCATGTAGCTCAGGGTCGGACTGGAGCTATCCGCGCCGGCATTACTCGTCCTGCGGAGCGTCGTACGCGGTTAAGGTCATTCGATGATGAGGCGTAGATCTCCCGGTCAGCGAAGCTTAGCGCCAGGCGGGCATGAAAGACCGCGGGATCGTCGACGGGTGCGTCGAGCGGAAACGATTGACTCCACTTATCCCGCAGGAACGGGTAGCTGAAATCTCCCGAGGCGACCGTGTCGGCCATTGGCGAATTCGTCATCCCAATCAGCAAGCTCGACGGCGACAGGGGTACCGCGAAGAACGCATCTGCCTGAGCAAAGGAGGCCGCGCCGAGCTTGCCCATGATCGCCATCGGCCGATTGGCAGGACATTTCTTGCTGTACGGCCCATCCGAAAGATCGTCCAGTCGGCAGGCGACACGATCGACCCCACAAGGAGCGTACCGATCGCCAGGCGATGCAGTCGGCTGTCGTCCCTTAGCGTCGGCTTCCGGGCTCCGGGCTTGAGATAACCGAGTACGACCTCCCAGGCTGCCCTTTCCTCAGGCTTGGTCGTGAGCTGGCACAAAGCCACGGCACAATCTGGACCTTCGACTACAACGGACATTCCGGCCTCCCGCCTTCCTCGATCAGGTAGAAGTTGACGTATCTGGTGCCCAGCCGCCGCACCCCGGCTGCGACCTCCATTCCTCATCCCTCGTGGATTTGAGCTGACGTCATTCGGAGCGCAGCACCTCGGCCACGGGTGTGGCCGCGGCCCAGCGGGCGGGGAAGGCAGCGCCGGCCAGGGCGACCGCGAAAGCGGCCACCACAGCCAGAGCCAGCGGCAGCGGCGCGAAGGCGCCGGAGAGGTCGATCGTCACGTAACCGCCGAAGATCGCGGGCCAGATGGCGTGCGAGAGGCCGATCCCGCCGGGTATGCCCACGATCGCCGCGACCACCGCCAGCACCGTCATTGAAGCGACCGCCATGGCCCCGATCTGCGCCGGCGTCATCCCCACAGCCTTCAAGGTGGCGATGTCGTGGATACGCTCGCGCGTGCTCAGAAGCGCGGCGTTGAAGACGCCGGCTGCTGCGACCAGGACCAGGATCAGGGCCAACCCGCCCACCAGCCCGTCGATGGCGGAGATGTAGAAGTCGTACACGTGGGGGTCGACGGCCGTGGCCTTGACGAAGTCGGGCGAGGCCGCCTCGATCGCCCGCGCGTAGGCCTTCGCGTCGCTGCCCGGCCGCAGCGTGACCAGGTACTCGTTGGGCCTGGTGCTGCCCAGCTCGGCTTCGACCGTGTCCCAGCCGACGCGGAAGCCGCGGCCGCCAAGCGTGAAAGCGTTCCCGAAGCCGACCACGGTCAAAGCCAGCCGGTGACCGTTGACCATGACTTCGACAGAGTCGCCGAGCCCGGCGTGGATGTCGCGGGCCAGGACCGGGCCGATCAGGGCCTCGCCGGGCCTGGAGAACCAGCGGCCGCCCCCCGGTCGATAGCCGAGGGCCTGGGCGTCCCCGCGCATGGCGAAGATCGGTTCGGGGTCGCGCACCCCAGGCACCGCGGCCCTGAGCAGGAGTGCGCTCACCACCACCTGCGTCCCGGGCTGCTCGTCGAGACGCTTCATCAGCGCCTCGTCCGCCAGGCCTGGATAGCGGTAGACCGTGACGTCCTGGGCCTGGTCGAAGGCGGCGCGGTTGTCGACGATCTTCTTGACGGTGGCCGGGAAGGCGACGGCGAAGGTGACGGTCGATATCCCGATCGCCAGCGCGGCCAGCGTGAGCAGCGCCCGCACCGGCTTGGCGAAGGCGTCGCCGGCACCCAGGCTGAACGGCCTCGGCGCGCGGGCCCGAGCCAGGAGCGCGCCGACCCGCGAGCGGTGGGCGGCCCGAGGCGCGGCTCCCAGTGAGATCGCGCGGACCGAGTCGGTTGCGGCGGCCCTCAGGGCTGGGAGCAGGGCGGCCAGGACAACCAGCGCCACGACGGCAGCGGGGACGGCCAGGTCGACAACCGGATCGAAGACGCTGAGCTCGGGCAGGCCGACCTCCTGCGCCACGTCGTTCAGAAAAGGCCGGCTGCCGGCGGCGCCGATCGGGATACCCAGCAAGGCGCCGGCCACCGCCGGTAGGGCCATCTGGCCGACGAAGATCAGGGTCACCGACGCTGGCGTGAAGCCGAGCGCCTTGGCGACTCCGATCTCCCGGTAGCTCGAGACCACCGCCCCGGACACGACGCTGGCCACGATCAGCGTCACGGCGAGGAGGGCGAACACCGTGAAGGCAAGGATCAGGCTGGACATGAAGTCGATGAACCAGATCGAGCCCCGCTTGAGGGTCAGCCAGTCGTGCGCCGGAGAGAGCTCGGCGCCGGCCGGCAGCGCAGCCTGGACCTCCTGGCGGTCGGCGGCGATCTCGTCGGCGGTCGCAGCGTGCCGGAAGCGGTAGGCCATCTCGTAGCCCAGGTGCATCTCACCGCCACCGGCCAGCGCCTCGACCTGGCCGGGAAGGACCCAGGCCCGGCTGACGCCGACGTTGTTCTCGAAGAAGGAGTCCCCCACGTCGGCGACCTCGCCGACAACGGTGAACTCGGGCGGGGTCTTGCTCGTCAGGGCCTTCAGCCGGGCGCCCACGCGCGCGTGGAAGGGCCCGCCGCTGCTTCCGGTGTGGCGGATCGCGATCTCGCCGGGACGCTCCGGCCAGCGCCCGGCCACCAGCAGCAGACGGTCGAGCGAACCGCCCGGGTTGTCCCGGTCGATCACCTCCTGGACGAACTTCTGGTCGCCCAGCTCGAAAGGCACCATGGCCGAGAGCCGGGGAGGGCCGGCCGCGGTCACGCCCGGCAGTGACCCGGTCGCCTCCAGTTGCGCCGGCGTGACTCGGGCGGCGTCGAGATGGAAGACCAGGTGGGGTCCTTGGACGCGCGCGTGGACGTCCTCGAAGGGGGCCGTGGACCTGACCAGCAGGGTCAGGGCCAGCGTGGCCACGGTCCCGGCCAGCAGGCTGACCAGGAGCACGGTCGCCGTCTGGGCACGGCGCCTGAGCACCGCGGCCCGGACCTGGGTCAGGACTCCGCGCACGGCTAGGCCTCTTCGACCCGGAGCCGGACCAGCTCGGCCGGCTCCGTCTGGCGGCGGGCTTCGATCCGGGCGTCGTCCACGATCTTCCCGTCGCGCAGGCTCAGCACCCGCCGGCCATGCCCGGTGGCGAGCTTGACGTCGTGGGTCACCAAGAGCACCGTCTGGCCGCGCGCGTTCAGCTCGTCCAGGAGCTCCATCACCTGCTCCCCGGTCCGGCTGTCAAGCGCCCCCGTGGGCTCGTCGGCGAGGACCAGCGCGGGCCGGTTGATGAGCGCCCGCGCGATCGCGACCCGCTGGCGCTGGCCGCCGCTGAGCTTCGCCGGAAAGGTGCGGCGGAGCTCGTCGATGCCGAGCTCCTCGAGCAGCTCGACCGACCGGGCCTTGGCCTCGGAGCCCCGCATGCCGGCCAACTCGGCAGGCACCAGCACGTTCTCCATCACGGTGAGGTTGGAGAGCAGGTTGAAGAACTGGAAGACGAAGCCGACTTTCTGCCGCCGGTAGCGGGCCAGCTCGGTCTCGCTGGCCCGGGTCAGGTCCTGGCCGTCCACCACCACCCGGCCCGAGGTGGGCCGGTCGAGGCCGGCGACGAGGTTGAGCAATGTCGACTTGCCGCTGCCCGAGGCGCCCATGACGGCGGTGAACTCGCCGCGGCCGATCTCCAGCGTCACCCCGTCGAGAGCGACGGTCTGAGCCCCTCCGCTGAAGACCCGGCTCACGCCGGTCATCTCCACCAACGCCTCCATCTCAGTCACCCCCCAGTTCCTCGACGCAGGCGTCGAGCCATTTCAGATCCGCTTCCAGGTGCAGCCGGCCGGCCTTGAAGACCAGGGCCAGCTGAATGCGGGCGCGTTGGGGCGAACGCGGCCAACCCACCGCCGAGCAGAGCGCCGGCGGCGTAGACCCACGCCGACCAGCGCCCCGCCCTTCGCCATCCGGCCGTCATTCGGAGTGCAGGACCTCGGCGACCCGGGTCCGGGCGGCCCATCGGGCCGGCAGCAGCGAGCCGACCAGCGCCACGGCCACACCGGCCAGCGCGAGCAGGATCAGCCCCGGCGCGCTGAAGACCCTGAAGAAGCTATCCGGCAAATCGCTTCCGAGAAGACTGGCCAGGACCTGCATCATCGCCCGGTGCACCGCCACGCCGGCCGGCAGGCCTAGCACCCCGCCAACGCTACCCAACAACACCGCGCTGGCGGCGACCATGGCCAGGACCTGGAGGGGCGTCATGCCGAGGGCCTTCAGCACCGCCGTTTCGCGGGCGCGTTCGCGCGTGTTCAGCAGCAGGGTGTTGAACACCCCCGCCACCGCGATCAGAGCCAGCACGGCCGCCAGGACCAGCATCACGGAGTTCAGGGTGTCGGCGGGTGAGATGGACCCCTGGATGCGGTTGGCGCCGGCGTCCAGGAAGTCAGGCTCAATGGCCTGCACCCGGCGGGCGTAGGCTTCGGCGTCGCTGCCGGGCTTGAGCTTGACAAAGTAGTACGTCGGCTGCATGCCAGGTGCGGCCGCGGCCAGCGTCGAGAGGTCCATGTCAATCTCGCGGCCGAGCCAGCTGGTCGAGAAGATCTCGCCCACGACCTGCAGCTCGACAGAGCGCCCGCGGATCACGGCCTGGAAGCGGTCACCCACGTTCAGGTGCGACGCCTCCAGGGCGGCGCGAGGGGCAACGACCTCCCCCGGAGCACTGAACCAGCGCCCGCGGATGACGGGGATCCCGAGTCTGGCCGAGTCGCCGCGGTAGGCGACCACCAAGACCGGGTAGCGGCCGCCTACGCCAGGCACCGTCTCCACACTACTGGCCGCGCCCACTACGAAATCAGTCTCCGGTTGGGCGGCGAGGGTGGCCATGACCTTCTGATCCGGATACGCGATCGACCGCTGAACGGTGAGGTCGGTGTAGGGGGGGTCTCCGATGCGGCCAACCGCTCCTTTGGTGTCCAAGTGGGTGCTGCCCTGCAGGCCGCTGGCGAAGACAAGGGTCGTGACGCTGACCAGCACGGCGAGCACGGTGAGCGCGGCGCGCTGCGGTCGGGCGAAGGCGTCGCCCGAGCCGAGCGCGAGCGGCTGAGGCAGCGGCAGCCTTCGGAGCCAGGAACCCACCAAGGAGCGGCGGCCGCCTGAGGGCGCGCTGCCCAGGGAGATGGCGCCCACGGCGCTGAGCCGACCCGCCCGCAGCCCGGGCAGCACGGCCGCCAGGAGGACCACAGCCGTCACCACCAGCAGGGTCGCGAGGGCCATGGCGGGCGCGAACGGCGGCTCGGAGGGCAGAGCCAGGGTGGCCGCGGCCCGGTCGACCAAGGGGATGCTGAGGACGATGCCGGCAGGGATGCCCAGGACACAGCCCGCCAGCGCCGGGACCAGCATCTGGCCGACCAGCGTCACCACGACCTGGAGTGGGGTGAAGCCGACCGCCTTCATGATGCCGATCTCACGGTAGCTGGCGATGACGATGCCGCTGACCAGGTTGGCGATCGTGGCGGCGCAGGCCAGGAGAGCGAAGATCCCGAAGGCGACCAGGAAGGTCACCACTAACTGGTTGGCGGCGTTGAAGAGGAACTTGAACTTGAGATAGTCGTTGGAGTACTGCACGGCGCCCGGCGGCAGCGCAGCCTCCAGGCGGGCCACCTTGTCTGTTAGCTCCGACGCAGTCGGGGCCTGGGCGAAGCGGTAGACCATCGCGTGTCCCCAATCGGGTGCCAGCAGCGGCAGCTGCGACTCCGCCACCCAGGCGGATTGGCGGCCGAGCTCGGCGCCTCCTTCGTCGATGTCGACAGCCTGGCCGACCACGACCAGTGTCGGCTTTTCCAGGCTGCCCAGCGAAAGCAGGCGGTCGCCCAGGCGGACGTGGTTGAAATCCGCGAACGAGCGGGTGACGACGATCTCGCCCGGCCCCTCAGCCCAGCGTCCGGCCACCAGCCGCAGGATCTCGACGTCGGACTGCGGACTGTCCCGGCCCACTGTGTCGAGCTGGTACTTGTGAGTACCCAACGCGAAGGCGGCACCGTAAACCAGGGGCCATGGGCCGGCGGAGGCGCTGGCACCGATCAGGGCCGGCGTGCCGGCCAGCTGCTGCGGGTCGACCTTGTGGCGGTCGAAGTGGATGATCAGGTGGGCTCCCTTCTGGGCCTCGAAGGCGCGCTCCCAGGGATCGCTCGCGGTCTGAAGCAGGGTGAGGCCGAGCGTGGTTGTGCCGCTGGCCAGGAAGATGATCATCGCGATGACCCCGGCCTGCAGGCGGCGCCGCCTGAGGTCGCCCAGCACCTTGGTCAGCACCGCATTCATCCCGCCACCTCCTCGACGCGGACCCGCACCACCTCCGCCGCGCTGGGGGTGGAGGCCTGCAGGACGACGTCGTCGGCGACCCTTCCGTCGACCAGGCTCACCACCCGGCCCGCATAGCGCGCGGCCAGCTTGGCGTCGTGGGTGACGAGCAGTACGATCTGGCCGCCACGATTCAGCTCCACCAGAAGCTCCATGACCTGTTCGCCGCTTCGGCTGTCAAGGGCACCCGTTGGCTCGTCGGCCAGTAGCAGCAGCGGGCGGTTGACCAGCGCCCGGGCGATCGCCACGCGCTGCTGCTGGCCACCCGACAGGCGGGCCGGGTAGCGCCCGGCCTGGTCGGCGATGCCGAGCTGCGCGAGCAGTTCCCGGGCGCGCTGGCGAGCCGCGGCGGTGCCCCTGCCGGCAAGCTGGGCCGCGACCATGACGTTCTCAAGCACGTTCAGGCTGCCAAGCAGGTTGAAGAACTGGAAGACGAACCCCACCCGGCCTCTGCGATAGCGGGCTAGCTCCGCCTCACTGGCCTGGCTCAGGTCGCGGCCATCGACCACCACCCGGCCCGAGGTGGGCCGGTCGAGGCCGGCAACCAGGTTGAGGAGGGTCGACTTCCCACTTCCGGAGGGCCCCATGACAGCCAGGAACTCGCCGCGGTCGACGCCCAGGCTGACCCCGTTCAGCGCCGGATGCCGGGCCCCGCCGTCATACACCTTGCGCACATCGGTCAGCTCGACAAGTCTTGTCATGTATACTCCACTCCCTTTTGATTGGAATTCCGGATCTCTTCGGCGCATGCGTCCGTCCATTTGAGGTCGGCCTCGGTGTGGAGAACCGCGCCCTTGAACAGCAGGACGAGGTCGTCGCGGCCATCCCGCCGCGCTCTTTGTTCGAGCTCGGCCAGGTCCTTGAGGCGCTGCAGGTAGACCCGGCGCTGGGCCGCCAGCAACTGATCCAGGTTGCCGTCGGCGAGCCGAGTGCTCAGCAGCAGCTTGACGTAGATCTCCTCGCGCAGCTGCTGAGGCTCGGATTCCGGCTGCGAGAGCCACTCGTGCAGCGTCTGGCGCCCCGGCTGAGTCAGCCGGTAGGCCAGCTTGCGGCGGTCGCCCCGCTCGCCGTCGGCCTCGATCAGCCCGTCCCGCTCGAGTCGCTGGAGGGTCGTGTAGACCTGGCCGATGTTGACCTCCCAGGAGCCGCCCAGCATCGATTCGAAGCGGTTCTTGACGTCGTAGCCGTGGAGCGGCTGCTCCGCCAGTAGGCCCAGGATCCCGAACTTAAGCGACACTGCCGTCCCAATCCATGCTGAGTATGTCTGCACAGTATGCATACTGGATAAGGATTGTCAAGCCCGTGATTTGCAAGCCACGGGAAGCCGTAGGAGGGCAAAAGACAGCACCGGACCACCCCCGCAGGCGAGACCGGCGATCCTGATCTGATGCTCACCCTCCTCCCGGCTCCTGCTCGTCATGCTTTCTGCTGTCTTCCGCCGCCGCCACGACCTCCTTCTCGAGAATCTCCTCCTGCGCCAGCAGCTCCAGATCGCGCTCCGACCCCAGCGCCGCCCACGCCTGCACACCTGGGACAAGCTGTTCTGGGTGATCGTCCGCCGACTCCATGGCGATTGGCGGCGGCATCTGGTTCTGGTCCGGCCAGAGACCGTCATCCGCTGGCAGCGCCTGGGTTGGCGGCTCTATTGGCGGTGGCGCTCCGGCCGGCGACTGGGTCGACCGCGCTTGAGCCCCGAGATCCGGGAGCTGATTCCCACCATGGCCGAGGAGAACCCGCTCTGGGGCACCGAGCGCATTCGCGGCGAGCTCCTCAAGCCGGGAATCCGGGTCAGCGCCCGCTCCATTCGGCGCTACCGCCAGCGGGGACGCTCTCGCCCGCCCAGTCAGAGCTGGCGCACCTTCCTGGCCAATCACGCGCATGCCATCTGGGCGGCCGACCTGTTTGTGGTGCAGACCCTTCGCTTCCACACCCTTTATGTGTTGTTCTTCATCAGTCACGGCCGCCGCCAGCTGGTCCACTTCCAGGTAACCGCCCATCCGACGGCGGCCTGGGTTTGGCGCCAGCTGATCGAAGCCACCGCCTGGGGCCGGCAACCCAGCTACCTGATCCACGACCGCGACCGCGTCTACGGCGCCGCCTTCGCTGGCAAGGCGGCCGCGATCGGCATCAAGAGTCTTAAGACGACGGTCCAAGCCCCCAACGCGAACTCGGTCGGCGAGCGCGTCGTGCGCACCCTCCGCCGCGAGTGTCTCGACCATCTGCTCATCACGGGCGAGCAGCACCTCCGATCAGTGCTGGCCGAGTTTGTCGCCTACTACAACCACGATCGCCCGCACCGCGCTCTCGGTCTGGAGACCCCGGTGCCGAGTTCTCGCCGGCTCAGCGGCGAGATCCGCTCCCGCCCCGTCCTCGCTGGACTGCACCATGTCTACGAACGAGCTGCTTGATCCCGACGACTTTTTGCCGCCCTACGGGCTGCGCGGACTCGGCGAAGCCGACTGGCGGCGGACCGGCCGCCATCCCGAGTGGGGCCGGATTAGCGTCATACAGCAGCTGAGCTACCTGGCTCGGCACGAGCAGAGCCACTGGCCCGATCTGGAACGGCGTCCCTAGGAATCGCTCTCGCCGCTCGTTTGCTGGCCAGGGCAACCATCCACGCTACGCAAACGCGTGAACCTACCCGGGCTGGCCGGAAACGACGCCGAGTTGACGCATCAGCGTCAGATCGTCCCGGACGGCCCAGTGCTCAATGGCATGCTGTCCGATGGGGAGGACAGCATGGCACGAAGCGGCTACCCAGCGTTGACTGGCGCCCCGCTCCGACCGTGCGACGCCATCGCATGGTCATCGCACGCGAAACCGGGGACTAGCTTGGCCCAGGCAGCCGGCCGCAACCCAAGGCTCAGCCGAGTCCGGGTGCGAATCGTACTTACCGGCCAAGGCGGCGCGGATTTCCGTGCCTGACTTTCCAGCTGCGAGTCCTGCGCCGAGCTCCCTGAAGAATCCTGCCAATCCTGCCGGGATCGTGAAGAGGAGAGCTCTGGAGCCAGGCTCGACGCTGAATCCGTGGCGGGTTCCGCGCGCCACAAATACGAGCGCGCGCTTGGGAGCTTTCGCGGTTTCCCGTCCGAGGATGAATCTGAAGCTGCCCTCCAGGATCCAGAAGGCTTCGTCGTGGTCTCTGTGAACGTGAGGTGGCGGGGTCGCCGGCCCGACGTACTCGATCACCTCGAAGGCTTCGCCGGTCTCCGCGGCTGACGCACGTAGGCTGCCGATGAACGGTACCTGCTCGCCTCCGTCGGACCTGACCACCAGGGGTTGCCGATCTCCGACCGTTGCCACTTCGATCGCCTCCAGCGGGGAATTGGTTCGCGCCCTTGCGACAATCGGGCTGCACCGGCAGCATATCGCCGACCAGTGCGGGCGACCCTACCTCATCGAGCTTGGCCGCACTCTGGGAGGTGCGCTGGACCAGAATCCCCGGCGATCAGAAAAGTTCGAGTAGCGTTGACTGCGCCCCCCCTGTAGGAGGCAAAAGTCGATCTATTCAGACGAGCAGGCCGGTAGGTACCTGAAGACCGCGCTCGCGTCACGCGATGGCACGCTTACGACACCCGCGGACTGCCTGCCCAAAGACGCGTCGACTCTCGCCGCGTCCTCGAGCGCTTTAACCAAACAGCCGTTCGTGAGGCCGAGCCGGGCGCGAGCCCATCCTACAAGCGTGTGTGTGCCCAGGCCCCCTTGTTAGACACGGTGACGCTGAACCCGACAGGGGCAAACAGCCCGCCCGGCGGGCGGACGGACTTTTGCCCCCCTACAACCTCACCCGAGACCGAGAAACGTGTGAAAGACGGCGTTGGGGTCATGCTTCCGCTTCAAGGCCTGCAGCTTCTCCCAGTTGGGCGCGGCGAATGACCTGATGGACCTGGAGGAGCTGACGTCAAGCGCTGCTTCAGCGATGTAGTGGCCGGTGATGTGCTTCTCCATACCCTCCACGGTCTGGCGAAACCAGCTCTCATTGGCCTGATCATCGATTGCCTTCTTCCAGATGGCGTAACACAGGATGAACGTCTTATCCCGCATGGAAAACGCGGCATCAGGGAGGGTGCCGCCACTCGCCCGCGGTGGAAAGAAGGGCGCCATCACAAGAGATTGGATGGACGGAGCGCGCACGATCTGTTCGGCAAGAAGGGGCACCAGTGTTGCGATGCTCTCGGATGACCAGAAGGCGTCGGCGCTGAAGCGACGCCTTTCGGGAAGGAGTTTCCCGTTCGTTGCATGCAATGCTTTGAAAGAAGAGGGCTGCATGGGCGCACGCATCAACGCCTTCCCAAGCGCCGGGTATGTCTCGAGCGCCGATAGGGACGCCGCGGCTTCGTCTTCCGATTCGGCAAAGGCGGTGGCGGAGACGCCGACGACCTTGCCGGCAGGCCTTGCAGGCAAGCCTGGGAAAGCGCTGGCGAGGACCACTTGCACCTCCACGCTCGAGGGTGGCTCGGGAACGAATTCAGCCGCCCAGTCAACCAGGCTCTCCACCTCAGTGAGCGGGTACGCGCAGAGGCTGGTCTTGATGACCTTCGGTAGTCCATAGACGCGGAGTCGAAACCTGGTGGCCACGCCGAAGAACCCTGGGCCAGCTCCGCGGGCCGCCCAGAAGAGATCCGCATTCTGGCGCTCGTCGGCAGTCACCAGCTGGCCATCTGCGGTAACGACGTCGACGCTTTGGATGCTGAAGCACGCCGGCCCCCACGTCCCCGTGTTCCAACCGGCTCCGCCGGCGAGCAGGTATCCACCCATCGGCACCGAGGCGCAGTGACCCACCGGAAACGCAAGCCCGTGTTCGCTGAGTGCCGAGGCCAGTTCGCCGCCGGTGACTGCCGGCTGAACCCACGCAATGCGAGACTTCGGCTCGATCGAAATCTCGCGGAGTTGCGACAGGTCGATGAGCACCCCGCCGTCGCGGATAGATGAACCGACCCAGCTATGACCCCCGGCGCGGACGGCGATCTTCATCCTGTGGAGCACTGCGAACTTCACCACCTTGATGACGTCCAGTTCCGACGCGACCGTGACGATCATCTCCGGGAACCGATCCGGTTTCTTCTCATTCCAGATCGCGCTCCGGCGTGCCTCCTCGTAGTAGTCGTCGCCGCGCCACAGCGTCCGCCCTTCAACCTTCAGCCGCGGTCGCGTCATTGCCAACACCTCCGTATCAAGCCGTCACCCACATGTTCAACAAGCTCGGCTTGAACTCGAGAATTCAGCTGGTCCGCTGGTTGGCGAGTAGCGGCGCCGCGGAGCCGATCACGACTCGGAAGAGTGTTTAGTCGTCTACACGCCGTTGAGGCGTTGGGTCGTCGACCCTGAGGGGCAGCAAAAGCGTCCAATTCGGACGGCATACGGAAGCCAGTTGCCATCCTGACCCCGGCCTTAATGCTGCTGCTCGTTTTTCGCAACCTTCACCACAGTATTGTCGCTGCTGTGGCGAGCGACTTTAACTCAATTTCGCCTCTTCTTCAACGGAACTTGAGCGCAACTCGTCCTCTTCTTTAACTCTTCTTCAACTCTCCCACCACAGTATTTTCAGTGCGGACTCCCGAAACCGTCCAATTTTGAGCCGTGTGTCCCTCTCAACTTTAATTCGACTTGAACTCGACCAGCACGCCTCTCCAACTCTTCTTTAACGGAACCCTGTTTCTGGAAATGCCGTAGCCTCGGGCCAGGAAATGCCGCGACCTCGCCACCAACGGCACGAGCTCCATGGCCACATTTATCCCCGCTGCGGGGCCGCCTGTCTACCCTATAGAGGATGTCCCGTGGGATTGCCGTGGCACCGGCGGACGAAGCCGGCTGGATGGGTCAGGCTGTCGTCGACGCTGGCGGTCGCGTGGTTTCACTCGACCTGGCGGAGGCCTTAATCTGGTATGGAGCGCCGGCAGACCTGCAGGTAGTGCTTAAGCTTGCACCGCATCTCCGCTGGATTCAGCTTCCTTCCGCCGGCGTCGAATCATATCTCCCATTAATCAGAGTTGGGACTAGCGTCTGGACCGCAGCCAAAGGCGTGTATGCGGAGCCATGCGCTGAACACGCGCTAGGCCTCGCGATCGCCGGCTTTCGGCACCTCGACGCAGGCGCTCGTTGGAAGACCTGGCATAGAGGTCCTGCGAAGACGCTCTTCGATGCCCACGTGACGATCGTTGGCGCTGGTGGAATTTCCGAAGAGGTCGTCCAGCTTCTCCGTCCGTTTCGCGCCACTGTGACGGTCGTCCGCCAGCGTCCCGGGTCAATGCCGGGCGTCATGACGACGGTATTGTTTAGTCGATTGTTGGAAGCGCTCGGCGACGCCGACCTAGTCGTTCTCGCTGCACCGCTCACACAGGAAACCGAGGGAATGATCGCCGAGCGGCAACTGCGCGCCATGAAACATGACGCCTGGCTGGTAAACGTGGCGCGCGGCAAGCTGATCAAGACGGACGATCTGGTCAGGGCGCTGCAAGAACGCTGGATCGGTGGAGCCGGCCTTGACGTAACGGATCCTGAGCCGTTACCAGACGGCCACCCGCTTTGGCAACTCGACAACTGCATCATCACCTCTCACACGGCGAATCCTCCCAATCTCGAACGGGAACTCTTCCGGTTTCGCATTGTCGAGAACGTCACCCGATTCCTGAATGGGCAACCGCTTATCGGGGTTGTTGACCCGGTAATGGGCTACTGACCTTTTGTGGAAGCTAGTCAGGGTACTGGGACCTGGGCGAGTGCCTCGTGGAGAATCGCCAGGCCGCGCGGCGACGGGACGGTAATGCGAACCGCCCCAGGGATCCCAAGGGAAGTTCCCGGCCGCACGCTGAGGCTGAAGGCAGCGAGACAAGCAACAAATTCATCCTCCCGCGGCACGAGAACCGTCACGAAGTTCGCCTGCGACGCCAGGGTTTGATAGCCGGCCCGTGCCAGGACATCGCGCAATTTCGCCCGCATACCGATAACATCGTCGCGCCGGCGCCGGCGCTGCTCGCGGTCGTCAAGTTCGGCTATTCCCGCCGCTTGAGCCAGCGAGTTGACTGAAAATGGCGGCCGAACCCGTCGCAGAACTTCCACCACCTCGCCCGAGGCAACCATAAAGCCGATTCGTAGCCCCGCCATGCCCATGATCTTGGAGAACGTGCGAAGCACGACAAGGCGTCCTGCCCGCGCCAGCGGGAGGGCCGTTTGCCGATCGACGTCGTCAACGAAGTCGATGTATGCCTCGTCCACAATCGTCAACGTCGACGGCGATTCGTTGATGAACGCCGTGACAGCCTCCGCGGGAACGACCGTCCCGGTCGGGTTGTGCGGGTTGCAGATAAAGGCGATGTCGGCTTGAGCCTCCGCCATGGCGGGTAAGTCGTGCACCCAGTTGCGAAGAGCGACCTTGACCACGTCCCCTTCGAAGAGATTCGGCACGACGTCGTGAAGCCGGTACGGGGGATCAGCGATGACCACTCGTCGACCGGGGCGTAAATAGGCCAGACACAGCAAATAGATGAGCTCATCTGATCCATTCGCCACTACGATCTGCTCGGGATCGACATCGAGCTCCCTGCCAATGCGCTGCCGCAATTCGGTGGCGAGCGGGTCGGGATAACGATGTATCTTGTCGATGGCGCGGATGATCGTCGAACGAACGCTGACTGAAGGACCTAACCAGGACTCGTTGGATGCCAGGCCGTGGTCATCGTCCTCCGCGGCACTGCCAGGAACGTACGGGTCGAGCGATTCGACGGCACTGCGAGGCGTCGGCCTCACCGGCCCGCGATCCGCGCCCCGAGCTGACGGGAGGCGCGCGCCGCGGCTTGCCGTACTCGTATCGCGACCTTCTCCACCGGAGGTCCACCCTCACGGAGATAGCTGACGCCGATCGCGCCGCAGCATTCGCCAGAGTTATCGAACACCGGAGCGGCGATGCAGCGGACGGCAGTGAGAATCTGGCCTTCGTCGACCGCGAATCCCTGCGATCGAACCTGGGCCAGCTCCCCGGCAAGAGCCGGTCGAGAGTCTGCCAGTTCCCCCGCGACAAAGGCGAGGTTCGCTTTGCCGACGGCGGTCAGTTCCGCCGGCAGGCGCGTTCCAACCGCACTCGCGAGCCTGATTCCGACGCCGGGTGCATCCTCTTTGGCCAGGTAAAGCGCATCCGTACCGTCGACGATCGCGAAGTGCGCCGTCATATTGAGTTCACGACTTAGTACGACGAGTTCAGGGTGCACCCCCTTGAGCGGCGTTATCCGGCTTAGATATGCAGCGCCAAGCTCCGCGGCTCGAATACCCAGCCGATAGTTAGCCTCCTTATCAACCTCGAGATACCGACGGGCCAACAGTGCCTTCAGCAGCGGATGCAGCGAGCTCTTCGGCGCGTTGAGCCGAGCCGCTAGCGTGCTGAGCGGTAACGGGGTGCTACTTTCGGCAACCAGCTCCAGGGCAAGTAGGGCACGCGTCACCGACCGGTGAAGCGCCGTCCCCGACTGCGACGCGTCGAGGGCGTCCGCGGTCGGAGTGGCAAGGGCTGCCACGGCCGATTACTCGCCCTTGGTGCCGGCAGGCTCCAGCCACTTGGACAGGTCCGAAACGTCCGGAGTCCCGGCTTTCGGATTCCGCGCCAGGACATAGTACAGCGGGATCGCCACAACTAGTCCAACAATCCAGGCGATGTCAGCGCCGCCCATCGCCTTCGAGATTGGGCCCTGGAACACACTTGTGTTCATGAATGGCACTTCGACGGCAAACGTCAGGAAATACACCAGCAAGCCGCGCCAGGCGAAGTTTCCAAAGGGACCCGCGGGGTTGAAGAAGTCTTCGGTCCGGTACTTCCCGCCACGGACCAGGTAGAAATCGGTCAGGTTGATCGCGGTCCAGGGGACGAGGAAGTAAAGAAGCGCCGTCAGGTAATTCTCGAAGGAGTTCATGAAGTTACCCTGACCGGCAGTAGCAACCAGCAGGGCGATCACGGATACGCCGACACCAACCACGATCCGTAAGGGAACGGTGGAACGGAATTTGCTGAAGTTGTTCCCAATCGTCAATGTCGACAGAATGCCTCCGTAGATATTCATCGCCGACGGCGGAAGCAGACCAAAAGCGAGCAGCAGGACCAGGATCGAACCGAGCGTATTGCCGCCGATTACTTTGACCTCGGTCAGCGTCTGAGCGGTCGGGGCCAGGGTGGCAATGGCCGCACCGAGGGTCATCAGTGCGATCGATACGATGCATGTCCCCCAGTAGGTATTCCAAAAAGTCCCTGTGGCCTTCTCGGGCGCCAAGTACCGCGAGTAATCGGAGACGTAGGGCGCATAAGAGATCTGATAGACGGCAATCACCGATGTGGCGAGCAGGAGGTTGCTGAAACTGAACGTCCCATGATTCAGCGTGGAGAGTGGAAGGCCGTGGACAACAAGCACGACGGCGACCAGAACGAAGATCGCGACGTAAGCCCACGTCTGATATTTCATGAACAGGTGGATCCAGTCATAGCCGAAGACCGCCAGCAACAGGAGGGCCGCCGTCATCAGGATCATCCAGAGCGTGAGGTTGCCGCCGATGATTCCCTGGAATCCCTGCCCAGCCAGCAGGATGTCGAAAGCGGCGAAGGCAATGTACATCGCCCATACCAGCACCAGAATCAGCAGGGCCCCCTGATAGCCGAACTGGGCACGGCTCTGAATCACCTGGGGTAGCCCAAGCTGCGGACCCTGCGCAGAATGCAGGGCCATGAAGATGGCACCGAGTAAGTTGCCGGCCAGGATCGCCACCAGTGCCCACCAGAAATTCATCCCCAGTGAGATCGCAATGGCACCCGTCACCACTGTAAGGACGTGGGCACTTGCTCCAAACCAGACGAAGAAGAGCGATCGAGTTTCTCCGTGTCGCTCGGTCACCGGCACGTAGTCGTAGCTGTGCTCTTCGATCAACTGCCGCTTGGCGGACGACGCCGCGGCGCCCTGCGTAGTGGCCATCGCTCGCATCCCCTCCTCGCGTGTTCGGATATACGAACGGCGTTCGCGATTTCGCTGCCGCAAAACTATACCGAGTTTGGTCGCTTGTCAACGGCCCGGTGAATCTAAGGGCCGGGATTTACGTCGTCAGGGCCCCGAGGTCGACAGGAAGGCAGGCACCCGTGATGCCCGATGCTCGGTCCGAGGCCAGGAAGGCGACCAGCTCGGCTACTTCGGCAGTCTCCAGAAAACGCTTGCCTGGTTGTGAGGCGACCATCTCAGCGATGACCCGGTCGCGGGTGAGCCCTCGCAGTCGCATCTGGTCGGCCAGCTGGTTCTCGACAATCGGCGTGCGCATCCATCCCGGAGCGACGACGTTGGCCGTCAGCCCGACGGACGCCCCTTCAAGGGCGGCCACCCGAATCAGGCCCAAGACCGCGTGCTTCGCGGCCACGTATGCCGGCTTGAACGGCTCTCCAACGAGCGACAAGACCGAGCCAATGGCGATGATCCGGCCGCCGGGACGCCTGGTAAGTGATGGCCAGGCGTACTTAATGGCAAGAAAAGGACCTTTCGCCATCACGTTCATGAGTCGGTCCCAATCGTGCTCGGCGTAGTCAGCAATCGGGGCAACCAGCTGGGTTCCGGCGTTGAGAACCAGGATGTCCAGCTGCCCGTACCGGTTCAGCGTCTTATCGACCATGGCTCGATTTCCTTCAGCCGTCCCGACGTCGGCAAGCAAGCAGCCCTCCCCGCGAAGGTCTACCCCTACCACGCGGGCGCCTTCCCGGGTGAAGGTCTCACAGAGGGTGCGACCCAGGCCACCGGCTGCACCCGTTATTAGCGCGACCCGACCTTCGAGACTCACTGCAGCAGCGTACGCACGTCGGGTCTCCTTGACAAGTGCGCTTCATCGTGACCATGATCCTCGCGTGATCGCGGAACGCCGCGCCAGGCACCCGACCGCTATCCAATCGGGAGTGATGGTTGGTCATCCGCCTTCTCCGGAATTGCGTGTCGGTCTCCATAACTGGCAGCAGGCGCCCTTCAACCGCTGGTCGTTTCAGCACACCCGTCAGGTGATCCCAACGGCCAATGTCAGCCGCGGACCCGGACCCGTCTGGGAACTGCCCAAAGTGGCTGCAGCGCTCGGCAATATCAGGTTCGACTCCGCCGATGACGCTGAGATAAGCCTTGCTGATTTCTTGAATGACTCCTGGACTGACGGCTTCATCGTGTTGAACAGAGGCGCGATTGCCTTCGAGGCGTATCGGAACGGGATGGAGCCGCAGAGCCGGCATATTGCGATGTCGGTCAGCAAATCGATCACGTCTCTGGTCGTTGGCGCTCTGGTGGGCAAAGGCTTGATCAATGTCAATGAACTGGTTACTCGCTACGTCCCGGAACTCTCAGGAACAGCGTTCGATGGGGCAAGCATCCAGCACCTGTTGGACATGACGGTCGCCAACGCCTGGCGCGAAGACTACTTCGGCGACACGACGGAGTTCTGGCGGCTAGACGTGGCCTGCGGCTGGATTCCACCACGAGACCGCGCTGCGGCGACGCTCTTCGACTTCTTGAAGGAAACCAGGAAAGACGGCCAGCATGGTGAGCAGATCGCGTATTCATCGTTGAACCCCGATCTCCTCGGGCTGATTGCTGAGCGGGTCGCTGATGCGCCCTTTCCGGTGGTGGCATCGCGCGAGTTATGGGCGCCGATGGGGGCCGAGTTCGATGCTGACCTAACCGTCGACCCCGCAGGTATGGCGGTGGCTGACGGCGGCTACTGTATCGCTCTCCGTGATTTCGCGCGAATCGGCTTGCTATTCCTGAACGGTGGAGCTGCCAACGGCCGCCAGGTCATCCCTCGAAGGTGGATCGATGAGTGCCGGAGCGCCCAGCGAAGGCCTTTCCATCGGACGTCATATGGAGCGGACCTCCCAGGCGCCCGATACCACAATCAATGGTGGCAACTGGATGGCCGCACCTGCGCCATGGGCATTCATGGACAGATGATTGCCATCGATCCCGAGGCCCAGGTGGTGGTTGCCTTCGTGTCCTCTCAACCGCAGCCGAATGAGACTCATCTTCGGCAGGAGCAGCTTCGGATCGTTGCTGCCGTATGCGAGGCAGCCCGTCCCTAGCGCCAGGCGTCCCTCTCAAACAAAGCCGGGGGGAGGCTTGAAAGGTCCGATGGTCTCGGCTAGCGAGGCGGCGATCCCAAGTAGCCGAACATCGGCCCACCGGGCCGCCACCAGCTGAACCCCGATCGGCAGTCCATGCGATGAAACCGAGACGGGACAGACCAGCGCCGGGTGACCCGTCAGGTTGAACGCATAGACATGGCGGCTTTCGTCGTCGTACCGCGCCGGCTTCCCGTCCACCAGGATCACGCTCCCGCGTTTGGAGTGGGGATAGGCCGTCGTCATACAGGGCGGGCATAAGAGCACGTCCCACTCGGTAAAGAATTCATCCCACTGGGCGATCAACCGCTCGCGTCGATCCATGGCGTCGAAAAGTTCCGCAAGGCTGGGCGGCTCCTCACCATCATCGACTTCGTCGATCCCATGGAGGCGGGCCCGCAGCCGCCAGGTGGCGTTCGAAACGGTTTGATAGGCATGCCACTGCTCGTCGAAGTTCAGGTCCGGGATCGCCTCTTCCACGCGCAGGCCACGCCCCGCCAGATCTTTTGCCAGCCTCTCTATGCTCGACACGATTTCCGTCGAGACAGGCGCTCCGGGAAACGTGCGTATCCAGGCAATCTTTAGATGCCGCGGCTCGACGGGCCTCGATTCATCCGCCGGGGAAGGCGGAATCGTGCTGTCCTTTCCGTCGGGCCCATTGATGAGCCGCAAGGCCAGGCCAACATCCTCGAGCGAACGGGCAAGCGGCCCGCTCGTCGAGAGCACCCAATCCAGGCGCGACCGTCCGGGAAGGTCCGGAATGTGGCCATACTGGGACACAAGCCCGAAGGTCGGTTTGAGCCCGTAAACGCCGCAGAAATGCGCCGGCACCCGGATCGAACCACCGGCGTCACTCCCCACATCAAGCGGCGTCAACCCGGCTGCGATCGCCGCGCTCGCGCCGCCGCTGGACCCACTCGGCGTTCGCGTAAGGTCCCATGGATTGTTCGTTCGGCCGAAAATCGGGTTGGTCGTTTGTTGGTCGTAGGCAAGCAGGGCAGTGTTGGTCTTGCCGAGCAGAATGCCTCCTGCCGCTTTCAACCGGCCCGCAATCGTGCCGTCAACCACCGGAACGTAGTCCCTGAGCCTCGGGTATCCAGCCGTCGTCCGCACATCCTTGGTCGAATGCGTGTCCTTAAGGGTGAAAGGAACGCCATGGAGTGAGCCCAGGGATCGCCCATGGGCGGTTGCTTCGTCCGCCTCTGCGGCGCGCGCGCTGGCCCGCTCCTCATCGAGGGTCACGATCGCGTTGATCGGCGGATTGAGGCGCCGGATCCGATCGAGATGGAGGGCGACCAACTCCCTCGCCGAAAGCTGTCGAGAGCGAATCAGCCGGGCCAGCGAGCTCGCGCTCGTGAAAGCAAGACCGACGTCGCTCTCGACCGTCACCTCACTCGACGGGGATCTCCTTGTACCGCTCCGCCACGTCGACGCCCTGCCGCAGGCGGTACCACCTGGCGACGAAGTACCAGACGATGGCGGCCACGACCACGCCGGCGTTCAGCCAGAGGGAAAACGGCGTGTTTGCCCCGAAGGCCGAGTCGACAACCGCCCGGAAGATGACCCAGAGCAGCAGCACCGAGGCGACCACCGCCGCCACCGAGATCAAGGGCAGCCCAAAAACCGTCATGACGGCGGGCGACCCCTCGTAGGCATCCCGCTTGGTGTAGGGAAACACGATCGCCGCCAGCGAGGTCAGGCAGAAGGCTAGGGCAAAGCCGATCAAGCCCGAGAGGGTGACCAGCAAGGTCGTGAAGGCATAGATCGTCAGCGCGACCAGCGCGATTACGACGGCCACGATGATCGCCCAGCTCGGCGAGTGGTACCGCTCGGATACGTCGGCGACCTTCTCGGGAGCCACGCCATCGAGGCCCCAGGCCATCAACGCCCGCGACGAGTACAGCGCGCCCGCGCCGCCGGCGTAGGGGATCAGAAGAAGCACGTAAAGGTTCAACAAGATTGTCAGCAAGGGGTTGTTGGTCGCAATCGAGGCGAGCAAGTTAAGCCAGGGTGAAATCGGCAGCGGGAATTTGGACCCGATCGATGACGAGGCCAGCAGGAACTGATCGCCAACCGCCGCGCGGATGAAGAACATCAGCGCGATCATGATCAAGCCGGCCCACACCATGGCGCCGGTGATGCCGAACAGTTGGCCTCGCTTGACATTCTTGATCTCCCCGCTGAAGGACACGGAGTTGATCGCGAACAGGATCGAGAAGGCCGGCCAGATGACGAAATTCATCGTTGACCCGAAACTAAAGCCGGGATTGAGGTTCGTGCCGCTGCTTCGGGCCGTGGCGATGACCTTGTCGAACGCTCCGGCGCCGGCCAGACCATCAAAGTTCGCCCTGAAGTTGAAGACGCCGGCGGCCGTCATGGCCAGCACGATGATCAGCAAAGCCACGCTCGCGAGCGCGATCCAGGCGGACCAGCGCTGGAAGGTGAAGTACACCTTCGCGCCGCGGAAAAGCAGCGTCCCGATGACCAAGACCATCACCAGCCCCGAGAGGAAGATGCCTCGGTTGCTGCCGAAAAACGTGCCCAGGTTGGTCAACGCCTGGCTCTTGGTGAGCAATCCGAGCGTTGTGCACAATGGCGACCAGCCGTAGATCGCCCAGAACGCACCCGTGACGCCGAAATAGAACGCTTGCCAGAAGACCTGGAGGAAGCTCACCACGAAGCCGTACGCCGGATGTACCGTCCGCGAGAGGAAAACGTACTCGCCGCCTGAGCGCGGATATACCGAGCTGTACAGCGCATAGGTGATGCCCAGACAGATAGATCCGATGATCGTGATGGCCGTCGCCAGTTCCATCGATGAGCCGGGATACGAGACCCACGCCGCGATGATGAAGATGATGTAGGGGATACCGATCTGCATCATTCCGTAGAACGCGGTATCCAACGTGCCAACCTGCCGGACAAGACCCGAACTTGCCCGGGTAAAGACGCGTGACCCGCCGAATCGAACGCCGGTGGTACTCATGTCTTCCTCCTCGTTGCCGATTTATTTTTAGCCGCTGACTGTGAGAGTTCAACACATAGTGGACGGATGTCTCAAGACATGCTGGACACCTACCGAAAGGAGGTGCCGGGATGGGATTGGAGCGCTATGTGGTGGACGCGGTGCTCATTGCGAAACGGAGCCCGAC
>Ga0207684_10001259_pt1 | contig 27986 bp, 26 predicted proteins | sample KBSK5501metaG_FD_184342 | JGI IMG/M metagenome (GOLD analysis project Ga0207684, IMG submission 184342) | Corn, switchgrass and miscanthus rhizosphere microbial communities from Kellogg Biological Station, Michigan, USA - KBS K5-50-1 metaG... | ecosystem: Host-associated > Plants > Roots >...
GGTCGGCCTCGACGCGGCTCGGGCGGAGATGGCCGTCGTCGCGTCCGCGCTGGCCCGTCAGTATCCGATGGACGAAGGGTACGGCGTGTTCGTGTCCGGGCTGCACGAGTATCTCGTCCGGGAAGGGCGTCCGGCGTTGCGGCTCCTGATGGCGGTCGTGGCGACGGTGCTCGTCATCGCGTGTGTCAACCTCGCCGGTCTCCTGATGGCGCGCGGCATCCGCCGTCGCGGCGAGTTCGCCGTGCGCTCGTCACTCGGCGCCAGCCGCGGGCGTCTGGTGCGGCAGCTGATCATCGAGAGCCTCGTGCTGTCCTCCCTGGGCGGCGCCGCCGGGCTCGTCCTGGCGTACGGGGGCACGCGCGCTCTGGTCACTCTGACCGCCGACGCGCTGACCGCCGGCAGCATCGAGCCGATCCGTCTCGAATCCACGTGTCTGGCCTTCACGCTCGTGGTCTCCACCATGACCGCGCTCGTCTTCGGGCTCCTCCCCGCGTGGCAGGCCAGTCGCGTCGAGCCCCAGATGGCTCTGCGCGAGCGGACCCGAGGAGGCACGGCAGATCGCCGGCAGCATCGGATCAGGAGCGCTCTGGTCGTGACCGAGGTCGCGATGGCGGTCGTGCTCCTCGTGGGCGCCGGTCTGCTCCTGCGCACCCTTTCGCGCCTGGTCCGGGTCGATCTCGGCTTCCAGCCCGCCCGGACGATCACCATGAAGCTGTTTCTCGGCGCGCGCCCGGATGAGGCTCGAGTCGCGCTCGTCGACCAGATCCTCGACCGTATCGAGGCGCTGCCGGGCGTGAAGGCGGCCAGCACGATCCAGTTCTTGCCGTTGACGGGCATGAACTGTGGGACCGGCTTCTGGCTCGAGGGGCAGGCACGGGGTGATCCCTCGCAGGCCTTGCCGACCGAGTGCTCGCTGGTCAGCCGTGGCTACTTTGCCGCGATGGGCATACCGCTAGTGGACGGGCGACCATTCGACCGTCGAGACCGGATGGGGACCACGCGTGTCGCGATCGTGAACCAGTCCTTCGCGCGGAGGTACTTCCCGGAGGGCCGCGCGCGGGGCCGCCGCATCCTGGTGGTCTGGTCGGACGAGACGTGGGCCGAGATCGTCGGGATCGTGGGCGACGTCCGTCACAACGGATTGACGTCCGAGCCGGCCCCGACGGTGTTCCTCCTGCACGCCCAGACGCCCGGCTACATCACGAGCCTCGTGGTCCGCGCCGACGGCGACGCGGGCGCGCAGGCGGCCGCCGTCCGAAACGCCATCCGTGAGGTGGATCCCACCCAGGCCGTGTCGGCGGCAAAGACCATGGAGCAGTACGTCGCGGACTCGCTGGCCCGACCCCGCATGTACGCCGCCCTGGTGGCGTGCTTCGCCGTGCTGGCGGTCATCTTGGCGGCCGTCGGCGTCTACGGCCTCATCGCGTATGTCGTGGCCCAGCGGACGCACGAGATCGGCATTCGACTGGCGCTCGGCGCATCCCGCGGCGACGTGTTCCGCGCCGTCTTCGGGCAGGGCGCGCGGCTCGCCTTCGCCGGCCTCGTCCTCGGCCTGGTGGCCGCCCGGGGGCTTCGGGCGGCGGTCTCGACGATGCTGTTCGGGGTCACGCCCGGCGATCCGATCAGCCATGTGGTCGCCGCCGCCGTGTTTGCGGTCGTGGCGTTGGGCGTGGCGGCGATTCCTGCGCACCGCGCATCGCGGGTGGATCCGACGACGGCGCTGCGGTGCGAGTGAGACGGCGCCGCCGCCCCCCGACGGGCCGATCCTAGGCTTCGGCCACCTGTTCGCCGCGCTCGGCCTTCGAGGCGGCGACGATCTTCTCCTGCAGATGGCCGGGCACTTCTTCGTATCGCGACATCTCCATGTGATACGAGCCGCGGCCCCCCGTCATCGACGTCAGCTCGGCGTCGTAGGAGAGCATCTCCGAGAGCGGCACCTCGGCCCGGATCACCTGCAGGCCGCCGCGCGGCTCCATGCCCTGGGGCCGCCCGCGGCGGGAGGAGAGGTCACCCATGACCGCGCCGGCGTGCTCCTCGGGCACCGCGATCTCGACCTTCATGATCGGCTCGAGGAGGGTGGGCCGGCACCTGGCCACCGCGTCCTTGAACGCCAGCGACCCCGCGATCTTGAAGGACATCTCGGAGGAGTCCACGTCGTGGTACTGGCCGTCGAAGAGCTCGACCTGGAAGTCCACCATCGGGAAGCCGGCCACGAAGCCCTTCACCCGGGCCTCCTGGATGCCCTTCTCCACCGCGGGGATGAAGTTCTTCGGGATGGAGCCGCCGAAGATGTCGTCGACGAACTTGAAGTCCTCGCCGCGCGGGAGCGGCTTCATGCGGATCTTGCAGTCGCCGAACTGGCCGTGGCCGCCGGTCTGCTTCTTGTGCCGCCCGTGGCCCTCGGCCGCGGCCTTGATCGTCTCCCGATAGGGGATCTTGGGCTTCTTCAGGTTGACCTCGACCTTGAAGCGCTTGCGCAGCTTGCCGACCGCCACCTCGATGTGGAGCTGGCCCGTGCCCGAGAGGAGCATCTCGTGGGTCTGGGCGTCGCGCGAGAGGCGGAGGACCGGGTCCTCTTCCATGATGCGGTGGAGGGCCTGGGAGATCTTGTCCTCGTCCCCCCGCGTCTTCGGCTCGATGGCGAACGTGGTCGCCGGCTCGGTGAACGCGATCGGCGGGTAGACGATCGGGTGCGCCTTGTCGCACAGCGTGTCGTTGGTCTGGGTCTCCTTGAGCTTCGCCACCGCGCCCAGGTCCCCGGCCTGGATCTCGGGCACCGCCGTCTGGTTCTTGCCCTGGAGGAGGAACAGGGCGCCCACCCGCTCCGCGACGTCGCGGTTGGCGTTGTGAACGGTGCCGTCCGACTTCAGGACGCCCGAGTAGACCCGGAAGAGGCTGATGCGCCCGGCATGGGGATCGGCGAGCGTCTTGAAGACGAAAGCGGACAGGGGCGCGCTCGCCGAAGGCGGGCGAGACGTCGGCTCCTTCTTCACGGGGTCGATCCCGGTGGCCTCGCCGCGGTCGACCGGGGAGGGAAGCAGGTCCACGATCGCGTCCAGGATCGGCTGCACGGCGATGTTGCGTCCGGAGGAAGCGGCGAGGACGGGGAAGATCCTGCCCGCGAGCACCGCCTGCCGCAGGCCCCGCACGAGATCCTCGGGGGGCAGGGTGCCCTTGTCGAAGAACTCCTCCATGAGGTCCTCGTTGCTCTCCGCCACCATCTCGACGAGCTTCTCGCGCCAGGTGGTGGCGTTCTCCCTCACCTCCGCGGGCAGGTCCACCGCCTGGAACTTGCCGCTCAGGTCGTCGGAGTACACGTCGGCCTTCTCGCTGAGGAGGTCCGCCACGCCCACGAAGCCCTTCTCTTCGCCGAGCGGGATCGCGAGCGGGACCACGCCGCGGCCGAAGGCGGACTGGAGGGAATCGAGCGTGCGCAGGAACGACGCGCGCTCCCGGTCCATCCGGTTCACCACGACGAGGCGAGGGATCCCCCGCTCCTCGGCGTAGCGCCACGCCCGCTCGCTCTGGACCTCGACGCCGGCCACGCTGTCGACGACCAGGAGCGCGGCGTCGGCCACCCGGAGGCTGGCCTGCGCCTCGGCGAAGAAGTTCGCGTAGCCCGGCGCGTCGACCAGGTTGAGCTTGGCCTTGCGCCACTCGCCCCACGCCAGGGCGGTCTGGAGGCTTATCCGGCGCTCGATCTCGTCGGGGTCGAAGTCGGTCGCGGTGGTGCCATCGTCGACGCGGCCCAGCCGGTTGACCGCGCCCATGTCGAACAGCATGGCGGAGACGAGCGACGTCTTGCCGCAGCCACCGTGGCCGACCAGGGCCACGTTGCGGATGCTGGGCGTGTCGTAGACCTTCATGCCACCCTCCGGGTCGTGGGCGTGGGAAAGGCGATCATAACCCAAGGTCTATAATGACCGGGATGCGCCCGCAGGTCGTGCCTCCCTCCCGCCCGAGCGGGATCGACACCCGCGAGGGCGGAATCTCGATGAAGCGCACGATCGAGGACGCGGAGTTCAGGCGCGCGCAGCGCGCCGCGTTGGAATTCGAATGAGACGGTCGCGCCCGCGCCTGTTCGTCGCCCTCGACGCCGGCTCGGTGTCCGGCGGAGCGGGGGCGCGGAGCGGCGGAGGCTTCCGCCTCGCGTCCCACGCGCGCGTGCCGCTCGGCGCGGGAGCCCTGGCCCCGTCCCCCTTCGCGCCCAACGTCGTGCGCCCCGGCGAGGTGGCCGAGGCGCTGCGCGAGCTCGCGCGTTCGCTGCGGATCGGCCCCGCGCCCGTGTGCCTGCTGCTTCCCGACGGGATCGCCCGCCTCGCGCTGCTGGACGTGCCGGCCGACGTGACGCCCCAGCAGTACGCCCGCTTCCGCATCGTGCCCGCCCTGCCGTACCCGGCCGAGGAGGCCGTGATCGAGGTGCTGCCGCTGGGCCCCGGCCGGGCGGTGGTGGCGGCGGTGCGGCGCAGCGTGATCGAGGGGTACGAGGCCGTCGCGGAGCAGGCCGGGCTCGCCCAGGACCGGCTCGATCTCACGCCGCTGGCCGCGCTGTCGGGGCTGCTGCGCGAGCCCGGCGATGCCGGCGGCCTGACGGTGGACGTCATCCTCGGCGACGCGGCGTTCTGCCTGGCCGCGCACCAGGACGGCGTCCTCCGCGCCCTGCGCAACCGTCGGCGCGATCCCGGGCCCGACGAGCCGCCCCGGCTCGCGGAGGAAATCCAGAGAACCTCCGTCCTCGCCGGCGACGGCGCGGGGCCGCGGGTCCGGGTGGTGGGGGCCGGCGCCGGCGACCTGCTCGCGAGCTGGCGCGCCACCGGGGCCGCGGCGGAGCCCGGCTGGCGGAGCGAGAGCGCGGGGGCGGGCGTCGAGGCGTCGGAGCTGGCCTGGCTCGGCGGGGCCACGGACTGATGCGCGACTTCTCGTCCCGGCCGCGGCGCCGGGCCGCGCGTCCCGTGGACCTCGCGCTGCTGGCGGCGGGCACCGCCGCCTTCCTGCTGTCCGCCTACGCGACGACGAGTGCGTGGAACGGGCGGCAGCGCGCGCGCGCCCGCGTCGAGGAGACGCGCCGCGAATCGGAGGCCGTACAGGCCCGCGTGCGGGAGCTGGATGCCCGCCGCGAGCCGGCCCAGGCCATCGCCTACCAGGCGCTCCTCACCGCGGAGGCGTCCCCGCCGCGCGTGCTGGCCGATCTCGTCGCGCTGATGCCCGGCGACGTGCGCCTGGACGCCGTGAACATGAGCTACGGCGAGCCCCTCGGGCTGAGGGTGGACGTCGTCGCGCGGACCGCGTCCTCGTACGACCTCTTCCTCGACCGCCTGCAGCGGTCGCCGCTCTTCGCGGACGTGTTGCCGGGCGAGGAGAACCGCGAGGGCGAGCTGCGCACGTCCATCCAGATGACGTACCGTCCCCTATGAACGTGCGGGTCGCCGGCCTCGTCCTGCTGCTGCTCGCCGCGGTCCTCTACGTCGCGGGCGCGGTCCGGCTCGAGTCGCAAGCCGCCGCGGCGAGCGACGAGTACCGCCAGGCTCGCGACCGGCGCCGGGACGCCCGGTCCCGCCTCGCCGAGCTCGAACGGCGTGACGCCGCGCGCACCCGCGCCGTCGCCGTCCTCGCCGCCGCCCGCAACGCGCCCGGGGGCGGCGTGCGCGACGTGCGCCGCCGCATCGTCGATCTGGTCACCCGCTCCCGCGTGTCGGGGGTGCGCCTGGGCGTGCGGCCCGGCCGCCCGCCCGCGTCGGCGGCCGTCGCGCTGTCCGCGGAAGGAAGCTTCGCCGACGTCATGCGCCTCACGGGCGAGCTGGCGCGCGCCGGGAGCGGTCTCGTCCTCGACCGGGTGCGGCTCGGCTCGCGCTCGTCGCGAGTGGGGCTCGAGGTGGAGGCTTCGGGGCTGGGGAGCGCTCCGTGAAGGCGAGGCTCATCGCGAGCGTCGGCGTGCTCGTGGTGGTCCTGGCCGTCCTTTTCCTGCGCGAGCCCGGGCCGGGCGCCTCGGCGAGGCCGGCGGAGGAAGCCGCCCCCAGGCGGTCCCCCCCTCGGGCCCGCGCCACCGATCCCGATCTGCCCTGGCCGGCGCGCGATCCCTTCCGCTATGCCGACGAGCATCGACAGGGCGCCGCTCCCGCTCCGCCGCCGACCGCGACCGCGCCGCCGCCGGTGCCCGTAGCCAGCGCCGATCCGCTGCGGCTCATCGGCCTCGTCCGCAAGGGCGGCACCGTGAAAGCGGCGGTGTCGATGTGGGGAGAGACGATGGTGATGGGAGTGGGCGAAGAGGCCCGCGGCTACAAGGTCCTGTCGATCGACGATGAAGGCGGCGTCCGGCTCCGGGGACCGGACGGGTCGGAGCTCACGCTCCCCCCGTCATCCTTCTGAGTCGTCCTTCGATGGGCCTCGCGGCCCGATGCACCAGCCCTCGCCATCGTCTGGTCGAAGCTGGAACCGGTCGGCGAGCGCCGCGGGAAGAACCGCCTCCGCTCCCGACTCGATGGCGACGAAGCTCATCCGCGCTTACCGAACGTGACCACCAGGATGCCCTGCAGGACCAGCCGGGCGGCGAGGAGCGCCACCGCGATGCCCGTCAGCATGGTCCCGATCTCAACCAGCGTCTGCATCACCCGCCTCCTGCCACCTCGCAAAGCAAGAGGCATGCCGCGCCGGCCGGGCGCTAAGTCCTTTGCAAACCGGGTTTCTGGCTCTCGGGGCCGCCCGGCGTGGGTGCACGGCCCGCCGAACGTGTAAACGGCTCCACGCGGCGTGTCAGGGAAGAGACGTCTCGACCGTGGCTCGGCCTCCCGTGGCCGCCCGGAACAGGTCCTCGAGGCGGGTCCGGATCCGAGCCACCCCCGCCATCCGGGTCGGGGTGGCGGGCGCGGTCGCGTCCGAAACCAGGATGAAGGCCAGCCGCGAGGAGCGCGGCGCATGCGCGGCGTCGGGCACTCGCGGACCCATCGCCGCCAGCACGTCCTCCATGCGCACCGCGCGCCGCACGCCGGTGAAGCTCACGCCCGCTTCGGGGGCGGTGGAGACCTTGTACGTCCGGTTGGGCCGGAAGTTGTCGGCGCCCTCCACGTAGAAGAACGGGGGCACCTCTTCCGGGCCGCGCAGTCCCATGGCGTACAGGTCGAGCGGGCTGTACCCGCGCGTGAAGTCGACGGTCTCGAAGCGCCCGCCGCCGAGGTCGGCGATGTCGTTGCCCTCCATGACGGACGCGTCCGTGTCGAGGAAGAAGCTCCAGTGGACGTTGGCCCGCCCGAGCAGGGCGCCGCTGGACGCTCCGGAAGCATCCTTGAAGCGGAAGTGGGCGAGCCATCGGTGCGCCACCTCGTGGCCGAGGATCTCGAAGCCGTCCACGTCCAGGTAGGGATCGACCGAATCCATGAACACCACGCTCTCCAGCCGTCCGCCGCTTCCCCAGGCCGCCGAGTCGTCGACCTGGTCGAGGCCGATCCCCTGCACGTGGTTCTGCACGTTGATCTCGAAGGCCAGGCTTCCCGCCAGGGGATTGAGGGGCCGGCTCGTGTACACGACGACCTGCTCGAAGAGATCGGGATGGGCGGTGTAGAAGCGGCGCACCGTGGAGGCGAGGTCCAGCTTCTCGGTCTCGCTGAACCGCTCGGCCGCCGCGCCGGAGAGCGACGACGGGCTCGTCGCCGCGAGATTCACGGCGGTGAGGGTAGTGGCCGCGCCCGGCGAGAGGCCGACGATCGCCTCGCGGCTCTGCATCTCGCTGCCGTAGACGAAGTCGATGTCGCCGGTGGGGAGGAGGGTGACCTGGAAGCTGTTGCGGTTGATCTGGGCGCCCCCCGGCACCCGGCTCCACGAGAAGACGGCGCGGTCGGGCCCGAGACTGGCCCCGACGCTGCCGCCCCGCGACGGATCGAGGTCCGCGAAGAACGGGGCGATCCGGGGCGGCCCGGACAGGAACCGGCCCATGCCGCGATCGGCCGGTCCGGGATCGGCGGCGCCGAAGGTCAGGTTGCCGTCGGCTTGGACGAAGACGCGGCTGTAGCGGCCGCCGTAGAAAGGGAAGGCGAAGGGCAGATCCACCGCCTTCGCGTCGTCGCTTCCCAGCCCGAGGGAAGTCCCCGGCGCGTCGAGGGGAAGCGCGAGGCGCGCGAGCTCGTAGGTTCCGGCGGCTCGCGGCGAGAACCGCAGGGCCGCTCCGTCGAGGTCGAAGGGGTTCCTCCGCGCCACCAGGTCACCGGCATCCTCGAGCACGGCGACCCCATCGCGGTCGAAGTCGCCGGCGGCCAGCGACTCCGCCCGCCCGCCGCCCGTCTGGCCCCAATACTGATGGAGGGCCAACAGGTCGCGCGAGGCCACCGTGCCCGTTGCGCATTCCGGCAGAGCGCCGGGGCCGCCGCGTCCCACGACGGCAAGGAGCGCGAGCGCCGCCGCCAGCACCCACAGCCTGCGCATGGGCCATTGTAGGCGCGTTGAAACCCCCGCGGCAGCGTGCTATTTTGTCGCGTAGTTCGGTCACTCCCCGGCGAGGCCGCCTTGCTGATGGTCACAAAAGAAAGGTTCGGCAAGTTCATTCTCCTCGAGGAGATCGACACCACCGCGCTTGGCTCGGAGTACCGCGCGGCCAAGCTCGGACCCTCCGGCTTCGAGAAGATCGTCAGCGTCGAGCGGTTGAAGCCGGCGCTGGCCGCCAATGCCGAGGTCGCCAAGAGCCTGCTCGACCAGGTCAAGGCCGCCGCCCAGATCCAGAACCCGAACGTGGTCAAGATCTTCGGGATCGGCAAGATCGACTCGGCATACTACATCGCGTACGAGTTCCTGGAAGGCAAGAGCCTCAAGGCCGTGTTCAAGAGGTGCGGTCAGGAAGGGTTCCCGTTCTCGGTGGATCACGCGCTGCTCATTGCCAGCAAGACCTGCACGGCACTGGAGCAGGCCCACGCCCGAAAGAGCGAGGCGGGCGCTCGCTACTTCCACGGGCTCGTGACCCCCGACAACGTGGTCGTGACCTACGAGGGCGAAGTGCGCGTGCGTGGCTTCGGCTACTGGCCGAGCCGCGTCCGCGAGGCGGGGGGCGTCGACGACACCGACCGCCGATATCTCGCCCCCGAGCAGGCGGCGGGCGCGTTCGGGGACACCCGCTCCGACACGTTCGCGGTGGGGGCGCTGCTCTACGAGATGCTGACCGGTCAGGCTCTCTTCCCGGACGGGCGCGACAGCGGCGACCCGGCCGCGAAGGTCGCGCGGGCCAAGCAGTGGAATCCCACCACGGACGACGACGCGCTGCCCAAGCCGATCGCGGAGATCCTGCGGCGGTCGCTCGCCGCCGATCCCGGCGCGCGCTACGCCGAGATCCAGGAGATGCGCAAGGCGGTCGACACCCTGCTCTTCTCCGGCGATTTCACGCCCACGACGTTCAACCTCGCCTTCTTCATGCATTCCCTCTTCCGCGACGACATCGAACGCGAGTCGCGGCGGCTGAAAGAGGAGCGGGATGCCAGCTACGCGGAGCCCCTGCCCGAGGACACTCCGACTCCACCCCTGGTCCCTGCCGCCGTCGCGCCCGCGCCCACGCTCGTCTCCATGCCCGCGCCGGTCGGCCAGGGCGCGGCGGCCGCGACCGCGGCCACCGCCGCCGGCCCGAGCTCTTCGCCGACGCTTCCCCTCATTCCGCCCCCGCCCCGGAACGCCCCGATCCGGTCAGAGCCGCATCCCGCGCCGGCCCATCCGCCGGCCGCTCCGCCGCATGCCGATTCCGGCGCGGGCTTCACGGCGAAGGAGGCGGCCGCCGGCTTCACGTTCCACAGGAAAGAGGACGGGAAGAAGAAGCCGCCCGCGCTGATGGCGGGAGGCGTCGCCGCCGCGGTAATCCTCGCCGCCGTCGGGGGCTGGCTCGTGATGCGCCGCAGCGCGCTGCCTTCGGCGCCCGCCACTCCTCCTCCGCCATCCACGCTCAGCGCGGAAGCGGCGGCCGCCGTGCAGCGGGTGAAGGAGCTGGAAGAGAAGCTGAAGGCGATCGAAGACGAGAAAGCGGCCGCCGAAGCCCGGGCGGCCGAGGAGGCCAAGAAGAGGCTCGAGGCTCAGGCGGCGGCGCGCGGCCAGAAGGTGGACGCGGCGGCGGTCGAGCGGGCGCAGGACGACGCGCGTCGGCGGGCGCAGGCCGAGCAGGACAGAAAGGCGCAGGAGGAGCGGAAGCGCCTGGAGGACGAGCAGAAGGCGGCCGAAGCGCGCGTGGCCGAAGAGCGTCGCCGGGCCGAGGCGGAGAGGGCGGCGGCCGCGACGCCCACCGCGCCCCCGGCCACCGTGGCCGAGGCGCCGCCCGCGGTGAAGCCGGGCACTCTCGTCAACCTGAGCGATGCGGGAGTGATCGCTCCCGTGACCCAGTCCGCCCCGGCCCTGCGCTATCCGCCCATCGCGGAACGCCAGCGCGTCGAAGGCACCGTCGAGCTGAACATACTCGTCGACGAGAAGGGCAGCGTCGTCGAGGCTCTGCTGGTCACCCCCGCGGGCGGCAAGTCGGGCCTCAACGAGGCGGCGGTCGACAACGTGAAGAGGCGGCGCTACCGCCCGGCGACGAAGGACGGGGTGCCGGTGAAGGTCTGGTTCCCGGTCAGCGTGCGGTTCGTCCTACCGCGCTGAGTATCCCCAAAAGAAAAAGCTCGCAGCCACAGGCTGCGAGCGTAGCGGGATTTACTCCCGCGGAGCGAGCGGGGGGTCTGGGGGGTGCGACGCAGCACCCCCCAGCATTGACGACTAGTACATTCCTCCACCGTGCCCGCCGCCGGGGGCAGCTTTCTCGTCCTTCTCTTCCGGAATCTCCGACACCAGCGCTTCGGTCGTCAGGAGCAGGGAAGCGATCGACGCCGCGTTCTGCAGCGCCGAGCGGACGACCTTGGTCGGATCGATGACGCCCGCCTCGACGAGGTTCTCGTAGTCGTCGGTGAGCGCGTTGAAGCCCTCCTCGGGGTTCTTCGCGTCGCGTACCTTGGCCACGACCACCGCGCCCTCGTGCCCGGCGTTCTGGGCGATCTGGCGCAGCGGCTCCTCCAGCGACCGCCGGACGATCTGGACGCCGACCTTGATGTCGCCCTCGGCCTTGATGGCGTCGACGGCCTTCGTGCTGCGGAGCAGGGCCACGCCGCCGCCGGGGACGATGCCTTCCTCGACCGCGGCCTTGGTGGCGTGCATCGCGTCCTCCACCCGGGCCTTCTTCTCCTTCATCTCGGTCTCGGTGGCGGCCCCGACCTTGATCACGGCCACCCCGCCGACCAGCTTGGCGAGGCGCTCCTGGAGCTTCTCCCGGTCGTAGTCCGAGGTGGTCTCCTCGACCTGGGTCCGGATCTGCTTGACGCGGCCCTCGATGTCCTTGGTCTTGCCCGCGCCTTCGACGATGGTCGTGTTGTCCTTGTCGATGGTGATCTTCTTGGCCTTGCCGAGGTCGTCGAGCTTGAGGTTCTCGAGCTTGATCCCGAGGTCCTCGGTGATGGCCTTGCCGCCCGTCAGGATTGCGATGTCCTCGAGCATGGCCTTGCGGCGGTCGCCGTAGCCCGGCGCCTTCACCGCCGCGACCTGCAGGGTGCCGCGCAGCCGGTTGACGACCAGGGTGGCGAGCGCCTCGCCCTCCACCTCTTCGGCCACGATGAGCAGGGGCTTGCCGAGCTTCGCCACCTGCTCGAGGATCGGGAGCAGGTCCTTCATGCTCGAGATCTTCTTCTCGTGGATGAGGACCAGCGGGTTCTCCAGCACGACCTCCATCCGCTCGGGATCCGTCACGAAGTAGGGCGAGAGGTAGCCGCGGTCGAACTGCATGCCCTCCACGACCTCCAGCGAGGTCTCGAGGGTCTTGGCCTCCTCGACGGTGATGACGCCGTCCTTGCCCACCTTCTCCATGGCCTCGGCGATGATCGAGCCGATCGTCTCGTCGTTGTTGGCGGAGATCATGCCGACCTGGGCGATCATCTTGCCCTTGACCGGCTTGGAGAGCTTCTTCAGCTCCTCCACGACCACGGCCACCGCCTTCTCCACGCCCTTCTTCAGGTCCATCGGGTTGGCGCCGGCGGTGACGTTCTTGATGCCCTCGCGGTAGATGGCCTGCGCGAGCACGGTGGCGGTGGTCGTGCCGTCGCCCGCCACGTCGGAGGTCTTGGACGCGACCTCGCGCACCATCTGGGCGCCCATGTTCTCGAGCGGCTCCTTGAGGTCGATCTCCTTGGCCACGGTCACCCCGTCCTTGGTGATGACCGGGGATCCGAACTTCTTGTCGAGGACGACGTTGCGTCCCCGGGGGCCGAGGGTCACCTTGACCGCGTCGGCCAGTCGGTTGACGCCGCGCAGGATCGCCTGCCGCGACTCGTCACCGTATGTGATCTGCTTCGCCATTTATGACGGTCTCCTTGTTCTCGTTAACCGACAATCGCCAGGACTTCGTCCTCGCGGAGGATGAGGTACTCCTTGCCGTCGATCTTGATGTCCGTGCCCGAGTATTTGCCGAAGAGGATCTTGTCTCCGGCCTTGACGTCGAGAGGGACCTTGGTCCCGTTCTCGAGGATCTTGCCGTTGCCGACGGCGATGACCTTGCCCTCCTGGGGCTTCTCCTTGGCGGTGTCCGGAATGATGATCCCGCCCTTGACCGTCTCCTTCTCTTCGATGCGCTGGACGATCAGGCGGTCGTGCAGTGGCCGAACGTTCATGCGAAATGTCTCCTTTCCAACAGGATCGGGGAAGCTGTAGCACTCTCCCTGAGCGAGTGCCAAATATAGTTTCGAGCGGCCCGGCTGTCAAGGCAGGGCCGGCCGGGACGCCCACGGCCGCCAGAATCTACCTATTGCTTTCCCATAGGGCAGCGTGCCATTCTGCTATGGGTAACCCATAGGAGCCCGGCGGCCCTGAGATACGAATAGTCGGCCCGCGGACGCGATTCTCCGGTTACGCGCCCCCGCGAACGGCCAGCTTGTATTCTTCGATCTTCTTCCCGAGCGTGTTGCGGTGGATGCGGAGGTCCTTGGCGGCGCGGGACAGGTTTCCGCGGTGACGCTGGAGGACCCGCGCGATGAAACGCTTCTCGAACTCGCGGCGGGCCTCGTCGAACAGGATTCCCTTGTCGACCATCTCGGTGACCAGTGAGTCCAGCTGCTGCTTCACGGAATGACGCTCCCCTTGTGCCGCGCGGGCCGCGACCGGCCGGCGGCGAGATCGCTCAAGTGCAGGAAGACGGCGCAGTCTGCGCGCGCGTGCGAGCGAGCGCCGTGACCGCCGTCACCGCGCGCTCGCCGGCCCGACGACCACCGGAAGCTCGACGCCCGTCAGCCGGGCGTGGGCCTCGACGTACTTGTCGCGGGTCCGCTGCACCACCTCGGCGGGCAGCGCCGGACCCGGCGGCCGCTTGTCCCAGGCGAGCGTCTCCAGGTAATCGCGCACGTACTGCTTGTCGAAGCTCGGCTGGCCGCGCCCCGGCGCGTATCCGTCGCGCGGCCAGAAGCGGGAGGAGTCGGGGGTGAGCGCCTCGTCGATCCAGATCAGCCGTCCGTCGCGCACCCCGAACTCGAATTTCGTGTCGGCCAGGATGATCCCGCGCTCCTCGGCGTGAGCGCGCGCCCGGCGGTAGATCTCCAGGCTCACGTCCCTCACCTCGGCCGCTCTCTCCGCGCCCAGCGACCGCTCGACCTGGGCGAAGGAGATGTTCTCGTCGTGGCCCGTCTCGGCCTTCGTCGACGGCGTGAAAAGAGGCGGGTCCAGGCGCTGCGACTCCTGCAGCCCGGCCGGCAGCGGAATGCCGCACACCGCTCCCGTGGCGCGGTAATCCTTCCAGCCCGAGCCCGTGATGTATCCCCGCACCACGCACTCCACGGGGAGCGGCTCGGTCTTCAGCACGATCATCGACCGGCCCTCGAGCTGATCGCGGTGCCGCTGCAGCTCCGGCCCGTACTCCGTGATGTTCGCGGTGATCACGTGATTCGGCACGAGACCGGCGAGGAGGCGGAACCAGAAGAGCGAGAGCTGGGTGAGCACGATGCCCTTGGCCGGGATGCCGCTCGGAAGCACGACGTCGAAGGCGCTGATGCGATCGGTGGCGACGATCAGGAGGCGGTCGCCCAGGTCGTAGACGTCGCGGACCTTTCCGCGGCGCCACAGCGTGAGACCGGGCATCCGCGTCTCCAGCAGCGGGCGGGAGGCATCGATGCGATTCAACGAGGCGGCGTTCGTCATTGAAGAGGAGCTTCCGGTTCTCGCTGGTTTGTCGGAGGAGAGGGAGTCTACAGGAAGCCCGAACGGCGACGCAAGAGAGATTTTTTTCTCAGGGATTCTTCGCCGCCGTCGTCGTCGCCGCATGCACCCGCACGTCGCCGTGCCGCGCCTGGAGGTGGACGGAGCTGCCGCCTCCGCCGATCTCGCCCTTCGTCACACCCGCGGCCGTCGACGTGAGCACGAGGCCGGGCACGTCGACCTGCACCTCGCCCCGCTCCGCGGTCGCGTCGAGGACGAAGCGGCTGCCGGCGGGGACCTCGAGCCGCACCGCGCCTTGCGCCGCGCTCGCCCACACGGGATCGGTGAGCGCCCCCGCGGGCGCGAGGCTCACACCGCCGCGCTCGACCTCCACCCGCACCTCGCCGCGGAAGCCGTCGATCTCCACGTCCGCGCCCGACGCGCTGATCTGCGCGCCCTTCTCCAGCGCGCGCGCCTTCACGCCGCCGTGCACGACCTTGACCTGGACCGGCCCGCCCACGCGTGCCAGCACCACGTCGCCGAAGCTGGTCTCGGCGATCACCCCCCCCACCACGTCGGCGGCATCGATGGCGCCATGCGCCACCGTGATGCGGACGTCGCCTCCGGCCTTCTCGACCTGCGCATCGCCGAAGGAGCCTTCGATCGTCGCCGCCCCCGATACGTCGCGGGCGGTCACGGGCCCGTGCTGCGACCGGACCACGACGTCGCCGTGCACGCCCTCGACGCCGACGTCCCCGAACGAGGCCCGGATGTCGAGGCCTCCGGCGCGGGCGGCGCTCACGTCGCCGTGCTCCGAGTCCACGGTGGCGCGGCCCCGCACGTCCTGCAGCTCCACGCGGCCGAAACGGGCCACGAGCGAGAGGTCGCCCCCGACGGTGGAGGCGAGCACGTCGCCGTGGCGCGATTGGATGCGGGCCGCACCCGAGACCCTCGCCACGCGGACCTCGTCGAAGGAGCTGGTGAGGTCGGCGCGGGCGGCGTCGGCGACCTCGACGCGGCCGTGCTCGTTGCGCACGGTCACCTCGGTGGCCGGGGGCACGGTCAGCTCGAAATGGGTCTCGAAGCCGACCTCGCGGCCTTCCGAGTGGTTCTCGAGCTCGTCCCGGTTCGTCCCCACGCGCAGCACCTTCCCGTCGACGGCGGCGTTGATGCGGATCTGGTTCGCGAAGGCACGGGCCTGCTCTTCGGTCGGCCGGAACACAACCTTGCGCAGCGCGATCTTCACCTGGCCGGGGTCGCCGGCCCGGACGGTGACGCCGCCGAAGGCGTTGACGACCTCGATGGCGGTTCCCGCGGGCACCGTCTGGATCTGCTGCGCGTCGAACGTGAACGAAGACCCGTAGAACCTTCCCGCGAGGACGCGGCAGCCCTGCGGCCCGAAGCCGATGTTCTGGCGCACGCTCCAGGCGGTCTCGATGGCCCCGCCGAAGCCGAGCACGAGGATGAGCAGGCCGACCTTGCTTGCCTTCACCTAGGACCCTCCACGGCCCGCGGGCCGGACAAGGGCCGCCGCCAGCTCGAGCGCGCCCCACAGCACGAGGAGGGTCGGCCACCACGTGCGGAGAGCGGAAAGCAGGTCGACGCGGCCCGCGTTCGCGAGCAGCCACAGCACGCCCAGCCCGAGCAGGGCGAAGCCGATGACGATGCGCTCGATGCTAAAGGGAGTCGCCATCCCGCGTCTCCACCGAGACCGGCCGCCGGCGGGCGTCCTCGCCGCGCCGGCGCTGAACCGAGCTGTAGAGGAACGCCGCGCCGGCCACGATCAGCGCGACCGGCCAGTAGCGGGCGAGCGCGGCCAGGTGCAGCCAGCCGAGATTGTTCAAGAGGAGAAGGAGGCCGAGCACGAGCAGGCTTCCGCCCCACAGCGGTGACTCGAAGGCCTCCTCCTCCGGCGCGGGCAGACCGCCCTGCGCGCGGCCGTTGATGAGGGAGGCGGTCCGGAACGCGTCGATGAGGTTGTAGAGATAGACGAAGGGAATCAGGAAGGCGAAGGGAAACGGGTCGATCTCGGCGGCGCCGTAGATCGATCCCACCCAGGCGGAGAAGAAGACGAACGCCTTGGCGGGCTGGCCGTTGTAGACCTGTCCGAGGCCGGGAAAACTGGACAGGATTACAGCCAGCCACGGATTCTTCGGCAGCTTCGGCGCCGGGGATACCGGCGCCGCGGCGGGTGCGGGCAGCGTCGGTACCTCCTGCGGTGCGGTGGGGCTCGTGCTCATCGCTGGCTCCTTTCGACATCCTGTTCTACGCGCCGAGTCCCGGCGGAGTTCGGCAAATCACCCTGCTTCCGCGGCGTGGCCTCCGGCTGCGGGCGCGGCGGCGCGGGCGAGGGCAGGCGCTGCTGCTCCGTCTCCCGCCGCCGCTCGAGCAGGCGCCGGTAGTCCTCGACGCGATCACTGACGCGGTCGAGGCGTCCCTCGATGGCCGCTCCCACCACCACCCTCAGGATGCGGAAGTCCTCCAGCAAACGGTCCTTCTTCTCGAGAACGTAGGTTCCGGCGCTGGTCGTGCGCTCGACCAGACGGCCCGCGGCGCGTGCGGTCCCGCCCTGCGCGACCAGGATGCCCACGGTGGTGAGGATGGAGAGGCCGGCCGCAATCGCCTGCAGCCAGGCCGGCATGCGGGGAGCGAACGCGGCCACCCTCTGCTGTTGCGCGTGGAGGATGGCCGCGCGCGCCACGCGCGCCGCGAGGCCGGCCCCCGGCTCGACCGCGGGGGAGCTGCGCAGAGCCTCCACGACCTCCGCCAGCGCCTCGCGCAGGCCGCGGCAGGCGGCGCACGAGCGCAGGTGGTCTTCGAGCTCGGAGGCCAGGAGAGGATCGAGCACGCCCTCGAGGTGGTCGGAGAGAAGCTCCTCGGCCCGTGCGCAATCGAGGCCGTTCGACGTCACCGCGCGCTCTCCTCGAGATCGGCGCGCCGCCTCAACAGGCGCCTGGCCAGCTCGAGCCGCCCGCGGTTGATCCGGCTCTTCACCGTGCCCAGCGGGACCTGGAGGATCGTCGCCGCCTCCTCGTAGGGCAGGCCCTGCAGATCGCAGAGGATCAGCGGCTCGCGAAGGTCCACGGGCAGCGTGCGCAGTCCCCGGCGCACCAGTTGGATGCGTTCTTCGCGCTCGAGCCTCCGCAGCGGGCCCTCCTCGGGTGAGGACAGCGAGTCCATGCCTTCCGGCTCTTCAGAGCGGCGCAGGCGCTCCTCCTTCCGCCGCCGGTAATGGTCGATGGCCTGGTTGCGAGCCACCGTCATCAGCCAGGTGGGGAAGCTTCCGTCGCCCTCCCGGTATCGATCCAGGTTCTGGTAGACCTTCACGAACGTCTCCTGAGTCAGGTCCTCCGCTTCGTCCACGCGTCCCACGAAACGATACGCGAGGCCGAAGACCCTGCGCGTGTGCCGCGTGACCAGCTCGCCCCAGGCGGCCTGGTCTCCCGCTCGGCACTTGCGGAGCAGCTCGCTGTCGCTTTCGGTCAAAGGGGCGAGTGTCTCCAGCGCCTCAGCCATCGGAACGGGGCGGACCCGTGCTGCGTTCAGAAAATTACGCGGGGTGGTTGTCGTTTGACGCTCGAGCGCCCATTGTAGTAAAGTGCCGCCGTTTCAACAAGTACATGAACAATAAGGGGTTGCAAGGACGGCCGGCATGAGCTCCACCCACCGCCGGCTCGCCGCAGGGGGCCTCCTTGCCCTGGGATTGCTTCTGCTCTTCTTCCGAGGTGTCGACTGGACGGCCCTGAGGGCCGCGTTCCGGTCGGCCGATGCGCCCTTCCTGGCCGGGGTCGTGGCCGCCACCCTCGTGACCTACCTGGCGCGCGCGTGGCGCTGGGGGTACCTGCTGGCGCCCCTGGCTCGGGTGCCCTTCCTCCGGCTCTTCTCCGTGACACTCGTGGGCTTCATGTCGGGGCTGCTCGTCCCCCGCGCCGGCGAGGTCGTGCGCCCCTACCTGATCGCGCGGCACCACGCCCTCAGGACCTCGGCCGCTTTCGCCTCCATCATCCTGGAGCGGCTCGTCGACCTCATCACCGTGCTCGTGCTCTTCTTCCTCTATCTGTACGTGCTGCCGCATCCGGCGGCCCAGACGAAAGGGCCGCTCCTCGGCGCCCTGAGGCTCGGGGGTGCGCTAGCGGCGGCAGGGGCCGGAGCCATCCTGGCCCTGCTCCTGGCGTTCCATCTGCGGGCGGATCGAGCGATGGCGCTGCTGGACCGTGCGCTCTTCCGCCTGCCGGCGCGCCTGGCCGCGCCGGCGAGCCGCGGCCTGCGCTCGTTCGCCTCCGGCCTGGCGGTGCTGCAGGCCTCACCCACGCATCTGCTCGCGATCCTCGGCCAGTCTCTCGTCGTGTGGCTGGCCATCGCCACGAGCTTCTACTGCTGCAACCGCGCCTTCGGCATCGACCTGCCCTTCCACTCGACCTTCCTGCTCATCGCGTTCCTGACCGTCGGGGTGGCGGTCCCCACGCCCGGCAACGTCGGCGGGTTCCACGAAGCGTACCTGCTGGCGATGACCCAGGCCTTCGGCGTGCCCCGGGACACCGCGGCCGCGGCCGGGATCGCCGGCCATGCCCTCGGCAACCTGCCGGTGCTGGTCCTCGGTCTCGTGTTCCTGGGGAGGGAGGGCCTCACGATGGGAAAGGTGGCGGAGATGACCGAAGGACCGCCGGACTCTTCCGCTTCCTCCGAATACGTGGCCGCGTCCCTCGCGGCGGAGGCGTCCCGGCAATGAAATGTCCCTTCTGCGGGCACGTGGAGGACAAGGTCGTCGACTCGCGCGAGAGCAAGGAGGGCGAGGTCATCCGGCGGCGGCGCGAGTGCCTCGGCTGCGGCAAGCGCTTCACGTCCTACGAGCGCATCGACCAGATCCCACATCTGGTGGTCAAGAAGGACGGGCGCCGCGAGCGCTTCGACCGCGAGAAGCTGCTGGCCGGTCTCATGAAGGCGTGCGAGAAGCGGCCGGTGCCGATCAAGGCGCTGGAGACGGTAGTGGACCAGGTCGAGGCGATGGTCCAGGAGAGCCCGGACCGCGAGGTGCCGACCGCGCAAGTGGGCGAGTTCCTCATGGAGCGGCTGCGGGAGCTGGACAAGGTCGCCTTCGTCCGCTTCGCGTCGGTCTACCGCGAGTTCAAGGACGTCGACCAGTTCATGGCCACGCTGAAGGGCCTGCTCGAGACCCGCGAATAGCCGCGTTACCTCTCAACGCAGACCCCAGTGAGCCGTGGGCTCACCACGGTGCATGAAAAGGCCGCGGCCGGCCGGCTCGTTGTCTCGGGCGCGGGGCGCGCGGGCTTGCTCCGGGGCGCGCATGTCGTCAATGAAGCAGAAACGATGCACGCGGAGCGGGGATTCCGCCCCGAGAGCGACCGACGGAGGACGGAACACCCACCGGCCGCAGAGGAGCCCCGCGCACCCCTCCGCTGCGCCCACGCTATCCCCGCGCCCTCTCGTTGCTGGTAGCTTTCAGAGCAGAGGCCGCAGAGAACGCGCAGAGGCCGCAGAGACAGCTTAAGGAGGGGAAGGGCGCGACGGGTCGCCCGTAGCGGGGGCCTCGGTCGGCGAATGAGAAGACTGGGAGGTGCCGACCGGGAGCGGAGCGCGCGAAGATACTCTCCTTTTTGAGAGCCAGCGCGCGGAGCGTCCCCCGTGAAGGGCGAACCCGCAAGCGCCCTGCAGTCAATTTTCTCTGCGGCCTCTGCGCTTAAACGCAGTGTTTCTTTGTTCGCAATCAGCTGCGGCGGTGTTCCAGGCGGAACTGCAGATACGTCTCCCCGACCTGAATCGTGTCGCCTTCGGTCAGCGGCTGCCGCGTCACCTTGCGGTCGTTCACGAACGTCCCGTTGGTGCTCTTGAGGTCGTGCAGCACGAACTTCCCTTCTTCGGGCCGGATGCGGCAGTGCTCGCTGGAAACGGCCACGTCCTCGTTGAGGACGATGTCGTTCACCTTTGCCCGCCCCAACGACGTCGGAGCGGACGTCTTCACCTCGTAGACCAGCCCCATGCCCGGACCCCGCGTCACGCTCAGGACCGGGCGCTCGCGCAGCACGATCGTCTTCTCGAGGTACTCCTCGGTGCCCGGGCCGACCCGGGCCAGGACCGTGGGGGCCGTGTCGGCGACGATGGTGCGATCCGTCGGCTTGGCCTCCAGGGCGGCACGGGACCGCAACGGCGGTGGCGCGGTGGCCGGCTCTCGCGAACAGAACGCGCACTCGGAGAGACGGTCCGGTAGAGGTCGCCGGCAGGTGGCACACCGTGGCCGCGAGCGTTGGCCGAGGACGATCCAGCCGAGGGCGACCACGGCGAGGAGACCTACCGCAAGCCCGGCCCACCACAGCCCCCGGCGCGATCCGGCGGTCGGAGCCGTGGCGGCGGGGACCACCATGCGCGGCGCGGCCGGCCGGGGAGCCGCGTCACGGGGAGGCACGGAGGAGGCGCGGCTGGACGGCTTTTCCCCGGCGGCATCCTGGACGGTGGCCTCGGGCGCGCCGGGACCCGCGGCGATCCGGGAGGCGAGGACGGAGGCGGTGCCCGAGCCGGGGGGATAGTACTCGCCGCCCGTCAGCTTTGCGATGCGCCTCAGCACGCGCTCGTCGACCTGGCCCACGCCCACCGCGTAGACGGGGATGTGGCTGTCTTCGGCCACCTTCAGCCCGTCTTCGATCTTCAGCGCGCTGTTCTCGTCGCGGCCGTCGGTGAGAAGCACGATGGCCTTGCGCGTTCCCGGTGCGTCGCGGACGTATCGGCTGGCGTCGTAGAGCGCGTCGTAGAGCGCCGTGTACCGGCCGGACATCGCGACGTGCGCAAGGGCGCGGCGCAGGTCCTCCGGCCGGGACGTGCGCGCCTGCACCAGCCGCGACTGGTCGTCGAAGGTGAACACCGCCGCTTCGGCCCCGGGCCCCAGCTCCGGCAGGATCCCGAGAGCAAGCTCGCGCGCCCGCTCCAGGCCCGGTTTCCCGATGCTTCCCGAAGTATCGAGCGCCACGACGACGACCGGGCGGTCCTCGGCGAAGAGGTGGGCGGCGAGAGGGCCGGGAAGGCCGAAGAGGATGAAGGCCGCCGCCAGCGAGCGCACGGGGTAGGCCCTTGTACCACGGCAGGATAGGGGGGTCAACGGTCCTGTTGGGGCAGGTGTGGCTGGCAAGCTACAATGGTCGACCGCCTGATGCCTCGTCAACCGCCCTTTCGCAACAACGCCCGGCTGGTCCTGCTGGCGACGGCGGGCGCGCTGGTGGCGTTCCTGGCCGTGCAGCTCCTGCTGCGCAAGAGTCGTGATTTCGCGCCCGACTTCCTGGCCTCGGTCCTGCTCTACGGGCTCACGGTCCTCAACCTCACGCTGCTGCTCGTCCTCGTCTTCATCCTCGGGCGCAATCTCGTGCGGGTCCTCATGGAGCGCCGGCGGAAAGTGCTGGGCGCCCGCTTCCGCATGCGCCTCCTGCTCGTGTTCCTGCTGATGGCCATCGCGCCCTCGGTGCTCCTCGTGGTCGTCGGCAGCGACATCATCCAGCAAGCCGTCGACCGCTGGTTCAGCGTCGACGTGGAGCGGATCCTCTCGTCGTCCCAGGCCCTCGGCACGGCGCTGCGCGAGTCGGTGGCGGATCGGAGCCGCATCCACGCCCGCGCGCTCGCACGGGAGATCGCCGCGCGGGGCGCGCTGGCCGCCGAGGGCCGGGGCAGCCTGCGCCGTCTGGTCGAAGCGCGGGCCCGGGAGCTGCGGATCGACATGGTCAACGTCTTCGTCCCCGAGGGCGAGCTGATGGCGGTGATGGATCCCCGCCTTCCTCCGGCCTCCGACACCGGGCCTTCGGGAGAGACGCTGGCCGACGCGGCGCTCGGCGGCAAGGAATCCGAGGCCGTGGTCCCGTTCCCCCTGGGCGACCTGGTGAGGGTGGCGGTGCCCGTGAAGGACGCCGCGGGCGCGGTGCAGGGGGCGGTGGTGGTGTCGACGCTCCTGCCCGGGGGCGTCGCCGCCGAGGCGCGCGAGGTGCAGGAGCGCTACACGAAGTTCCGCAAGACGGAGGCGGTGAAGGACCCGATCAAGGCGCTCTACGTCTCCGTGTACCTCCTGGCGGCGCTCCTCATCCTGTTCGGGGCGGTGTGGCTCTCGCTCTACCTCGCCCGCCGGATCACGACGCCGCTGCGCCTCGTGGCCGAGGGGGCGGAGCGCATCGCGTCCGGCGAGCGCGGGGTGCGGGTCGACTTCCCGTCCAGCGACGACGAGTTCGCCGCCCTCATCGCGTCCTTCAACCGGATGTCGGAGCGCCTGGCCCGCAGCGAGGAGGAGGTCGAGCACACGCGCGCCGGTCTCACGCGGAAGAACCAGGAGCTGGAGGAGCGCCGGCGCCTCATGGAGACGGTGCTGGAGACGGTGGGCACCGGCGTGGTCGTGGTGGACGCGGAGGGCACGGTGACCGCCGTCAACGCCGCCGCGATCCGGCTGCTCGACCTCGACCCCGCCGGGGTGGGCCATCCGCTCGACGAGGCGCTGCCGGGGGCGGAGCGCGAGGAGCTGCGGGAGCTGGTGCACCGGCTGCTGTCGGGGCGGTCCCCACGACAGCAGCGCGAGGTCATGATTCCCGCCCGCGGTCGGGACCGGCACCTCGCGGTGACGGTGGTGCCCTTGCCGGGCCCGCCGGGCTCGCCGCCCGGCGCCGTCGTGGTGCTCGACGACCTCACGCCCCTCATGCGCGCGCAGAAGGTCGCGGCGTGGGGCGAGGTCGCGCGCAAGCTGGCCCACGAGATCAAGAACCCCCTCACCCCGATCCAGCTCTCCGCCCAGCGCATCCGCAAGGCGCACCTGAAGGCGGCGCCGGACTTCGAGAAGGTTCTCGCCGAGTGCACGAACGCGATCGTGGAGGAGGTCGAGGCGCTCAAGAACCTGGTGGACGAGTTCGCGCAGTTCGCGCGGCTGCCCGCCGCCCACCTGATGCCGTCCTCGCTCCACGACGTGATCGACCAGACCCTGTCGCTCTACGACGGCTTGTTCACCGAGGTGCGCATCGACCGGCGCCTGGCCGAGGACCTGCCGGCGCTGCGGCTGGACGCGGACCAGATGAAGCGCGTGCTCATCAACCTGGTGGACAACGCGATCGAGGCCACCGAGAAGAAGGGCACCGTCGTCATCTCCACCGAGTTCGACCGCACGCACGGGCGGGTACGGCTGGGCGTGGCCGACGACGGTCCCGGCATCTCGCCCGAGGACCGCGACAAGCTCTTCGTGCCCCACTTCTCCACCAAGAAACGCGGGAGCGGCCTCGGGCTGGCCATCGTGAACCGGATCGTCCAGGAGCACCAGGGCGTCATCCGCGTGGAAGACAACCGCCCCCACGGCGTCCGCTTCGTCGTGGAACTGCCCGCATGAAGCGAATGAGGGATCCGAATGCGTGAATCGATTCTGGTGGTGGACGACGAGGCGGGCGTTCGGGCCTCCCTGAGCGGGATCCTCGGCGACGAGGGATACCAGGTGGAGGCGGTGGACAGCGGCGAGGCCGCCCTGGCCCTCCTCGAGGGGCGCCGGTTCGACCTGCTCCTGCTCGACGTGTGGCTGCCGAAGATGGACGGGCTCGAGACGCTGGCCCGCGTGCGCACGCTCGACCCGGAGGTGCCGGTGGTGGTGATCTCCGGCCACGGCCGCATCGAGACCGCGGTCAAGGCCGTCCGCATGGGCGCGCAGGACTTCGTCGAGAAGCCGCTCTCGCTCGAGAAGACGCTCGTCGTCGTGAGGAACGCGCTGCGCCAGCGGCGGCTGGAGGCGGAGAACCGCGCCCTCAAGGAGCAGGTCGAGCACCGATGGGTGATGGTGGGGGAGAGCGCGGCCATCCACGCGCTGCGGTCCGACATCGCCCAGGCCGCTCCCTCCAACGGCCGGGTGATGATCTTCGGCGAGAACGGCACCGGCAAGGAGCTGGTCGCGCGGAACATCCACTTCCAGAGCTTGCGCGCCTCCGGACCCTTCGTGGAGGTCAACTGCGCGGCCATCCCCGAGGAGCTGATCGAGAGCGAGCTGTTCGGGCACACCCGCGGCGCCTTCACGGGGGCGCTGTCGGCCAAGAAGGGGAAGTTCGAGCTGGCCGACGGGGGAACGTTGTTCCTCGACGAGGTCGGGGACATGACCCTCAAGACGCAGGCCAAGGTCCTGCGCGTCCTGCAGGAGCAGCGGGTGGAACCGGTGGGCGGCACGTCGTCCGTTCCGGTGGACGTGCGGGTCATCGCGGCCACGAACAAGAGCCTGGACGACGAGATCCGCAAGGGGACCTTCCGCGAGGACCTCTTCTTCCGGCTCAACGTGATCCCGTTCCGGGTGCCGCCGCTGCGGGAGCGGCGGGAGGACGTGCCCCTGCTCGCCCGCCACTTCATCGCGGAGATCGCGGCCGAATACGGTCGGCGGCCGAAGGAGCTGAGCCCGGAGGCGCTGTCGGTGCTCGTGGGCCTGAGCTGGCCCGGCAACGTCCGGGAGCTGCGCAACATCATCGAACGTCTCGTCATCATGACGCCGGGGGACCGCATCGAGGCGCGCCACCTGCCGGCGCCGCTGCTGGCCGGCTCGCCGGGCGCGGCCGAATCGACGGGCGCCGCCTCCGTCACCGGCCGCGAGTTCGCGTCCCTGACCGCGGCGCGCGAGGACTTCGAGAAGCGCTACATCTGGCGGAAGTACCAGGAGTGCGGCGGCAACATGAGCCGTACCGCGGAGGCGCTGCAGGTCGAGCGCTCGAACCTCTATCGGAAGATGAAGGGCTACGGCCTGCTGCCCCTGCGCAAGGGCGAGGCCGTCGAGTCGGCGGGATGATCGATCCCCGCGAGCGCTTCAGCGCCGCCGCCGACCTCTACCACCGATACCGACCCTCGTATCCGGACGCGCTGCTCGACTGGATCGAGCAGACGACCGCGTTGCGACCTCCGGCCCGCGTCGCCGACGTCGGGTGCGGCACCGGCATCTCCTCACGCCTGCTCGCCGCGCGCGGCTTCGAGGTGACCGGGGTGGATCCCAACGAGGCCATGCTCGCTCACGCGCGAGCGGCGGGGGGCGCGCGCTACCGCCCCGGCACCGCGAGCGAGACCGGCCTCGCCGACGCGTCGATCGACCTCGTCACCGCGGCCCAGGCCTTTCACTGGTTCGAAGTGCCCGTGGCCCTGGCCGAGTTCCGGCGGGTCCTCACGTGCCCCGGCTGGTGCGCGGCGTTCTGGAACCTCCGGCGGTCGTCGCCTTTCATGGACGACTACGACCGCCTCCTGCGCGCCCACAGCAGCGAGTACGAGGTGCTGCTGAAGCCGGAGCCGACGCTGCAGGCGATCCTGAGGGCGGAGGGAGTGATGGAGCCCCGCGAGGTGGAGTTCCCGAATCGCCAGCGGCTGGATCGCGAAGGGCTCTTCGGCCGCGCCTACTCCAGCTCGTACGTCATCCACGGTGTGGCCGACCCGGAGGCCTTCGACCGCGCCCTCGGGGAGCTGTTCGAGCGCCACCAGTCCGCAGGCACGGTGGAGTTCCCCTACCGCACCGTCGCCGTCTGCTGTCGCCTGCGGTAACGGAAGGCGCTCGGGGCGCCCGTAGCGGGGGCCTCGGTCGGCGAATGAGAAGACTGGGAGGTGCCGACCGGGAGCGGAGCGCGCGAAGATACTCTCCCTTTAGAGGCCAGCGCGCGGAGCGTCCCCCGCGAAGGGCGACCCGAGCGCCAAGCTACTCTGATTCTCGCAGCTTGCGTTCGAGGACCTGGCTCGGGCTGAAGTTCTCCAGGCGAAGGTAATGGTCGGCCGCGTCCATCAGCGCCTCGGCGGGCACGAGACCGACGATCTCGCTGCCGACCACGCTCACCCCGTGGCGCTCGGCCTCGGACCGGACCGTCTCGAAGACCCGGTGGAGCGGCGTCTTCTTGAAGTCGGTCATGTTGATCGAGACCTGGGCCAGCTTCCTCTCCTCCAGCATGACCCCCATCGCCTTCACGTGGCGGAAGCCGCCGCTGCTGTGGCGGATGGCCTTGGCGATGCGCTTGGCCACCTCCAGGTCCGACGTGCCGAGGTTGATGTTGTACGCGATGAGGGGCATGCGCGCCCCGATGGCGGTGGCGCCGGCCGACGGGTGGGGCGCCGCGGGCCCGTAATCGGGCCTCCACTGGGGATCGCGCATCTTTTCCGCCAGCCCCTCGAACTGGCCCCGCCGCACGTCCTCGAGGTTGCGCCGGTGCGGCGCCGTGGCCGCTTCTTCGTAGAGGTACACGGGGAGCTGGAAGCGCTCGGCCACCGCCTGACCGAGCTGGCGCGCGAGGGCGACGCAGTCCGCCATCGTCGCCCCCTCGATGGGGATGAAGGGCACGACGTCCACCGCGCCCGCGCGCGGGTGCTCCCCCTCGTGCGACCGCAGGTCGATGCGTTCCACGGCCACGTGGAAGAGGTTCAGGAGGGCGGCCGGGAGCGACTTCTCGTCACCCGCGAGCGAGATCACGCTGCGGTTGTGATCCTTGTCGGACTGGACGTCGAGGACCCGCACACCCGGGACCTGGCCCAGCGCGTCGACGGCGGCCTTCACCACCTCGGGCCGCCGTCCCTCGCTGATGTTCGGCACGGACTCGATGATCCGGGGCATGGCCCCCTAGTATGGCCGCAAACGGGAGGCGGCGACGGTTTTTTTGCCTTGCAACGCTGCGCAGATTTCTCCATAATGGGCGCGATTTATCTGGGCGAAGGTCAAGCAATTTGACGCGTATCCAGCGACACCGCCTCCGGCGACTCCTCGATGAAGGCCGTGATCTCCTGGGTCGCGAGCGGGGGCGCGAGGCGGCCGACGTCTTCGGCCGCATCCTCCTTCGCGATCCGGAAAACGCCGAAGCTCGCCACGGCCTCGAGCAGGCGCGCGCGGCCACGGTCGAGGCGGAGCGAGTCCTGGCCACGCGGCTGCAGGAGGCCGAAGGCGCTCTCGCCGCCGGCGAGGACGAGAAGGCGCGGGCCCTGCTCGACGAGATCATCCGCAAGGGCGGCGACCGCGATCGGGCCCGGGACCTGCTCGACCGTCTCGACCGGCGCCCCGGCCGCCTCAATGCGGGACGAGGGCTCGGGACGTCGGCGGGCGAGGCCGAGGAAGGCGCTTCGGCCGCGACGCCCGCGTGGTCACGGCGCGCGGTGATCGGAGGATGGGTCGTCGTCTTCGGCCTCCTCGCCACCGGCGTCGGCTCGAGCTGGGATCGCCTGCTCGATCGCCTGGGTCGCGCGCCGTCACCGAGCTCGCAGCCTGCGCCTCCGGCCACGTCCGTGGCCGCGCCGACGCCCGGTGAGCGCGCCGTGGCCGACGCGAGGCGGCTGCTCGACCAGGGCGAGGCCGCCGCCGCCCTCATGGTTCTCGACCGCATCTCTCCCGACGAGCCGGCCTATCCCTTTGCGCGCGAGCTGCGCCGGCAGGCGGAGGCCGCTCTCCTGTCAGGAGGCCGCGGGAGGTGAACTGTCCCTCCTGCGGGCAGTCGCTTCCCCCCGGTTCCCACACCCGCTGCCCCCAGTGCGCGGCGCTCCTCGCCGGTCCGGCGGAGGGCGCGCTCGCCCCGAGCCCCCAGCCGGTGACTCCGCCGGCCCGAGACAAGCCGGGGGGTCTGGGGGGTGCGGAGCATCCCCCGGCTCAAGGAGCGAGCGCGGGATTCACTTCCGCGCGAGCGAAAGAGCCCTTGCGAGAGATCCCCGGCCTGCGCAAGCGGGAGCGCACCTGGAAGGACGAGGTCCGCGATCGCGTCCGGCACCGCCGCCAGCAACGGGGGGGCGGGGAGGATCTACCGCTCTTCCGCGACAGCGAGGAGCCCGCTCCGGAGGACCCCCCCGAGGAGCCGGTGGCTCCGGTCGCGGCCGAACCGCCTCCCGAG
>Ga0207684_10001260_pt1 | contig 27979 bp, 25 predicted proteins | sample KBSK5501metaG_FD_184342 | JGI IMG/M metagenome (GOLD analysis project Ga0207684, IMG submission 184342) | Corn, switchgrass and miscanthus rhizosphere microbial communities from Kellogg Biological Station, Michigan, USA - KBS K5-50-1 metaG... | ecosystem: Host-associated > Plants > Roots >...
CAGACTTGATTCACGAGCAATCAGCGACCTCAAAATTGGCCAAACTAAGAATAAAATAAGAATAGAGCCTTGATTTTGCGTTATCCACCGTTATCGATTTTTGAATTGATTTCCCCCGTTGACCATCAGCCGGCTGCTTGATGCTCTGGCGGCCATGAAACGGCTGGCATTAGCTATAGTTGTCCTTGGCTCACAAGTAGTCGTCTCCTTTGCCGGACCACCTCCGCCGAAGGAAGTTATTGCACCACCGCCACCACCACCGGTTTCGTTCTTCAGAGGTAATGAATTCGATATCGGAATCTTCGGAACATATGTAACTGGGACGAGTGGAGGGCAAACACGGACAACCACATTTGCCAACGGCGATGTGGTCACTATCTCCAGCAGTGATAGCCCTCATGGTTGGGGCGGAGGTATGGATTTCACTTATTATCTGCCTTGGAAATGGCTAGGTTTCAGGTTCCAAGGTGCGGGTGTGGAACTCTCCAGCTCGACTTTAACGGGCACCATCACCGGGCCCAGTAATTCATTCCGTTTCAGTAGATCTAATTCATCCAGTGCGTCGGCGGGTGTGCTGAGCGGAGATATGATCCTGCGACTCCCGTTGGATGACTTTTGGCCAGGGGTTCATTTGGCGCCATACGCGTTTGTTGGCGGCGGTGGCGTTCTCACCGGCGCGGGAGGAAACACGATACACACGCGCTTTCCAGAGCTAAATCAGAAGGTCAATAATGCGTCTGCCAACGTGGATAACGATCGCGGGCTCGCGCACGTCGGGGGCGGGTTGGAATATCGGTTTACTCCCCATATCGGAATCTTTGGCGAGGCTAGTTACAACTGGGTCAGTGGCGGTCAGCATAATTTCAATTCCTCAGTAAAGGACTTTGTACAGACCAATTTCGGTTTGAGATTCGCCTTCTGAAATAGCTAAAAAAGCGGCAGCCGACGCCGGACCGCTCTGATTTTTCTGTGCGGTTCGGTTGCGTTTTGAGCAGTGCATTTCCCCCTACCAACCTTGGGCTTATGATCCAAAGGACAATTGACGTTTGGTGCCGGCCTTCTCGCAACCTAGCACGGCGGAATTACAGTTATGAGCAGACCCAAGCGCAAACCGACCTGGAAAGCGCATACTCGGAAATTGAAGAGTGTAAAAGGCTCACCTTCAAAGCTTGATCCACCGCAGTGTCGAACAAGCGTTAGCCCGTTGCCAAGAGTATTACGACAGCATCACAACAATTAAAAAAACTATGCCTGGCATGCTATTCCCGCTGCGCCTGCGTCAATACGGAATAAAATTGGAAATATGGTGGCTTTGGTTGCGTTTCTAGCGGTTGTGCTTGCCATGTATTGTGTTGGTTACTGGATTTCGGCTCCGCGTTATCACTGGACGATAAAGTTAGGCAGGGGAGAGGCAGCGGAATTCGCTCAATCCTCGAATCCGCGATGGAGAGATCCTGGGCTTGCCGCTGCACACAAAACTCGAAATGAGATGCGCGCTTTACTGGTTAAAAGACCCGAGCTCGCGCAGGTAAAGAAAAATCTTCGAGGACGAATTCGCGAAGGAGATAATAATCAGGTCGTTTATGCCAGTGAAATTTTGCGGAGGCGCGCGATTTTAACGAAACGCTATAAATTGCCGCATAAGGTGCTGTCCAACTTCGCACACTTTTTAACGTTATCGCACAGTAGCATAATGGATACGACCGGCGATTGGCATAAGAGCTGGCGGGAATTCTTTTTAGCAAGCTTATCCGTGGCGACTTTTCTCGCCGAGGGTCTCAAAACTTTGATTGAGACTTTTCCAGATACAGCGTCGCTCTTAAGCGATAAAGAGCAGAGACCAATCGAGAACTATCGAGGATGGCTCAGAGATGAGATGGCCGAGCCAAAATAAAATTCGCGCACGCTGAGGGGTCGATTCCCTCCACCCGCTTTCGCTCGCGTTCCTCGCGGGCTACAGCGCGGCACGGCTCGCTACCAGCAGCCAGCCCCTGAACTTTTCGAACCCAAAGAGCGAAAGCGTCGCGCCATAGTTCCGCTATGGTGAGACGAAGGCGGACAACATTTTCAACGCAGGTGGCAGGCGTTGGGTCTCGGCGGCAGGGCCTGCCGCCCTACAGCGCTCGCGCGGCGAAACGGTGGACGGTAGACGGTCGACAGTAGAGGGTTAACATCGACCCTAAAGGGTCGATCGAATAGACTTTCCCCGCTGATGCCGGTAACCTGCCGCTTTGGAACATGGCTGAACGGAATCGATTGTCATTGGAACAGCGCCTCCTGGTGCTTCTTGGTACGCGAAATTATCAGCCGCTTACGAAGAGCGAGCTGGCAAAAAAACTGGGTGTTCCGATCCAGGAACGACAAAAGTTTAGAAAGCTATTAGGCGCGCTGGAGCTGGCCGGCAAGATTACGCGAATCCGAAAGGATCGCTATGTCTTGCCGAAAGAAGCGGACCTGGTGGTTGGCACTCTGCAGGTGAATCCGCAAGGCTTTGGCTATGTCCTCAACGAATCGAACGATGGCCGAGGGGATGTCTATGTATCTGAGGAAAACATGGGCACCGCGATGCACCGGGATCGTGTGGTTGCTCGCATCATGCGAGATGAGCCACCGCGACGCGCGCGGTTTCGAAGCAGCCGCGAGGGCAGGATCATCCGGGTACTGGAGCGCGCAAATCAAACGATTGTCGGTACCCTGCAGCATTCCAAAAAGTTCTATTATGTCGTACCGGATGACCCCAGCCTGGTGCACGATATCTACGTCGCCGTGCGCAGTGACATGGAGCCTCGCGCGCCTGTCGTGAATGACAAAGTCGTCGTCCGGCTCGAGCCGTGGGAACATCGCCATGTTAATCCAGAAGGCGAAATCATTGAGATCCTCGGGCGCGCAGGCCAGCCAGGTGTCGACATTCTGTCGATTATTCGGAAATACGATCTGTCGACCGAATTTCCCGATTCTGTTTTGGAGGAAGCAAATCGCGTTCCTTTAGACATCTCCAAGAGAGAATTGGCTTCCAGAGAGGATCTGCGGGCGATGCCGGTTTTTACAATCGATCCGGAAGATGCACGGGATTTCGATGATGCCATTCATGTGGTGGAGAACAAGGATGGTTACACGGTTGGAATCCATATCGCCGATGTTTCGCATTATGTGAAATCGGGTTCGGATCTTGATCGCGAGGCCCGTCGCCGCGGCAACAGCGTTTATCTGCCGGACAGAGTATTGCCTATGCTCCCGGAACGCCTATCAAACGGGGTCTGCAGTTTGCGCCCGGATGAAGATCACTTGACCAAAAGCGTGATAGTTACCTTTGATCGGAATGGCCGAATCAAAGGGCGCCGGTTCGCTGCGACAGTGATTCGAAGTGCTGCCCGCCTGACCTATCCCCAGGCTCTTGACATTCTAAATAGGAAACCGGGTGACGTTGTCGAAAAAGAAATACATCAGGCATGGCGCCTGGCGTCTATTTTGCGGAAACGCCGATTCAATCAGGGCGCGCTGGATCTCGACATGCCCGATGTCCGGGTCCGGGTTGATTCCGACGGAAGGGCAATAGGTCTTGTTCGCGACGAGAACGATATTTCGCACCAGTTGATTGAAGAATTCATGCTTTTGGCCAACGAGCTGGTCGCCAAAGCAACAAGAGAGCAATCGATTCCATCAGTCTATCGCGTTCATGAGAAACCGGATCCGGCGAGGCTGCAGGAGTTTCGCGAAGAGATCTTGTCGTATGGAATCCAGGTTGGCGACCTGTCGCATCGACTGGAGGTAAAGCGGTTTCTCCAGCGGTTGTCGGGCAGACCGGAAGAAGTACCGCTGAAGATAGGATTGTTACGCAGCCTTCAGAAGGCGGTGTATCGTCCCGAGGCCATTGGCCACTACGGGCTGGCCAAATCTGACTACACTCATTTTACCAGCCCGATTCGCCGGTACGCGGATCTCATTGTTCATCGAGTGTTCATGAGATTGTTGCCGCAGCAGAACGGAAAGCTGCCGCGTTCAATCGATCTGGAGTCAATCTGCGAACATATTTCGCTTACCGAACGGACTGCAGCGGATGCGGAGCGGGAAGCAGTTCGATTGAAGAAAATGGAGTATTTCCTTGGCATGGTGAACAAGCCGCAGCGCTTCGAAGGAACAGTGATCGAGGTCAGGAACTATGGTCTTCTGGTTGAGCTCAAGGAGGCGCTCACGGCCGGATTGATCCATGTTTCGTCTTTGGATCGAGACTTCTTTGTTTTTGATCCGGTGCGTCGCCGAGTAGTTGGCCGGCGCACGAAGCAAACCTTTGGCGTTGGGGATCGGTTGATAGTGCGTGTGACAGGCGTGGATGTGTTCAAAAAACAGATTGATCTCGGGTTTGTGGCCAAGGCGTAGCGGGTGGGGAGATGGTGATCAAACGGACTTACGCGCGCTCGAAGGACACGATAAATCGTGATTTTCCAACGCAAATGAGTCGGCTTGCGCCAATCGCAGAAGCTCGTGGCAGGATCAGGGTTGGCGCCGCCGAGTCCCAACAATCAAAGGGTTGCCGCCAATTCCATATTTTCCGCAATGGACGTGGCAACGAATAGGCTCGAAAGTGTATTTTAGAGAGAAAAATCGTATTCTAATTGAATAATTTAACTGTTTACGGCATCCGAGTTTTGTGTCATCTAGCAAAACCGCTTCTCTGCGGGTGACTTGTCTGCAGTAAAAAAGGTTTAATGGTATCCCTCCAAGCAACATGGATAATGTAATTGTCACGAGAGAACTTCAGGTCGAGCGCAAGCATTTCTATATCGAATTCCGAGAAAACGAGCGCGGGCGTTTCATGCGCATTACTGAGGAAGCGCACGGACGAAGAAACACAATCATCATTCCAAGCACGGGTCTCGACGAATTCATGAGTATGGCGGGCGAAGTCATGCATTCGGCCGACCATGTTCCGGCGGCTTAATAGGTCACTGTTTCGAGCTTCCTTCGCCAAGATCTGGTAAGGCGCGTGCCTGGGACCGGGGCCACCCCGATAGACCGTGTTATTTCACGCAGAGGACGCGGAGGAACGCTGAGAACAGAATCTAAATCCCAAACCTCTGCGTTACTCAGCGACCTCGTCCTTCGCCAAGGCTACGGTCCGACAGGTCCCCGCGACAAATCCTCGCGAACTTGCGCGACGTAGCGTCTCAGCACTGCAAGGGATACAGAGGGTTCAGTCTTTCCCTTCTGCGCGTTTTTCTTCCCGGATCACGCCCTAGCCGTTGACACCCCTGTGCCGTTCGTTAGTGTGAGCGTTCTGGCGCACGGCAGCAGGGAAATTTCCACGGTTCCCCCGGGGTCGCTCAATTCATCAATTTTATGGCAAGGACACTCAAGAAAAAGGCCGTTAAGAGATCGGCAAAAACGGCTTCGAAGCCGGCAGCTCGGAAGAAAACGAAATACGTCTACTATTTTGGCGACGGCAAAGCGGACGGAGACGGGAAGATGAAGCCGTTGCTTGGCGGAAAGGGCGCCAATCTAGCTGAGATGACCCGCATCGGACTGCCTGTGCCTCCCGGTTTCACCATCACCACGGAGGTCTGCACTTATTTTTACGAGCATAAGCGGTCATATCCCCCGGCGCTGAATGCCGAGGTTGAGGCTGCGCTCGCCAAAGTTGAAAAGTCGGCCGGCAAAAAGCTTGGTGATCGGACCAATCCTCTCTTGCTCTCAGTGCGGTCCGGGGCGCGGGATTCAATGCCCGGGATGATGGACACGATTCTGAACCTTGGTATGAACGATGAGGTTGTTGAAATCGTTTCCGAAAAGAGCGGGAATCCGCGGTTCGCTTGGGACTCTTATCGGCGCTTTCTGCAGATGTACGGTGACGTCGTCATGGGTGTTCAAAAGCGAGAAGACGAGCACCACGAGCCGTTTGAAGAGGTGATCGAGTCGGTAAAAAAGGAAGCGGGCGTCGAAAAGGATACCGATCTAACGGGCGAACATCTCAAGACTTTGGTGTCACGGTTTAAACAGCTGATTAAAGAGCGGACTGGGAAGAAATTTCCTCAGGATCCGCGACAGCAACTTTGGGGAGCAATTGGTGCGGTGTTCGGTTCGTGGAATAATGATCGCGCCATCGTGTATCGCCGCAAATATGGGATTCCTCACGAGTGGGGCACGGCGGTCAATGTGCAGACGATGGTCTTCGGGAACCGGGGCGACACCAGCGCGACAGGAGTTGCCTTCACCCGTGATCCAGCCACCGGCGAAAAAGTCTTTTATGGTGAGTACTTAATCAATGCGCAAGGTGAAGACGTTGTTGCCGGGGTACGTACACCGCATCCGGTAGCGATGCTGGCGCAGGAAATGCCGGCCGCGCACAAAGAGCTCCTCAAGGTCCGAGACCTTCTGGAAAAGCATTTCCGCGATATGCAGGATCTGGAGTTCACGGTCGAAGACAGCAAGCTTTATATTCTCCAAACCAGGAACGGCAAACGTACTGGCTTTGCGGCTGTTCGAATCGCCGTTGATATGGTCAAGGAGCGGCTAATTACCAAGGAGGAAGCAATTCGCCGGATACCGGCCGATTCTCTTTCTCATGTCCTGGCGCCAGTGTTCGACCGCGAAAGTGTGAAGGGCGCCAAGAAGATCGCGACCGGGCTGGCAGCCGGTCCTGGTGCCGCGAGTGGTCACATCGTTTTCAACGCAAAGGAGGCGGTAGAGCTCGCCCACAAAGGTCAGCGCGTCATCCTGGTCCGGATTGAGACTTCTCCGGAAGACTTGCGAGGAATGATTGCGGCGGAAGCAATTTTGACGTCGAGAGGAGGCGTTTCCTCACACGCGGCATTGGTGGCTCGCCAAATGGGCAAAGTTTGTGTGTGCGGCGCCAGTGCTCTGCGCATCGATTACCAGCAGGGAACCGTTACGGCTGGGGATGTGACTCTTAAGCAAGGCGACTTCATCTCCGTGGATGGTACAGCAGGCGAGGTTTACGCCGGAGAAGTTCAGACTGCGCCGTCCGAGGTCGTCCAAGTCCTGGTAGAAAAGAAACTGGATCCGAAAAAGAGTGCGATTTACCAGGAGTTCGCTTCGCTGATGAACTGGGCTGATCGAGCTCGGGAACTGGATATCCGGACAAACGCGGATACGCCGGATCAGGTCGTAACCGCTGTCGCGTTCGGCGCGAAAGGCATCGGTTTAACCAGAACCGAGCATATGTTTTTTGAGGGTGACCGCATTGACGCAATGCGTGAAATGATTCTGGCTAAGAACGTTGACGAACGAAAAGGCGCGCTGGAAAAGCTTTTGCCGTATCAGCGCCAGGACTTTATCGGTATTTTTACAGCGCTAAAAGGTCTGCCAGCTACGATCCGCCTGCTGGATCCGCCGCTGCATGAATTCTTGCCGCACACCGAGGCGCAACAGCAAGACTTGGCAAAGAAGCTTGGTGTGAGCGCCGAACGAATCGCGCAGCGAGTGCACGAGCTGCACGAGTTCAATCCGATGTTAGGTCATCGTGGGTGTCGTCTGGGCATTTCGTTTCCGGAAGTGACCGAAATGCAGGCGCGAGCGATCTTTGAAGCGGCCGCGGAAGTCCAGAAGAAGGGCGTTAAGGTTAAACCGGAAGTCATGATTCCGTTGGTCGGATTCGAGAAGGAACTGAAGCTGCAGATCGACATTGTGCATCGGGTTGCGGCAGATGTTGCGAAGGAGAAAAGGACGCGATTCAATTATCTGGTTGGTACTATGATTGAGGTGCCGCGGGCGGCCGTTGTCGCGGACCAGATCGCCAAAGAAGCGCAGTTCTTCAGCTTCGGCACGAATGATCTTACCCAGACGACGCTCGGCATGAGCCGAGACGATTCTGGAAGTTTTCTGCCGCACTATCAGGAGTTGGAGATCGTAAAGAACAACCCGTTTGCCACGATTGACCAGAACGGAGTAGGCAAATTGATGGAAATAACCCGAGACCAGGCGCACAAGACCAGACGCGACATCAAGTTAGGAATTTGCGGTGAGCACGGCGGGGATCCGGAGAGCGTTAAATTCTGTCACCGGCTTGGGTTGGATTACGTGAGCTGCAGCCCGTTCCGTGTACCCGTGGCGAAGCTGGCAGCTGCGCAAGCGGCGCTGGAATAGCGCGCTTTCAGCGCGCCGTTGGCCGTCTACAGTCGACCGTCTACGGTTTACCGTTGTACAGTCTAGGCGACCTCGTGGGGCTGCCACACGCACGAGGTCGCGATGAATCGCGACCCTACCAACCATGGGCCAGGACACATGATCGGTAGGGCTGAGATTTATCTCAGCCTCGTGGATCTGGCATGCCCAAACCCTACAATTCCGTCCATGGGCCGTTTTGGTCTCCCTTGATCCTGATTCGAACCTGACGGCTCAGGAGCCAACGAACACCGAACATATCGATCGTTGCCCGGAGTGCCCTGTTGCCGAAGCTATATTTGCTTACCCCGGAGTGGCGCCGGCGATGATTCACCGGGATCTCGGTGATCTTGTATCCGAACCCTTTGATCAGTGCCGGGATAAACCGGTGCATTCCGTAAAATGGAACGAGGGCGTTCCGGCATTCGCGCCGCATCGCTTTGAGGGTACAACCCGTGTCGCGAACGCCATCTTTGGTGAATCGGCTTCGAATACTATTTGCAATCCGGCTCTGGATTCTCTTGAACCAGGTGTCTTGACGTTTCGCCCGAAAACCGCACACCAGATCCACGCCTTTTTCGATTTCAGCCAGCAACCGCGGGATGTCACCTGGGTCGTTCTGTAAATCACCGTCGATTAATACCAGTACATCTCCTCGCGCGGCATGTAGCCCAGCATACATCGCGGCGCTTTGTCCGCTGTTCCTCTCGAATTGCAAGACCCGCACCGTCGGCTTTCTATCGATCTTGGCGACCGTGTCGTCGGTCGAACCGTCATCGACAAAAATGATTTCATGAAAAGAGGTTGCCAGCACGGATTCCAACTCTTTCTGGAGCTGTACCACATTTCCCTCCTCGTTAAAGATGGGTACAATTACTGATACCGCTGGAGCACTCATTACAGCGGCAGTGTCTGGTATTCGTAGCAGGCAAACACGCGAATTTCTCGGAGCGGCAAATTCCTGCGCTGAAGCTCATAAACAGCGACAAGCTCCCAGCGATTAAACGCACCTTGTAGATTGTGCGGCGGCGCGCTCTCCGGTCGATCCGTTATATAGAGAGCGGTCCGATCGATAAACTTATTCACTCCCTCTTGTTCGCTGAAGTACGTGCTTTGCTTGGTCGAGGGATCCGCCTCAACAAATTCATCGTACCGGGGCCAGAACGAAAATTCGTTTTGCATGTCCTGTGACTCAGGAATGTAAACCGGCGGATGGCCAGGTCCCTCGACTCGCTTTTCCGGCAGATAAAAAGAGAGCATGGAAGCGGTCTGGTACTTGTTGCCGATCAGAAAAACTTTCGTCTTGAGCTTGCTTTCCATGTCGGCTCGCAGCCCGCCGATCTGTTCTGCAATTGTCTGCCAGCCGCGCAATCGCGCGCTGGGATCGAAACGATATGCGACCGGCACCCCGGCAACTCGCAAGAGATCCGTATTGAGGGTGATCCAGGTCATTGCTCCGGAAAGGATGAGTCCGGCCAAACAGACGGTGCCAGCCCAGCGATGTTCACTGGCGAACCGCAACCAGAAGGCAGTTGCCAGTATTCCCAGGCTGATCAGCCCGGGAGCAGTCCAATTGGGTTCACCGACTTGGTGAAACCCCAGAATCGCGTAAGTGAGGAGAATCGGCCAGGCAAAGCTCAGTAGAAAACAGATTTTGCTATTTTGGAACGCTTTTCGAATAGAGCCGAAAAGCGCGATCAAACAGCCAATGTACGAGAGCGGCGAGTAGACTCCAAGCTGCGCGGCCACGAATGTCGCGAACTTATCCGGTCTGATTCCAAATTCTTCCTGGAGTCCCCCGCGCTGGGCGAGATGGTCGAGAGTAATCCACTCATGTTGTTGATTCCAAATCAGCGGCGGCACGAGGCAAATCGAAAAGCAAAGAAGCAAAATGTAGAACCCTGGCCGTCGCAGTTCTCCGCGATATTTCGGGACGACCAGGAGAAAGAACAGGATCGAAAAAAGCTCAAATGCGTTGGTGTATTTGCACAGGAACCCGAGGCCAATCAGAATTCCGGTGACAGGCCAATAGAACGAGAATTTCGGTGAGCGTTCGATCGCCGCCCAAAAGGTGAAAAGTGAAGCGGCCCAAAAGAAGACCGATAGCGGGTCGATGGTCATGACAGTGGAGCCAACGTTGAAAATTGGCACCAGGTTAAGCGCGATGACTGACCAGAAGGCGACCTTTTCTCGAAAGAGTTTTAGCGCCAGGAAATAAACAAATATCGAAGTGCCTAGACCGAGCAGCGGGCTAAAGAAACGGATTCCAAACTCGGTTGGTCCAAAGAGCGAAGTGCTTGCCAGTATAGCCATGGCGACCCCTGGACCCTTGCTGTAGTAACAAATATCCGGATGCTGCGCCCAAAGATAATAGTAGCTCTCGTCGGGAGAGAGCTCGAATGAGGCAGCAGCGAACCATCGAATGCCTGTCAAAACCACCAGGAACCCGAGCAATAAGAGAAAGCGGCCCCTCATGATGCAGACGTACCGACGAGCGACGGGTGAGCCGTATAAAAGTCGGGCCAGAATCGCCGGGTGATCGATCGATAGAGAATTGCGGCGATACCGGCTATCAACAGCGCAAAACCAATACCCAGGATTGCAGAGACAAAAACGTCGCTCGGCCAATGAACTCCGCAGTAGATACGGGAATACGAAACGATTGCTGCCGGAATAATGTAGAGCGCGCCTAAGCGACCGAAAAAAAGAATCGCGAGAGTCGCAACGATCGAATTGTTCATTGTGTGCCCGGAAGGAAACGACCTTCCTTCAACCTGGGCAGATGGAGGTTTTGAGAGCGCGATCCGCAATGGGCGAAAGATCGCGAGAATCTCAGGTTTGGCATTCTGAAGGCTGACCTCTCGCACCTCGGCCAGGGCCTCGTGCGGGCGTGGCCGATGGATGAGTCTTTTCATTGATTGAGTGAACACTCCGTCCGTTATCCCTACTGCGCACAAAGTAACCAGGACAAAGCTTCGGACCAGGAAATCACCTTTCCAGAGAAGGATGACGGCGGCGATTGCGAGAAACGGCATCCAAAGGCTGGCGTTAGTAAAGATAGCCATGACCCAGTCCAGGACGGGATTGGTCCATTTTCTATTGATCAGAAAGAGGAGCGTTATATCCATGCGTCAGAGACCGGCACACAACGCGTTTGGCTGCCGGGCCCGCTTGCGTAAGCTAAAAACACCATGTCCATCAAACATGCAAAGAATTTCATTGCTCTGCTGGCCATCGTCTCCAGCCCGGTACTCTGCGGTGCGCAGGAGGATCCGAACGCGATTTTGGAACAGATTCGCAGATCTCAGGCGCACCTAGACAGACCGCTCTCCGGGCAGCTCCGGCCGGAAGAAGGCGATCCCATTCCGCTCGAGCTTCGGTTGAAAGGGGATCAAGAAGAGTTCCGATTTAAAAATCCGCCCGAAACCCTGGTCTTGCAATTACGAGACGAGAGTTCGGTGCTAACCGACCAAACCGCAGGCGGGAAGCAGGTGGTATCTGGGCCGAAATTGAGCCAGCCGGTACGAGGGACCGACATCACCTATGAGGATCTTTCCCTCCGGTTCCTTTATTGGAAAAATGCGAAATACGAAGGGGAACAACGTGTGAAAGGCCTGACCTGTTCCATTATTCTAGTTCAGCCGTCTGCGAGAATATCGCCATATGGATCGGTTCGAATCTGGGTCGCCAAAGATCGTGGGGCGATGCTGCGGGCCGAAGCGTTCGATTGGAAAGGGAAGCTGGTAAAACGTTTTGAGGTGGTATCCGGGCAACGCATTGAAGGCAAGACCGTCTTTAAGCAGATTCGGATCGAACGGGTCGATCCGGAGACCGGAAAAACAGCGTCGCGGACTTATCTGGAAGTGAACGCGTAGGCCGCGCTTTCGCGCGTTCTCGACCGTGCGAACGCACGGTCATCAGGAAGCGCGAAGTGATGCCTTCTTTGACCAATTTTGGGCAAAGATAGCGAATTCTGATCGTATTTGAGGCAGTCAGTTCCATTTGACAGGCAAAAATTTGCTTCTACTGTGCCGCTCTTTCATCATGCGGAAGTCAGGGTTGTTATTTATTTGCAGCGTGCTTCTCGTCTCATCGCTATTAGGCGGAGAGAGGGACGAAAACGCTGCCCGGTTCACCGAGAATGCGATGAAGTTACGCCAAAGCATTCTGTTCAAGGTCGAACCGGAAACGAAGCGGAACCAGCTGCTCGGTCGGACGGACGTCAAATACCCTTGGCATGAGAGTATCGTTACAACCGTTTTCTGGATTGGCGAAAACCCGAGCGCGAACAACCCGGTCCCAAACCAATCCAGTGCTTGGGATCATAACTGGGCCCATGATTTTGGAGGATCGGATGCCCCAAATTCTGGCGATCGAAAGGGCTTTATCCCTGCCAGATTCGTTCCGAGGCAAAATCCGTTTTATGTGGCCTTGCCATACAACGACGTCAGCGGAGGCCGTACCAAAGCGGAGGCACCGAAGATTATCCCGTGGTTTCACGAAGCTTTCGTGAAGTCTGGGCAAACTGTATTGAGAGGGCGCTGGGTAGCAATTCGCAAAGGGACCCGCATTTGCTACGCGCAATGGGAAGATGTGGGTCCATTTCGGAGCGATCACTGGCAATACGTTTTCGGTACCGACCGCCCGAGGGCTAATCTGAATCGGGGAGCCGGGATGGATGTTTCGCCTGCTATTCGCGATTACCTGAAGCTGGGAAGCACGGATGTCACGGATTGGCGTTTTGTCGATTTCGATGAAGTCGCGCCTGGACCGTGGACGCTTTACGGCGACAACAACACCTTTGTCATCGACCGCCGTAAGCGCGAGCAGGAATTTGTAAGGCGGGGACAGTGAATCAGCGGCGAAGCTGCGGTTCAATATAGTTTGGAGGGCGGAGCGAAAGCGCGCCCCAGCGCTAAAAACTGACCAGGGCTCCCTCGTCCCAGCGAGACTCTCTGCGTTCTCCATCCTGTATATACGAGATCCTCAAGCGCTTGGTCTCGCCTTTATAGGGATCGATGCCGAATGTCTCATTCGAAGCAGAGAACGGTTCGCCGCTCATCACGAACTCGCGGACTATCCGGGTGACATCTACATACCGCCCCCTTGCGCCGTATACAGCGCGAAGGATCCGGGTACGTCCTTCATAGTCGCCATAGCCAGGCCCGGGTCCTGGGCCGTAGCCGGGCCCAGATCCTTCCTCTGCGTAGCCACCTCCTCTGAAATAGAAGACGTCACCTTCGCCTGCGCTTGTTCGGTAACGCCGTCCATCCACCACATAAACGACAACCAGCGTTTTCTGATGTGTGGGCGCGGGATCAAATCCAAAAAGTTCGTTGCTTACCCGAAACGGTTCACCTTGCCTGGCAAACCGCTGAACCTGTTCGGTGACATCCGTTCCTCCTCGATGCCGTGTGCCGTAGTATGCGGACTCAACGTAGATTCGCTGAGCAGCGGCGCTACTCACGAAAGCCAACAGCACCAACAAGACTGAAAGAAAAGGGCGGTTCATAAAACTGTTAGAATAGACGTCTCCCAAGCAATCGCCCATCAAGCAATTTCTTGACTTTCGTGGTCCGGATTCCCAGCCTTGGATGAAATATTTTTATTTAAGATCCAAGATCGATATCCCAATGAAAAAATACCTTGTAGGTGCCACGCTGTGCTTCATCGCGCTTTGCCCAGGGATGCGGGCACAGGAAGAACTGACCGGAACACTTAAAAAGATCAAAGACTCCGGAACAATTTCCGTCGGACACCGAGAGTCGTCGGTCCCTTTTTCCTACTATGACGACAAGAATCAGGTTGTTGGTTACTCCCACGAGTTGGTCATGAAGGTCGTCGACGCGGTAAAGCAAAAGCTTAATATGCCGAACCTTCAGGTGAAACTGATTCCCGTTACATCGCAGAACCGGATTCCGCTCATTCAGAACGGAACAATTGATATCGAATCTGGATCAACCACGAACAATTTGGAGCGCCAGAAACAGGTCGATTTTTCCGACACGATGTTCGTGATCGGTACCCGCCTGTTGGTGAAGAAGGACTCGGGGATCAAGGACTTTCCCGATTTGAAAGGTAAGAATGTCGTAGTCACAGCCGGCACAACGTCCGAACGCTTGATTCGTGAGATGAACGAAAAGAATTCGATGGGAATGAATATCATCAGCGCTAAGGATCACGGCGAATCGTTTCTAACCCTGCAGAGCGGACGAGCGGTCGCGTTTATGTTGGATGACGCGCTGTTGGCGGGTGAACGTGCCAAGGCCCGGAAACCGGACGATTGGGTCGTCGTCGGTACGCCGCAATCGAAAGAGGCGTATGGCATGATGATGACTAAAGGGGATACTCAATTCAAAAAACTCGTCGATGACACAATTGCAAAGATAGAGACGTCTCCAGAAGCCGAGAAACTGTACACTAAATGGTTTTTGTCGCCGATTCCCCCGAAGGGACTGAACCTGAACCTTCCGTTGAGTGACGACATGAAACAGCTTTACAAGAGCCCTAACGACAAAGCATTCCAATAGCGGTCTGCATTTGAATCCAAAGTCCGAAGCCTATGCCGATACTTGCAGCGGGCCTTGACTGGAGCATTTTTTTTCAGCCAGCATTTGATGGAAGCGGGAATTATCTGCGCTTCCTCTTCGTAGGGTTCCAATGGACGCTGTTTGTTGCCGTCACAGGGTGGATCATTGCGTTTGTGGTCGGCTCCATTGTGGGAGTCTTTCGAACGCTCCCGGGTCGCGTGTTGCCGACTCTGGGCACTGTGTACGTTGAGGTTTTTCGAAATATCCCTCTATTGGTGCAATTATTTCTTTGGTATTTCGTTTTTCCGGACATCGTTCCACATCTCGGAACTTGGTTTAAGCAATCGCTAAATCCACTGTTACAACAGTTTCTAGCCGGCGCATTGTGTCTCGGCTTCTTTACGGCGGCTCGCGTGGCGGAGCAGGTGCGTTCGGGGATTAATTCGCTTGGAGCCGGTCAACGGGCAGCCGGCCTGGCGCTTGGGTTTAACATCCCGCAGGTCTATCGGATCGTGCTCCTACCCGTTGCGTACCGGATAATCATTCCGACGCTGACCTCGGAATTCTTGAACATCATCAAGAACTCTGCGGTGGCGTCCACGATTGGTTTGATCGAGTTGTCTCGCCAGAGCCAGCAGTTGGGCGAGTTCACCGCGCATTGGTACGAATCATTCATCGCTGTCACGCTCCTTTACGGGATTATCAATGTGACTGTCATGACTATTTCGCGCTTCGTTGAAAAGTTCACCCGTTTGCCTGGATACGTCGGAGGCAAGTGACCATGTATCAATTTGATTGGAGCTCAATTCCCGGCGCCCTTCCGTACCTCTGGCAAGGGATGGCGCGGACTTTGCAGATCACGGTGACTGCAATCATCGTTGGAATTCTCCTTGGCACGGTGATTGCCGTACTGCGGCTATCGAAAAACAGCATCCTCTCCAGTCTTGCCGCCTTGTACGTCAACGGCTTTCGATCAATCCCTCTGGTCATGGTGCTGCTGTGGTTCTACCTGCTGGTTCCAAGCGTTATCAGCAAAATCATGGGACAGCCGCACATGGACATCCGGCTTCTCTCTGCTTTTGTGGCGTTCTCGTTATTTGAGGCGTCGTATTATGCCGAGATCATTCGAGCGGGGATCCAGAGCATTTCTAAGGGGCAGGTGTCTGCCGGTCTTGCCCTAGGGATGAATAGTGGGCAAACGATGCGTTTGATTATCCTGCCACAAGCATTCCGACGGATGACGCCCCTGCTGCTGACCCAGGCCGTGATTCTCTTTCAGGACACGTCGTTAGTGTACGTGATCGGATTGGCAGAGTTTTTTGGTGTGGCATACAACACTGGGAACAGGGACGGAACGCTGGTTGAACTATTATTGTTCGCCGGCGCTGTTTACTTAGTCATTTGTCTAAGCGCCTCGACCCTTGTTCGGATTCTTCAAAGAAGACTGGCTCCATGATCTCCATTAAGAACATCTCGAAATGGTACGGTGATTTTCATGTGCTGAAGGACTGCAGCACAGAGGTAAACAAAGGAGAGGTGGTGGTCGTCTGTGGCCCGTCGGGGTCCGGCAAATCGACGTTGATCAAATGCGTAAATGGGCTCGAAGTGTTTCAAAAAGGGGAGATACTCGTGGACGGCGTTTCAGTCGGTGCGCGGGGAACAAAACTTTCCAAGCTTCGTGCTCGGGTCGGAATGGTCTTTCAACACTTCGAGCTGTTTCCTCATCTGCGCGTCATAGATAATCTCTGCGTTGCTCAATTGAAAGTGCTGGGTAGAAGCAAGGCGGAGGCTACCGAAAAAGGCCTTAAGCTTCTCGATATGGTCGGTCTGCAGGCGCATACCCAGAAGTTCCCAGCGCAGCTATCCGGTGGTCAGCAACAGCGCGTCGCGATTGCCCGAGCTCTTGCCATGGACCCGATCGCGATGCTGTTCGATGAGCCGACCTCGGCTTTGGACCCTGAAATGATCAAAGAGGTGCTCGATGTCATGGTGAAGCTGGCCCAGGAGGGAATGACGATGATGGTCGTCACCCACGAGATGGGATTTGCCAAGCAAGTCGCGGACCGGGTGATCTTCATGGATAACGGTCAAATCGTCGAGGACCGTCTAAAGACGGATTTCTTCAGCAAACCCGGTACCGATCGCGCTCAGCAGTTCTTGTCGAAGATCTTGTCACATTGATAACAAGGACTGACGGCTGAATCGCCGAACGATGTCTCAGCAGCTTCCGGATGAACTCGCGGCAATTTTCAAATCCGGCGTCGTCATAGATGCGTCTGGCGCAGAGCGCCCGCTTGACTCGAATATTTCAGAATCCGAAGCTCGCGAACTCTTTGCTGTACATCCTCTCCAGTGGCCGGTTTTGCCATTCGACCACATCCTCCATCACCGAATCGGTTACCGTACTGATCAGATCGGCTGAAACCTCCACCTTGTACTGCTCTTCCAGAAATGCTTTGATCTCGCGCACCCTCATGCCCTGGGCATACATGGCGATGATTTTGGAATCGAATCCTCCGAAGCGCCGCTGCCCTTTGCGGATAAACTGTGGCTCGAACTCTCCAGCTCGGTCTCGGGGTACCTCGATCTTTAGCTTGCCATCTTCGCTAACGATCGTTTTTTTGCTCGTTCCGTTGCGGTGGTTCTCGCGCGGCTGATCGGCTGTGGGCGCTTGGCCCTTTTCATAGCCCAGGTAATGGGTCATCTCCGCTCCAAGCACTCGCTCGTACAAGCGCTTGGTTAGCTGCTCCATGATCCCTCCAGGGCCGGTCAAATCCTCCGGCCGCTGGTAGTCCTTCATCAGTTGCTCAATAATCGCCGGATCAATCTCCGGCTTCTTGCCTTCTTGGCCTTGTGCTTCTTGCTCCTTCTTTTTGGTCACTTCCATCTCTTATCTCAGGTTGTGACCCACACACAAAATTTTTGATACGCTCGAATTTCTCTGTCCGTCCCGGGATGTCCCTAGCTCAAGTAGAGGTGGAACTCATCCGGCAGACCCTTATCAACGTCACGTCGAACCGAGCTCAAGCAGCCCAGAAATTGGGCATCAGCCGCCGAACGTTGCAGTACAAAATAAAGCGCTATGGACTTGCAAACTTAAGCAAACCACCCGCAGGTCCTAACTAGTTCCCCTCAGTGCCCTCGGCAATCGAGCAACAAATGGCATGGATACACCAACTAAAAAGAACTCGCCTGGCGTCTCTTTTTTCTAGACGCTTTAAGGGGTCGCCTCATCGTGTGGTTATCCCAATGAGCGAGGTATCGTGAGAACGTCTGCGCCGGCAATACCGGATTGTGAGCGCATCTACAAATACCCGACGCATCTCAAAAAACCCGCGAGCCTGGCGAGCGCAGATTTTTCTGGCTGAGTCTTACCACGCAGCCAATCCCATAAGATTGAGCGGCTGATACCCACTTTCGTCGCCGTTTGACGATCACTCTCCTTGGTGTCCTCTGTATACCGGCCCAACGCATCCAAAACTTCGTCGGTGGTCATAGCGAGAATACCTTTTAGGGAAAATCGGTACGATTGTCGACTTCCTTACTTCCGAATAAGGATTCGGTTCCACGGCTCAATTCGGGACCTAAAGGGATAACTGCTGTCGTTTCCAATTAATTCGTAGACTGGGCGGCAGTGCGCCGCGGTGGTCCGCGGTGGTCATTCTTGGCCGAAGCTCTTGATATCCTCGGGGCCTGCCTTGGTTGCTACCTTCGCCTCGCCCTGGACCATAATGCGGATTTGTTCGACGATCTCGGGGTTGGCAAGTGTCGTAACGTCGCCGATATCCATAGTGTTGGAGATGGAGGCAAGCACCCGGCGCATGATTTTGCCAGAGCGCGTCTTGGGCATGTCTGGAACGATGCGAACACCCTTTGGCCGCGCGATTTTGCCGATCACAGTCTCGATCACGCGAACGATCTTGTCTTCAATGGCCTTACTCGGCGTGAGGCCTGGCTTGAGCGCGATGTAAATCTCGGGTACCCGCCCGCGCACCTCATCCACCACCGGCACCACAGCGGCTTCCGCGACCTCATCGACGGTGAGGCAGGCGGATTCAAGTTCCTTGGTTCCGAGACGGTGGCCGGCCACGTTGATCACGTCGTCGACGCGGCCCAGGATCCGGTAGTAGCCGTCGGCAGCCTGCATCGCGCCGTCGTTACAGAAGTATGGCCAATCGCGCCAGTCCTTGCTGTTCGGGTCTTTGCAATATTTGCGGTAGTACGTTTGCAAGTACCGCTCGGGGTCTCCCCAGATTGTTTGGAAAATTCCCGGCCACGGGTTGCGGATACAAATGTTTCCGGCTCGTCCGGACCCGGCCGGAACTTCGTTCCCGTCTTCGTCCAAAATCACTGGATACATCCCCGGCACCGCAGGTCCTGTGCTACCAGGCTTCATGGGATTCAGCGCCGGCTTGGTACTGCAAAGGAAACCCCCATTTTCCGTTTGCCACCAGGTATCTACGATCACGGCCTCCCGCTTGCCAACCACATTGTAATACCAACGCCACACGTCCGGCTCGATCGGCTCGCCCACAGTGGTCATGTGCTTGAAATGGTAATTGTACTTGCTCGGCTCTTCCGGGCCGGCCTTGCGCAGCATCCGGATGGCCGTGGGTGAGGTATGGAAGATGTTGACGTTAAGCCGCTCGGCGATCCGCCACGCGCGCCCGGCGTCGGGATAGATGGGAACCCCCTCGTAGATCACGCTGGTAGCGGCGATGGCCAGAGGGCCGTACACGATATACGAATGTCCGGTGATCCAGCCGATATCCGCCATGCACCAGTAAACGTCCTCAGGATGAATATCCTGGATGTACTTCGAGGTTCCCGCCACATAGGCCAGGTATCCGCCAGTACTATGCTGGCATCCCTTCGGTCGTCCGGTCGTTCCGCTGGTGTACATCAGGAACAGCGGTGCTTCCGCAGGCATCGACACCGGGGCAATCTTGCGGCCAGCGAATCCCTTCATGACCTCCCGAAGGTCGTAGTCGCGACCGTCGACCATCGGGGTTGAGGTGGCGCTTCGGTCGCGAAGGCGTCGCCACACGAGAATCTTGTCGATCTTCTGCCCGTTCTGCTCGGCGACAGCGGCTGCTATATCCGCGTTCTTCTTGTGGTCGATCAGTTTCCCACTCCGGTAATAGCCGTCCATCGTGATCAGCACCCGGCTTTGGGAATCCGCTACTCTGATTCCGCACGCCTCGCCGCTGAATCCCCCGAACACCTCCGAATGAATGACGCCTAGCCGGGCACACGCCAGCATGGTAATGGGCAGTTCTGGAACCATCGGAAGGTGCAAGGTCACGCGATCGCCGGTCTTGAGACCGGCGAAATCACGCAGCATCGCCGCAACTTCGTTGACCCGCGCCCAAAGCTCCTGATAGGTAATCGCTTGGTATCCCTCATCCTCGGGTTCAGGTGCGAAGAGCAGCGCCGCTTTATTCCCGTATTTGGGCAGATGCCGGTCAACGCAGTTGTAACAAGAGTTGAGCTTTCCGCCCACGAACCACTTCCAGAACGGCGCGTTGCTGGTATCCAGGGTGGTATGCCAGTAATGATCCCAGCTCAGCATGTCGGCATATTCTTTGAAACACTCAGGGAATTTATCGCTGCTGAATCTCTCGTCGATCGCAGGATCGGTTAGGTTCGCCTGACCGATGAATTTGGCGGTGGGATAGTAATATTCTTCCTCCTTCCAATGGACCGCAATTTGCGCCTCGCTGACATCGGCGTTGGCGTTCGCCATCCCTGTTTCATGTGTTACGTCTGGCATGGGATACTCCGTTAAAGGCTCATCTTACCGCTTTCGGGTCGATGCGATGACCGTGATTGCTGATGCGTACCAGGCTGCGATCGCCGTGAGCAGCCCAAGGTATCCCCCCAGCACCGTCAAGCCTGCCTGCGAGGTATAGGCCCCGATGGCAAGCACGAAGAATGTAATGGTCAATAATATAAAGACCACTAGCACCGGTCGACTCAAGGTCGTTGCCGCAATTGTCATATACGCCGTGAAAATCCCCCACGCGAGCAAGAATGTTCCCACAGCTGCAGGCCGCGCCTCGGCTGGAATGCCGGCAACGTTGAACGTGACCAGGAGCGCGAACGCGATCCAGAACGCACCGTACGATGTGAATGCCGTCGCACCAAAGGTGTTGTTTCGCTTAAACTCCCACATACCTGCACAGAACTGAGCCAACCCGCCGTAGCCGAAGGCTAGACCCAGAACGACAGGTTCCCCAGGTTTTGGTAACCAGCCAGCGTTCACAAGCGAGAGAACGAACGTGGTCAGGGCGAATCCAGCAAGGCCGAGTGGCGCGGGATCGGCAACAGATTGTGCCGGCGGTGCTACCGTGCTTTCGCTGCTCATGATCGAACCTCCGAAGACTTGGCTAACGATCCATCCGAACAAAAATCGCACCGTTCTATAATGGTGCGCACCGGTGATACTAGGGTCGCCCGTCGATATTGAGCATTAAGCTCATCGCGGGAAAGAGCAAGAACCCTGTTTGTAGATGCTGACATAATGTAGTGGGGGGATAGTTGTAATTGCCCAAACGACGAGGGCCGACAGGTCCGCAGTGGGTGATACCCAAAAAGAAGCAGGTAGTACCGGGAAGGACACTAAGATTCGAATATGAGAATTGCAGCCACAGGTCAAGTACCGACTGAAGGTCGTTGTCGGCGCGTTAGACTAGAACGCGCCCAATCATCGGCGTTGGCCCACATCGCTGTAAAAACTGCTCGGGAGCCAGGAATTAGCAGTGCCTTCGCAGTTCGATCCGCGCCTCCATAGCCTCTTCAAAACGGTCATACCGAAGAGTGAAACCCAGTTTACGGCAGATGTGCTGCATTACATAGTTTTCTGGAAGAATATAGCCGACGATCCGCTCAAGGCCCTCCAGGCGGCCGATCGCGATTAAATCACCAAGAAGTTTCGTGCCAAGACCTTTACCTTGCCAGTCATCAGAAATCACAATGGCGACTTCAGCCTCATTGGCGCCATAGGCTTTGATCAAGCGAGCCACAGCGATAATCTGTCGTTGGTCCTCTTCCGCTTGGATTGGTTCTACTATAAGGGCAATTTCGCGATCGTAGTCGCTGAAACAAATCTGGACCAAACGCTCATGGGCAGCCAGGGCTTCGACCCCTGGGAAACCGAAGTAGCGCAAATGAACAGTCTCTTCTGAAAGAGACTTATGGAAAGTGATCATCAGAGGTTCATCTTCAGGCCGGATCGGGCGAATAGTGACCCTGATTCCATCGGCCAGCTTCCAGCTACGCACATATTGCGCAGGATAAGGTCGGATCACTAACTTCGGCAGGGCGGCGGTTGGCCAATCAGGTTCAAACAGGATCATGCGAGCATTGAGGGCAATCGCCCCTCTAGGTCTCGGGGAGGCTAAGAGTGGATTAACGTCGATTTCCTTAATCAGGGGTTGCTCGACTACAAGTTGACTAAAACTGATTAAGAGTTTTTCGAGCGCCTCGAGATCGGCTTGTGGTCTGCTAATGTCGCCCTTCAGTGCCGCGTAGATTCGAGTTCGCTCCATCAAGCGTTTGGCCAGCGTTGCGTTCAGGGGCGGCAAACCGATCGCGCGGTCCGACGAAATCTCGACTAACTCTCCGCCGGCCCCGAAAAGAATGATCGGTCCAAAATTCGGATCAATTCTTTTTCTAAGGATCAATTCGACAGCTTCTTCTTGTTTGGCGATGGAGGTTTCGACCACCGGAATGCCGTAGCTCGAAAGGATCTCTTTAGCTTCGGCTTCCGTAAGCAGCGTGCGCCCGGCCTGACGGACTCCCCTGAGAATAGTCTCGACTCGGTCTCGGCGGATTTCCTTAGGCGATCCGCTGAGAAGCACCGGCGTTTCATAGAGCGCACGAAGGTTGCTGCTGTACTGCGCCATTAAACAGAAGGCCCGCGCCGCGGCATCCGGATGAGCGAAGGTTGGGACACCTGAAGCGTTCAAGAAGGACTCAGCTTCTGCAACTGCATTTCCACCCATCCAGCAGGCAAAGATTGGTTTCTGACGCGTCAACATCAGCGATTTCAACCGCTCAGCCGTAGCCGTGGGCTCGGCCGTAGCTTGGGGAGTTAGTATGATTAGGAGTGCATCGTTATTTGGATCCTTGATCAGCGCTTCAACAGCCGCTGCGTACTGGTCGGCCTTCGCATCACCAACCAGATCTACCGGATTTGATCGGCTCCAAAAAGGCGGCAAGAAATTGTCTAAAGTCTGAATGGTTTCATCGGAAAGGTCTGCCAGGGTCCCGTTGCCTTCGATTAGAGCGTCGGCTGCCAAAGCTCCAGGTCCCCCGCCGTTGGTAACGATTGCGAGTCGTGATCCGCCCGGGCGCGGCTTCTTGCCCAGCACCTCAGCCATGCCAAAAAGTTCGTCTAAGGTGTTAACCCGTAAAACACCGGCTCTTCGAAAGGCTGCGTCGAAAACTTCATCACTTCCGGCCGGCGCACCCGTGTGAGACATGACAGCTTTCGCTCCAAGTGTTGTACGTCCTACCTTAAGAACGATAATGGGCTTGCTCTGAGCAACTTCGCGCGCCGCTGAAAGGAAGGAGCAGGCGTCCCCTACTGACTCCATGTAAATAAGGATGCTTGCTGTATGCCAATCGTCTGCCAGGTGGTAAATGAGGTCTCCCCAATTGACATCAACCATCGAGCCTACCGAGAAAAAGCCGCTGAACCCGATCTGTTCTCGAACGCTCCAATCTAGGACGGAGCTACAGAGGGCACCGCTCTGACTGATAAAGGCAAGATGACCGTCCTTTGACAGGAGTGGTGCGAAAGTCGCATTCAGACTGAGCCTCGGGATCATTACTCCAAGGCAATTCGGGCCGAGGATTCGCATCTGACCCCGTCGAGCCGCTGTGGCTTCTTCTCGCTTCGCACCTGCAGGCCCGCACTCCCTAAATCCGGCTGAGATAACAATCGCACCTGTTACGCCAGCCACAGCACACTCTTCTACTACATCCGGCACTGTCACGGCTGGAGTCGCGATAATTGCTAACTCCACTTGATCTGGAATTGCTCCTATTGCAGGAAAGGCCGGCTCGCCGAGCACTCGGTGCTGCTTCCGGTTTACTGGATAGACCGGTGCTCGGTAGGATTTAAGATTCTCCAGCAGCGCGCGCCCCACACTCCCAGGGCGTTCGGTCGCGCCAATAACCGCAACAGATTCTGGAGCGAACATCGCGTTCAGTGTAAGGCGGCGACGACTAAGGAGATCGCTCTCCGTCGTTCTTCGAGAGCCCCTTCCGCTCATAACGTACAGACTAAACTAGCTTCGGTTGTTTGCTTGAAGAAGTTTTTTACCGAAGTCGTCGCGGTTTGCATTCACGAACCCCAGATAGATCCTTACGGCCTCACCACAAGAAACTGAAAACGACCATCCGTATATTCAGGCCGAGGCGGATCGGCTGAGCGCGTTTGCGTGCCTTTCCGATCCCGTCACCCTCAATTCTCATCCCCCACAGCAAGTATGTCTTCTATAGCAACGCCGGCGTCGGCTCTGCCAAGCGATGAACTTAGAGCCAAGCATCGGCTCGTTAGTTTTGCTTCGTCGCTCGGAACAGTGTTTGAGTGGTATGATTTCTATTTATACGGAATTCTGGCCGCCTTTTTTGGTGGCCTTTTCTTTCCCCCGGAGAACGACGTCGCGGGATGATCTGGCAAGTTTGGCAACGTTCGGCGCCGGAACATGCCGCTCTTTAGAGGGTTAACCTATTTTGCCAACCCGGCGTTAGAGGCAGCGAAAGACAAAGCACCAGTCGTCCTGTACACCAACGAGTTTCACGGATTCGGTGAAAAGATGGGGGCGACCATCTCCGACGCGTTTACGCTCTATAAGCCATCTGCTGACAAGCTGCCGAGCTACAAAGCGCGCCAGTTCCTGATTAAGCGCGGTGTCCCGTTCGAGGTTCAGCAAGAGAAACCGGAAGGTCCGCTCGTTCTAGCTGTGGGTGATAAAACAATCTCGGGGTTCGACGATAACATACGAAGCCGCAGTCACCGATGCCGGTTATCCGAAAACGGCGAAGCCGGAGAATGTCAATTTCGGGGGGTTGTCCTGATGGACCGCTACCCGAAGTGTCGATCGAAACTTCGGGTAGCGACACGCCCGATTATGGGCTATAGAGTCGGTCCGTATGAAGGTGTTGGCATATTCAAAATGGGACGCTGTGCCCGTTATCTGCGGCGTCGTGCATTTCGCCTACGTATTAACTATTTTTGCCGTTTTCCCTATTGCGCCCTGGTGGCTGCTGATCTGCATGGGGCTGATCTATTCCATCAGCATCTCTTGGAATATCAACGGGATCTCGCACAATTTTCTGCATAACCCGTTCTTCGAATCTTCGGTATTGAATCGCCTTTTCAGCATTCTTGAATCGCTGACTGTCGGCTTTTCGCAAACCTTCTATAAATATGTTCACCATCGGCATCACATGGGTAACAGCGATAAGCCGGACGAAACAGGTGAAACAGTCGATTGGCTCTCAATTTATCGGCATGGAGATGAAGGGGAAGCGGAGAATCCCTGGAGCTATATATTTCTCAGCTATTTCCGAGAAGATCCGAAAGCGATCTACGCAGAAATCAAAAGAAAGAACAGCGTCGAAGCGAAGTGGGGCGTGTTTGAAATATTCGCTTTCATGGCATTTTTTGCGCTTCTTGGGATATTGAATTGGAAATTCATCCTATTCTTCCTGCCCTTCTATTACTTCGGTCACTGTCTGTCCTATCTGAACGGATATTTTCTTCACTATGGAGGGAACCCGGACAAACCGATAGCCTGGGGAGTCAGTTCGTATCACAAGCTGTACAACCTCACCTGGTTCAATAACGGGTACCATGCAGAGCATCATTTCCGGCCCAAGCTTCACTGGACCAAGATGCACGGGCTACACCAGCAGATCCGTCAAGAACAACGGAAGCAGGGAACGCGCGTAATCACGCCGCCGCACGCGCTGGGATTCCTGGACCCGACGTTGCCAGAAAAGAGTCGTCCGGTTGAGGTCGAGGCGAATGCCGGGCGCTAGTCCGTAGTCTGCTGGGTCGAAGGTGCGATCCTGGTTTTCTGTGTTCGGCTAACCACGCCTACTGATTGACCGGCTGGGTTGGCTGAATGACCCACTGGGTGGACGCTGTGCCTATATTTACGGTACTAAAAGAATTGCCTGTTACGTTCCAGGTCCAAACGCTTCCGTTAGCAGTGTTCCTCCAAATAATCTGGCCCGCGCCGCTGCTGTTCAGATAAGCGATCCTATTCAGCTGCCAGGGTGCGCCAGGAGAGCCCGGATCTCCTGGGTTTTCCGTGCTGGTCACAGTTTGTCCATTTGTTTCCCAGATAGTGACAGCTCCGCTGCTCGTGTTTTGCCAAACGATGTCATCTTTACCGTGTCCATTGACCGCTCCGAATCCCATTATTTTCCAACCCGGCGCTTGTATTGTGCTAATGATATGACTTGCGACAAGCGAACCATTGCTGAAGAACCATGGTGATAGCTGTCTCGTAGAAGCATTTTGCCAGATCAATTGAGGGGTTCCGGTTCCAGCCAAGTCTGCAACACCGACGATTTTCCAGCTCGGGTTAACCGAGCCAAGAAAGCTCAAAGAAAATTTCAGGTTGCCTTGATTCGTTGCCATCCATGTGCCTCCTGTCTGAGAATCGTGAACGATCAGATCGGATGTGCTGTTCCCGTGGAAATTGCCGATGGCTTGCACCGTTCCAGTGACGCCGGTTCCGCCAACGGAGATATTCGCTATGGCGGGGACAACACTGCCGCTCATAGTCCAAACACTGAGTTGTCCGGTGTTTGAATTCACCCAAAGAATACCAGGGTTTCCAGTGAAATTGCCGGCACCGATAATCCGCCAGTTTAAGCCTGCCGAACCGATGACAGTGTTCTGTGCGATCTGAGTTCCATTCATCCACCAGAGCGCGACCTGTCCCGTGGCCTTATTCCGCCAAACGAGGTCTCGGCTAGGAACAAAATTAAGAGATGGGGTCGGGGCTGTGAAGGTGACGTCATTGGAGTGGGCGCTTTCCACACCGGCGGTGTTGTATGCGCTCACCACAAAATGATAAGTCACCCCTGCAGTTAAGTTTGAGATCGTGGCGGTGGTGTGGTTTCCCGCGTCAATGGTCTGGGTATAATTCCCGCTTACGGTACCCTCATGCACGCGATAGCCGGCGAGGTTTGGACCGCTTGAGGGATTCCAAGCGAGAGTGACGCTTTGAGCGGCTTGCGACGATACTGCGGCAAGGAACGGGATTCCGCATAAAAGCGTTGCCGGCAGGAAAAGTCTGATGCGTTTGAATAAATTTTTCTTCCGTGAGCTATTCATGATTGTCGTGTTCTGATTCGTTCGAACACTTTTCCCGCTGTGCCGCACCGGTGTTACGGAATGCGCTCCGCTAAAAAAGGAGCTTCGGTTGGCCGACCTTTAAGCGTCGAACTCTCCTTAGTTGTGTAACGGAAAGGCCAGTACCCTGATCAGCGTCAGGAACAGAAAAGTGCTAACAAATGGAAAATCTGATCTGAATTAACGAAGATCTGATCTCTCTCCTTTTTCGGTTAATGCAGCGCGAGGCTAGCCCATGGTTCCGACGGATGCAACAAAAATACGGAAATTTATGAACATCATTTAATTTCTATGCCCAGTATCGAAAACCAAAATTATACTGAGTTATTTGTGCGGTCAGAATTTTAGTAGGAGCGAGCGACAACCATAGAAAATAACGCTACAAAATCTGTTATCGCTGCAATACGTCCCCCGCGTCCTACCTCAATAGGACGCCACCAGTCCAATACCGATCCCGATCAGTCCAGATGCTATCCACGCTCGGGTCGCGATCTCCTCTTTCAAAAATAGAGCGGATGCTGCTGTCACTAAAATTGGGCTCAGACCTTCGAATGCAAACAAACGATTCAGCGGCAGCTTGGTCATCAGAAATACCCAGAGAAGAAACCAGCCCGTCATGGCCGCGATGCCCGCGCTGAACCATCCGAATCGGTAACGTTTTCGCGCCTTTGGCAGAGAGGGAGAACCCGAACCTTTCTTCATGCAGACTTGTCCAGCCGCCAGCACGATTTGCGAAAGCGCTATCAAAAGAAAAACTGAAAGGTGCACCATGGTTATCTATTCGTGTGAAAATCCGAGAATGATCGAACCGATTAGAATGAGGCCCATGCCGGCCATTCTTCCTGTGGGGATGGCTTCGTGCAGGATCAGCCAGCAAGATAATGGCACGAACAGGTGTACGACCGCGCTCAGCCCGTAGGCCAGATGGAGATCCATATGCGGCAGCGCG
>Ga0207684_10001261_pt1 | contig 27978 bp, 27 predicted proteins | sample KBSK5501metaG_FD_184342 | JGI IMG/M metagenome (GOLD analysis project Ga0207684, IMG submission 184342) | Corn, switchgrass and miscanthus rhizosphere microbial communities from Kellogg Biological Station, Michigan, USA - KBS K5-50-1 metaG... | ecosystem: Host-associated > Plants > Roots >...
TACGCTCCTGATATTTGGAATCGAATAGTCGCGAGCGCGCATAAATACGCCGAACCGGGAATCGCTTTTATTGACGAAGTTAACCGCCACAATCACTTGATGGCATCGATGGGACCAATTTACTCGTGCAATCCCTGCGGTGAACAATTCCTACACTCCAACAATTCCTGCAATCTCGGCTCGATCGACGTCAGCAAATTCCACGATCCTCATCATGCCGAACGACATAGCATCAACTGGAATCACTTGCGCCATGTCGTACACTTCAGCGTCCAATTCCTCGACAATGTTATTGACACTTGCACCTGGCCCTATCAAGCGATCGAAGAAACCGTCAAACGCACACGCCCAATCGGTCTTGGCATAATGGGCTTTGCCGACCTGTGCCTCAAACTCAAGATCAGCTACGGTTCTCCCGACTCCTGCACTCTAATGGAGGAACTAATGGGCTTTGTACGCTACGAAGCCTGGAACCGAAGCCTTCAGCTTGGCACGCAGAAAGGAACTTTTCCTGAATTTAAAGCGAATTGCTCCGCGTATGAAGAGTTTTTTAACGACACTATCAAAGTACCGCCAGGCACAGCTCTGACACCACGGAATTACGAAACAACAACCTGCGCCCCGACTGGAACCATCTCCCTTGTAGCTGAAACCTCAAGCGGCGTCGAACCAAACTTTTCTTGGGCCTACGTCCGCAAAGATAGCCTCGGGACTCGAACCTATGTGCATCCACTTGCAGCCTCCGCACTCGGCTTACAAGTTGATCAGACCAACGAAGCATCAATCGCACGCGCTGCACAATACGTCGTCGAACACCTTAACGAGCTTCCACCATACTTCATCACCGCCATGGACATTAGCCCCGAACAACATGTCCAGGTATTAGCCGCCACACAACGTAACGTCGATAACTCCGTTTCTAAGACCTGCAATGGCGCAGTTGATGATACGGTTGATTCGGTAAACGCGCTTTACATGCTGGCTCGCAAGCTCCGCTGCAAAGCAGTAAGTTACTATCGTGACGGCTCTCGCAACGACCAGGTACTCACAACGATAAGAAACGAGCACTCTACTTCTGTCAGCAATCCGACTGAAATGCAGCCGTTGGTCTACGACCCTCTCGACCGCCTGGCTCGCCCAAAGGAGCTTGTAGGGTCTACATGGCAAATCGACTTTGACGGGCAAAAACTCTACGTCACTGTCAACCATGATCGAACAAGAATTCTAGAGGTCTTCGTAACAGGACCTATTTCTTCGAGCATTGGCAAGCTCGCATCAGAAATGCTTCGCGGCCCCTATCATGTTAACGAAGTCGCATACATGCTCGATACCTTCACGGGAACCCATTCCGTTTGGTTCAACCAACGACTCCTGACTTCTCCTGAGCAGGCGATAGCCGAATGTCTTTTGATCATGCAGCGGAGACTTGAGGGCCAGTTTGACTCAGCTCGCGCAAACAAGACATCCCCAAACCAACTTTCCCACTCATCCGCACCGCATTGTCCCGAGTGTCATGGCCCACTTACACGTGCCTCAAATTGCGACTTCTGTGTCTGCGGGTGGTCCAAGTGTTTTTGACCATGCGAACAGAAAGATTCAGCGGATAATATTTAAGCCAATCTCTCAAACGTATGCCTCCCACGGTTACAACCGCACGTCAACGAACTCCCTTAATTTCAGGTGGATTCGATCGAGTCAGTAAGAAACGGCCGTGCAGAATTTGCAACCACACTACATGGTGCGGTTTTTCACGAGATGAGCGCACGTCTATTTGTATGCGCGAAAGCAAAGGCGCGCGACGTGGTTCTAATAATGGAGGCTACATACACGTTCACACGGAAGTTCCGACAAGCACCCCGATTCCAGCACCGTTTACAAAACCCTGCCCGCCCCCAACACCGATCGCGCCTCTCGAAATCCGCCACGCTGTCTTCAACGAGTTAATCCGTCTTTCACCAGCCGCGAAGTATCGAAACGAATTGGTTACTGGTCCCTCAGGTCTCTTCTCGCGCGGTCTCGCTGAACATCACGCTCTAACCTTCGCGGCCTTGCCTCCAACACAAGATGGACGCGTAACTCTTGCCAGAGCACTCAATACTTTTGCCCGCCGCAACTTTCCAGACTATGCCAAACTTCACGGTGCAGGTGTCATAGGAATTCCCGGTTTCTGGCAGGAGCCTTCATCAGGCAGGATTCACATTTGGAAACTGCACAACTATAGAATGCCCATCCTCGTTATCCCGTACAAAAATGCGAGAGGACTCATACAAGCCTGTCAAATTAGATTGCACCAACATGACATTCCTGCGGGCGAAAAAAAATACCGCTGGCTCGCATCACGCTTCGATCCCCGCGGTACCAGTTCTGGAACACCAATTCACTTTACTTTTTCGCCAACCTGCCTTCCCGCCAGCGAAACAGTAGTAATCACAGAAGGCGCTCTAAAAGCCGAGACTTTCGTTCACCACCGACCGAAGGCCCACGTGATTGCTACAAGTGGCGTAAGCTGCTCTCATGATCAAATCATTGAAGCCGCGCGACCCTACAATGCACTGATAGCTTTCGACTCGGACCACAGAATTAACCCAACCGTCTGCCGCCAGCTCGCAAGATTAATTGCACGACGCTCGGCAGATTCCACCAAACACGAGCTCACCACCACAACAACCATTCTTTGTTGGGAAGGACCAAAAGGGATCGATGAGGCCGTCCTACAAAACGTCATACTAAAAATCAAGACAATCTCTGAATGGTACAAAACTCTAACAAAGAAACCGCGCGCAGAAGTCCGCCGGTTTTGGAGCGAAATCGGCTTTTATCCCTAAAATCGCACTCATACAGCAAAGGAATGACTGGCGCACGCCGAAATTGAGCAATTCCGAGCCATTTTGAAACCCAAACAAGCTGGGCCAAACCTGGCTTTGCCTCAAAACTAGGATTATGAGCCGACTTATGGGGCAAACGGCATTTCTGCCCCAAAAATCATTTTGACTGATGCGACGGGTTTTCGGCGAGCTGAATTATCTAAAGACGTTGTTAATTGTTCAAAAGACTCGGATTCAACAAGTGGGAGTTTGCTCTTTTCAAGTATTTTCTTGTGCGCGGCTTCTTGAAAGATCATCGCTACAACTCGACATGAAGCAACAAAGCGTAAAGAGTGCTACTAAAATTGAGAACCTCGTTTTTGTCTCCTCTTTCAGTTCGTTCTTCCAGTCACTCTACTGCATCATGGCCCTAAGGACCGCGTCACTTACACCAGCCGTCTTCAACTTGATCAAGGCATCCGGAGTGAGATCGAACTTCGAACCCGATTTCCGTATGGTCGCAATGATTACATCGTCCGGCAGTTTCGCCGCGACCATCTGGATGATCTGATCAATCGTCAGTTGTGCCGCCGCAGCCGCTTTCTGCGGTTCGGCTCTCTGCCCTTCGGCTTGCCTCTCATATACATTCCCGTCGGAAAACGTCAGTGTATTTCCATTGACATGCGCAGTGCTCGCCGGACCATGCGACACCTGGGTAGTGAGGGTATCAGCTTGGACCTTGTAGTTGCCTCCATAGCCGCTACCGTTAAACTGAAGGGAAAATGTTCCGTCAGGCTTAAGCTCAATGTAGTCGCTGGCCTTGTTTCTTCTAATGTATCTCCCTGGTATAGAAGGGTCACTTGGGGCTACAGGTGGGGGATCAGGAGCGGTAAGATCAATTCCTTTCTTGTCCAATGCTTGATAGAAACATCCAAACTTCTCCATCAACTTCATGCCGTCCTTGTCGCTCACCGATGCCTGAATGACGACATCGCCTGCGAGAACGATTCGCACAGCATCAATCTGCTTTCGAGTCAGTGTATCCCTTAGTGTCGCCAGATCTTTGTCCTGAATAACCGCTGATAACACTACTTTGGTGTAGAGATTCTTGCCAGTAAAACCCGCCAAGAACGATCCGGAAACGTGCGCGTCGTTGCTAACTGCCGTCGCCACGAGAGTCAAGGGTTCGCCGTTCTTAAGTCCGAAATAGAATTGATTTCCTTTTTCTGCACGAAGTGCGGATTGAAATTCTGTGTTCGACGTTGCCGCCGCTTCTTGCTTCTCGAGTTGCACATTGACCCAATTCGTAAATGCGCTCCTCCCAACGAATACGGTAATGCCGACCCCGGACGTACTTACCGTCCTAAACCAATATTCGAATTGCTGTTTTGATAATTTGTCTTGCCCAGAACCATCTGGCTTACAGTTTTGCGCACAAGCTTGGGAAGACGAGAAACAAAGCATCAGCACGCAAGTCGCGACCATGAATATCTTCATTGTGAAATCCCTCCAATGAGACTGGATGTTGCCTGAAGGTCTGAGGCAGCGTGCTACGCGGTGCGTAGAGCTTTACACGGCCACATCTGTGCCTCCGTAAATTCCATCAACCAAATCCCGCCTCTATGCGTATCGCTCCGATTGACGGGAGCGGGAACGGCGGCATTGACAGAAGGCTTAAGACCTGTGCTTCCCACGCTGCAGGTCAAATCGATCAGTTGGGCCTGACTACTGACGCTAGGGGTCCTCATACTGCGGTCTTGCCCAGGGTTAGGAGCTGAGATGATAAGAATTGAGAACAAAATAGCTGCGATGTATTTCATTCCGCTTTCCTCATTCACATAAGATTGAGAGACGCCCAACAGTGGCCTTTGCTTGCGGCGCGCGATCAGCATCCAAGCTGAAGGAACAGGTTACTTTGAGAAACAGCTATCGCGCCTTCAGCTGCAAGGCTTTGTTGGGGAGCGCTTCAGGTACTCTAACGCAAGGGAAAGGACATCTCACGCCATGGTTTTTGTTTGTCGCCCCAGTAAGTCATTCCAGCAAGTTTGTGACCGATTCCGTCATACTGAAGCGTGACGCGTATTTGGCCATTCTCCACTCGCTCCCAAAAGGTTAAGGTCTCAGTCCACGTAGCTGTCAAACTCAGTGTGTCTCCTTCCACACTACCCACTGCTCGGCTTGAATGCCCGTCGGTGGATTTTGCGAGCGGCGGATCATAGACAGACCCCGTTCTGCCCTCCCCATTGAAATCAATTTCTGCGGAGACGGAACCCGTGACAGAATCGAAAGACTTTATTCTCAACGTGAAGAATCCGCCCCGAAGCTCCGGAAGTGTCGCGAGTAACGCCCGAAGTTTTTCTGGCGCTTCACTTCTAGCCTGCTCTGGTGTTGTGCTGGGTCTGAGTGCCGCGAGTCTCATACCAGAACCACTGGCATCGAGCACGTCGACCGAATGAAAGTAAGCCTTGAGCCAAACGTCATACGGCCTGCACTTCTGAGTCGCCTCGACGATTGAGTAGGTAATATTTAGCATGACCTTGCGATCGATGTTACCGCTACTATCCTGGTGTGACCTGACAAACGCGCTGGCCTGTGCCTCGCCCATTGGAACGAACCAGCGATAGTCAGCCATGTTGACCACCTGGTCCGGTTGGGCGCCATAGATGGTAATTCCACCGATGTCGAATCTAAGGTGAGATGTAAGTCTTAGAGGGAACCCGTGATTGGTGAATGAGTACTCACCAAGCACGCCGGTAAACACACTCGAGAATTTGGTCGTAAACGAAAGGCCATCAAAGCGTCTCTGTAGCATCGACCTTGTGCGCTGACGATATTCCTGGCGCGAGAACTCATTAGCAGTGGCGCGCTGGTAGTTGCCCCGATCGACTCCCTGCCCCAGAAGTCGACCCAATTTTCTGGTTTGTCGCCACAGATAGCTAGTTTGTAGAAGAAGACATCTTCATTTCTCAACGACTGAGGCGCTTGGGCCTCGACTGTGACGAGGAGGGCCAAACTGGCGAATGATGAGACAACGACAAAAAGTGCCGCGACCCTAATGATGTCTAATCGCAGTGTCATAATCTTCTCCTCCGTTAATAGCAGAGATTCCTCCCACAAATTGCATGGCAGCGGCAACTCTGTGGCAAATCAAGCCGGACCCACTTGATGCCGAACTTCTTTCAAATATGTACGGCGCGTTGCGATTGCTAATCAGACTCCAAACACTTTTTTGGTTAAGGATAACTTGCCGGTAGAACATTATTGGTGCTGTACCGATCGAGCTTGAACTCCTTACCATTGAAGTACAGCGGTAGCACCAAGGGTGGAGTTGGTTTTCCGTCATCTCTTCTGGGGCCGCCGACCAACTTTACTAGCAATGCGTTGTGCCCCCGGACCTTTTTCGTACCAGCAAAGCTACTGAAGAATCCCCCGCAAGCCGTGCATGCCGTCCATCGAAAGACGACATTCATCTCAGCATCGAAGACAAGCAGTCCTCCGGTCGAAGGGATATAGTCTTGCCTTGTGGTTCCATTATCATTGAGGGCTGTGAAGGGAGTGTCTCCGAACGAATCACAGCCGACAACAACTACCCCTCTTTTGGGAAGTAGGTCATTTCGCACCACCACAGAACACTTGCCAGCCTGAGAGGTGGCCGCACTCCGATTAGATTTATTGACGGCTTGTTTTTGAGCTTCAATCTTGTTAGCTAAGACTAGAAAAAGCACAATCACCACACTTGCCAGAACAAATAAGATTCTCATTGTGCCTCCCGCGTTAGATCGAGTGCTAAGAAAAGGACGTTATCTCAGATCTGCTGACCTTCTAGGATTCTGCCGGCGAGTTGGGTCAAAGTCTGTTCGCGGTACAGAGAACGCTCTCTTGTGTTGAAGACCAAGTCCCCCCAACTGCCTGGCAAGTGATGTTGACCGACCTGGTTCTTTGTCAGGTAGAAGAACTCGTCTTCTTTGTTCTCGTGCCGATAGTGAATGATAAGTATGTAACGGTCGCCTTTATTCTCCATATTCCTGATCCCAATGATTCGGTTGTATCCTTTTACGCTCTTGACCTGCACATCGTAGTGGATAACTTCGCCGTTAGATTCAAGTCTTATGAGCAAGTCGATCGCCTGATCATCAACACACGGCAAATAAACATCCAATCCAAGTCGGAGAAGCTGCCCGGCAACGATAAGCTCGCTGCTTTTTCCACCGCGCATTCCTTTATTCATGAGCTCAGCTGTTTGGCTGTCAGTGATGCTGTTAGATCAAGGCTGGATTAGCGAGTATGCGAGGATGCAGAGGCTCGGGGGTTCAGCCTTCGAAATGAGAACGGCGGGAGACTATTCCTCTTCGGAACTAAAGTCAATCTTGACGCTAATTCGCGAGGTTCACCTGCTCACAACCGCCACTATTGTCAGACATCGTCGTCTTCCAATTCAGTATGCTCTTCGGAGCCCCATGCCAAGCACTTCTGTGAGTCTCTTAAAGGAGAGCTCGTACGGTCGCTCGGCTGAGTCCCAGTCCCTATAGCCGATTTTCGAAGAAGACAACCAAACCCGTACCTGACCCGAACATTGTGTTGGGGACCGTCTGCAACAAAACCCGCCAACACGCCTATCACTAGCTCCGTCAATATCGAAGCTCGAAAAACTAGCGGCTAGTATCACCTGGATTGCTGATTTGAATGACCGGAAGGACTATTGGGGCAGAAAACCTACTTTTGGGGCAACGCGGACTTTTTAGGCAAAGCCACCAAACCTCCGACTGCTACATGCCGCATCACCCCTCCGCCCCCAGTGATGCTTTTTGCATCAGTACCCATCCAAACATCTTGAGAAACATCCAGTTTGCAAACAACAGCACCCTGCGATCCTATGGCACTCAGAATGCCTATCCCGCGTCCAGCAGCGCTCCGTATTTGAGCACCGTTATTGATTTAAGAGATCTTTCCTTGAAGGGTCGAACTACTAAGACTTAACTTCATTCGGATTTGAACGATGCCGTTAACCTGGACTCTAAAACAATGGCTCAGAACTCATCACGGGCTTACAAATCCGAAGGATATCCAAGACATTATCGAGAACCAAACACAGCACAAAATACCCTTGCGCTGCATTCAGAGCCTGCTCAAAAAGCAACCTAAGACTCTCAATACTGAAATCCTTCAAACAATATGCGACGTGTTTAGATGTCACTTAAGTCACTTCTGTGCCCTTAAGCCGTCAGCTGTACCGCCCATAGTTCGCACCGACATCAATATCCAGCTACAACCCTGCGCAATCGCTGCGAATGAAACGTTGCGCGCTTTCATTGCTCGCGTACAGATCGCTGCCATCTCCCAAGCACTTCTCATTAGCTGCGACAATTTCAGTCAAGCTTGTCGGCTACTCGGTTCCGAGAGAGCAACGTTACTCGCTTTCCGTCGTCGACATGGTGCGAAGTCTACTCCCCGTTCGCGAAGAACATCTTCTAAGGCTATACCGTTACCCGCCGCACTCTTTACCATAAGCAAAAACGAAGACTTCAAGTCTTTTAAAAACCGCATCAAGCTTGCAGCACTAATCCAAACAAAGAACTTCGAACGTAGTAACACCCGAGCTGCACGACGCCTTGGCCTTGAACGTTCAACAATCATAAGACTGCTGAAGCAGATTTGAACGCTTACGCCGTAGAGCTCTGACCTCTATGACTCCATTTTTAACTTTAGTGGGGCGACAATGGCTACAACCTGGATTCTAAAACAATGGCTCACAACTAACCGCGGACTTAAAGATGCGAAAGAAATCCGAGACATCATCCGTCAGCGAACACATAAAGACATATCCTTACGAACCATCCAAAGTCTCCTCAACAACAAACCTAAGGCTCTTCACATTAATACTCTCCAAGCAATATGCAGTGCCTTCCGCTGTAAGTTAAGTGATTTTTGTATCGTTAAACCATCATCCAGACTTTCCTTAATCCTTGTAAGTGACTTGAAGCTCCAAACCCTCTTACAACCCTGCGCGATCGCCAGTCATGAGACCTTATACTCGTTCGTTGCGCGCGTACAATTGGCTGCGGTTGAGGAGGCACTCTCAATTAGCGATACTTATGCGCAAGCCGCTCGCCGACTCGGTTACGCGCGAGCATCGTTACATCAGCTCCACGCACGATTACAGAAACCTACCCCACGCAATCACAACTCACGTCGGAAACGAACTCGAACCATGTCGCGTCAACCGATAGCGCTACCACCCGCGATTTTTACCATTCGCAAACACGAAGATTTACAATCCTTTATACGTCGCATCCAACTCGCTGCAATTATTCAGACAAGCATTTTGGAAGGTAATCACACTCGAGCCGCGGTACGCCTCGGCTACTGTCGTTCATCACTCGTTGACTTGATTTCTAAACTTCGGGCTCGCGGCAGAAGAAAAGCGGGCAAGTAATGCCGAAACAAGACCGGAATTAAGGCTGCTAGTAAATCTTAAATACACGTGCGCTTCCCACTTAAAGGATGAAAGCGTTCACAGACACACCAAGGAGTCTCTATGCCTAAATTCATTCGCGCTCTTGTGGCTTTGCTCTGTACGGTATTGCTCACCGTGCCTCTAGTGCTTTCCTCAACCTCACCCCATCTCACGGTCCAAGCTACCTTGCGAACAAATCTCATACGCACAGTTCCCTCACAGGGCCAACCTCTTACCGGCTATCCGTTCGAATACACCTCATTTGCAGGCACTACGTTCAACCTCACGGCTTATGACGGGATCAAAGTCCGTTTTGCTCTTCCCAACTCTTGGATTCAACCCGAAGCACTGACAACCATTCAACTACGCCGCTTAATCGAACTGACGGACTTAACCTACACGCTTCTTCAGGAAATCACCGCTGGCGAGCCACAAGGAAGTGGCCTGCTCACTATAGCTGTGATACCCACTGGAAACCTGGCCGGCCATGCAGGTTCAAACTTCAAAGGCATCGAACTATCTGAGAGCGAACTCGGCTCCACAATTCAAAACTTAAATAACGACCTTACAAGCCCCGTCTTATTACATGAGCTCTCTCATAACTTCGATCTTTGGATCCTCTACCTGAGTCTCGGCTATCCAGATTCAAGCCACGCATGGACCTCCTTCCTTATCCCAGTCTTCCAATATTACTCACGCGCCGGCACACTTCAGTCAGATGCAGATTCACTGCTACAAAAGAAAATCACTGAGTACACATTAGATTGGGATTCAACCGGCGCTACTTGGGCCGATTGCGTGAAGAATGGAAATCACTGCCCGAACATTTCAGCAAACAACGCCTGGGCAGGCTTACTACTCAGATACGCCAAACTACATGGCGTCGAAGCGATCTTGAGAACCTTTCGCTATCTGCGAGATTACGCTGCCACCCACCCCGCCACTGGTCCTAATCCAACAAACCCCCAAACCCCCGACGCTAGGAACGATCTTCTCATCGAAGCACTCGCAGAAGGAGCGCAGCAAAACCTACTCTGTGAGATTGATACCTGGCACTGGTCTGTCAGTTCTGAAGCTCGCATCAGAATCAATCAACGTTTCCCAGCGTCCAACTCTTTTTGTATAGACGCTGACCGCGATGGCTTCAGCCCACTTAATAAAGATGCCGATGATTCCAATCCTCAAATCAAACCTACAGCGACCGAGACCATCAACATGATCGATGACGATGGTAACGGAATTATTGACGATCTATTATTAACTGAACAATCTGATTTTCCTTCAACCACTCAGTCGGCGCCGACCATCTCCATCCCCTCAAAGATACAGGGTCGAGCGACGCCATCTGACATTGACACAATCATCATTAACTCTACCGACACTCTGCCACGCCGCCTGCGTATTAATTTGCAAAGTCCCAACACCTTTGTTGGATTCATTCAATTACAACCCGTAGATTTGATCGGCCGCACCCAATCATTTTCAGTCGCGGGCGGCGGCGCCCAAATATTGACACCTATGCGAGCAGGGCTTTGGGCATTAACCGTGCAAAGCTCCAGCTCTATAGCCTCGGACTACACGCTCACAATAGAAAATGCTGAACCCGCGACCTCGACCGCTCGTCTAAAAGTGGTCCCAGGCTCAGCACCAAACACCATTCAAATCACCGCCTCAATCGATACTACCCGCACCTACTCCGCCATACCGAACGCTGTTCGCTTCTGGATAGGCCCAAACGGATTTTCCGAAAGCTCATCATTTCAATCTCAACTTACCCTTTCAATACCAGTCCCAGATACGAGCAACCAATTCGCTATTCGCGCTCAGTTGATGCGCAATGAAACCCCAATCACAAAGCCAACCCTGCCTCTTTGGATCGATCCGAACACGGGGCAAATGACCGACCAAAACGCAAACCTCACAATACTCGCGGACACCATTTCGCCCGCCCAGGTCCCAGCCGGCTCGAGTAGCGTCTTCGGCTTTACGATCACCAATCTTGGACCTGGACTAGCGCAAGACTTACAAACCACCTTGACCCTTCCGCAAGGACTCACTCCAACATCCACTGCTAACACTCTCGGCTCTACTCAAATAATCGGAAATACGATTCGCCTGTCCATCAACGAATTTGCCTGCGAAGAATCGGCCAGCTTTTCTGTCACCGCCAAAAACGTAAACGCCCAGGGACTCTTAACGACCACTGCCGTCGTTACAGGCTCAACTAGTGACCCCGATCCCTCAAACAACACTGCCTCAATTACTGGTACGTTCACGGCGGTCCCGACCCCAACACCCACGCCTACACCAACCCCAACTCTCAACATTTACAGTCTGCCTGCAAAGACTGAAGATGCTTCAACAAGAACCATCCTTGCCCAGGGATCATTAGGACGACTCATTGTTCAAATACCTCCGCCGCTGATTGTCGACACCTACGCTCAACCAAATCCCAATGGAACGTGGCCCGACTCTCTCGCTGGCTTCAAGATAACAATAGGCCCGCTCACGGCGTCGCTAGTTTCAGTAAAGCTAATTCAGACTTCACCGTCACCGTTATACACCATCGACTTCATCGTTCCTGATAACGCTCCGATAGGTTCCCAAATACCATTAACTCTTACGCAACAGAGCCTTCCGACTACGTGGACCACAACCATCAACTTACGTCAAACCGCACCGGCTCTATGGTCCATGAATGGAACGGCAAACGGCTCGCTTCTCATCCTCGACGCCGATTCTCTTGTTGCCCTTCCAACCCCGCTTGCCGCTGGCGGCCAACGTCGCATCTTAATTTTCTCGTCGGGTGCTAAGAACCTCGTCAATCAGAATTCCATCATTATCCGAGTCACATGCCAGTCTGGTTTGCAGGCTATTCTCATGCAGGATTTCGCAACTACGCTGCCGTCATTTCCAGTTCTCCAACAGATCACAATCAGACTCCCACCTGAGTTGACGGGCTGCGGCCAAGCCCGCTTACAAATAGACGGCTCAGAAGATACTCAAACCTTTTTACTTATCCAGTAGCAAGACATGTGGGGAGGGCGGGAGTCTGTGGGTTAGCTCACACCGCCCTCTACGTCCGGCGTCCTCACGTAGCGTGCCCATTGCCCGCCAGACGTTAATTCAGACGATCAGCAAACACCGACCGTAAGTCCTTGGTCGCAGGAACGCAGGACAAATAAAACCGGGGATACGCTCAGCCTATAGCTTGAGCAGCGTGAACTCACATACGGGCCGTACTGCACGGATTATCTAAAGCGGTCTAAAAATACTCTGTTGGAATCATAGTTTACTGAGCCACGGAGTCCTGCGGCTCGTGCAATATAATCGAAAGATTTTTTCATCACTCTAGCAAGATCCGCGATATCGTGCTGTCCAAGCTCTTCAATAAAGGTTTCAGGAGTCCTTACCTCTTGACCGCTAATGGCTAAGCTGTTCACCAAGATATTATCCTTGCGCCTCATGCGACAACCCTCTGCACCTAAAATAGACAGAGCAACATAGATGCGTCCGCGCACACCAATATCAAATTGGACCTTCAAGGCAGATTGCAAAACTGTCAATAGTTCGTATTCATAGTCAGTGTCGATAGATGGCGGATTGGTGTAGTAAGCTTCCCTCGCGATCTCAATTCTTCCATTATTGAAAAGTTCAGTATAGGTATAGTACGGCTCTTCCTTAGGTGCATGCTTTATGTGGCTATCTGTAGTTCTGCGGTTGGAGTACTCTCTTCCTTGTCTTGATAGCATTACGAGCAGTTCATTTCCAATCACATTCGGATCATGATTCTCGAGCAGGTTGACATCGTAGTCATGCTCCGGCATTACGTGCGCGACTATGATCGGTGAATTCCAAAGCTTAATCTGCGTTGAATGTTCCGATATGGATTCCAAACGGAGATCGCGGAATTTATTTCGGGAGTCACTACCGATGTCAGGTCTTGGGCCAATTATGGACGTCCAACCAGGCCAGTCAGAAACAAAGACTGTACAATAATTAACGTTCAATTTTTGCCATTCGGCAAGCTCGGCTCGTTGGTCATCGGGCAACTTAAGCAGAGCTCCTGTCAACCGTCGATACCACTCGTTTACTTTGTCCGAGTCATCCTTAAGTTCAGCCATCATCAAGATCCTTTTCCCGCCGCGTAAATTGCGTGAGCGACCGTCCAACCTATTATACGGCCCAGGGGTGTTTGTATGACCACGAAGCGCAAGAACTTCGCAAAGTAGGCCATACAGTTCAGCTCCAACAAGGCCGACGAACTGATGCACAAAGCATCACCCGCATCAACCGACCGTCATTTTTTGTGACGCTTTAAGGTTCTCGGCTCGCCTTTCAGTCCTGAGCCCATCGAAAGACCCACATAAACACACAAACTACACGAAACCCATGACGGCTCAGCGTGGTACACAAACTGCTACAACAAACCTGCCGTAGTCAGTGCGGCCCCATCAACCTCATAACTTCGACTGTCCTGTCCTGAAGCCCTATGCCTGCAAACGAAACGAAAAACAAACAGAAGCCGTCTCCGCCAGCTTGCGATCCACACCGTGGAAATAATCATGACTGATGAAATAGCGCTACAGGTAGCTCGCGTTTGTGAGCGAGCGAAAGAAGAGCTCTTGATGTTGCTGCGAACACAGCAACCAGTACCCGTTCCGCTAACGCCACTTCGCGAGTGGATGAGCGCAACTCAACTAGCGGAGTATTGGCAACTTTATAACGAGAAAAATGAGCCAACGACTGCAGGAATACTGAAATGGGCCAAACGACCGTCAGATCAGTTTCCATTACCACACGCTTACATGGGCGACCTTCTCAGGTTTAATCGTGATGAAGTTGATCAATGGGCCAGACAAGAAGCTGAAAGGCGGCGAGCACAAGCCGGAAAGCGAAGTTTCAAAATAGCGTGACTGCATGGTCGTCGAGTATTATCTCTTCACTTTCAACGGCTGCTGCGTCACCGAAAGGAGGCACAGTGGCAGTTTTTAAACGCTGGAATGGAAAAAGGATTACGGCAGAGCATTCGAAATGGAAGCAAGCTCGTTGGACGGTCCAATTCATCCTGAGAGGGCGTCGCGTGTATCAAGCAGTGCCAGAAGCGCGCACACAAGCTCAGGCAGAACGGGCCGAAATAAAATTACGCGAAGATATCTACAACCGTAGATACGGAAACGGAAGGGCGGTCAAGCTGGCAGACTTTTTTGAACAGACGTATCTCCCGACGTTAAAGGGTTCGGCTCATCGCGATGCCGTGTCTCGCGGAAAACTGATCACCGACTTCTTTGGGGATCAGTCGCTGCCAGACATCACGGCACGTGACGTCAAACGCTTCAAATCTTCGTTGAAGTCCAGCGAGACACCACGTGGTTCACTTAGATCGGGATCAACAGTGAACCGCTACGTCTACCTGTTATCGGCGATTTTCTCGCATGCGATTGAGGAAGAAATAGTGTCTCAGAATCCGTGTGCGCGAATTAACGACGAGCCCGAGAAGGAACGGGAACGCTACTTAACAACCGACGAACAGGACCGAATGCTCAAAGTCATGGTAGGCGATCTGGACTACATCAGAGACCCGTTTGAGGTTTCGCTGCATACCGGACTGAGGAAAAACGTTGAACTGCTAAAGCTGAAGGTGGGCCACTTAAACTTCACTTCGCGTCCAATGTTCTTTCCGATTCACGGTGGGAACGTAGAGATTCCTCCAAACTGGCTGATCGTGGTTTCCGGGAAGCGCGGTAAGTACAGATTAGTTCCTATGAATAGCGTTGCGCGACCGATCCTATATCGCATCGCTGCTGAACAGTCACCAGACGCTTTCGTCTTTGACAAAGACGCGAACGGAATCAACGAATACTGGATCGACAAGGGCTTCGAGGACGCTTGTGGCCTAGCCGGGGTTACGTTCGGAGCGGTTAAACCGGGCGGCGCTATCTGGCACGATTTGAGACGAACCTTTGCAACCAGACTGCGAGCACATGGTGTTCACGAGTACGACATTCAGGATCTTCTGGGGCACTCAAAACCGGGAGTAACGAAGGTCTATGCGCGGGCCACGCTATCAGTCCTGGAAGCAGCGGTTGAGAAAATAACCAAACCAGTTGGTCAGATCGTCGAATTTGGACGCAGGGCCGGATAAACGAGTCACGCATCTTCCACGCATCTCAATATTGAGCGTAGGCGGATCTCAACTCACGGAAAAGACCAAAGGCTTGGTAGAATTGGAGTTACGGACAACATGCCGGGGTGGCGGAATGGCAGACGCTGCGGACTTAAAATCCGTTGTCCGAAAGGACGTGCGGGTTCGACTCCCGCCCTCGGCACCATACCTTTTCTTGCGATTTTCACGACTTTCATCAACTTAGCCCCTGGATGATCTCAACCCCGAAAGTAAGATGGGGCTAAGATGGTGACACCTTCAACTCGTTTTTCTCTCAAACTGAAGAACCGCACCTCGTGGCTCCATGAGTTTGTTACTGCCTCTTCCAAGCTTCCGGTGTGCTTCTCGCGTACGTTCGGGTAACACTTTGGATCGTATGGCCCAACAGGTCGGAGATGTCGTACTCATGTACTTGTCTTCCTCCTAACTCTGTTGCAAGTTCGCCGCAGATCGCGCCAGATCAGACCGCCTTCGACGTTCTGACCAAACGGAATTCGGTGAAGTGAATTCTTGCTATTGAAGCATGCTCAACCGCAGCGCGTCGTCGATATCCTCGAAGCCAACTATTCTTTCCAGTTCTTATCCGTCATCTACGGGATTGCCCTGCTCATCTTCACCGCGGACTTTCTTTGTCTTCGAGTCGACCGCAACATCTGCAATGGCGGTGCGGTTAGGTTTATGGGTCTGTTTGTGTAAAAAACGCGGAGTTTATGCAAGTAAATTATGCGCGTTGACGCGGAGTTGTTTCGGCGCTACAATCCGACTCCGTTATGGCCCTAATTTCAACCAAAGACGCAGCCGAGCGGCTTAATCTTAGTGTTCGCCGAGTGCAGGACTTCCTGAAAGAGAAGCGCTTGCCTGCTCAGATGATCGGCGGCGTCTACATGATCGACGAAAAGAACCTCGCACTCGTGAAGAACCGCAAACCAGGGCGCCCCAAGGCTTCCACAAGGGCGCTACGTGCTAGAAAACAGAGCTAAGAGTTTTCAGAATGCCTACTGAGCGAATCCAATCGGTCAATCCCGATCGAATAGTTTGGTGCTGCAATGATCGCGGGATAACGCCTGACGAGCTCGCGATCACTCTTCATATTCCGGAATCTACACTGCAGCGTCTCTTTGCTGGTGAAGATGCGCTCACTTTTAACCAACTAAAAAAGGTCGCTGAGTTTTTTGGTCGCGGAGTTCTTTTCTTTCTTGATCCTAATCCTGTTGATCCCGCTAGTGTACATACTCCGCAGTTTCGAACTATTGCGAACCAGAAAGCGGATCTGTCACCCAAGGTAAAGAACATCATCGAGCGCGTCGAAAAACAGCGCGATGTTTATCTTAACTTGCGCCAGTCGAGCCGGAGCTTAGATGAGCATCCGGCGTTTGATCCGCCTGACACTGCGGGAGTCGACATCGCTGTCGCGGCTAGCCGCACGAGAGCATGGCTGTCGTTAGCCATGCAGAATAGCTTCGATTCGTATCGGGAAGCGTTAGAACGAAAAGGAATCCTTGTCTTTAGAAGCAACGGCTATACCGGCAAATGGCAAATTCCGAAGGATGATCCGATCCTTGGATTTAATCTCTACGATGAGAACTGTCCCGTTATCTTCGTAAAGAAGCAATACCCAAGCCAACAATCGTTTACGTTGATGCATGAACTCGGTCATGTGTTGTTGCACAGAACCAGTTCTATAGATGATGCCGGTGATCTTGAGGCACATGCTGGCAGAGAACGCGACGCTAATGCTTTTGCTGGCCATATTCTAGTGCCCACCGACTTTTTGAGATCAATTCGAGATCGAGAACGGCCGCACTTGGTCCAAGATTTTGACGATTGGCTGTCCACTCAGCGGCGTGCATGGGGAGTAAGTGCTGAAGTTATCCTTCGACGACTTCACGACGTAGGGCGTTTGACACAGGATCAGTATCAGGCGTATCGCAGGTGGAGAGCAGGAGTTCCAAGGCAAGATGACGAACGCGGAAATCGCAAGTACAGATATCGGGAGCCTAAACATGTCTTTGGCGACCCTTTCGTGCTCACCGTTCTTGAAGCCTTGAATTCACAAAACGTCACTCTCAATAAGGCAAGCACTTATCTTGATGGACTAAAGATCCAAGACCTTCATCGCTTGGAAGACTTCTATGCCAGTCTTTGATGCTTCCTCAATCTTGCTCGCGTGGGATACCTATCCTGAGAACCAATTCCCGCCTTTTTGGAATTGGATTTGCGATGAAATCGCCAACACCCGAATCTTGATGTCTGCAGTGGCGTTTGCTGAGGTGGGCCACAAGGCGCCTGATTGCGAAGCCTGGCTAAGTAATTGTGGGCTTCAACCCTTAGCGGTCACTAATGACATTGTTCAAGAAGCAAACAATCTAAAGAATCTGTTGGGAGTCGTGAACGACAATTACCACGTGGACGGAGTCGATGAGAACGATCTTTTCATCATTGCGACCGCCAAAGTCCACGGCCTGGATTTAGTCTCGGATGAGAACCAGCCAACCGCACCGGTAAATCTTCTCAGAAGCAAAATCCCTACTGTTTGCCGCATGAACAATGTCAACGTGTCATGCGTGAAGTTGAATAATTACATTAGAGGTTCAGGAACAGTTTTTAGATGATACTTAAGGGGTTTACCACATGGCGATTTGAGAGAAGCAAACGAACCGCAAGCCTGGAAGACCTCGGACCTCGAAAGCGATAAGCGAAAAGTTTTGAATCTTCCGTGATTTGATCATCCTAACTAAAGGTGCGATTCCGATGCCGCAGGTCTGTAAGACACATGACCGTCTCAGCAGCCAAACAGTATCCGGGTTCGTATAGTGCCAAGCACAGAAAACGTTTCCTAAGATCGTTCTTTGTCAGGTTAACAACGATTCAAGCTGAAATCGATCGGCTGTTGGATATTCGGTCGCGCTCGATCGCGGCCAACAATTCCAGGTTCAAGGATGGGGTTAAGATGGTGGCGGGACGTGTTGATACGAAGCCAGCCGAAGCGATACCTTGACGACCGCTAGGCGCGTAAATACGGGCTGTATCCTTTCGTAAGATCAAGTAGCACCGTGGTTAAGAGACTTAAAACCCGTTGTCCGAAAGGACGTGCGGGTTCGACTCCCGCCCTCGGCACCACTTGCCAAAATCCAATTGCTCTACTTACTGGTCTTGCCCGTAGGAACTCACTTGCCTGTCACAACTAAGGCACAAAGTTTTGGGTTTACACCGTCCTCAGGGCTTCGTCGAGCCTATTTGTCGAACGGTGCGGATAACTTTCCGGAAAGACAGCAAGCGAGACCTTGCGGTTGGACGGTTAGGTTTTGGAGTTGGTTAGACATCGCAGTGCTCGCCTGTCCTGAGCAAGACGATCCGAACGCCGGCATCAACTTCAGATACTCAGGTTCCTTAGCACTTCAATAGCGCGAGGCTCAGTAACGACAGGAATTTGTACTTGTCAGAGTTCTCGTTTGAGTTGCTTTATTTGATCCTTAGTCATTAGGTGCGATGCAAAATATGAACTTAAGAATAGTGAGCGGCTGGAGCGTCAGCCGGTTCTCTGCGAAATCATTTCTGTGAGGAACACTCGTGAGGCTTGGCGAGGCCCGCTGTCGATTACAACTCGATTTGTTTTGGCAACCACTTCGCCCCTAATCGAGGGTGGAATATAGGAAGCTCACGAACGCCATGTCAAGCTTTAGCTCCATCAGGCACAAACTTGCTGCCCCAGGCGAAATTTTTTGTGCTATGGTCGCGCTAACCCACTAAAAAGAAGCGGGCCGACTTGTGCTACAACACAAAGCCGACCCTGTACCATCAACCTTCCATAGAAAGGATGACGATCATGGCAAATGATAGTAGCGCAACCGTGCGCCACGAAGCACCTCACACAAACCGAACCACCACAACCGCAACCATCATCAATGCTCTCAAACGAAGAGCGCAGGCAGTCTTAAACGACACTTCGATCGACCCGCAGAGCCGCGCGATTATCCGTTACGCAATGGAGATAAACGACCCGTGGCTGGCGGAACTCGTCCGCCGCGCCGATGCGGGCGAGACCCTCTTCGACACAGTCGATTTCTCGCAAACACCCGACACGAGTCAGGCTCCTTCGAACGACGGAAGAGTCGAAGCGCTCGTGGAGATGATCTGCCGGGCCAGTGACGAGCCCGAAACAAAAGCAGCCGGCCTGCTCGTGCTGCTGGCGACGATTGAAGACTCCAAGCATCCGAAAGCAGTCGCGAACACAGCTAAACACCTGGTGTTCACGCGCTGCGGTGAGTTGAACCTCTTCGGCATGGTCGAGGAGCAAGTTGCAACAGTTGAGCGTGAGCTGTTTGGGGGAGCTGTTTAGGGCAGAAGTAATATGCGGGCGGCTTCCGTAGGGCCGCCCGCGTTTGTACAGTGCTCGGCCAGATCCTTGAGTTTGGCATGTCAACACTATTGACGTTCATAGCCATACCCGGGCTTGGGATCCGAATAAGCACCAAAGGCCGATTCTAACTTGAGAAGTCGTGGTGAGACTTGAGTCCGCTTATTCTTGTAAATTGGGGTAGGACCTCAAGGGTAGCCTAGCCAATGAGTGCGAAAATCTTAGCGCGCACATCTGCCAGCTCGTCCGCCGACGCCACACCCTTACGCGTAGCCTTCCGAACACGCCAATCGAGACTCTTGATCTGATCGGCGAGAACCACACTTGAGGGCGTCGTACTCGCAATCTCTACTTCGAAAGGATAATTCTTAATCTGCGTTGTCATCGGACAGCAGACCATCAGGTTTGTTTTCTCGTTGTACGCGCGCGGACTCAACACCAGGGCCGGTCGGTGTCCCGCCTGCTCGTGCCCAGCCTGCGGCGTGAAGTTTAACCAAACAATATCACCGGCTTCCGGTACGTAGCCCCGCGGCATTACCAAATCTCTCCACCCACAGCCGGGCCAAAATCAACCTCTCGATGTTGGTTCTTCTTGGTGATGCCTTTTAACAGCTCGGACAGTTCGTATCGCCTTGGCCTCACTGGCTCAATAACGATGCGACCTTGATCCTCACGCACCTCAACCACCTCATCGACCTCAAGCTGTGTTGCTTTCATTACCGAAGTGGGAAGTCTGACAGCGGCGCTGTTCCCCCATTTTTTTACAGTCACTCTCACTTTGCTCAAAACCTCTCTGTTCAATGGCCTTACTATGCCAGCTTGTAATCCATGTGTCAACAATGTAGATACGAAAGGGATTTCTTTAGGGCCAGCGATTTCACGGTCCTTGTGGCCGGTGAATTGTCCGATCTTCATCCGTGAAATCGTGGCTTAACCCTTTTCGATGCCCGTTCAGTCCGACTTTAGCGCCACCAGCGGATCGACTCGCGTTGCGCGACGCGCCGGGATGTAACACGCCACCAGCGCCACTGCAACCAACGCAAGAGCCGCAAACGGCAGAATCAGCGGATCGCGTGTGGGCAATGATGGGATGAGGGAAATCAATAGTTTCGATACGCCGTACGCACCGAAGCCGCCCAGCAATGCTCCCATCCCGACCAACACGGCGCCTTTGCCCAACACCAACCGCAAAACATCGCGAGACTGCGCTCCCAGCGCCATTCGAATTCCGAGTTCTCCAGTACGTTGGACCACCGTGTACGAGACAACGCCGTAGATTCCAATCACCGCCAGGATTACACCAATCGTCGCAAACGCTCCCAGCAAACTCCCCAGCAGCGAAATGCTCCCCAGGCCCAAATCGACCGCGGATCGTGCGGTTCGAATCCGGTTAACCGGTAGGTCAGGATCTAATCCGGCAATCGAGTTGCGCAGACTGTTAGCGATCGCTTCCGAATTCGAGCCAGTGCGTAGAACAAGCGTGAGATAGCTGGGCGGGGCTTGCGTCATAGGAAAAAACGCTTCAAACCGTGTGTATGGTTCTCCCAGGCTACCTGGAAAGGCAAGGTCATTAACTACGCCGACGATTTCGTAAAAGTCCTTCTTCGCAAAAGTACTGATTATGCGCTTTCCGATCGGACTTTCGTTGGGCCAAAAGTTACGCGCCGTAGCTTCATTGATGATGACGACGCGCGGGTGATCAGCCGTATCCGCTGAGTTAAAAGTACGCCCTTGTTGCAACCGAGCACCCAGGGTCTGGAAATAGTCGCTACTTACCGATTCGAAAAACATTTCGGGAAGCTTATCCTTCGGGGGTTCGGGTCGACCCTCAATCAGGAACGAATTGCTGCTGCCATAACCAAAGACTGGATGCGATTCGGCAATAGCAGCGTGCTGCACACCGGGCAGCGCACGCAGACGATTTTCCAATTCCGTCAGAAAAACAACTCGTTGCTGATCACTTGCATATTTCTCTCCCCGAAGGCCCATCTGCGCCGTCACCAGCCCATCAACCTGCCAGCCCGGATCAGCATTGAGGAAGCGCTGCAAACCCCGCAGGAACAATCCAGCAGCCGCGAGCAATACCATCGCAAACGCTACTTCACCGACGACGAGTGTGTGTCGCATCCGGTGCTGAGATCGTCCCGCGGTTGACCCGCGCGAGTTCTCGCGCAGCACCAGGTTCACGTCGGCTCGCGATGACAACCATGCAGGAACTGTCCCGAATAGAACTCCCGTCAGCAGCGAGCACAGCAGAGCAAACCCGAACACTTTGTAATCGAGTTGCACACTTGCTCCGGGCAAGTCGGTGAACATACGCATGCTGATAAAACGAATCGCGCCAAAGGCCACGGCGAGACTGATAATTCCACCGACTAGCGCGACCAGGATGCTCTCAGTAAACGAATGTCGCAGCAGTCGCCAGCGTCCCGCGCCCAGTGCGGCGCGCACAGCCAGTTCGCGCGATCGGGCGACCGTGCGAACGAGTTGAAGGTTAGCCAGATTTGCGCACGCGATCAGCAACACAAAACCTGCCAGTCCAAATGTGAACCACATGACAGTTCTGCCGATGTGGTCGGACATGGATAGCTGAAGCGGCTCGAGTCGCAGGCTTTCACCTTCGTTCGAGGAATTTTGCTTATGGATGTTAGCGGCGAGCGCAACCATACTTTGCTCTGCCTGCCGGATTGAGACGCCAGGCTTGAGCCGACCAAACGAAGAGAGAAAGGCGGCGCGGCGATTCGCTTTCTGTTCCGGAGTGAAAGTCAGCGGCTGCCAGAAGTCGATCGGGCCCCAAAGCATCGGATGATCGAAACCGGGAGGCATCACGCCGACGATCTCCACTGTTTTTCCGTCGAGCTGAATTTTTCGTCCTATGACGCTCGGATCACTTCCAAAACGCCGCGTCCAGAATCGATCGCTCAGGACGATTACGTTATCAGCCCCAGGCTCGAATTCTTCGGGTTTAAACACACGACCTTGCGCGGGTGCGACTCCCATCAGTGGAAAGAAATCCGCGGTTGCGGCGAGGCCGAGCAGACGCTCGGCTGTTTGCCCGTGTTCGGTGAGAGTACGGCCCGCATAGGTGTAGGCCGCCATCCTTTCAAAAACAGTATTTTGGTCGTGCTGGTCGAAGAAATTTGCCGCTGAAAAGGGCCAATTCTGAGAGTGTGGTGACGTGCGCCATACACGTATTAATCTTTCGGATTGCGGATACGGCAGTGAGCCAAATAGAAACGTATTCAGCACACTGAACATGGCTGTATTGACACCAATTCCGAGCGCGAGCGTCAGGGCGGAAACGATCGTAAAACCCTTGTGCTTTTGCAGCATGCGCAGGCTGAAGCGCAGATCCTTGACCACGCTTTCGAGGGATGGAATGGTAGCGCGATCGCGGTAAGCTTCTTTTGCTTGATCGATGCCCCCCAATTTCATTACCGCGACGCGCCTGGCTTCCTGCGGCGACATCCCGGCACGCATGTTGTCGTCGATATGCATTTGCAGATGGCTCTCGATCTCGTCAGCAAGTTCGCGTTCGCGAGCACCTTTTAGAAACAGTCCTTTGAATCTCAACAGCCACGCGCGAAGTTTTCTCATGACTCACCCTCCACTGGTTCGAAAAACCGAGCGACGATTGCGGTAGTCTGGTTCCACTCCCTGGCTTCTCTTTCGAGTTGTTTGCGGCCCGAGCGTGTGAGCTTGTAGTACTTGGCTTTGCGGTTATTGTCAGAGACACCCCATTCCGCGGCGATCCAGCCCTCCTGCTCCAACTTCAGCAGGGATGGATAGAGGGTGCCGTAATTGAGGGAGAGTTGGTCTCCGCTTATCTGTTCGATACGACGCGCGATTCCATATCCATGAAGCGGACCGAGAGCGTCGAGCGTTTTCAGGATCATTAAGGCAAGTGTTCCTTGCCAGATTTCAGTTTTTGACATCTGAGCGCTCTCCTATGGCGTAGCCATAGGAGCATACACGCCCTCATATGGGAAAACAAGAGGAGATTGGTAAGGATCGCAAAGAGATTGGTTTTCGTTCGCGATCGTAGCGCAAATCTGTCAGGCCGTCTTCACTTTTTAACTCGGGAGAATATGAGTCAATGCATGGATGAAATGATCCATCCCGTGCCTATAGCTGTTGTTAATGAAACCAGGGCCAGCAAGATTGACCAGCCTGTATCCGTGAGATGACCATCCATCCTAACTCCTCTTGTCGATTTCCGTTGAAAAAGGATGTGAGCGAGCGAAAGACACGCGACCGACGCAGCAAGGCAATAAATTCTATGGATCAGGATTATTGATTGTTTGCCTCCGGCGCTGGTTAGATCAGGGTAATTCCAAAGTTGATACAGCATAGGATTGTAAAGCCAGTGGTTGTAGCCTTGACTGTACAGGTAAAAAACCGCCGCGCCCACTCCAACGATCACCACATAAACGAGGTATTTCTCGCGTAATACGACATTGAGAAGGATTGACACTCCAGCCATGAAAACTATGCTTGGAATCACAATCACAGAATAGATTACGAGGTAGGGGTAAAGTTCAACGGGTGAATGACCTCTAAGCAGCTGGATTGCAATTGCAGTCAGACCGGCGATTGCTATTACCGAAAGTATTAGCAAGAACGTCGCTAAGAACTTTGACAGCAGCAACACAGCATTCGGAACAGGCTTGGCCCATAAGACTGGTTCAATCCTCACTTCGCGATCGCGCTGCATTGATTCGACCACGTAAAAGACAGTCATCGCTATCACAAAAAACAAAAGGGTCTTGGCTGTTCCAGTGGCGTACGTCGCCGAGTACGACCCTTCCGGAACGACCCTGTAAAATGCCAGCTCCAGAGTAGGAAGGAACACAGCCAAAGGTGTGATCACGACAAGACTTCGCTCAGCTCGAAGGAGGCGAAACTCAACGGCAAGGGCAGCCGCTAATTTTGCAAGATTCGCTCGTAAGCCCGTATTCGAGCTGCTAACGCTCGGAACTGCAGTCTCTTTTGCTTCTGCCTTTTCGACTCGAACACTTCTTACATCACTCTCAGTATCACCGGTTGTTGGTTGCAGGATAGGTGGATCGAAGTACAGAATTTTGCTCCCTGCCGACAGATTGAGCCATGAAAAGTTTTCTGGCTTGGCGGGTGGTTCGGTTATTTTGAACCGTAGATAAACAATCGTGAGACAAACGCCCGCCGCGAGAATCACCAATGCGCGGTTGGCGAACATGATTGGCGTATAGCTGACTACAAGTTGATCCACCCATTTCGGATTCCGCCCCCACGGTTGAATTTGAACTTCCTTCAGCATCAAAGGACTAAGAATCACTCGCCATCGTGGCGGTAACTCTTGCAACAAGAAGAGCCCGTAGGAAAAGATGAGTGGGTAATAAGCAATTGCCAACCCGTAAACGATCTTCGGGTTACGCGTTAATGTTCCTACAGTGAAGTAGACCGCGGCAAATAGGACGTAGGTGATGACCACGATCGTAGTGAAATGTTTTAAATAGGGGAGAAGCCGGAACGGGAGCACAGGCGTCTGTGATGGGTGGAAGACCTGAAGCAAAATAAGCGTCGCTGCGAAAGATGCCTGACAACAAACGAGCACGAAAAAGCTGCCAAAGAATTTTCCGAGCAAGTACTGTGCTCTGCTCACAGGCTTTGAGAAAATGAGGGGATGGATTTCTAGCCGGAAGTCTCTTCTCACCGGCTCGGCCATGATTACAGCGGCAAAGAGAGGCAGTCCAAATATGCCGAGTGCGTAGCCGCTAAAATGATGCGAGATGTAGTAATCGCTGTTTATGGACCAAAGAGTCCCATATTTTGCGAGCAATTCCTGGCCATAATAAGAGGAGCCTTGGCCTAGAGACCACAGGGCCGCATTGAAAACAGAAAACAACATCAACACATAAGGAGCTATTTGCTTCGAGTTGAGCAGCACCTCGTTCTGAAAGATAGCGACGAACGGCGTACGTAAGAGATTTCTCATCTCAATTCGCTGTTTCCCGCTGGTTCACCAAATCAAAGTAATAGTCTTCGAGAACCGGCGTTGCCGGCTTAAACTCTTCGCTGGGTCTCACTCCTTTTGAGATCACCCTCACCCGCGCCTGTCCCCCCAACATCTGCGAAGAGATCACCTGGTAACGAGATTTCAAGGCTGCGACCTGTTCGCGCGGAACAGTGGCTTCCCAAACTGATTCCTTAAGCTGATCGATCGCTTGCTGGGGCGTGGTGGAAGTCAGGATTGCGCCCTTTCGAATGACTGCCAAGTGGCTGCAAAGACTCGAGACGTCAGCGACAATATGAGTCGAGAGAATCACCACCGCGTCATCACCCGCAGTTTCAGCCAAAAGGTTATGAAAACGAATTCGTTCTTCGGGATCCAGGCCGGCGGTTGGCTCATCGACGATGATGAGTTGCGGCTGACCGATCAGGGCCTGTGCAATCCCTAAACGCTGGCGCATGCCACCCGAAAAGCCGCCGAGTCGCTGCTTGCGCGCTGCTGAAAGATTTACCCTTTCGAACAGAACATCGATTAAATCCTGCCGTTGTCTTTTATCTGTGACTCCCTTCAGTTTCGCAAAGTAGTTGAGCATCTGCTCGGCCGTTAACGTCGGATATAGACCAAAGTCCTGCGGCAAGTAGCCGAGCAGCCTCCGCGCCTTGTCCTTTCGAATGATCAAGTCGAAGCCGTTTATCTCAACTGTGCCCGCGTCGGGTTCGAGCAACGTCGCAAGTATCTTCATCAATGTCGTCTTGCCGGCGCCGTTAGGCCCCAGCAGTCCGAACACTCCTGGAGGTACATCAAGGCTGATTCCTTTTAGAGCCTGAATGCTGCTCCCGTAAGTTTTTGTCAACTCTCTAATCTTGAGCATAGTTTCCCCACGAAGGCACACGTATACGCGGCTCCAAATCCGATAGATTGTTTTAGGTTTTGAGATTTACTTGCTAAAGATTGTTTGCTTCGAAAAGACTAGCTGGCGTCGGCGACTTAGCCGCGCTATTCAACCTCAAGGGCGACGAGATATCAGATTTCGGCCGGAAGCCCGCCGGCTTTAAGTCGCGCACATGTAGAAACAAACGACCCATAACCCCGATTATCATCAACATCTGGCCGACACGGTCGACATGAAGTTCCGTGCCGAAAATCCGCACGAGAACGCCGGCAAGAAAAGTCAGAATTAGGAAGGATTTCAGCGCGCGCGTGAAAGGGCGCTTTCGCTTACTGATCTCGACACACTCTTCTTTGACTTCTTCGACGTTGCCAAAGCGTCTTAAGGCGGAAGCTCTTGCTTTTTCAAGTGTGTCCGCATGCTGAAGATGTTGCTCCGTCAACAAATCAAGATGAAAACGCAACTCTTCCTCGACCTCACGCTCAATCGCTTCGCTGCCAATAGGATTAAAAAATCTGCGTGTTAGGTCTCTCATCAGTTGTCCTCATTAAGCAGTTTGCAGAATTTTTGTAACAGCGCGAGAGATGCGGTCCCAATTAGCGCGTTCGGCGTCAAGATGTTTACGACCTGCTCTCGTTAGTTTGTAGAATTTGGCCCGACGATTGTTTTCCGAAACGCCCCACTCAGACGCGAGCCAGCCGCGTTCTTCCATGCGATAGAGTGCGGGGTAAAGGGAGCCGTCCTCAATTTTCAGCAGATCGTCGACGGATTGGTGTATACGCTGCGCGATGCCATAACCGTGCATAGAGTCATGCGACAAGGTTTTGAGAATCAAGAGTTCGAGCGTGCCTTGCATCAAATCTGTCCGGTCATTCGCCATCGGATGAGTCTCCTAGATTATCTAGGGAGTAGGGTACAGTCTATTCCCTAGACCGTCAAGGGAAGATTTCGGCAAAGGAATTTTAGTGGATCTCCTTGAGTGATGCTTCCTCTACCGACTGTTGAGTGCTGCTCCGTTACTTGCGCCATCATCGGCTTCGCGACAACTGATTTCGCCTCAAGGCGTAGGCGTCCGATCCTCACACCTTCGATGTGACGGCTATTGACTTCAGGTGATCCAGGAAATTCCGGAAAAGCTGAGAATGGAGTTAGCGGGTCTCGATTCGGACGCACTCTATTCCTATGTGTGCGGCCACGTCAAAGAAGAGCCAAAAGGGGGTAGTGATGCAGTTTGATTTTGGAATAACTACGCCGAAGGCGTTCGCTAATTTCAGCCCAGGGTTGGGAGCTTGCGACAACCCTGGGAGCCAATTAGAAAA
>Ga0207684_10001262_pt1 | contig 27967 bp, 23 predicted proteins | sample KBSK5501metaG_FD_184342 | JGI IMG/M metagenome (GOLD analysis project Ga0207684, IMG submission 184342) | Corn, switchgrass and miscanthus rhizosphere microbial communities from Kellogg Biological Station, Michigan, USA - KBS K5-50-1 metaG... | ecosystem: Host-associated > Plants > Roots >...
CGCCAGCAGCTCCACGATCCCCTTGGCGTCGAAGAAATCAGCCGTGCGCCGCGGGGCCGACCAATGGGGCGCGACGGCGCCCGCGAGGAGGAGCGCGACGCGAGGCTCCTCTGCCGGTCCGTGCGGCGTCGACCCGAAGACGCGGCCCATCTCGAACACCCGCACGTCGCGCCGCCCCTGGCGCAGGTTCGCGCGGAGCGTCGACACCAGCCCCGGCATCACGAGGCTGCTCCGCAGCGCGCCCTGCTCCTCCGACAGCGGGTTCGCCAGGCGCAGCCGCGGCGGAGCGTGCGGCCCGGCCTCCGCGTCGGACACGAACGCGTGGTTGATCACCTCGGTCAGGCCCGCGCCGACGAGCGCCTCTCGGACCGCGCGGACCGCCACCTGGGTGGGACGCAGCCCCTCGGCGCCGCGCGATGGAGGCACGGTCGACGGGATGCGGTCGATGCCGACGTGGCGGCCCACTTCCTCGATGAGGTCCGCCTCCCGGGCGACGTCGCTGCGCCAGGAGGGGATCTCCACATCCCATGCCGCGGGCTGCTCCTTCACCCCGAAGCCGAGGCCGGCGAGGATCTGCCGCGCGCGGTCCTCGGCCACGGGAGTGCCGAGCACCGCCGACGCGCGAGCGAGCCGGAAGGTGGTGGCGCGCCGCGCACGGGGCACGGGCCGGCGGTCGATCAGGCCGGGCCGCGCCGTGCCCGCCCCGGTCTTCGCGAGCAGGTGGGCGATGCGGGCGGTGGCGTCGGGAGGCGCCTCGGGATCGGCCCCGCGCTCGAAGCGGTGCGAGGCCTCGGTGTGCATGCCGAGGGCCTTGCTCGCTCGCCGGATCGAGAGCGGGTCCCACCACGCGGCTTCGAGGGCGACCGTGCGCGTCTCGTCCGACACCTCGCTGGAGGCGCCGCCCATGATGCCGGCCAGCGCCAGCGCTCCCTCCGTCCCCGCCACGACCCCGACGCGCCTGGACAGGATGCGCCCCACGCCGTCCAGCGTCGTCAGGCGATCGCCCTCGCGCGCCCAGCGCACGATGAGCTTCCCGTCCGGTATGCGGGCGAGATCGAAGGCATGGGAGGGATGTCCCATCTCCATCATGACGTAGTTGGTGAGGTCGACCACGTTGTTGATCGGGCGCACGCCGACGGCGTCCAGCCGGTCGCGGACCCACGCCGGCGAAGGCCCCAGCCGCACGTCGAGCACGCGGGCGCAGAACCGCGGGCAGAGGTCCGGGGCCTCGATCGTCACGTCGAGGGCCTCGGAGGCGGGCGGTCCCGCCTCGGGGAACGAGAGGTCGGGGGGCCGCAAGGGCACGTCGTAGAGGACCGATACCTCCCGGGCCACGCCGTAGACGTTCATGCAGTCCACGCGGTTGGTGGTGACGTCGAGGTCGAGCACGGCGTCGGCCCCCCGGCCCTCCAGGCCTTCGAGGGCGAGGCCGACGAAGGTGAGGTCTTCCCCGAGCTGGCGCGGCTCGGTCGGGAAGTCCACGAACTCCCGGAGCCACGAGAGAGGGACTTTCATTCATGGACCCCCCACCCCGTCCCTCCCCACGTAGGGGGAGGGGGGGGCTGCTGCCATCGTTGCTCCGCTTTCACTTGTTGAACTGCTCCAGGAAGCGCAGATCATTCCCATAGAAAAGGCGGATGTCGTCGACGCCGTGACGGACCATCGCCACGCGCTCGATGCCGAGGCCGAAGGCGAAGCCCGTGACTTCTTCCGGGTCGTACACGACGCGGCCGAGCCGCTTGTTGACCGCTTCGAACTCCGCCGGATGGACCATGCCCGAGCCGAGTATCTCCAGCCAGCCCGTCCCCTTGCAGACCCGGCACCCCTTGCCCCCGCACACCACGCACCCGAGGTCCGCCTCCACGGACGGCTCCGTGTAGGGGAAGAACGACGAGCGGAAGCGCACGGGATACTGCGGACCGAAGAGGGCGTGGAGGAACGCCTCGATCGTCCCCTTCAGGTCGGCGAGCGTGATCCCCGGCCCGACCACGAGCCCCTCGACCTGCTGGAACGTCGGCGAGTGGGTGATGTCGTCGTCGCGGCGGTACACCTTGCCCGGACAGATGATGCGCACCGCCGGCGGATGCGGGTTGGAGAGCATGTAGCGGATCTGGCCGGTAGAGGTGTGGGTGCGGAGCAGCCACGCGCCGCCCTCCAGGTAGAAGGTGTCTTGCATGTCCCGGGCCGGGTGGTCCGGAGGCATGTTCAGCGCCTCGAAGCAGTGGAAGTCGTCGTCGATCTCCGGGAACGAGTCGTAGACCTCGTAGCCCATGGAGACGAAGATGTCCTCGAGCTGCTCGCGCACCGCGGTCAGGGGATGCCGCCGTCCCACGGGGGGCATGCGTCCGGGCAGCGTCACGTCGACGCGGTCGCGGAGCAGCCGTTCGTCCCGGAGGCGAGTCTCCAGCTCCGCCCGCCGCGCTTCGAGACGCGACTCGACCTCCTGCTTGACGGTGTTGAGCTCCCGCCCCGCGTCGCGGCGCTCCTCGTCCTTCAGCTTCCCCAGCCGCCCGAAGAGCAGCGTCAGCTCGCCGGACTTGCGGCCGAGGAACCGCGTGCGGACCTCTTGCAGGCCCTCGGGGTCGCGGACCTCGGCCAGCGCGGCGTCGAAGTCCTGCCGGAGCCGCGGAAGCTCGCGGACTATTCCCTCCGAGGGGCGATCGGAGCCGGGCATGGACGGTGGGAGGCTAGGCCGTGGCCTTCGCCGACCGGGCCGACTCCACGAGCGCGGTGAAGGCCGGCGGGTCGGTGGCGGCGATCTCGGCGAGCGACTTGCGGTCCAGCCCCACCCCGGCCCGCTTCAGCCCCGCGATGAGCTGGCTGTAGGTCATGTCGTGCATCCGCGCCGCGGCGTTGATGCGGATGATCCAGAGCCGGCGGAAGTCGCGCTTCTTGCGCCGCCGCCCCACGTAGGCGAAGTTGCCCGCCCGCTCGATGGACTCCTTGGCGGAGCGATAGAGCTTGCTCTTGGTGAGGAAGTATCCCTTGGCGAGCCCGAGGATCTTCTTCCGGCGGTGCCGGCGCTTGCTCCCCCGTTTGACTCTCGGCATGACGACGTCCCTTCGATGGCCGGGCCCGCGTGGGCCCGCCCGTCGCGCTTGCAGGCGGCGACGAAGCCCGGGCGGCTCGACGGCCCCCCAAAAGCTGCCAATTGGCAGCAGTCAGCAGTCAGCGATCAGCAGTCAGCAATCAGAACAGCCGCGTTTCCGTGGCTGATCGCTGAATGCTGATCGCTGATCGCTGCAATTCTAGCCCAGCAGCATCCTCCGGACGTGCGGCGCCTCGCCCGGCGACACCAGGCCCGCCTTGCGCAGATGGCGCTTCCGGCCCGTGGCCTTCTTGGTCAGGATGTGGCGCTTGAACGCGTGGAAGCGCTTCACCTTGCCGGTGGCGGTGAGCTTGAACCGCTTCACCGCCCCCCGGCGGCTCTTGAGCTTCAGCTTCTTCCTCGGCCTTCTCATTCCTCTCCGCCTTCCGATCCGCCGCTACCCACCGCGGCGGCGGCGCGCGCCGGCCGGGGCTCCTTGGGAGCCTTGGGACCCTTGGGCTTGGGCTCCTTGGCTTCCTGCTTACCCCCCTTGCCCCCTTTGGGCTTCGGCGGCGCCGCTTCCTTCTTGGGCGAGAGGATCTGGACCATGGTCATGCCCTCTTGCCGCGGCGGCACCTCGATGAGGGCCACCTCCGTCAGCTCGCTGGCCAGCCGGTTCAGGATCCCGCGCCCGATCTCGTTGTGCACCATCTCGCGGCCGCGGAAGATCACGGTCGACTTCACCTTGTTGCCGCCCAGCAGGAAGCGCTCCGCGTTCCGGCGCTTGAACTGGAAGTCGTGCTCGTCGATCTTGGGCCGGAACTTCACTTCCTTGACCTGGATGTGCTTCTGGTGTTTGCGGGCCTCGGACTCCCGCTTGGCCTGCTGGTAGAAGAACTTTCCGGAGTTCATGATCCGGCACACCGGCGGCGTGGCCGTCGACGCGATCTCCACCAGGTCCAACCCTTTTTCCTCCGCGATGCTCAGGGCCTGCGCGGGAGGCATGATCCCGAGCTGCGAGCCGTCGTCGTCGATGACGCGGATCTCCTTCGCCCGGATGCGATCGTTGATGCGGACCGTCCTCGGATCTATGAGACACCTCCTGCGGCGGCCATCTGCGGCGCTTCTGGCGGCTCTTCTTCCACGATGGCCCGCTCGGCCGCGAGACGGGCGATCTTCGCCGCGACGGCCTCGGGGGCCATTGCCCCGAGGTCTCCGGCCTGGCGGTGACGCACGGACACCGTGCGGGCCGCCTCCTCGCGATCCCCGACCACCAGCATGTAGGGAACCTTCTGCACCTGGGCTTCCCGGATCTTGTAGTTCATCTTCTCGCTGCGGTCGTCGACGGTGACCCGCACCCCGCGTCCGCGCAGCTCGTCGGCGACCGCGCGGCCGTAGGCCTGGTGGCGCTCGGCCACCGGGATCACCACCGCCTGCACCGGCGCCAGCCAGAGCGGGAACGCGCCGGCGTAGTGCTCGATGAGCACGCCGAAGAAGCGCTCCAGGCTGCCGAGCAGCGCGCGGTGGATCATCACCGGCTGATGGGCCTTGCCGTCCTCGCCGATGAACTCGAGCGCGAACCGGTTCGGGTTGTGGAAGTCCACCTGGATCGTCGAGCACTGCCAGGCGCGGTCGAGGACGTCCTTGATCTTGATGTCGATCTTCGGCCCGTAGAAGACGCCTTCACCCGGATCCACCGTGTAGGGGAGGCCGCGGGCCTCCAGCGCCCGCTTGAGGGCGGCGGTCGCGACGTCCCACTGCTCGTCGGTGCCGCTGGCCTTCTCGGGCTTGGTGGAGAGGTAGATGTCGTAGCGGTCGAAGCCGAAGGTCTTCAGGATGTTCGTCACGAAGTCGAGCACCCGCAGGATCTCGGCGTCGATCTGGTCGGGCCGGCAGAACACGTGCGCGTCGTCCTGGGTGAACCCGCGCACGCGCAGGAGGCCGTGGAGCACGCCCGAGCGCTCGAAGCGGTACACGGTTCCCAGCTCCGCGAAGCGCAGGGCCAGCTCGCGGTAGCTGTGCATCCGGCTCTTGTAGATCGTGATGTGGAACGGGCAGTTCATCGGCTTGAGCTGGTACTGCACGCCCTCGATGTCGATGGGCGAGTACATGCTCGCCTTGTAGTACTCGGTGTGGCCGCTCGTCTTCCACAGGTCCAGCTTCGCGATGTGCGGCGTGAACACCAGGTCGTACCCGCCCCGATAGTGCTCCTCGCGCCAGTAGTCCTCCATCTGCTTGCGGATGAAGGCCCCCTTGGGGTGCCACAGCACGAGGCCGGCACCGGTGTCGTCCGAGATCGAGAAGAGGTCCAGCTCGCGGCCGAGCCGCCGATGGTCGCGACGTTTCGCCTCCTCGAGGCGATGCAGGTGCTGGTCCAGCTCTTCCTTGGTGAAGAAGGCGTAGCCGTAGATGCGCTGCATCTCCGGGTTGCCCTCCCGGCCCTTCCAGTAGGATTGCGACGGGCTCTCCTTCAGCTTGAAGGCCTTGATGTGGCCGGTGGAGGGCAGGTGCGGGCCGAGGCAGAAGTCGATGAACTCCCCCATCGTGTAGCACTGCACCTGATCGCCCTGCGCCTTCTCGCGGATCAGCTCGCACTTCAGCGTCTGCCCCTTGCGCGCGAACAGCTCCAGCGCCTCCGGCTTCGGGATGAGCTTCTTCTCGATGGGACGGTTCTGCTTCACGATGTGCGCCATCCGCTTCTCGATGGCGGCGAGGTCCTCGGGCGTGAACGGACGCGGCACGAGGAAGTCGTAGAAGAAGCCATCCTCGGTGGGCGGACCGATCCCGCACTGCGCCTCGGGAAACAGCTCCGTCACCGCCGCCGCCAGCAGGTGGGCGGAGGAGTGGCGGTAGATCTCGAGCGGGGAATCGGCCGGCTTGCTTTCGCCCGACGGACCGGTGTTGTCAGGGGGGTCGGCGGGGGGGACCGTCGACATCTACGAGTTCAGCATCCGGACAGCTGTCACCTCCGCGAGCGACGCGTCCTTGGTAGGCGCGGGTGGAATTGAACCACCGACCTCCTCCGTGTCAAGGAGGCGCTCTACCACTGAGCCACGCGCCTACACCAGACGGAAAATCGAATGTTAACTTTTGGATACGAGGGTGTCAACGGGCCAGGCCGCTCGGGTTGTAGTACTTCTCGGGGTTCGCGTCGAACTTCTCCTTGCAGGCCTTCATGCAGAAGTAGAAGGTCTGGCCGCGGTAGGTGGCCTTGGCCCCGGCGGTCCGCTCGTCGACCTGCATGCCGCAGACAGGGTCGGTATGGGTCATCGCCATGGCAGGGACTCCTTGCTTCCGTGTTACCCGAGGCTCGGCGAGGTGTCAACCGCCGGACCTACTCGCTCGTCGTCCGGTCCAGCACCTCCCGGACCGTCCGCGCCAGAGTCTCGGTCGTGAAGGGCTTCTGGAGGAACGCCATGTCTTCGGCGAGCACGCCGTGGAGGACGACCGCGTCGTCCGTGTAGCCGGACATATAGAGGATGCGGACCTCCGGCCGGGCCGCCCGCAGCCGCTCGGCGAGCTCGCGACCGCTCATCCCGGGCATGACGACGTCGGTCATCAGCAGGTGGAGGGGCCCCGAATAGCGCTCGCAGAGCTCGAGCGCCTGCGTCCCATGGCGCGCCTCCAGCACGGTGTAACCTCCTCCCTCCAGGCACTCGCGGACGAGCTCGCGCAGGCTCGCCTCGTCCTCCACGAGCAGGATCGTTTCCGAGCCCCCGGGCAGCTCTTCGCCCGAGGCCGGCGGCTCGGCCTCCCCGGTCGTCACGTCCGTCCGCGGCAGGTAGATCTTGAACGTCGTGCCCTGGCCCGGCTCGCTGTAGACCCAGACGTGCCCGCCGCTCTGCTTCACGATGCCATGTACGGTGGCCAGCCCCAGCCCCGTGCCCTTGCCGGGCTCCTTGGTCGTGAAGAAGGGCTCGAAGACCCGGGCCAGGACCGCCGGGGGCATGCCGTGGCCGGAGTCGCTGACGGCGAGCCTGACGTACGGGCCGGGCTCCACGCCGGGATGCTGGCGCGCGTACGCCCGGTCCAGGACCACGTTGCTGGTCTCGATCGTGAGCCTTCCGCCCCGGGGCATGGCGTCGCGCGCGTTCACCGCCAGGTTCATCAGGACCTGGTCCATCTGTCCGGGGTCGGCCCTCACCGATCCCAGCTGCTCGTCGAACACGGTCATGAGCTGGACGTCCTCGCCGATGAGCCGCCGCAGCATCTTCTCCGTCTCCCCCACGACCATGTTGAGATCGAGGACCCGGGGCTGGAGCACCTGCTTGCGGCTGAAGGCCAGGAGCTGGCGGGTCAACCCGGCGGCGCGCTCGGCGGCCTTCATGATGTCGTCGACGTACCGGGTGAGGCGGGGGTCCGTCGCGACCCGCTTGCGCAACAGATCGCCGTAACCCGAGATCACGCCGAGCAGGTTGTTGAAGTCGTGGGCGACGCCGCCCGCCAGCCGGCCCATCGACTCGATCTTCTGGGACTGGAGGAGCTGAACCTCGAGACTGCGCTTCTCGGTGACGTCGTTGGCGAGCGTCAACCTCGCCGGATGACCCTGGAAGACGATGTTGGTGGTGGCGATCTCCACCTCGATCACCGTGCCGTCCTTCTTCCGGTGCTTCCACGAGTGCGGAGACTCGTAGCTGCCCGCGTGGTCCGAGCGACGCTGCTCGTGGTTCACCATGAAGCCCGGGACCTCTTCGGGCGGCCGGATCTCCGTCAGCGTCATGGCCAGGAACTCTTCTCGGGAGTAGCCGTAGTGGCGCACGGCCGCGTCGTTGACGGCGAGGAAGGCCAGGGTTGCGCGATCGAAGACCCACATCGGGTGCGGGTTGCTGTCGAAGAGCAGCCGGTACTGCTCCTCGCTCTCACGCAGCCTCAGCTCCGCTTCCTTCCGCGCGGTGACGTCCGACCACGAGCCGACGACTTCCCGTCGTCCCGCCGCGTCCCCGATGAGGACCTGCTCGTCCCGGACCCAGCGAAAGCCGCCGTCCTTGTGGCGGAAGCGATATTCGCGTGTCGCGTGACCTTCGGAGAGCAGGGTGGGAACCTGACCCACGACCCTCTCGCGGTCGTCCGGGTGCAGGCGCTCGGCCCACCACGCCGGTCCGGCCACCTCGTCCACACCGTATCCGATGAGACGTTCGATGTTCTCGCTCACCCAGGTCGGCACCAGCACCTGCCCTTCGACCTTGAGCGTGTACAAGACCGCCGGGCTCGAGGAGACGACGTGCTGCAGCCGCTGCTGCGTCTCGCGCAGCGCCTCCTCCGCCCGCTTGCGCTCCGTGATGTCGCGAACGATGACCACCACCGTGGGCTCCCCGGGCAGGCGAACGACCGAGCCCGACACCTCCACCGATACCGGCGTGCCGTCGGCCCTCGTCAGGCGTCGTCGTTCGACGCGAAGCGAACCTCGCCTCAGGAACTCCTCCGGGCGCGGCGCGCCGTCCGGGCGCTCTTCGGGGACCACGAAGTCGTCGTAGTTTCGCCCGACGATCTCCACCCGGGGCCGGCCCAGGAGGCGCTCGGCCTCGCGGTTCGCCTCGATGATGCGGTGGTCGAGGTCGAGGATCAGGATCGCGTCGTTGGCCTGCTCCATGAGGGCCCGGTACCGCTCTTCGAGACGATGCAGCGGATACGCGTTCGCCCACACGACGATCGAGAAGACCACGACGCTGCCGAAGACCATCCATGCGATGCCCAGGTGGATGTCATAGAGTCCTGCCCGCTGCCCTTCGAGGGTCGCCCAGCCGATCACCATCGGCGCCACGAATACCCAGGGGAGCAGCCGGCGCGCGGCCGATCCTCCGGCGCTGTCGCTCGCGATGACCGCCACCAGGCCCCGATCGGGACGAAGCAGCAGGACTCCGAGGCTGCCCATGAGGAAGGCGACGGAGGTCGGGAAGGCCATCGTGTACTCGAGGGAGTGATGGGGCAGGGGCACGGCGTACAGGTAGCCGAGCAGGCCGAGCAGCCCGACGAGTCCCACGATCACCGAGAGAACCTGGGCGACGATGATCTGCCTCCTCCCCGTGCCGGTCGCCAGCAGCGCGGCGCCCAGGACCGTGAAGTTCGCGGCCGTGACCGGCGCCATGCGCCCGGGATGCGCGCCGGCGCTCGGCGCGTCGCGAAAGAGAAGCTGATCGATGCCGAGCTGGACGCCGAGGATGTGCTCGGCCAGGGTCAGGAGGCCGACGACGGACACCGCGGCGCCACCAGCCTTCGCCAGGAAGTGGAAGCGCCCTGGCCCTGCCCTTTCGTGCAGCCACAGCGAGGCGCCCGCCAGCAAGAAGCAGGCGGCCGCATTGGCCTTCATCGATACGTATTGAAGACCGAGCGTGGTGTGGGAGAACCCGCCCGCGGCCCACCCGACGAGGACGACGAGTCCCGTGGCCGCCGGGAAGGCGGCGGCGATACCGGGCAGCGCCAGCAGCGCGCGTCTTGGCTGGCCCATCGGCCCTTCTCGGGCGCACGAGAGCCCGAACTCCGCCGCTATTATAGGGTCGCGCTCAGAGGATCTTCTTGCCGAGCAGGGACGCGAGCAGACCCGCGCCCAGGCGGGCGGTGCCGTTCTGCTGGTCCAGGATGGGGTTGACCTCGACCAGCTCCGCGGAGACGACCTGGCCCGTGTCGGCCAGCATCTCCATCGCCAGGTGCGCTTCCCGGTACGAGATGCCGCCGGCCGCGGGCGTCCCGACCCCCGGCGCGAAGTACGGATCCATGCCGTCGAGGTCGACGCTGACGTGGATGCCGGCGGTGCCGGTCGTCGCGCGCTGGATCGCCTCCTCCATCACCGTGCGCATCCCGCGCTCGTCGATGTCGCGCATCGTGAAGGCGCCGATGCCGGAGGTCTTGATGTTCTCCCGCTCGGCGGGATCCACGTCCCGCAGGCCCACCACCGCCGCCCGCGCGCCGTCGACCATCGGCACGCGGCCGGCCAGCCGGACGAGGCTCTCCTCGCCCAGGCCCAGCGCGACCGCGAGCGGCATGCCGTGGATGTTCCCGCTCGGGCTGGTCTGCGGGGTGTTCATGTCGCCGTGGGCGTCGAACCAGACGAGGCCGATCTTCTCCTTCCGCTCGTGGTGGAAGCGGGAAACGCCGCCGATCGTGCCCATGGCGATCGAGTGGTCGCCTCCGAGCACGACGGGCATCGCGCGCTGCGCCAGAACCTCGACCACCTTGTCGCGCAGCGCCTCGCACGTCGCGCGGATCTCCTTGAGGAACCTCAGCCGCGGGTCGCCCGGATTCCGCGTCTCCTGGATCGAGACCTCCATGTCGCCCGCGTCGTCGACCTCGTAACCGAGCTCGCGCACCTTCTGGTGGATGTCGGCGAGGCGAAACGCCGAGGGGCCCATGTCGACGCCGCGACGCCCGGCGCCGAGGTCGAGCGGCACCCCGATGAACGTGATCTTGCGCCGAGGCATGAACGCTTTCGACGCTAGCACGCCGCCGCGCGAGAGGTCAACGGCGAGGGCGGCCCCGGCCGCCGTTTGACTGCCCCGGTCCCGCCCCCGGATAATCGGTCCCGCGGGACGGTCGCGTCCTCGTCGATGTCGTCCCGGGGTTCTCGACATGTCCAGCCCACCGACGCGCAAGACCGGTCCCGTCGCGCCGGCCCCCGCAGAGACGACCGACCTCCTGCCCATCCTCGTCACCCGGCGCGTCCTCACCGCGGAGCAGGCCGACCGCGTGCGGCGAGCGTCGCGCGTCGGCTCACTGGGAATCGAACAGGCGATCAAGCAGCTCGGCTTCGCCAACGAGATCCAGATCGCCCAGGCCCTGGCCGCCCACGCCGGCCTGCCCTACATCAAGATCAACCCGCTCGACCTCGACATCGACGTCGTCACCAAGGGACTGTCCGGTCCGTTCGCGCGCAAGCACGGCCTGGTGGCGATCGCCAAGAGCGAGGACAAGATCACGGTCGCCGTGCACGACCCCTTCGCGGCCTTCCCCGCCGACGACATCAAGCGGGTGACGGGGCTCGACGTGGAACGCGTGGTGGCCACCCGCACCGACGTCGAGACGGTCAACAAGGGCTTCTACGACCTGCAGACGAGCCTGCAGACGGCGGAGAAGCAGCTCACCGCGACCCGCGTGGGGGCGGTCGACCTCGGCAACCAGGAGTTCCTCTCCGCCGAGGCCACCGAGCTGGACCCCGCGGCGGCGCCGGTGGTGAAGGCCCTCGACCACATCCTCGGCTACGCCTTCGAGCAGCGGGCCTCGGACATCCACTTCGAGCCGAAGCGCGAGCTGACCCTCGTCCGCCTCCGGATCGACGGGATCCTCCACGACGTGCACCTCATCCCCAAGATCGTGTACCAGGCGGTGATCTCGCGCATCAAGCTCCTCTCCGGCTGCAACCTCGCCGAGAAGCGGCGGCCGCAGGACGGCCGCATCAAGCGCGACCAGGGGGGGCGCGAGATCGAGCTGCGCGTCTCGACCATGCCCACCGCGTTCGGAGAGAAGGCGGTGCTGCGCATCTTCGATCCCGACATCCTGCTGAAGGGGATCGACGAGCTGGGGCTCTCGGGCCACGACCTGCCGAAGTTCTACGATTTCATCGCGCGACCCACCGGCATCATCCTCGTCACCGGCCCCACCGGCAGCGGCAAGACGACGACGCTGTACTCGGTCCTCAAGTACCTCTCCAAGCCCGAGGTCAACATCATCACGATCGAGGACCCGATCGAGATGGTCTTCGAGGACTTCAACCAGGTGGCGGTGCGGCCCCAGATCGACATCACCTTCTCGGGCGCCCTGCGCACCGTGCTGCGGCAGGACCCCGACATCATCATGGTCGGCGAGATCCGCGACACCGAGACCGCGGAGCACGCGGTCCAGGCGGCGCTCACCGGCCACCTCGTGCTCTCGACCCTCCACACCAACGACGCGCCCTCGTCGATCACGCGCCTCCTCGACCTCGGCATCCCGCACTTCCTGATCACGAGCACCCTCATCGGCATCCTCGCCCAGCGCCTCGTGCGCGAGAACTGCAAGTTCTGCGTGGAGGAGTACGCGCCGACGGCGGACGAGGCGGCGGTGCTCCGGATGTCCCCCGAGAAGCTCGAGCCCTACCGCTTCAAGCGGGGCAAGGGCTGCATCCACTGCCGGCAGACCGGCTACATCGGCCGCACCGGGGTCTTCGAGGTGGTGCCGATGAGCGAGAAGATCCGGCGCCTCATCTCCGGCCAGGCCAGCTCGCTCGACATCTACAAGCTCGCGCGGGAAGAGGGCATGCGCACGCTGCGCGAGGCCGCGGTCGAGAAGGTATTCCGCGGGATCACCACCGTCACCGAGATGGTCCGGGTCACCGGGAAGTGACCGCATCCGAGACGACGGGCCGGGACGCGGACGGAGACGGGCTGCGCGGTCGCGTGGTGCTCGTCACCGGCAGCGGCAACGGCCTCGGCGCCTGGATCGCCCGCGCGGCCGCCCGGCGCCAGGCCCGCGTGGTGGTCAATTGCCGCCGCGACGAGCGAAGGGCGGGGACGCTGGGCGCCGAGCTGCAGCGCACGGGCGGCGAGGCCCTCGTCTGCCGCGCCGACGTGACCGCCTTCGGCGAGGCGCAATCGCTCGTCGAGGAGGTCCTCAAGGCGTTCGGCCGGATCGACGTCCTCGTCAACACCGTGGGGGTGTTCGCGTGGAAGCCCGTGGCGGAGCTGGAGCCCGCGGAATGGCGCTCGATGATGGCCTCCAACCTCGACTCGGTCTACAACATGTCGCGGCTGGTCATTCCCCCCATGAGGAGGAACCACTTCGGGCGCATCGTGAACCTGGGCGCGGTGGGCGCGGAGCGCACCGTCGGCCATCCGAAGGTGTCGGCCTATTCCGCGGCCAAGGCCGCCGTGATCGCCTTCTCCAAGGCGCTGGCCCTCGAGGAGGCGCGCTGCGGCATCACGGTGAACGTGGTCTCCCCCGGGGTCCTCGTGGACGGCGAGGAGAGCGCCCACGCCCTCGACCACAGCGCGGACCGCATTCCGGTCGGACGACCGGGCTCCCCCGACGACGTGGTGCGCGCGGTCCTGTTCTTCTGCTCCCCCGCCGCGGACTTCCTCACCGGCCAGGTCGTGTCGGTCGCGGGCGGCTGGCGGCTCTAGGCCGCATCACCTTTTAACGCAGAGGACGCAGAGGAAGGCAACCCGGGCTCGAGGACGCAGAGAAAATGAAATCATTCCTCCGCGTCCTCTCCGTTCGTTCTCTGCGACCTCTGCGTTAAAAGGCCAGTTACGGCGATTGCGGGCGTGGCATCTCGACGGCGTCCGCGTGGCCGAGAAGGTCGCGCACGCGGCGCTCGAGGGCGTCCGGCGTGAAGGGCTTCTGCAGGAAGCCGGTGCCGGCCTGCGTCACCCCGTGATGGAAGATCGCATCGTCGGTGTGTCCCGACATGTACAGGACCTTCATCCCCGGCCGGACCGGAGCCAGCCGCTCGGCCAGCTCGCGGCCGCTCATCCCGGGCATCACCACGTCGGTGAGCAAGAGGTCGAGCCGCCCGCCGTGGCCGGCGCTCACCCGTAGCGCCTCGAAGCCGCTGGACGCCTCCAGCACGCGATAGCCCGCGCCTTCGAGGACCTCGCGCGTCATGCGGCGCACCATGTCCTCGTCCTCCACGAGCAGGACCGTTTCCGTGCCGCGCGCGGGCATCTGCTCCGGGGCCACGGGCGGCTTCGGTTCCGGAACCGGCTCCGCCTCCACCCACGGGAGGTAGACCCTCACGGTCGTTCCGGCGCCGGGAGCGCTGTCGACCCAGATATAGCCCTCGCTCTGCTTGACGATCCCGTAGACCGTGGCCAGGCCGAGGCCGGTCCCCTTCCCCTTTTCCTTCGTCGTGAAGAACGGCTCGAAGATGTGCTTCTGCGTCTCGGCGTCCATTCCCAGGCCGGTGTCGCAAACGGCCAGCGTGACGTAGCGCCCCGGGCGGGCGCCGAGGTGGTCGCGGACGTAGGCGTCGTCCATCTCCGCGTTCGAGGTCTCCAGCGTCACGCGGCCGCCCCGCGGCATCGCGTCGCGCGCGTTGACGACGAGGTTCATCAGCACCTGCTCGAGCTGGCCCGGGTCGGCCCGCGTGCGGCCGAGGTCGGGAGCCAGCTCGGCCTGCAGCTCGATGTCCTCGCCGATGAGCCGGCGCATCATCTCGTCCATCCCGGACACCACGGCGTTGAGGTCGAGCACCTTCGGCTCGAGCACCTGCTTGCGGGAGAAGGCCAGCAGCTGCCGGGTGAGCCCGGCCGCGCGGTCGGCCGCCTGCAGGATGGCCCGCGTCTTCTCGCGCTCGGGGCCGTCGGTCAGGCGGCGGAAGAGCATCTGCCCGTAGCCGGTGATGACGTTGAGCAGGTTGTTGAAGTCGTGGGCCACGCCTCCCGCCAGGCGACCGACCGCCTCGATCTTCTGCGCCTGGCGGAGCTGCTCCTCGAGCTGCCGCCGCTGGGTGACGTCGCGGAAGACGGCCAGGTGGCTGCCGGGAAGGAAGTCGGCGCTGGCCGCGAACTCCAGCTCCCGGACCCGGCCGTCGGGACGGATGATGCGCAGCTCGCCCTTGGCGCGGCCCTCCCGCCGGAAGGTGGACCAGATGGAGGCGACGTCGAGGCCGGGGGCCGCGAAGTCCCCGATCCAGTGCCCGAGCAGCGCCGAGCGGCTCAGGCCGTAGAGCCCGCAGGCGGCGGCGTTGACCTCGACGTAGCGTCCCTCGTCGTCGGCGATCACCATCGCGTCGAGCGCCCCGTCGAACACCGCCCGGAACTGGTGCGCGGCCTCGCGCACGGACTCCTCCGCGCGGCGCCGCAACGTGATGTCGCGGAAGTTGATCACCACCGCCCCCACCGCGGGATCGTCCAGGTGGTTGGCCGCCACCACTTCCACCTGCCGCCAGCCGCCGTCCAGGTGGAGGCCGCGCACTTCGATCGCGGTCGGAAGCCCTGCGCTGCCCAGGCAATGGGCGAAGAAGGCGCGGAAGCGCTCGGTGTCGTCGGGATGGACGAACTCGAACGCTCGCCGTCCCTTCCGCTCCTCCGGGAGCCAACCGAGCACGCGGACCGAGGACGAGCTGCTGTAGAGGATGATGCCCTCGCGGTCCACGAGGCAGATGCCGTCGGAGCTGTTCTCCACCAGGGCCCGGAAGCGCTCCTCGCTCTTCCGGAGCGCCTCTTCGGCCTGCTTGCGCGCGGTGATGTCCCGCAGGTAGGCGGTGAACAGGCGCCGCCGGTCGAGCTGCACGGTCGTGATGGCCAGCTCCACCGGGAACTCGGAGCCGTCGGCGCGCCGCCCCGTCATCTCCACCCGCCGGCCGATGACCGTGTTCTCGCCCGTGACCAGGTAGCGCGCCAGCCCGCGGTGGTGGGCTTCGCGCCGCGAGTCGGGCACGATCGTGTCCGCGACCGTGCGCCCCGTGATGTCGGCGCGCTCGTAGCCGAACATCTCCTCCGCGGCGCGGTTGAACTCGACGATGCGCCCCTCGGGGTCCATGGTGATCACCGCGTCGAGAGCGGTCTCGAGGATCGCCGCTTTGCGGGCCTCGCTGGCGCGGAGCTCGGTCTCCCACTGCGCCCGCTCGGGAAGCTCGGCCTCTCCCGCCGGGATGGCCGGCTCGCCGGGGATCCGCACGCTCGCCTCGATGAAACCGGCGATGCGCTCCCGGGCGTCCCCGCGGAGGATCAGGAACTTGACGCCGCTCTGCCAGCGGTCCGGACCGACGGCCGTCTCCCGCATGATCTGCCCCAGGACCTGGATCTCGTCTCGCCGCCCGGGCAGCGGGAAGCTGAGGTCGATCTTGGTTCCCACGCCGAGGCGCGCCGGCGTCTGGAGGAGGATTCCGTGGATGCTGATGTTCAGGGTGAGCCCCTCGAGGGGGGGCGCCTCGGGAGTCGCCCGCGACCAGGTCGCGAGGCGGACGGGGATGCGCGCCTCCAGCCGGCGGGGAACGTTCAGCAGCTCCTCGAGCCGCGCGTCCCACAGCTCCGGATGCACGACGCCCGCGAAGACGACGTTGGCGCCCGCGCCCCGGAAGGAGGCCTCGTCGGCGAGGGAAGGAGATCGGCTGAGGACGGCGATGGCGGTCGGGCGCGTGTGGCTGTCGGCGCGCAGCCGGCGGATCAGCTCGGTCGCTCCCGGAGGATCGAAGCCGTCGACCACGATGAGGCTGGGGCCGGCGCGGCGCGCCAGCTCGAAGGCCGCCTCGCCGTCGGCGGCGACGAAGCGCTCCACCGATGGCCGCCAAAGCACGGTCCGGCCCAGCTCGGGGCCCAGGTCCACCGGGCTGACGATGAGGAGCTTTGCCATCCGTACTTTGACAGAGTCTAGCATCCGCGGTGTTTCCTGACGACACGGAAACCGGGTGCGAAACATCCATTTCCAGTGAATGCGCCACGACGAGGTCGTGCGGGCTAATCCTCCCCGAACACCTCGGCGGTAAACGCCAGCAGAATCACCCCGGGATCCCGCCACGCGTCCCGGGGCAATCCAGCCTTCAGGCACGTGTACTGCAGGAACGTCTCGCGATCCCACCCATGGTCGGTCGCGACCTGCGGCAAGAGCAGGCCGCTGCGGCCGCAGTGGCGGACGATGAGCCCGTGAACGCCGGGCTCGACATCCTGCGGCTCGATCGGCGCGGCGGGGGCGAGGATCGAGATCTCGAGCACGAGCGAGGGAAGCTCCCGGGCGGTCACGGAGACGAAGCGAAGGTCCTGCGTGGCCGCCGCCACCGCCATCCGGACCACGGCCTCGACGAGGGGCTCGCGAGCCTCCAGCGTCCCGATGCAGCCGCGCAGCTCGTCGTCCTCCCGGCCGCGCAGGGTGACGAACGCGGCGCCGGCGCGGCGCAGCGCGGGAGCAACCTCGGGCAGGGCGAGGGGCGTGCAGGCGAGATGCGCGGCAATCGCCTCCCGGGCCACGGCGAGGAGCTGCCGCCGCTCTTCCTCGCTCAACTCCGCGGGACGGGCCGGCTCCTCGGTGCTCATCCGCGATCCGTGGTGAGAGCCGCGGCCAGATAGCCGACGACGTGCCGCTTGTCGCCCTCGGCGACGTCGCCGCTGTCGCCGTACTTGAGGATGGTCGCGCGGTCGGCGCCCCGGTCACGGGCGGCCTTCATCACCGCCACGATCGGCCCGCCGCCGCAGGCATGGCCGGGGAAGCGCTCGAGGCGGTCCATGAGCCCCTCGGCGTCGAGCCGACGGACCTCCTCCACCACCCGGGCGTCGAGCGCGCCGGCCTCGACGGCCGGATGGTAGTGGCTGAGGTCGCTCGACGCGATGAGCAGCGCGTCGTTCCCCTCGAGCACGGCCACGAGCGCGCCCGCCAGCATCTCCACCTCTTCGCGTTCCTGGCTTCCCATCAGGACCGGCACGATGCGCACGTCGGGAACGACGTGCTGCAGGAAGGGGAGCTGCATCTCGAGCGAGTGCTCCTCGCGGTGCGGGCGCATCTCGGCCACGATCTTCCCCCCGCGCTCCACGAGCCGGTCCGCGATCTCCTCGTCGATGGGGACGCGGCCGAGCGGCGTCTCGAACGCGCCGCGCGCCGCCACCGCCACGCCGTCGAACGCCATCCGGTGGGATGGTCCGACGAGGACCGCCGTGAGGCCGGGCCGCCCGCGAAGCAGCGCGTAAGCGTGGGCGGCGACGGGCCCGGAGTAGCGAAGCCCCGCGTGCGGGCTGATGAGGCCGATGAGCCGACCGGGCGGCGGGGAGCCCCGGACCCCCGCGAGGTACCCGTCCACCTCCGCGACAATGCTGGCCGCGTTCCCGGGATACCAGGTCCCGGCAATCGGCGACGTGCGAACCGGTCCTGCCATGAGGCGAGCCCGAGGGGCCTGCCCCTATTTATAGACCCGGTAGTCGATCCGGGGGAAGAGGTTGTCGCGCCACTCGAAGTCGCGCACGATCGGCTCCTCGAGCATCGTCTCGCCCGTGAGAGCGCGGTAGAGGTAGGTGAAGCGGGCCACGTGGTCGCGCGTCCGCTTCTTGGCGTACTCGACGGTGGTGCCGGTCTTCATGATGAAGGCCCAATCCGAGGACTGGGCCAGGAGCAGCTCCCGGGCCGCCTGATCGAGCGCGCGGCGCTCGAGGGGCGAGGGCGACTCGAAGCGGCGCGCCAGCTCGACCATGCGCTCGGCGGCCATGTCGAGGTGGGGATAGATCCAGTCGTTGCCGGGGTTGAGCCACACCTCCGCGTAGCCGCGCGCGCCCCACGTGCAGAAGGGGGGCTGGGCGACCTCGCACTCGGGGTACATCTCCAGGAACTGCGGGGGCGTGATCGGCTTCACGACGTCCTGGTCGAAGTGCATCTTGCGGAAGAGGAAGTTCAGGAAGTCCGGCCCTTCGAACCACCAGTGTCCGAACAGCTCGGCATCGTAGGGGCTCACCACCAGCGGCGGCTGCGACATGCGGGAGGAGTGGGCGAGCACCTGGCGCTGACGATTCTCCAGGAAGTTGGCGGCGTGCGAGGCCGCCTTGCCCATCGCCCACTCTCGAACGTAGGGCTGCTTGTCCTGCAGCCCGACCTTTCCCGTCACCCGGTAGTACTTGAGGCCGGTGTTCTTGCGCATGCCGTCGGGCAGGATCTCGCCGAGGTAATCGATGGGCAGCTCCCATCCCACGTCCTTGTAGAACTCGCGGTAGTCGTTGTCGCCCGGATAGCCCGACTCCGCGCTCCACACCTGGCGCGACGACTCCATGTCCCGGGCGAAAAAGGCGATCCCCTCGGGGGAGAGTATGGGCGCGAGCACGCCGTGGCTGGGCCGCGGGTGGGCGTCGGTGACGCCGTGCGACTCGATGAAGCTGAAGCGCAGGCCGGCCTCGCGGAGGAAGCGGTCCTGTCCCGGCAAGTACCCGCACTCGGGGAGCCAGATCCCCGCGGGGTCGCGGCCGAGGAGCTCGCGGTAGTGGCCGACCGCGATCTGCACCTGGGCCCGCACGGCCTCGGGGACGGTGTCCATCAGGGGAAGGAAGCCGTGCGTCGCCCCGCACGTGATGATCTCGAGCTTCCCGGCGTCGCGGTGATTGCGGAAGGCCTGGATGAGGTTCGAGCCGTAGACCTCCCGGAAGATGCGCCTGATGTCGGTGAGCTCGCCGAGGTAGAAGCGCGTGACGTCCTGGAAGCGCTGGTCCTCGCGCGCGGTGCGGGAGATCTCCTTCTCCGCGAGGGCCACCAGGCGGTCGAGGTAACGGTGGTAGCGCTCCACGAGCAGGCCGTCGCCCATCATCGCGAGGAGCGGCGGCGACAGCGTCATCGTGAGGCGGTAGTCGACGCCGTCCCGGAGCAGGCCGTCGAGCACGCGGACGAGCGGCACGTAGGTCTCGGTCAGCGCCTCGAAGAACCAGTCCTCCTCGAGGAACTCGGGGTACTCGGGGTGGCGCACGTAGGGCAGGTGGGCGTGCAGCACCGGGCTCCAGTACCCCTGGGGCATGGGAACCTCATGCGCTCCCGACCCGCGGCGGGCAGCCAGGGGCTATGGACTATCGACGGAAGAGATCGCTGGCTCCTCCGGGCTCGGGACCCGGCGCCGGCTCGTTTGCGGAAACGGGCTCGGTCCCCGCGGGACCTCCAGCCGGAGCGGTGCCCGGCGCTCCCTTCGCCGTCCTCCGGCGTGGAGGAGCCTGCGGTTCGGGAGCGATGTCGGCGGATGCGGTCAGCGGCGCCGCCTTCGCGGCCAGACGATACGACGCGCGCCGCGTCGCCTTCTCGGGCGAGGGCCCCGTCCGGGGCGTCGAAACCGCGTTGCTTCGGGCCAGTGGCCGGTACTCTCCCGAGGGCAACGTGATTCCCAGCTCCACCCGGTAGGAACGATGGCCGGGGACGGCGCGCAGGTACCACGACCGAGCGCCCTCGGGGAGCACCATGGCTCCGCCGATCCCGCCGTGGTCATCCGTGAGCCTGAGCGTCAGCCGCGCGAGCGCGGCGACCCGTTCCCCCTTTTCGCGGCGCAGCCCCCCCCGCACCCGGGGATCGACGTCCCAGTGCGCGAAGAGCCAGTGCGGGTCCTTCACGAGCAGACGCACACGGCTGACGCCGTACGTCTCGGGGAAGATGAAGCGCTCCTCCTCGAACACGCGCGGCGGCAGCTCGCGGGGCAGGTACTTGGCCGAGCCGATCTGCTCCTCTTCGCTCAGCGCCGGCTGACCCGTCCGCCGGGCGCCCGCCTCCGGCTCCGGCGCGGAGGCCTTCACCTTGCGGGGACGGCGGGGAGGCTTGGACGTCGCGCTCCGCGTTGCCGCCGCAGGCTTGGCAACCGCGCGGCCAGGAGCGACCGCGCCGCCGGCCCTGACGGAGGCCGGCCCGCCGTTGGCTTGTTTGGCCATGGCCGCAGTATAGAAGCGAGTCGCCTCCCGCGGCAAGCCTCGAATCAGGGGCGGGGCTGTTCCTCGCCGCTGCGCGGGCGGCCCCGGCCGGGCGGCCGGGCCTGGCCCCGCATCTGGGTCATGACCTCACGGATCTTCCGCTCGACCTCCAGCTCCAGGATCCTGTACTTGGCCTGCTGGACCGGGGACAGGACGGCGTCGACCGCGTCCAGGTCGCGCCGGATCGCGGCTGCCTGTTCGTTCTCGACCGCCTTCACCTCGCGCAGCAGCTCCTCCAGACGGCCCTCGGTCGCGCCCCCGGTTTGGAGCAGCTTCCTCATCTCCTGAAGGGCGCGCTGACGCCGCTGCGCGTACTGCCGCCGATCGTTCTGGAGGCGTTTGACGTGCGGGAGAAGGCGCACGAACTGCTCGTCGGTGAGGCCGAGGCTCTCCTGCAGGTTGCTCAAGAAGTACGCGTCGACCATGCGGAAGGCTTCTTCGCGCGGCCGGAGCGGCCCCGCGCCGGAGGGAGCGGCCGGCTCCTGCGCGGAGCCGAGCGCGGTCGTAGCCAGCAGGACGCCGGTGAGGACGGAGAGCCTCACAGGTCCTTCCCGTGGCCGATCTCCCGGCGCAGGCGATCGGCCAGGACCTGGCTCTCCTCGTCCGACAGGTCGACCAGGCACTCGGCCACGCCCGCGCAGGCGGCCGGGACCGATGCGTCCGCGACGGCCGGCGCGACGGCCCGCAGGACCTCGAGGCCCTCGTCCTCCTCCGCGGGAGGGAGGGCGGACCAGGCGGGCAGCTGCGGCGGGGGCAGCGGCGCCGGCGGGCGGCCGGCAAGGGGCAGGAAGGTGACGATCCCCGCGAGCACGGCGGCGGCGGCCAGGACGGGACCGAGTGAGATCCGGCGCCAGAACGCCGGCCGGCGCCCGCTCTCCTCGTCCAGGCGACGGCTCACCTGACGGCGCAGCGACTCCCAATAAAGAGGAGAGGGCTCGGGCACCTCCGCGCCGGCGGCGAGCGCGAGACCGGCCTGCGCCTCGGCCAGCCGTGCCCGGCACTGCGCGCACGCCTCCACGTGAGCGCGGTCGCTCGCGCCCCTTCCTTCCAGCACGTCGAGCAGCCTGTGCTCCGGAACGTGGCCCGCCATCTCACTCCCCCGCTTCGGCGGCCAGCATCTTCCGCAAGTTTCCCAGGGCGTGGAAGAGGTTGGCCTTGACCGTGCCCACGGTCGAGCCGAGGATCCCGGCCACCTCCTCGTGCGTGAGGTCATGGTAGATCTTCAGGATCAGCGTGGCGCGCTGCTTCTCGGGCAGACGGGTCACGGCCTCGCGGACCTGGCGCGACCGCTCGTCCCGCTCCAGCCGCTCGAGAGCTCCCTGCGACTTGTCCGGCAGCGCCTCCGGCAGCTCCGCCGCCTCGGGCTTCCGCGACGCGCGGAAGTTCAGGCAGGTGTTGACGGCGATGCGGTAGAGCCAGGTGGAGAACGAGCTGTCGCCGCGGAAGCGGTCGAGCGCCCGGTACGCCTTCAAGAACACCTCCTGCGCCATGTCGTTCGCGTCCTGGTGGTTGTTGACGTAGCGGTAGCAGAGCCGGTACACGTCGCGCTGATACTTCTCCACCAGCCGGTCGAAGGCCTGGCGCTCGCCTCCCTGGCACGCAGCGACGGCGTCGCGGTCGTCCTCGTGACGCCGTGAGGAAGCGAGCTCCGGCGCACTCTCATCGGACGCGGCCAAGGCGGCGGGGGTAGAGGGCACGACAAGTCACTGTCTCACCGCTTTTCCGGCCCTGTCAACGCCATGGCCGCAACCCGAGCGCGGCCAATCAGATGTCGCTCTTGCACACGCGTCCTCGCTTCCTTCAACGACTTAGACCGGAATCCGGGTCGAAGGTTGAGGCCTCGAGCCGCATCCGTCTGACCACGAAGGGACCGCCGCCCTCGAGAAGGAGCGTCACCGGGCCCGCGCCCGCGCGCACGTCGAAACCTCCGACGCGAGCACCGCCAAGAATCGTCATCGGCAGGCTTCGGCTCGGCGCTGGCCCGTCCGGTCGTATGACGAGGGAAGGTGGGGGCATCCCGGGCGCGACCTCGTCGCCGTCGACGGCGAAGCGGTAGCTTCCGGCCGGCAGGGACAGCCGCTCGCCGACCGCCGCTCCGTCGGGATGGCGGTGCGGCTCGTAGAGAGGGCCCCAAGCGAGGTCGCTCGAGTCCCACGTGGCCCCCGCGCTTCGGAGAAGACTCCACCCCGGCGCGCTCACGGCGGCGCGGCCGATGAGGCGCACGGCATCCCGACCTGCGGTCCGGTGAGTCGACAGCAGTGATGCGCCCCCCGTGGCCGCCAGCAGGCCGAGGCCCGCCAGCGCCGCACTGCGCGGTCTCGTGCGGGAACGAAGCGACGACGACGCGGCGATCCCGAGGGCCGCGGCCCACAGGAGGGCCAGGCGATGACGGTCCGGATTCTCCTCGGGCAAGACGTAGCCGGGGAGCAGACGAGTCCACTCCTCGGCCCCGGAGAGGATGCGGAAGAGCGGCGCCGTCCCGTCGCGATCCCGATGGACCAGGCGCGGTTCGAAGCCCCCCGCGAGCCCCACCCACACGCTCCATCCGAGGAGCAGAGCCGAGACGGAGGAGAATCCCCCCTGGAACGAGGCGGCCAGGCCCAGGGCGAGGGCCGGCACGACGGGCAGCAGGAATCGGGCGGGTGGATTCCAGCCTCCCCGCCACATGGGCCAGGAGCCGGCCATGAGAAGCGTAGCCACGGTCAGCGCAACCGCTACCAGCGCGCCTCGCCGGGACCGCCCGAACAGCAGCGCGAAGCCGGGAACGGCCAGCGCGAAGACGGGAGCGTAGACGAGGAGACCGAACTCCTGGTCGAGGAGGAGTCCGGGCAGTCCCTCCGGTAGCGTCGCCAGCGAGATCTCGGGCCGGCGGCCGTAGACGCGGCGAGGATCGAAGAAGCCGTAGAGGGCTTCGTGGTAGACCGCGAGGGCCGCTGCCGTCACGGCGGCGAAGGCAAGCAGGATCGCGACGGCGCGTGAGCTCGGCCGGCCGGTGAAGGCGAACAGGAGCAGAAGGCCGGCCAGGACGGCGTAGCGCACGTTGAGCCAGGGCAGGACGGCCAGCGCGGAGCCGAGCAGGACCACGTCCGCGGTGCGAGCCGCGGCCAGGTCGCGCCCACGGCGCAACGCCACGGCCACCGCGAGCGCCGCGGGCACTTCGGTGAAGATGAGACCGGCGTAGTGAACGAGCGGCGGGCTCAGCGCCACGGCCCAGCCGGCCGCCTCCGCGGCCGCCTCGTCAAACCCCCATACCCGCGCGACCTCGCGCACTTCCCGAGCGAGCAGCGCCGCCAGGAGCGCCATGAAGAAGGACGCGGCCGGGTAGCCGCCCAGGGCGTACGCGGGAAGGATCAGGACGGACAGGCCCACGGCGTGGAGCGAGAAGATCTCGCCGTGTCGGCCGCGCACGCGGTAATGCGGCGTGAGGTCGCCCGGATGGAAGACGCGATACCGGCCCTCGGCGTAGTCGCGCTCCAGCGACACGTCGTGGTCGCGGAGCAGGCTGTCGGCCACCATCAGGTAGTGCGGCTCGTCGCCTTCGGGCCCGACCTGGGATTGAACGCGCACCGCGACCGTGGCGTAGATTGCGAACGCGACGGGGAGCAGGAGCCATCGCGGAGGCAAGCGGCGCGCACCCGCCAGCGCGGCCGCCACCGCGCCGAGGGCAAGCGCGGTGAGAGGCGGGCCGCTGAGCGCGCGCAGCCCCGGGATCGGAGCGCCGGCCAGCAGAAGCACGGGGATGAAGACCAGGCCGGTCGCCCATGGGCCCGCGGCGACGCCGGTCCGCCACGCGATGAGCGCGACGGCCGCCCCGGCGGCGGCGAGAGCCGGAACGCCGGCGACGCCCAGGAGCCAGCCCCCCGGACGAGAGGCCGCTCCCCCCGAGGCGAGCACGAGCAGGGCGCCCACCACGAGCCATCCGGCCGCCCCGGCGGCGCGTGGCGATGGCCTGAGTCGCATCGAAGACCGGCGCATTCTAACCGTCCCGGTTTCACCTTGACGTGGCCGAGCCCGCAGCGCACACTCGTCCTTGGGGGTGCAGGCATGAAGGCCGCGATCGTTCTCGGGGCGCTGGCGCTGCCGCTGGCGGCGGGCGCGGACGAGGTCTATCTGCGCAGCGGGGGCCGCCTGAGCGGCGTCGTGGTCGAGCGCCGCGCCGACGGCATCGTGATCGACGTCGGCCCCGGACGGGTCACGCTGCCGGCCTCACTCGTGACGCGGGTCGTCGAGGGAACGCCGGCCTTCGCTCTGTTCCGCCAGCGGGCGGCGCGGCTGTCGGATGCCGACGTGAACGGCTGGCTCGCGCTGGGCGCGTGGGCGCGCGATCACGACCTGCTCACCCAGTCGACCCAGGCCTTCGACCACGTTCTCGCCGTCGACCCGGGCAACTCTGTCGCGCACCGGGAGCTGGGCCACGTCGTCGTCGACGGCCGCTGGATGACGCCGGCCGAGGGCTACCGCGCCCGAGGCTACGTCTACTTCGAAGGCACCTGGGTCATGCCCGAGGAGCGGGCGGCGATGCTCGCCGAACGAACCGCCGCGGCCCAGGCGCGGCAGGCGGAGATCGAGGCCGAGGCTCGCGCACGCGAGGCCGACGCCCGTGCGCGGGCCGCCGAGGCGGAGGCACGCCGAGCCGAAGCGGCGGCGTATCCGACGGAAGGCATCCCGCTCGCCATGACCTACGGCTCCGGTCCCTACGGTGCTTACGGTCCCGTGGTCGTGTACGGCGCATACGGGGGCTTCGGCGGCTTCGGCCTGGGCGGGTTCCGCGGGCGCAGCCACGGCTTCGGCCATCAGGGCCCGAGCTGCGGGCCAGGCCAACCCGCGGGAATGACCACCCCTCCCGCTCAACCTGCTCCCCGCCGGGATACGCCGGCCCCGACGCCAGCGCCGGCCAAATTGCCCGCGGGTTCGGTGGCCGGCGCCAGCGGCGGCCTCAACCCCAGGCACTGACGGGGGCGTTGACTTTCGCCTAATCTTCGCCTACCCTTCCCGCCGGAGGTAGCGATGCACGTCACCCCGCGGCAGAAGGAGATCCTGGAATACCTCGGCCGCCACATCGAGAAGAAGGGATACGCCCCTACGATCGAGGAGATCGGCGAGCACTTCGGCCTCAGCTCGCTGGCAACCGTCCACAAGCACCTCACCAACCTCCAGGAGAAGGGGCTCATCAAGCGGGAATGGAACCGCAGCCGGGCGCTCGAGCTCGTCCCGAGCCCGGTCAAGGTCAAGGCCGTCGAGCTCCCGCTGATGGGCCGGGTGGCGGCGGGTACGCCGATCGAGGCCGTGCAATCGACCGAGACCATCTTCGTCCCCGAGGACATGCTGGGCCGCCGGGAGACCTACGTGCTCCAGGTCAAGGGCGACTCGATGATCGAGGAGCAGATCCGCGACGGCGACTACGTCATCGTCGAGGACCGCAAGCAGGCCCGCGACGGGGAGATGGTGATCGCGCTGCTCGACCGCGAGAACGTGACCCTCAAGAAGTACTTCCGCGAGAGCGGGGGGCGGGTCCGCCTCCAGCCCGCCAACAGCCGCATGAAAGCGATCTACGTGGAGCAGGGGGATCTCCGCATCCAGGGGGTCGTGATCGGCGTGCTGCGGAAGTATTAGAATTCTCCGAGCCGGGCGAGAGGCAAGAGACCTTGGACGCGGCTCTTCGGCGCCGGAGGCGCCGCTTAGATGGACGAAAAGCGCTCGATCAACTTCACCGTCGTGCCCGACGACGCCGGGGCGGTGCCGCGCGTCTACAGCAACTTCTGCGCAATCCAGAACTCCCCTTTCGACTTCACCCTCACGTTCTGCGAGATGCAACCCATCTCGGACCGCGAGATCCAGGAGGCCGAGGTCACGCACGTCGTGAAGGCGCCCGTCAAGGCCCGCATGGTCGTGCCGGCACAGATGATCCCCGGTCTCATCGCCGCGCTGCAGGAGAACTTCCGCCTCTACCAGGAGTCGTTCGGCCCCCCCAAAGGACAGCTTCATTAGGACCTCCGTCGGCGTCCACGGCCCATATACTGAACACGTGAGCAGCGAGCGAGCGATTCATTCGCGAGCGAGCGACTTGGGGGGAGCGTGAAGGGCACCGGGCGCGCGCGCAGCATCCTCCACATCGATCTCGACCCGTTCTTCGTCTCCGTGGAGCGGAGCCTCGATGCCTCCCTGCGCGGGCGTCCCCTGATCGTGGGGGGCAACGGGGACGGTTCGGGCGTCGTGGCCGCGGCCAGCGACGAGGCTCGCGCCAAGGGCGTCCGCGCCGGCCAGCCGATCAGCGCCGCGCGCCGGCTCTGCCCCGAAGGCGTGTTTCGCCCCGGCGACCTCGACACCTACGCCCGCGTCAGCGAGGACGTCACGAGCCTGTTGCTCTCGGTGAGCCGCCGAGTGGAGCGACCTTCGGCCGACGAGGCCTACGTGGACCTCACGCGCGAGTCACCCTCTTCGCCAACTCCGGTCGGGATCGCCGAGTCGCTCAAGGACGAGCTGCAGCGCCGTCTCGGCCTCGACGCCTCTCTGGGCCTGGCGTCCACCCGCCTGGCCGCCCGAGTGGCCTCCACGTGGGCCCGCCCTCGCGGCCTGCTGGTGGTGCTGCCCGGATACGAGGCTTCTTTCCTGGCCCGCCAGCCGCTGTGTTTCCTTCCCGACCTGCCCTCACACCTGGAGAAGGCCCTGGAGCACGCGGGCCTCGTGACCCTCGGCCAGGTCGCCGCCTGTGAGCCGGGCGCGCTCGCCGCGGCGGTGGGCGCACCGGCGGCGGCCAAGCTTCAGGAAGCCGCCCGCGGCGAGGGAGAGGAGCCGGTCGCGGTGACCGCCCCTCCCGTCCGCATCCACGAGGAGGCGCTCATCCGCGACCGCCGCACCGACCGCGAGGCTTTGCGCCAGGTCGTGGAGGGGCTCGCCGGGCGGGCGTGCCGCCGCCTCCGGCCCTTCGGCCTGGCGGCGGGCACGGTCACGGTAGAGCTGCGCCGGGGAGAGCTCGCGGTTCGCCGCGAGGAGAACCTGGAGCCGGGCGTCGCCGACGAGGAGACCGCGCGCGCCGTCGCCAGCGCGCTCGCCGAACCCATCCTCGAGCCCGCGTCCACCGTGCGCGCCGTGCAGGTGCGCCTGACACGACTGGGCCGCCCGGGGACGCAAGCATCGTTGTTTCCCGACGTGGCCCACCGGTCGTAGGAAGTGCGCCCCACCCGGCTCAACCGCGAGCGCGCGGCGAAGATTCTCGACATCCTGGAGCAGACGCATCCTGACGCCGATTGCGCGCTGCACCGCAACAACGCCTTCGAGCTCTTGGTGGCGACCATCCTCTCCGCGCAGTGCACGGACGAGCGGGTGAACCAGGTGACGCCCGCCCTCTTCCGCCGCTATCCCACGCCGGCGGCGATGGCGAAGGCCCGCCCGGCGCAGCTCGAGGCCATGATCCGTCCCACGGGTTTCTTTCGCGCGAAGACGCGGAGCATCCTCGGCTGCGCGCGCGCTCTCGTGGCCGAGCACGGCGGCGAGTTGCCGCGCACCATGGACGCGATGGTCGAGCTGCCCGGTGTCGGCCGCAAGACGAGCAGCGTCGTGCTCGGACACGCGTATGGGATCGCCGAGGGCATCGCGGTGGACACGCACGTGCTGCGGGTCT
>Ga0207684_10001263_pt1 | contig 27958 bp, 27 predicted proteins | sample KBSK5501metaG_FD_184342 | JGI IMG/M metagenome (GOLD analysis project Ga0207684, IMG submission 184342) | Corn, switchgrass and miscanthus rhizosphere microbial communities from Kellogg Biological Station, Michigan, USA - KBS K5-50-1 metaG... | ecosystem: Host-associated > Plants > Roots >...
ATACGATGCGCTCGTCGCCGACCCCGATATTGACGTCGTCTACGTCGCCACACCCAATAGCGCGCATCGGGATCATTGTCTCCTCAGTCTGGAGCACGGCAAGGCGGTCCTGTGCGAGAAGCCCTTCGCGGTCAACGCCGCCGAGGCGCGCACGGTAATCGCGAAGGCGCGCGACAAACGCCTCTTTTGTATGGAAGCGATGTGGATGCGCTTCATCCCGCTGATGCGCGAGCTGCCCGCGCTGCTCGATAGTGGCGCCATCGGCGAGTTGCGTATGGCGACGATCCAGCTCGGCTTCTCGAATACCGTTGATCTCCGCCGCGGCGTCTTCAACCCCACGGCGGGCGGTGGCTCATTGCTTGACCTCGGTGTGTATCCCCTCTCGCTCGCCTCGCAACTGTTCGGCGCCCCGACCCATGTGGACAGCCAAGCAATACTTGGCGCGACGGGCGTCGACGAGCAGGTGAGCGTCCTGCTGGGATACAATGGCGAGCGGCAGGCGGTCATCACAGCTAGCCTGCGCAACGCGACCGCGAACGACGCCGTGATCATGGGCTCCAATGGCTACGTGCACATTAAGGCCCCACTCTACAGTCCCACCACGCTCACCCTCATCCACTCGCCACCGACCTCGACGGCGCGCGCGAACTACCCGCGTCTGCGCAAGGTGTACGCGCTGCTCAAGCAGTATGTGCCGCTGCGAAGGCCTGGTCAGATGCGCACGATGACGCGGAGGATCCGCGGCGCCGGCTATTCGTACGAAGCGGCCGAGGTAGTGCGCTGCCTGCGGGCAGGCGAGTTGGAGAGCCCAATCATGCCCCTCGACGAGACCGCGCGTATCCTCGACGTGGTGGACCTCATTCGCCAGCGATGGGTCATCACGGCTCAGGCCGAGTTGGCCCCCTAGTAAGAAGGAGTCTCGCATGCGTATCGCTCTTGTCGGCTGCGGCTACGTGGCAGACTCCTACATGGGCACGCTACCCAACCATCCGCAACTCCACCTCACCGGCGTCATGGACCGCGACGATGAGCGCGCTAAGCGGTTCGCGGCCTACTATTCTGTGCCACGGTACGCGTCTCTGGAACAGGCGCTCGACGACGACCAAGTCGATCTCGTGCTCAATTTAACCAACCCAGGAAGCCATTATGAGGTTTCGCGCGCTTGCTTGGAGGCCGGGAAACACGTCTACTCGGAGAAGCCGCTGGCGATGACGTTCGATGAGGCCCGCCAGCTCGTTGCGCTGGCCGAAGCGCGCGGTGTACAACTTGCCTGCGCGCCCTGCTCGATTCTCGGCGAGGCGGCGCAGACACTATGGCGCCTTCTGCGGCGGCGCGAGATCGGGCAGGTACGGCTGGTCTTCGCGGAGCTTTCCGGCGGGCCGGTGCACATGACGGCGCCCGAGACGTGGCGCAGCGTCTCAGGCACGCCCTGGCCGTATGTCGATGAGTTTCAAGTCGGCGCCACGCTGGAGCACGCGGCCTACTACGTGAGCTGGTTCGTCACGTTCTTTGGGCCGGCGCGGCGGGTGACCTCATATGCGACCTGTCTGACGCCGGATAAAGGCATGCCGCTGGAGCGCGTCGCCCCCGACTTCAGCGTCGCCTGCATCGAGTTCGCATCGGGGGTGGTGGCCCGCCTTACCTGTGACATCTTCGCGCCCAGCGATCACTCGCTGCGCATCATTGGCGACGAGGGAATCCTCAGTATCACGGACTGCTGGGATTACGGCTCGCCCATCATCATCCGGAGGCGCAGGCGCGCTCGCCTCGACGATCTGCTCGACGCCGCCACATCGCTCGTGGGACGCGCCCAGCGCAAGCCTGCGTCGGCGCAACCTCCGCTTAGAATCCGGTTAGAGCGACACGAGCGACTCGCCCGAGTGGTGGGGCTTGGGCCGAAAAAGGTACCACTGGCCCGCCAGCCAAACTTCCGGCAGACCCCCGGCGCCAGCAGGATGGACTACGCGCGCGGACCATTGGAACTAGGGGACGCGGTGGCGGAGCGGCGGCCGAGCCGACTCGCGGCGCGCACTGCGCTGCATGTCAACGAGATTGTACTGGCGATCCACGAATCCGCGCAGCGCGCCTCGCCCTACACCCTCACCACTAGCTGTGAGCCGAGCGATCCAATGCCTTGGGCGTCCGTCTAATGGAGGCTGGCAGAAGCAAGACCTCCAGTGCCAAGGCAGTATAGAATGTGTCACTCTGGCGCGGAGGGTACGCGCATTCGACAAGTTCGTTTTGCGCGGATGCGAGGAGACTGAGCGACCGGTTGCGGGGCACGCCAGCGGTTCGCGCCGACGGACGCCGCCGCATAGGGGATGCCTTGAAAGGTCCGTGAGTCGGCGGTCACCATCCCGCGCACGGAGCCACGATCTGTGATCACCACTACGCCGTCGTCCTCACCAGTTCGCGCTCGACCAGCTCGTATGGGGCTGGCTGACGGAAAAAGCCAGCCGCAAGCTATGGGGCTATAGCCGCGGTAGTTAGGCGGTCCTTTATCCCGATTTCAACCCGCCGTTCGGTGGGCACATGTTGAATTCCTTGTTGCTGTACGTTATGTTTTCGACATGGAGTACCAACGGGACGAACATCGCGTCCACCTAATAGTCTACCACCCCATCTGGCGCCCCAAGCGCCGCAAGTCGGTCTTGGTGGGACCAGTGGCGGCACGCTGCCGAGAACTGATTGAAGGCAAGGGTGCTGAGCGTGGATGGACCATCCTGGCGATGGCTATTCAGCCAGACCACATCTACCTGTATGTGCGGGTGTGGCCGAGCGATAGCGCCGCCGAGGTGGTGAAGGAGTGCAAGGGCGTCACGTCCTTCGCGCTCCGCAATGAGTATCCGCAGCTCCGCAAGCTGCCGTCAATGTGGACACGCAGCTACTTCGCGCCCACACAACACCCAAGCGACCAGGATATTGCGGCATTTCTTACACAGCAGTCAGGGAGATAGCCATGCCGCGTCACGTCATCCGCGCCGAAGACCTCCCCGCCAGTCAAGAGATGTATGCGGCAGGCGCAACGTCATACCAATATCATTGCTACATCGATGCGCAGACGGGATGGTAGCGAACGTGGAGACGGCGCGCAAGACCTACAAGGAGAAGCTGCGGCCCACGCCCACCCAGGAGCGTGAGCTGGAGCACATCCTGTGGCGCTGTCGCACGCTCTACAACACGGCCCTCGAACAGCGCATCACCGCCTGGGAGCGGCGCCACGTCTCGGTCACACGCTATCAGCAGGAAGCGGAGCTGAAGGCCATCCGGGCGGAGATGCCGGAGTACGCCGCCATTCACGCGCATGTGTTGCAAGATGTGCGGGCCCGGCTCGACAAGACCTATCAAGCCTTCTTCCGCCGGTTGGCGAATGGTGAGAAGCCGGGGTTCCCCCGATTCCAGGGACGCAACCGCTGGCACTCGTTCACCTGCAAAGAGTACGGCAACGGCGCCCGGCTAGATAATGGGTATTTGGTCTTGAGCAAGATCGGGCGCATCGCCGTGCATTGGTCCCGCCCCGTTGAAGGCGCCATCAAGACCGTCACCGTGAGCAAAGAGGCGGACGGCTGGTATATCTGCTTCTCCTGCGCTGAGGCGCCGACTGCACCGCTGCCGCTCACCGGCAAAGAGACCGGCATTGATGTCGGGTTGAAGGTGTTTCTCATCACGGCGGACGGGCAAATCGTGGAGAACCCCCGTCATTACCGCAAGGCTGAGAAACACCTGAAGTAGGCGCAGAAGCGGGTAGCACGCCGGAAGAAGGGCAGCAAGCGCCGCCAGGAGGCCGTACGGCGGTGTGCCAAGAAGCATCAGCATGTGCGCCGGCAGCGCAGCGACTTTCACCACAAGGCGGCGCTCGCCCTGGTGCGCCAGTACGACACAGTCTATGTCGAGGCCATTCAAGCCGCGAACTTGAGCCGCCGTCCAGAACCGAAGCCGGACGGCAACGGCGGCTATGAACACAACGGGGCCAAGCGGAAAGCCGGCCTCAACAAAAGCATCCAGGACGCTGGGTGGCGCCAATTCCTGTCGATCCTCGCGTACAAGGCAGCATGCGCCGGTAAGCGAGTGGAAGCTGTGCCACCGGCGTATACGTCGCAGGCCTGTTCAGGCTGTGGCGAACGTATTCAGAAGTCCTTAAGCGTTCGCACGCATGTCTGTACGAACTGCGGCCTCATTCTGGACCGCGACGAGAACGCGGCCAAGAATATCTTATGGCTCGGACAGAACCTTCGGGGAGTCCCGGCGTTGGCTGGGGCGATGAACCGAGAACCCGTCGGGCTTTAGCCCGTGCGGAGTGTCAGAAGACCAGCGCCGTCGCACAGACGATCGCTGCGCCTGCCGTTTGCCGCACTCTCATGTCGCGTGCAGCGAGCAATGCTACCACCCACCCGCATACTCCAGCGACTGAGGATCGACCTGGCCAGCTAGCCACTGCCAATGCAGGTGGTTCAGTTGACGGATGTGGAGATGATCATGCGCTATCCACGCGCCCAGCATGACGCCTGCGCTCATTACCCCTGCGACGGGGTGCGCATTGAGCGCGCTCCAATCGGGACGCGAGAGGGCGCCAAGCCACTCCAGTGAGCGATGTCGCTCCTCCAGAAAGGCGGCGAGCATGGGGTCGAGCTCACGCTGGTTGTAGGCGCGCTCAGTGACCCATTGCTGTGGATGAATCGGTGGCCAGTCGGTGTTGGCGCGCTGGCGCATGAGATCGAGGCGCTGGCGAAAGTCCTCACACTCCTCATCGTAGAGATGGCAGACGACTTCCAAGATGGACCACTCCTCGGCGGAGGGTTTCCAACACGCTTGCTCGCTCGTCACGCCACGGGCGAGCGCGGCGATGGCTTCAGCGTTCTGTGTCAATCGGGTGAGAGAGTATACGAGATCCATCGAGCTGTTCCTTTGCCTGTATGACGCCTGCTCGCCGCAGGCAGGGGTTGGCCTACCATAATCGGGAAGACGATAGCAAGGATGAGCGCGCCTGTTCTTCAGGCATGCCCACATCATCTTCTTGCGTGGCGCGCATCAGGTCAGAAGCTATGGGACCTGGCGGAAGTCGTTAGACCTACCAGTCCGTACACATGGCAGTACGAGAGCCAGCTAGTCGAGCTTCTCGAGCGCTGCAGACAAGCGCACACCTGGCACACTGAGATTCAGCCGCAAACCCAGCCACCCAACGCGCTCATGACAAAAGTAGGGCGCGCTCATCGCGAGCACCCCATCTTCAGCCGCAAGCCGTATGCAATCGAGATCGCTGTCCTCGCGTGCGCGTCGGGCGGCGAGCGCGTATGGCCCCGAGTTTACAGGAGAGATCGCAAAGCCCTGTCGCGCAAGCGGTGGTCGCGCGAGATCAAGATTCGACTGGAGTCGCGCGATCACATCACGCCGCCAGCGCAGCAGCGGCCCAGCCTCGCTTCGCCGCGCCTCATCGCGCCAGCGCCGCCAGCAGCGCAGGTACGCCAGCGCCGTCTCTTCCAGCGCGCCGGGCGCCGATCCCAGCAGCGACTCGCTCAACGTCTCGACACGCCGCACGAACGCAGGCGCGGCGAAGAGCAGACTGGTCTTGACGCCGGAGACGAAGAAGATCTTGCTTGGTGAGCGTATCACGATGGCCTGCTGTGGAAAATCGGCGTCGTACCAGGGCGCCTCGCGCCGCCAATGCAGTCCCATGCGTGTCTCATCCAGGATAATGGGGCGATCTGAGGGCAGCGCGGCAAAGAGCGCACGTAGCGCTGGCCAGTCATACTCCACGCCGATCGAGTACGCCGGGTTGGTGAGCAGGAGGGCCGAGCGTGGCTGCGACATGGCGCGCGTGAGGGCCCCGCAATCCAGCGCGCCGGTCACGAAGTCCGCCGCTGGAATAATGGAGACCCCGAGGCCCAGCCTGCGGCACACCTCAACCGCCGAGAAGTAGACTGGCGCGGCGATCACGACGTGCTCGACGCCCTGATCGCGTAGCGCCGCGAAGGTCAGCAGCAGCGCCTGCGTGCTGTTGGGCAGGATGGCGACGCGCTCCGCCGTTAGCGCCTCGTCGCCCAGACGCACGCCCGCGCGGAAGAGGGCAGCCGCACGCTCCTTCGGCTCACGTAAGTCGCGCAGATAGGTATAGCCGTGCGGCCGCAGAGGAATGGCCACGAGCGCCGCGGCCAGCGTTGCGGGCGGCCCGATCGCCTTATCCTCCGACTCCCACCCGCCAATCGAGAGCGGCGCCTGCCCCGTCGCGCGCGTATGCCGCTCCAGCGCCTCCACCACCAGCGAGAAGTCTGGCGCACAGGCGCTCGCGTCAAGAGATTCGGCCTGTGTCACGTCGCGCTTATCCTTTTCTCGCCAGAAGACCCCGCCCTTCGGGGCTGGGGATGCATGGCGGCCGGGCTCGCCGTGTGGTAGACTGTCCACATACCGCAGGGCCTGCGGAAATTCACGCTTGCGGAGGTGGCTTCGGGCCACGACATGATGGTGTCAGACCAAGCGAGCCTGCTCGTGCGGCAGTCGTCAGCCCAAGAATCCCCTGGCGTTAGCCATGGGGAGTGGTCAACAATCACGATATACTCACTTCACAACAATTTTGATCTCGTGCCAGCCGGTGGCCCCGTTGGGCACCGTGCCACGCTTTTCTTCAGTCTGGAGCTTGCCCGTCCCATCAGTCGCGCGAGCGACGATGGTGTACATGCCGGGCGCCGCCGGACGCCGCGTCCAGTTCCAGAAGACCCACGTCTGGTCGGAGAGCGGTGGCTGGAGGCTGGCGCGCTGCCAGGTCGTCCCGCCATCCACGCTCACCTCCACCTGCTGGATGCCGCGAATACCGGCGAAGGCGACGCCGCTGATGAGAATCTCGCCGAGCGAAGCCTGCGTGTGCGGCCCGTCGATCCGGCTGATGGTCTCCAGTTGCGCCGCGCTCCAGCCCTGGCTCTGATAGAACCCTTTGACCTCATGGTCGGTGATCTCGATGCGTGTCACCCACTTCGCGCTCTGCTCGCCATAGCGGCCCGGCACGACGGCGCGCAGCGGGAAGCCATGTCGCTCTGGCAGCGTCTCGCCGTTCATCCGATACGCCAGCAGCGCACGCGCCTCCAGCAGATCAGGCAGCGACAGGCTCGTCACATAGCCATCCACGCCGTAGAAGACGGCGTGCTTCCCCTCCGGCGTGCCCACGCCACCGGCGCGCTCCAGCAGTGTCTTGAGGAGAACGCCGCGCCACTGCGCCGTGCTCATCAGGCGGCCATCTACCTGGTTCGAGATACATTCCAGCGTGACCGCGCGCGTCTCCGCGGGAAGCTTTACTAGCTCGTCGTAGGTCCACGAGGTGGGTCGGCCGATCAGTCCGTCCACCTCTAACCGCCAGCGGCTGACTGTCACAGTCGGATCGAGCACATTCTTGCTGACGATGTAGAAGTCGTTGGTGGGTGTGATCGCCGACGTCACCGACTCCGGCACGGCAAGCCCCTCATAGGAGAGATTCGATTTAGCGAGATACCCCGCGATGAGCCGGTTCGTGGCGACGGCGCCGGCCACCAGGATGACGGCGGCCCCGCCCGCCACGGCCAGCGCCTCGCGCCTGCTGACAACCTGCGCGGACGCGCTCGCAGCAGCCTGTTCGCCGTTTGTACTCGCCTGCGCCTCTTGCTGTGTCGCTCCATTGACTCCTTCTACCCATGCGCCCCAGACACGCCAGAAGGCCTGATAGGCCAGCGCAACGGTAACGGCGAAGGCGCCGAAGGTCAGCGCCAGCGCCAGGGCTGTCAGCAGGCGCGCCGTCCCGACAGGATCGCCGTAGAGACCCGCTCCCAGCACGGGCCAGAAGAGTGCGAGCGCCAGCAGTTCCATCCCCAGCGCGAAAGCCCCCGCGACGAGCCAGGCGCGTCGGTTCGGCAGCCACGGCGCGCGTCCTGCTTTCGCGTCACGCATGCCGCCCACTCTCCAGACCGCTACGGCGTAGGGCGCTCCGAGCAGGACGCCGAGCGCCACCTGGCCGAGCAGCGCCTGGCTGAGCGGCCCCATCTTGGGGTTGGGCTGATAGCGGATCAGCAGCGCGACGAACTGGTCGGCGGGGAGCAGCGGCAGGATGCGCTCGCCTACCAGTTCAGGCGGCGTCGGCGTCCCCCACCAGAGGCGCAGCGCGCCCATCACGACGACCGCGACCACCGAGCCAAGCAATCCGGCCAGCAGCGCGAGACACACATGCCGAGCCAGCCGCAACGCCGAGGGCCATGCCGCCCTTACCTGCGCGCCCAACTCGGCGCCGTCGCGCGCCCGCACAGCCTCCACAACCTGCTGGAAGCGACCTCTTTCTATCGCCATGGCTTATAGACTCCATTTGCTGCCGCAGCCGGCGCACTGATCCCAGGGCCGGTCGCTGTCGAAGGCCACGCGGAACGCCTGGTAGCGCGGCCCGTTCCAGATCTCCGCGAAGGGACGCTCGAAGACATTGCCCAGGACGCGCGTCGCGGAGGGTCCGGGGTGGAACGGCGCGAAGCAGCACGAGAAGACATTCCCAGTCGCGGTGATGTACGCCAGTTGGCGCGGACGCTGGCAGCCGCCCCACGGACGGCGCGCTTCTTCCGCGCCCTGCGTGATGTACTCGGCTGGCGTGGTCGAGCCAGTGGCCGCAAACGTGATGCCAGTCTCGGCGCAGCGTCGCCCCGTCTCGGCGATGATCGCCACTTCTTCCGCGCGCGCGCGGCGGAAGAGCGCCTGGTCCTCGCGCGCCAGGCCCTCGCCGAAGTAGATCAGCCGCTGCACGTAGATCTCGCGCACGCCGGTCTCCAGCGCGATCTCGACCAGTCGCGGCAGTTCGGGCAGGTTCTCGCGCATCGCCGTGAACCAGAAAGAGACGCGCGGCAGGGTCGCGCCCAGCTCGTCGCGCAGGCGCGTGAAGGCGGCGACGTTGCGGATGATCTTCGGCAGCGCCTTCGCGTTGACGCCACGCACGCGCGCGTAGGTCTCAGGGCGCGCGCCATCCAGCGAGACACGCAGCTCATTGAGATTCGCCTCGATTAGCGCGCGGCCCATGCGCTCGCTCAGCGCGGTCGCGTTCGAGTTGAAGAGCGTATAGACGCCGCGCCCACGCAGGTGCGCGACGATGGCGGGAAGCTGCGGATTGAGCAGCGGCTCGCCCAGGCCATGCAGCACGACACGCTCCAGCGCGGGAAGCTGCGCGGTGATGCGCGTGACCTCGTCGAGTGAGAGATCGCGGTCCGCCTCGCGGCCCAGATGGGTGCGCGGGCACTGGTCGCAGAGTTCATTGCAGCGATTGGTGCTCTCCAGGTAGAGCTCGCGCGGCGCCGGAACTGTCTCCGTCGTCGCCACACCTGGCGCGGCGCTGAACTGGCTCCGCGGCGCCAGATCGAGCAGACGTTTCGTTGGCATTCGATCACTCCTTCATTTGTGCGCTGCCAGGGTGGCAGCCTGCGGCACAACAGGCGGGGGTGGATGTGAATTACGCCGAGCGCGCCACTGGCTGAGGGCGCGGGCGAGCAGCGGCGACAACGCGACCCCCACCGGCGCCAGGAAGAACCAGACGAACAGGCCAGGATTATGCCCCGGCGCGAAGATCACATAGGTAAACGGCATTGCGAGGACGAAGAGCCACAAGCCAAAGGCGTTCGCCGAGGCGCCATCCCCTCGCGCGGGCAGGCGCAGACAGAGCGCCAGGAAGGGCAGCAGCGCCGCGATATACCACGGAAAGAGGTGCGGCGAGAGCGCGATCCATGCGACGGAGAGCAGCAGGATCGCCGCTGCGGGACTCAGGCCGCGCCGGGAGCGCAGCCAGACCGTCAGTGCGCAGAACGCGAGCAGAGACACGACAAGCAGCGCCACTTGAGGCGCTCGACCCAGGCCGAGCGTGTCGTAGAGGCGGAGGAGGACGCCCTGATCGTAGTAGCGCTGCGCGAAGTAGGTGGAGAGGAAGCCACCGGAGCCAAGCCCCAGCGCCGCGAATGGCGCAATTACTACAACCAGCGTCGCGCCCAGCCCGGCGAAGAGCGCCCAATCGCGCCGCCGCGCCAGCGCGAAGACGAAGAGCAGGGGATAGAGCTTGGTCAGCGCCGCCAGTCCCAGCAAGGCCCCTGTGAGCGCCCGCGCCCCGCGGAAGCGCTCTCCGGCGACGAGCAGCGCCAACGCGACCAACAGAATCGCCACCGCGTCCAGGTGGGCGCTGTAGACGAACTCGAGGATCGGGATCGGACTCCACCAGTAGACGATGACGCGCCGCAGGTTCATGCGCTGCTGGCGCAACAACAGGAGCGTCACAACCCCTATGCCCAGGTCGCAGAACGCCATCGCCAGCTTCATCGCCTCGATATTCAGCGGCGCGATTGCGTGCGCCAGCAGGAAGAAGACCTGCGCGCCCGGTGGGTAGATCGTCGGCGAGTCGCGCCAGTTGATGTTGGGCCAGATCGCGTTGTCGCGCAGGGGCGCCAGAGCGGGATCTGTGACGATATGGCTGTAGGGACTGACACCGTGTGCGACCAGATGCGCGTCCCAGACGTAGCGATAAGCGTCGTGCGAGAAGGCAGGCGGCGCGCTCAGGAAGACGAGGCGAAACGCCAGCCCGATCGCCAGGATCAGCCCAAGCTCGATCCAACGCGCGCGGCGATTGCGCGCCTCCGAAGTACGCAGTACCAGCAGCGCGCCCGCCACTGCGACCAGCGTTACGCCAAGGTCCGGCCACAGGAAAGGATCGCCCAGCATTACGTTGGACTCACCAGCGGCAAGGATACGCTGATACAGCACGAAGCCAGCCAGCCCCAGCGTAAGCAGCGCGAGCCAGCGCCGCCAGGGGGTGCGGCGCAGCGAGGCGCTACTAATCGCCATACGCCGCACCAGTGACCAGAGATTCCACATCCGCTCCCATGGCCTGCTCCGGCGCAACCGCTGCGATGCGCTCCAGGGTGGCGAGCGTCGCGGGCGCAGGGTCGGCGTCTCGGCTGGGCGCGGCGAGCAAGGTCTGGCGCAAGAGACGCAGGTCGTCCACCTCGTCTACGTCGAAGCCGCTCGGCGTGTAGGCGACCGACAGGTTCAGACGCCGCGCCCGCTCGATAGTCCGCGCGCAAGTGTCTGGCGCGCTCATTCGGACGCCAGTGAAGAGATCAGGCAGGTCGGCTTCGACGCGGAGGCCGAGCAGGTAGTAGCCGCCATCGCGCGCGGGACCAATCACCGCGTCGTCGTCGCGCACCGCCGCGAACGCCTCGCGAATCCACACTGCCGGAATCTGCGGGCTGTCGGACCCGATGACGACAATGCGCTCATAGCCGCGCTCGCGCAGCGCCTGGAAGCCGTGGCGTAGCCGCTGGCCCAGGTCAACCCCCACCTGGCGCAGCAGTGTACTACCGGTGGGCACAGCGGCGGCGAACGTCTCTCGCGCTGTCTGTTCATCCCACTCCTCGGGCGCGGTGTAGTACCAATAGAGATCGTACCCGTCGCGGGCAGCCGTCTCGGCGAAGCGCGCGCCCAGATCGCGCAGGAAGGCAGAGTAGAGCGTCGCCGCCATATCATGGCCGATGTGTGCGCCGAGCCGTGTCTTCGTCTGGCCAGAGACTGGGGTCCGCGCGACGATGAAGAGCGCCTGGCGCTTGGAAAATGTTGCCGGCTGCGCTGTGGGCTGCGCCCTGGATGTGGATGGACGCCAGCGCGTGTAGCGGCTGAGCGTGCGCAGGATATGCGCCGAGGCCATCACCGAGCCACGCAGTGTGCCACTCACCTTCGACTTCCCGGCGATGCGCTGATGGTAGGCGACCGGCTCCTCATGGATACGCAGCCCCGCCCGCGCCGCCTTCGCCAGCATCTCCGTGGACCAGCCATAGCGCATCTCGCGCATTTCCAGCCGCAGGAGCGCATCACGCCACATCGCCCGCAGCGGCCCCAGATCGCTGACGCGCGCGCCATAGAACGCCCGCAGCGCCAGCGCGCCGACCGCGTTGCCTGCGCGCTGCTGGAGCGTGAGCGCGCCCTTCGCCGTCGCGCCACGCGCCCGCGTTCCCATCGCGAGGTCCGCCTTGCCGCTCAGGACGCAGCCAGCCATGCGCGCAGCGTCGGCGGGATCATCGCTGCCGTCGGCGTCCATGAGCAAAATGACGTCCGCTCCTGCGGCGGCGCGTACCCCCGCGAGACACGCCGCGCCATAGCCGCGCTCTGGCTCAGGGATCACCTCCGCCCCGGCCGCGCGCGCGGCGGCTTCCGTGCCATCGTCGCTACCGTTGTCCACGACGATGAGCCGCTCGACGGGCAGCGCGCATATTTCTGGGTGTTCGACGATAGCGCGGACGTGGCGTCCAATCGCGGCCTCTTCGTTCAGCGCGGGTATCACGATGGCGATCCGCTGGTCTACGCCTGCGGGGGCTGGTCTCGTGCTCATCGCCTGCTCTCCTCTGCGTGGGCGAACACATGGGGAGGAGTGTAGGAGCCAGTTGTTGCGTCAATGTGACAGATATTGCGAAATCCTTGCGCAGCGACGAGGCGACGCTGTGTAACCCGCGCGTAAGATGCGTGCGCTACGGTATCTCTGAGTGGCCTCGACCGAACGCATGCGCACTCGTGACGTACAATCTCTCGTGAGGAGGCGTCCGCAACCTTATGGCCAGAGCCAGCGACGAGCAGGAACCAGCGCAGTCCAGCGTCGAGCCGCAGCGCCGCGTGCTGATCGTGGACGACGAGTTGAGCCTACGCGAGGTTCTGGGGCAGTATCTGCTCCTGGAAGGGTTCATCACGCTAGAAGCGGCGGATGGCGTCGAGGCGCTCCAGATCGCCCAGCGGACGCCACCTGATCTGATCATCCTCGACCTAATGCTGCCGGGCATTGATGGCGTTGAGGTCTGCCGCCGGCTGCGCGAGTTGACCGCCGCGCCGATCCTGATGCTGACCGCGCGGCGAGAGGAGGCGGACAAGCTCGAAGGCTTTCAGGCAGGCGCGGACGACTACGTGACCAAGCCTTTCAGCCCACGTGAGGTCGTCATGCGCGTGCGCGCAATTATGCGCCGGCTGGAACTGACCACCGTCCCTGCGATGGCGCTCGACGGCGTCCTGCACATCGGCGCGCTTGTCATCAGCCCGCAGACCCGCGTGGTGGAGCGCGACGGCCAGCCGGTGGAGGTGACGACGAAGGAGTTCGATCTGCTCTACTTCCTCGCGCGCCGCCCACGTCAGGTCTTCACGCGCCAGCAACTGCTCGATCACGTCTGGGACTTCACCTACTACGGCGACCCCAGCACTGTCACTGTCCACATTCGCCGCCTGCGCGAGAAGGTCGAGAGCGATCCGGCGAACCCGCGTCACATTAAGACCGTCTGGGGCATTGGCTACAAGTTCGAGCCATAGAAGGCGAAAAGGGCGTCATGGAGACACAACAGACTGGCGGCGAGCCGCTTACAGGTGGCAGTGAGCGCGCATCCACTACCATTGAGCGGCGCGCGTGGAGCGCCAGGACACGGCGACGTCTGCGGCTTAGCGCGCGCTGGCTCGTGATGACGCTGGTCGCGCTGCTGCTGACGTTACTATTCCTCGTGGTAGTGATACAGCCAAGTCCCGACCATCTCGCGCAGCTTGCCCTGACGATGGGCCTCACCGGCCTCGGCTCACTGGTGGCGGGGGAAATGGCGCTGTGGGCGCTGCAATTCGCCCCGGTCGGCGGTGTGCGGCTGAAGCTCGCCATTCCGCCGCTCCTCACGGCGGCCGTTATCGCCTTCAACGTCACCATCCTGGCGCGCCAGATGTTCATCACCGTGACCGACGGCCAGTTGCTGCTGGCGTTCCTGCTCTTCGGGGCCAGTCTGGCGCTTGCCATGGCTTACTCAATCGCGCACGAGATGAGCCGGTCTATCGCGCGTATCGAGGAGGGTGCGCGTCGCATCGCAGGCGGCGATTACGCGTTTCAGCTGGACGCGACGGAGACGCGCGGCGTGGATGAGATCGCGCGCCTGGCGTCGTGGTTCAACCAGATGGCGGCAAGCGTGCGGCAGGCGTTCCTGGAGCGCCAGCGCGCTGACGCCGAGCGCCGCCAGGTGATCACGGCGGTCTCCCATGACCTGCGCACGCCGGTCGCCTCGGTGCGTGCGATGATCGAGGCCATCGACGACGGCGTGGTAAGCGATCCCGAGACGGTGCGCCGCTACCAACGCGCCATCCGCGCGGAGATGCGCCGTCTGAGCCTGCTGATGGACGACCTCTTCGATCTCTCGCAACTCGAGGCGCGCACGCTGGTCCTGCGGCGCGAGTGGGTGGATCTGGGTGACCTGATCTCCGACACCCTCGAAGCCTGCCGGGAGCTGGCGGAGCAATCAGGCGCCACGTTACGTGGTCAGGTCGACGGCGATCTGGGCGCGGTCTGGCTCGACCCGCGCCAGATGTATCGGGTGTTGATGAACCTGACACTGAACGCGATCCGCTATACACCGCGTCGTGGCGCAATTGTTCTCCGCGCGGAACTTCAGTCAGATGGCCATAGTGGGAGTCATGCGTTGGTTCAGGTCATCGACAGCGGAGTGGGCATTGCCTCCGGCGATCTACCACATGTATTCGAGCGCTCCTTTCGCGGCGAGCACTCGCGGCGGCGCGAGCAGGACGCGCGGGACGGCGATACAGGTGGGAGCCTGTCAAGTGGCTCTGGGTTGGGGTTAGCCATTGCGCGGGAGATCGTCGAGATGCACAATGGGCGTATCTGGGCCGTCTCGCCGCTGCCACCACCCCTCACCGCGCTGGTGCAGTGCGCTGAACGCGATGGCGTTCAGTCCGACGGCGTGCAGCCAGATGCCCACGCGCCATGTGCGGGCGCCGTGCTCTACTTGACGCTGCCCATCACCCCCAGCCACGGCATGACTAGGGCGTGGCGAGCTAGTCGAGCAAGATAGGCGCTCGCCTGAATTGCTGCCCGATACATTGAAGAATGGAATGTGCCACGGATGGGTGGAGCTGAGAGGATTCGAACCTCCGACCACGGGTGCAGGAAACCCAGTGCTTGTCTCTCAGGGCTTCTCATGTATCGCATTTTAGCCCAGAATTGTGCGAGATTCGCTAGATTCCTTTCGCAGACGTTCTCACGCGGCGTCGCTCCATACCCTTGTACATTGCCTTCCAGGGCAGGCAGGGCGCGAGCGCAGGCCAGAGTGGCGGCAGAGGATTTCGTCTCGCGCCTGCCGACTGTTGCGACGTCATGGCAATGGAGCAGGCAGCGAGCGCTCGGAGACAAGGGACGGAACCGGCAGGAGCTCGTCGGCAAGCTCCTGCGCCACGCGTCACGGCTTGCTCCGCAGCAGATCCAAGTCGACAGATGCCCGATCGTGTGATAGGGCGGGGCGCCGTCCGCTGGATGCCATGCGCCGCGTCGCCAGTATCGCCGCTCTTGGTCTGGGCAGCGACGCCCACGCTCTCCCTGGCTGGTGTGCCGCTCCCTTGCGGGTGGCTGCTCTACCGGATAACTGTGAGCTGCGGGAGCCCAGCCAGGACGCGCAGGTCCAGCGAGCTGAGATGAGGCAGGTCGGCCAGCGGGCTCAGATCCCGCACGCGGAGCTATTTGCAGTAGGACAGGTCGAGCGTGGTGAGCCTGGAGAGGCGCGCCAGCGGGCGAAGATCACGCACACCCATGCAGTAGTGCAGTGTCAGCGTCGTGAGCGTCCGCGTATCGGCGAGCGCGCTGAGGTCCTGCACCTGATGACTGAACGCGACCTGCAGTGTGGTGAGCGCCGGGAGGGCGGCGAGCGGACCGAAGTCCCGCAGGCGCTGACAGGAGAGCACGTGGAGGTGAGTGAGCGCGCCGAGCGCGGCGACTGGCGCCAGATCGCTCGCCTCGCAATAGTTCAGATACAGATGGGTCAGCCCAGAGAGATCCGTCTCTGTCGCCAACATGTCGATGACGCACAGGTCACGCTCGCGGCTGAGGTGCAGGGAGTGCGGGGAGTACAGGATAGACATGGAGACGTCCTCGCTCTCTGCAGGCCCAGCAGGGCGCAGAGCGGCCCGTGCCGCCTACTGCGGCCAGTAGTACGAGCGCGGGATACACGTGAGTGTCGGCCAGGTGGGCAACCAGGCAATGCCTATCCAGGATTCGCCCTGGCGGCAGCGCACGCTCCCACGAGGAGGACCTCGACCGGTGAGCCCTCAGGCGCAGTGAGGAGCAGGTGGGCGGGAGAGCACGTCAGCTTCGTCTGGGGCCTTGTCGTTTCTTGAGACGCTGTGGCCACCAGTGGAAGAGGGTGGCCGAGTGGATCAGATCGCGCTGGGCTTGCAGCGCGACACAGCGAGCCGCCTGGACGTCCTCGAGGTCGTCAATCGAGGCAAAATGGCGGTTCGCCAGGACGGTATTGGCGAGCAGCCGCAACGGCTGGCTGAGCATCTCCGCCTTAGAGTGCGGCTACATTCCTCGCGCCTCGACCCGCTTGTAGTCTTCCATGAAGAGCCACGCGCCGTTGAAATCGCTCGGCTCGACCGCCCCACCGTGATGGGCAGGATCACCTGTTCGGCTCGCGGTTGGCGAGGTTGAGGGCCTACGTCGTCTCGCGCCGCACCCACAGCGAGGCGAAGGCGTTCTTCGAGAGCAAGATCACAAACAACGGTCGCGCTTGCAACTCACGCTGGATCTCCTCCAGCAGTTGTCGCGCTTCCAGGTAATGTTCGTCGTACCACACGTGCGCTCCGGCCCCGCGAAGGGCCGTCACCACCTGATCGCAGATCGCCTTGGCCACTGAAGCTATGGCTGAGGAGGACGCGCCGTATGCGGGCGTGTCGGGCATGGCTGGAGTCTCCGCTAAACAGGTCTCCCTACACTGGTAGTCGTCAAGTCGCCTTTTGGGGCAATCTCACGCTACAAGAATGGCCTGAGCATCGGGGCGGATGCTCAGGCCGACGCCGCAATTCATGCGGACTTGGTGGCGGAAGGGGTGGGATTCGAACCCACGGTAGGGAGTTACCCCTACAGCGGTTTAGCAATGCGCCGCACTCGGTTCATCATAGTTCAGGATCGAACGCAAAATCACACATTTCAGTCGTTTCTGGCAAGCTCCAGTTCAGGTGTGTTCATCAAACGTCACCGGGGTTGGCGTATCGGTTGGCGTATCGGTTGGCGTAGTGACATTGAACGCGCCGTTCTAGATGACCAGCTTAGAAGTGTGGTCACTCAATGTCCGCCACTATTCGCCACTGCGCGCAGCAGCAGAAATCATGGGGGTGCAGTGTTGGGCTGTACGCACCGATTCGCCTGTGTTCCTCCGAAAATAGCCTCGCAGCCCCGTTGGAGGACTGGCGATTTTCATCCGCATCTGCGGCAGGCGCTGCCACGCGGCTTGGTGTCACCAACTGCCATTGCTTCTCATTCCGCCTCACCATACGTCGGCAGCAGGTCACCGCGTGTGCACTTTACGACGCCTCTCAACGACCAATCTCTCACGAACAGTGATCCTGTGTGCGTAAGGCCCCCTCTACTCGATGCGCCATCTGAGGAGACGCGGGTGGTATGGTATGGCGGACCTTACCCATCCAGTAGCAACGCCTTAGCACGTCACGGTTGATGCTGGAGGAGGGGACGGAGTCTGGCGATTGGGACGGCACTGACATCGACAATGCGGACGAAGGATCAAGTGATGAAGACCGGGTGGTTCGAGGTAGACAAACGTGGCCTGGCGGCGCTGCTGGAGCGTCGCGGGCGCTTCTTCGCGATCTTGGAGCTCATCCAGAACGCCTGGGATACCGGCGCGCGGTTCGTAGAGGTACGACTGGAGGCGATTGCAGGTCGACGCAGCTGTGCGCACCTTGTGGTGGAAGACGATGATCCAATTGGGTTCACTGAGTTGGCGCATGCCTTCACCCTGTTCGCCGACACCGTCAAACGCGCCGACCCCGCCCGTCGTGGCCGCTTCAACCTCGGAGAGAAGCTGGTCCTCGCGCTCTGCGAAACGGCGACGATCAGCTCGACCACTGGCACCGTGGTCTTTGGGACGGCGGGGCGCGAACAGCTTCCGCAGCGAAGACGCGCGCAGGGGAGTCAATTCGAGGCGATCATCCGCATGAACAAGCCCGATCTGGAGGAGGTCGAGCGCCGCATCTGGACACTCTTCTCGCCCGAGGGGGTGCGCACCACCTACAACGGCAAGGAGATCGAGTATCGCGCACCACTCACAGAATTCTCCGCTAGCCTGCCAACGCTTGTGGCGGATGAGGCGGGCGTGGTCCGTGAGCGCATACGCAAGACGACCGTGCGCGTGTACCCCGTGGAGAAAGGAGAGAAGGCCCATCTGTATGAGCTGGGGCTTCCCGTAGTAGCGACTGGCGATCGCTGGCACTACTCGGTCGAGCAAAAGGTGCCGCTCGCCGTGGAGCGCGACAATGTGAGCCCCCGCTACCTGACGACCTTGCGCACGCTGGTCCTGAATCAGATGTATGAGGCGCTCAGCGCGCAAGACGCAAACTCTCCCTGGGCACGCGACGCCCTCGCCGACCGGCATACGACCCCTGAGGCAGTGACGCGGATGGTCGAGTTGCGCTTCGGGAAGAAGGCGGTCGTCTACGATCCCAGCGATCTAGAAGCGAATGCCAATGCAGTCTTCAAGGGCTACACGGTCATCCGTGGGAACCAATTCCACAAGGATGAATGGCAGCGTATTCGCGCCGTCGGGATCCTGAAGCCCGCCGGGCAGGTGACCCCCTCCCCCAAGCCCTGCTTGCCCGATGCGAGTCGGCCCCCGATCCTCGCGCCAGACCACTGGACAGCCGACATGCGCTTCGTCGCCGAATACGCCAAGCGTGTCGCCCGATACACGATTGAACGCGAGATCACGGTGGAGTGCGTACGTGACCACACCTGGCGCGTCAATGCGACCTTTGGTCCGGCGGGAGTACTCACGCTGAACGTCGGGGCGCTCGGCGCAAACTTCTTCGCTCGACGGCTGAGCGCAGAACTGGATGAGTTGCTGGTGCATGAGTTTGGACATGTCCACGGCGACCACCACAAGCTGGAGGACTACCACGACCGCTTGTGCGAGATCGCCGGGCGATTGGCGCAGGGCATCCGCACCAGCCAGATCACCATGGGCGGTTGGGAGGATCAGGGAGGTTCATGTTGATTGAACGCGCGTTACCGTTCTCCATTCGCAGGACGTGTAGCCGCTGACAAGGACAGCACTTGCCTGCTGCGCCGTTCAGCGCTCAGAGCAGTCGGTTCTGCTCCTCTGACGCTCACCAGGCTCACGCCGTCTCGCTGTCCTTCGCGCCTTCTACTAGCGCCGGCCGTACCGCATCGGTGATGCGGTACGCGCCTGGCCAATCAGCTGGCGCGATATGTCCGGCCTTTGCCAAGGCTTCTATGGTCACCCAGCGCACCATCGTCAGGACAGACGGACCCAGCTTAACCGGCCAATCCGCTGACGTGTTGGGCATCATCAGTGCTCCATCCACCGCCAACGCCTCCAACGTCCGCCGCTGCGCCGCGCTCACCCGTCCGGGCGTATGCGCCATGAGCGTCCCGCCTTTCACACCTCTCGTGTCCCACAGCGCCTGGGATGCCCTCGCTGCTCCTGCCCCCTCCAGCGGCTCATCCGGCGGTCGTGGCTACGCATGGACGCCAGCGTTTGCTCGTGCACGCGGGTCGCTAGACAAGCGCCTCCTCACCAACCGTTGATCTTCACCGCGTCAATCAGATACATCCAGATACATCCAGATACATCCAGATACATCTGGCGCTCGTTGCCCTGGGCGGTAAAGGGATACACGGGATTGCCGGTATACTTTTCGGCCAGCGCATTGATGTGCTCGCGCGCGCTATGGTCCTCGTCGCGCAGGTCGCCGACGCGCCCCTGAATTTCGATCCACTGTCCCGGATGGTCCAGGTCGATCACCAGCAGGCAGACGCTGGTATTGCGCTGCGCAGTGCGCGCTTTCTTGGCGCCCGCGCGCAGGTTCACCCGGACCTGCGCGCCGTCACAATCGCACCACACGGGGACACTGTGGGGGGATCCATCCGAATTGACCGTGGTACAGGCGCAGAGGATCGGTCGACTAAACAGATCAAAGAATTTCTCTGGGATCGGCACTGACAGTGTGCACATCCCTTCTTACGTGGTAGCGGCACAGAGCCCACACGAGCGGCGCTTCTGCCAACTCCGACGTGGCGCATCCGCGCATCTCGACATCCGCAGGACACGCAGCGCTACGCGCAGCGCTACGCGCAGCGCTACGCGCAGCGCTACGCGCAGCGCTACACGACGACGGCGACTACTCCGGCGGCATGGCATACAACTCCCAGGCAATGCCGTCGGGGTCGTAGAAACTGATGTAGGTGGCGCCGGTGACGGCGTCCGTCTCGATGCCGTGGTTCGGCACGCTGGACATGTCGAGCTGCTGCCGCAGCCCATCCAAGTCTCTGACGTTCGCGATGGCCAAGGCGAGGTGATCGAGTCCGACACGGAACGGGTTAAACCGATCTGCACTGTCCGTCTGCTCAGCCGGGCCGAGGAGCGCGATGAGCAGGCCGTGCGCGTCCATGACGACCATCCCTGGTGTCTCCCGCAGGAGTCCAAAGCCGAGCGTGTCGATGTAGAAGCGCTTGGCGCGGCCAAGGTCGCTGACGCGGAGCCCGAGGTGAGCGAGGGGGTAGGTTCCAACCTGCATGGCGGTCTGTCCTTTCTTCGGCATGCATGCGCAGTTTGCTGTGGCGTGTCGGCGCCAGCACGCGGCGCCGAAACCCCTCACTCAGGTAGTGTATCCCTGTACTGTATCCCTGCGCCGCCAAGGGATGCCAGCAGCGCCAGGATGTCGGTCTCGACTCATGCACGAGGGCTTGGGCTGGCGGCGCAGCAATTTTTAGGTTGCTTCACTTTGTCTGGGAGGATGCGCAGCAGTCCGCGAAGTGCGAAATATAGGATAGTTACGCTGGCTAGACGTCCAGAATAGTGCACAAATGTCCGTCGGCGCAGGGGTCAAGAATGGGGTCAAGCAGGAGCAACCTAATCACTCTCGGACCCAATCAAGGGCGCGGCTCAAACACGCTCGCGGCGGATGGGCGAGTGAACCGAAGCCAAGAACGCAGCCTGTGCGCGGCGCCAGCAGCACGTGGGCGATTAGATCTGGGCGACTAGGACCACACCGCGCGGACCTGCGCGACCGCGCTCGCTGCCTCGGACTGACCGATTTGGGCTGCAGGCGCTCGGCGCGCAGGGTCGAGCACATTGGTCCCAATGGCCTCACGAGACGCCGCATCGGGGCTAAGGACGACGGAGAGCACGCCCACGCCCAACGCACACGCCTGCGCTGCTGGTCGATCCGCGCGTCGCAGCCCCGCCGTCGTCGCAGCGATGACCACGATCCGCTCGTAGCCCGAAGCAAGATCCACGTTGGCAACGGAGCGCGCGCCACCATCGATGTAGCGCCGCCCGTTGATGGTCATTGGCGGCCAGACCAGCGGCACCGGACAACTGGCCGCCACCGCGTCTACCAGTGAGACGCCGGTGTCGTTACTGAAGATCACGCCCTCACCCTCTTCGCCCACGCAACCCACCGGCTGGATCACCCTGCTGGGTGGCGTCGGAACCGGCAAGACGCATCTGCTCGCTGCCGTCGCCAACGCCCTCATGTACACCACCGCGCGCCCGCTCTACTGCGTCGTCCCGGAGTTCCTGGCCTTCCTGCGTGAATCCTTCGACGCGGGCCAGTCTGAGTCCTGCTCCCGTCGCTTCGAGCTCGTGCGCAACGCCGGCGTGCTCCTCCTCGACGATCTCGGCGCGGAGAAGGAATCCGAGTGGACCCAGGAGCAGCTCTATCGCGTCATCAATCACCGCTACAACGAGGGCCTGCCTACTCTCATCGCCAGCAACCTGCCCCTCTCCGAGATCGAGCCGCGCATCGCCAGCCGCCTCCGTGACACCCGCATCGACCAAGTCATCGTGATGAGCGGCCCCGACTATCGCGCAAGAAACGTCACGGCATGAGCAGGATGACGCATGCCGCTTCTGCTATCCAGGGCTAGGTGGGCGCGCGGGAAGAACGCCGGCGCCTCGTCACGCCTGTTGCCAGCGCGCGTGCTTTCACGGTTTCAGATCTTCTCCTTTAACCGGTGGGGAGATCTCCATTTCTTGCAGGCAACGTCTTGCACTGGCGACACGGACGGTTCGCGCCGCGCCGCACCGCCGCGGCGCGGCGCGATCAGCCGCCGTGCTACAATGCCCTCTGCAGGCCGTGGGTAAACTGGTCAGTGGGTGGAGGCGCTCGTAGCGGCTCACGCGGCGTGAGAGATCACCAGTCGATTGTCAGGACAAGGGCTGCATGTCCACCGAAGACCGAGCCCCGTTTGGCGCGCTGCTGCGGCGCTACCGCATCGCTACCCACTTGACACAGAAACAACTGGCGGCGCGCTCCGGAGTGAGTCAGCGCGCCATTGCGGCGCTAGAGCGTGGCGCGCGACGCCCACCGCCTGTCGCGAAGGTAGAGCTGCTGGCCGATGCGCTAGCGCTCTCGGACACCGAGCGCGCTGACTTGCATGCGGCTGTTCAGTCGTTCAGCGCTGTTCCTGACACAAAAGCGCCGACCCTCTCGTCGGATGCCGAGCCCCCTGCTGAGACGCGCCAACCGCCCATCGAGTGGATGCCGATGCAGCCAACACCGCTGGTGGGCCGCTCCCAGGAGGTCGAGACGATCTTGCGGATGCTGACCGTCGATGGCGTACGCCTGCTCACCCTCGTCGGTCCGGCGGGTGTGGGCAAGACGCGCCTGGCCATAGCGGCCGCCGCCGATGCTCAGCTCGCCGACCGTTTCCCCGACGGGGTGGCGCTGGTCGACCTGGCGCCCATTCGCGCTCCGCAGGATGTGCTCGGGGCGATCGGTCGCGCCTTCGGCTTTACGGACACAGGCCAGCTTCCGCTGGGCGAGCGGCTGCGCGACTTCCTACAGGAGCGAGCGCTACTGCTCGTACTCGACAACTTTGAGCAGGTGCTGCCCGCCGCCGCGTCGCTGGCCGAACTCTTAGCGCGGCGCCCAAGCCTTGCGCTGCTGGTGACCAGCCGGACGCCGCTCCATGTCCGCTGGGAGCAGACGCTGCGCGTCCCGCCGCTCCCGGTTCCCGACCTCAACCGTGCGCTGCCCCCCCTGGCTGAGCTGTTGACCATCCCGTCGGTCATGCTCTTTGTGCAGCGCGCCCGCGCGCGCCGTGCAGACTTCGCGCTGACGGAGAAGCAGACGCCCCTGGTGGCGCAACTGGTAGCCCAGCTGGATGGACTGCCCCTGGCGCTCGAGCTGGCGGCGGCGCGGTTGGACGTGCTCTCGCTGTCCACCCTCACACGGCGGCTGGCGCATCGGTTGGAACTGCTGGCGGTGGAGGCGCCGGACCTGCCGGAGCGGCAGCAGAGTCTGGAGGCGGCGGTGGGCTGGAGCTACGACCTGCTCTCTGCCGGGGAGCAGCGGCTCTTCCGCTGTCTTGGGGTATTTGTGGGGCGTGTCACGCTCGACGCGATCGCGACCGTTGAGAGCATGGTGGAATCAAGAGGAGAGACGGGCGCCGGAGAGGCCGGCGACGAAAGAGAGACGGGGCGCACGCTGCGCCAGCTGCTCTCACTCGCCGAGAAGAGTCTGGTCTTGCCGGCGCGGTCCGAGGAGATGAGTGGACCGGAGGCGTCTGCCGTCGAGCTAGAGGACGACGAGCCGGCGTTGACCATGCTGGAGACGGTGCGCGAGTATGCTGAGGAGCAACTGGTCGCCCATGGCGTGTTCGAGGCCGCCAAGCGCGCCCACGCCCACTACTTCCTGGCGCTCGCCGAGCAGGCCGCTTTACAGTTAACGGGGCGCGACCAGCGCGCCTGGCTCTTCCGGCTAGAGAGCGAACACGCCAACCTGCGCGCTGCGCTGGCTGCTCGACCAAGACGAAGACACAGAACGAGAGGCGGCGTTGCGGCTGGCTGGCGCGCTCGGCTGGTTCTGGTTCCGGCGCGGCTACCATGCGGAGGGTTGGCGCTGGCTGGAGGAAGCGCTCGCACGCGCGCCAGACGCCGATCTGGCTGTGCGCACAGACGCGCTATTCATTGCAGGCGAGATACTTATCGTGCTGGGCGATGTCGCGCGGGGGCGCGTGAGGTTGGAGGAGGCGCTGACGCTGGCCCAGCGAGGGCAGAATCCGGCGACCTCCGCAGCGGCCCACACCTACTTGGGGCTTGGCGCGGTCCTGGCCGGAGATGCGGCAGAGGGAACCCGCCTGCTTCACGAGGCGCTGAGTCGCTGGGAGGGCCTGGGCGACCCTCAAGGTCTCGGCGTCACGCTCTTCAATCTTGGCCATGCCGACAATGCAGCCGGGCATACAGCCACCGCCGCAGCGCACTACGCGGCTGCTGTGGAGCGGCTTGAGGCGGCGGGCGACGCTCACCTTGCAGGGTTTGTCCACTGCTACCTTGGTGTGAACCTGTGGCAGCTGGGTGACCTGCCCGGCGCCATGGAGCAGGTGCGCGCAGGCGTACAGACCAGCGTCGCCTTTCAGGATCGTCATCTTCTCAGTTTCGGCGCGCGCGTCGTGGTGGCGCTGATTGGTGAGCGCGCCGGGCCTACGCGGCGGGCGCGGCTCTTGGGGGCGACGGAGGCCCTGGCCCAGGCCACCGGCGCGGCGCTCATCTGGGAGCGTATGCCGGCGGGGCAAAGTGTGCTGAAGCTGCGCGAACGGCTTGCGAGTGAAAGGGAATGGGAAGCAGCGTATCGGGAGGGGCGGGCGCTGCCATTCGGTGAGGTAGCTGCTCTTGCCCTCAGCCTGTTAGAGGAGGTCGCCCAGGGACTACCCCATAGGGCGGCGGCGCTAGAAAACGCTCAGACGCTGGAGCGGCTGACTCAGGCTGCAGACCGAAGCCCATTAACCGCCCGTGAGCAGGAGGTGCTGCGGCTGGTGGCTCAAGGGCTCTCTAGCAAGGCCATCGGACGACAGCTTTTCATCGCGACGAGCACTGTCAACTACCGACTTACATCGGTCTTCAACAAGTTGGGTGTAGATACCCGCGCGCAGGCGGTGGCAGTGGCTGCCCAGCGTGGCCTCTTGTAGCTAACTCGCCTCCCCATCCACTCATCGCGACCTCCTACTGCTTTGACTGGCGCGTCACGCGAGTATGTGTGCGGGCGGCGCCTAATGGGATTTGACAATCAAGATCGGTAAGGTGTTGCGATGGTCATGGGACACAACAGGAAGGGAGCATCCCATGGCCACGCAACGGACGGTGACCCTCAGCTGGGCGCAGCGGCGCGAGCTGGGACCGGCGCGCGACCACGACCCACGACCGTCTGTGCGCGAGCGATGCGCCGCGGTGCTGAAGATCGCAGACGGGGCGACCGCGCCTGCCGTCGCCCGCCAGGGCCTCGTGAACCCGCGCGATCCCGACACGCTCTACGCCTGGCTGGATCGCTATACGACCGAGGGCGTGGCAGGTCTGACGGGGCATCGGCACGGCGGCTATCGCCGGAGTCGGCTTCGACCAGCAGGCGCGGGCCGTCCGCGAGCAGGCGGTGGGTGAGCGGCTGCACCAGCCGCCGGGAGCTGAAGCGCGCCAGGAACTGGGCTTGGCGCCCCAGACGCCGCCCCCTGCTCGGTGGAGCTTGCGCACCCTCCGCGCCTCGGTGGCGGCCGTGGCCGACTACAGCCTCAGCGGCGTCTGGCGCCTGCTGCAGCGCCTCCCCGCGTGCAGCGCCTCCCCGCGTGCAGCGCCTCCCCGCGTGCAGCGCCTCCCCGCGCGGCGGCGTCCGCTGCGCGACCACCTCTCTAGCCCCGCCCCCGACTAGCTCGCTAAGGTGGCGCACCTCGAACGCTGCGTGCGTGCGGCGGTTCGCCGGCCGCAGGAGGTGGTCCTGCTGTTTCTGGACGAGATGGGCTCCTATCGTTGGCCTGCCCGCGCCTGCGACTGGATGCTGGCGGGACCAGGCGTCGCAGCATCCCGCCGGCACAAGGCCGGGCCGACCAACCGCCAGCAGCGCCTCATCGGCGCGCTCAATGCGCTCAGCGGCCCGGTGGAGTACCTCGACACCTATCTGCTGGGGCGGGAGCAGGTCAGCGCCTTCTACCGGCGCCTCGATCAGCGCTATCCAGCCGCCCGGCGCATCTACGTCGTGCCGGACCACTGGTCGATCCATCACCACAACGACGGGTTGGCGACGCTGCGCCAGGTCCCGCGCCTGGAGCCAGTCTGGCTGCCGACCGACGCGCCCTGGCTCAATCCGATCGCGAAGCTGTGGCGCTGGCTGCGTCGCGACGTGCTCAAGGGCCACCGTCTTGCCGACGACTGGCCGCCGTTGCGGAACCAGGTCAACACCTTCCTCGATCAGTTTGCCCATGGCTCGCCTGCCTTGCTCCGCTCTGTCGGCTTGGTCGGGAATGGACACCTGGCGTACGTCCTCTGTAGTGCGTGATTGCCGGTTTTCATCGGCAATTCTCATTAGGTGAGTTCATCACGCCTTTCCGCAATCGAACGCCTGCACGCTCCCGTCGAGGGGAGCCACGTGGCTCCCTCTCCTGATGATGGACGCAGCAAACGCCGCCCGCGATCTGACGGCGAAGAACGTCAAGGACGCATGATCATCTCGCATGCCAAGCGTCCGCTGCGATGCCGCTCTATACGTTTTTACAAGCGAGCGCTCCTTTGCTGGAGCAGAAATGTCTGTACGTTTGGGGGGGGTAGACGCCGCTTCGTCGGGGTATGCTCGTGGTACGGACTGCCAATCGGCGGACCAATGCACTCCTGGTAGGCGCGAGCACCATCGAGCGACACGAAGCTAAGCAAGGAGGCTCCCGTGACAGACACGACGCCGACCCAACCCGCCATCCGCTCGTTCAGCTTCACCGCTTCAGACGAGGCGCTCGCGGACCTGCGCCGGCGCGTGTTGGCCACGCGCTGGCCCGAGCCGGAAACGGTCACGGATGACTCACAAGGCGTGCAGGTCGCCACAGTGCGGGAACTTGCGCGCTATTGGGGCGCGGACTACGATTGGCGCACGGTGGAGGCGCGACTCAACGCTCTGCCCCAGTTCATGACCGAGATCGATGGGGTGGAAATCCACTTCATTCACGTCAAGTCGAAGGCGCCCAACGCGCTGCCGCTGATCGTCACGCACGGCTGGCCCGGCTCGATCATCGAGCAGCTGAAGATCATCGGTCCGCTCACGGATCCCACGGCACACGGCGCGAGCGCAGCCGACGCGTTCGACCTCGTGATCCCCTCGCTGCCAGGCCATGGCTTTTCCGCCAAGCCCACCACGACCGGCTGGGATCCCATCCGCATCGCGCGCGCCTGGATCACGCTGATGCAGCGGCTCGGCTACACGCGCTATGTGGCGCAGGGCGGCGATTGGGGGAATGCGGTCACGGAGCAGATGGCGTTGCTCGAGCCGCAGGGGCTGCTGGGCATCCACACCAATATGCCGGCCACCATCCCCGACGACATTGCCAAGGCGCTCGCCTCTGGCGGCCCGGCGCCAAGTGGCCTCTCGGCGGACGAGCAGTCCGCGTGGGAGCAGCTCGACTACTTTTACAAGCACGGCGTCGGTTACGCGCAGGAGATGAGCACCCGCCCACAGACGCTCTACGCGCTGGCGGATTCCCCGGTTGGGCTGGCCGCATGGATGCTCGACCACGACATCGCTAGTTACAGGCTCATCACACGTGTCTTCGCCGGTCAATCCGAGGGCCTGACGCGCGACGACATCCTCGAGAACGTAACGCTCTACTGGTTGACGAACACGGCGGTCTCCTCGGCGCGTCTCTACTGGGAAAGCCACCTGGCCTTTTTCGCGCCCAAAGGCGTCGCGATTCCGACGGCGGTGAGCGTCTTTCCGGATGAGATCTATGCGTCCCCACAGAGTTGGGCGGAGCGCGCGTATCCCAACCTCATCCATTTCAACCGGCTCCCCAAAGGTGGGCACTTCGCCGCGTGGGAGCAGCCGCAACTCTTCAGCGAGGAGCTGCGCGCGGCGTTCCGCTCGCTGCGCTAGTCGGCGCGCAGGGCGACGGGGCGCCCGACGGGAGAGATGA
>Ga0207684_10001265_pt1 | contig 27910 bp, 30 predicted proteins | sample KBSK5501metaG_FD_184342 | JGI IMG/M metagenome (GOLD analysis project Ga0207684, IMG submission 184342) | Corn, switchgrass and miscanthus rhizosphere microbial communities from Kellogg Biological Station, Michigan, USA - KBS K5-50-1 metaG... | ecosystem: Host-associated > Plants > Roots >...
CCAGCCCATCGCCCAGAGCCCCGCCGCGCGCTCGACGGGGAGGCGGAGCCCGGCCTCGCCGATGCCGGCGATCCGGTCCGGCCGCCGTCCCTCGGCAATCCCTCGCGCCACGACGGCATCCGCCCCGCGATCGTCGACGGCCAGCAGCAAGATGTCGGCGGCCGCGGTGTCGCCGATCACGGTACCGCCGCGGCGCGCCACGCTGCGACGGGCCGCCGCCTCGATCTCGGCGCCCCGCGGCGAGCCGTCGCCCGCCACGGCCCAGCGCGTGAGCTTGCGCTGCTCGATCAGCAGCTGGGTGAGGGCGTCGACGTACATCGAGACGCTCGGCGTCACGTGGAACGCCCTCCGGTCGCAGCGCTCGTTGCGCAGGCGGTCGTCGGGCGCGCCGACGTTGAGGACGGTCGCTCCGTCGGTCGCTGCCTGCAGCAGGGCCTCGCCGCCGCCCGGCCCCACGCCGCCCACGACGGCCAGCGCACCGGCCCGCGCGAGCGCGCGGCCGGCTTGCCCGTCACCGCGTTCGGTCTCGGTCTCGAGGCGCAGGCGCTTGCCGAAGAGCGTGGCCAGCGCATTGGCGTCGTCCAGCCCGAGCGCGGCGCCGCGGCTCAGCTCGGTGGCCTTCTCGGCGTCGGCGGGAAGCACCACCCCCACGGTGAAGACGTCCTCGGCGTGGGCGGCGCGCGGGGCCAGCGATGCCCACCCCGCCGCGGCAAGGGAACCGAGAAAGGCGCGGCGCTCGACCCGGTGTCCGGTCACCCGAGGATCCGGAGCCATCGCTGCGCGCCTGGCCCGGCCCGGCGGAGCAGCAGCGCGTCCAGGCCCCACGCGCGGCCGGCGCCCGCGCCGATGAAGATCACCATCGAGGTCACGAGCAGGAGGTGGAAGCCCTGCTGACCAAAGCTCATCCACTGGCTCGCCAGCCCGAAGTTCACGGCGAGGTAGAGCCCGACGAGCGCGGTGAACCGAGTCGCCAGGCCGAGCACGAGACCGATCCCCACCGCCACCTCGCCCCAGACCTGGAGCGTGGCGAAGAGCGACGCGTTCGGCAGCACGGTCTGCTCGAGGAAGTCCTTGTACCAGCCGAGCGGGTTCCCGGCCGCGAACTCCGCCACCCGCTTCGGGTGGAACCCGATGAAGCGCGGAGAGACGCCTGGATACGGGAGCACACCCCAGGCGAGTCCCAAGGAGAGCTTGGTCCACACCGCCTTGACGAACCATGCCCCGACCACGACGCGCAGCAGTGCGAGCCAGGCTTCAGGAGCGAGCATGTGCGCGGGCAGTGTACGTGATGGGCATGATCTGGGCAAGCCGGCTCGGGCCGGCATCGCCCTCAGCGCTTGAACAGGTTGAACAGCCACTGCCCGAGCAGGCCGAGGAGCGGCGGCAGGAGCAGCCCCGGGATGCAGCGCGCCAGCGTCAGCGGCCAGCCGAGCAGCGGCGCTTCGTAGGTGAGCATGCGGATCGGGCTCACCAGCGTCTTGGCGGTGAGGAGCGTGATGATCGGGCCCGCCGCCGCTCCGTGCTTCAGGAGGTTGGCGGCGACGGGGAAGAAGAAGTAGGGGCCGCCGGGAAGGGCGAGTCCGGCCGCCCATCCGATCAGGATCCCCTGGCCCATGCGTTCCCCGCCGAGCCACCGGGTCAGCGTCTGCGGTGGGATCAGCACCTCGATGAGGCCGGCGAGGAGGAACCCGAGCGCCAGGTCGAACCACACGCCGCGGAGGAGACGACTGCTGGCGGTGATGGCCCGGAGAGGCAGGCTCGCGTCCCTCGCGAGCGCCACCGCGACCCCGGCGACGACGAGCCCGAGGAGGATCCCGGTGCTGGCGTCCACCCGTCGCGTCACGCCGGCGCGGAGGATCGCGCGGTCCGGTACTCGAGCTCGGTCGCGGCCGGCGCCAGCGCCTCCCGCCGCGCCGCCTCGATCAGCTCATGATCCGGCGCGAGCGAGCAGACGGGATCCGTCGCAACCGCGCTGCCCGTCAGGTGGAACGCCTGGCAGCGGCAGCCCCCGAAGTCGGCGGTCCGCTTGTCGCAGCTCCGGCAGGGCTCCGGCATCCACGCCTCGCCGCGGTAGGCGTTGAAGGCCTCCGAGTGGTGCCAGATCTCGTCGAGGGGCCGATCCTGGACGCGGTCGAAGGACAGCCCGGGCAGGGTGTGCGCCGCGTGACAGGGGAGCGCCAGGCCGTCCGGGCTGATCACGATGAAGCGCCGCCCCCAGCCGTCCATGCACGACTTCGGGAACTCGGCGTAGTAGTCCGGAATCACGAACAGCACTTCCATCCGGCCGAGCAACCGCTGGCGTGCAGAGCGCGCCACGTTGCGCGCCCGGTCGAGCTGGTCGCGGGTCGGCAGGAGCGCGCGCCGGTTGACCAGGGCCCAGCCGAGGTACTGGGTGTTGGCCAGCTCGAGCCGGTCGGCGTGGAGCGACTCCGCCATCGCGATGATCTCGGGCACCCGGTCCAGGTTCTCCCGGTGGAGCACGGTGTTGATCGTGAGCGGCAGGCCCAGCTCCTTGACGAGGCGAGCCACCTCCAGCTTGCGCTCGAAGGAGCGGAGCCCGGCGATGCGGTCCGATTCCGGGGCGCGCACGTCCTGCACCGACACCTGCACGTTGTCGAGCCCGCAGGTCTTGAGCCGCGCCAGCCGCTCGCGCGTGCACGGGATGCCGCTGGTGATCAGATTGGTGTAGAGGTCGAGCGCGCGCGCGCCCTCCACCAGCGCCTCGAGATCGTCGCGGACCAGGGGCTCGCCGCCGGTGAGGTTGAGCTGCACGACGCCGAGGGCCTCCGCCTCCCGGAAGACGCGGAGCCAGTCCGCGGTGGAGAGCGCGTCGCCGTGGTGCGCGTAGTCGAGCGGGTTCGAGCAGTACACGCAGCGGAGCGGACAGCGGTACGTCAGCTCGGCCACCAGCGTGTACGGGCGGGGGGCGTCGTCGGTCATCCGTCGCTCCGGATCAACCCGCGCTCGACCATCGCGTGGAGGAAGGCCTGCACTTCCCGCTCGACGGCGTCCGCGGGGTGGGGCGCGTACTTCTCGGCCAGGCGCTCGATGATCGCGGCCACCGTGTGCTCGCCGGTGCACAGCTTCGCGACGTCGGCGGCGGTCGCGTTCAGCACGAGGCCACGCTCCGGGTAGAGGAGCATGTAGCGCTCGTCCTTGCGATCCCACCGCAGGCGCACCTTGGGCGCGAGGCGGGGCCGCGCGTCAGCGGCGAGGCCGGCGCGGGTCTCAGGCACGGGCGCCGCCCGGGCCCCAGCCCGGCTCGACATAGGCCGTGTACAGGCTGTCGAGCAGGTGCCAGAGGATCTCGGTCTTCCGGATGAGCGCGGCCACGCAGCGTGCCTGCCACTCGTAGGTGGCGGCGTGGCGGACCACGAAGTCGATGGCCTCCAGCGAGTCCTGCCGGGCGCGCGGCGGGCGCGTGCGGAAGTAGTCGAGGGTGTCGCGGCTGATCCACGGGTAGTGGCGCTCCCAGGCCAGCACGCGCTTCGTCATCAGGTCGGGCGAGAAGAACTCGGTGAGCGAGGACGCGACCGCTTCGAGCAGCGTCCGCTCCCGCACCAGCTCCACGTAGCCGTCGCACGCGAAGCGGACGCCGGGCAGGACGGAGCGGCAGCTCGATACTTCCTCCCGGTCCAGCCCCACTCCATCGGCGAGGCGCAGCCACAGCTCGAGCCCGCCCTCCCCGGCCGCGTCGCCGTCGTGATCGCGGATGCGGCGGATCCACATCCGCCGGAACGCGGGGTCCTCGGACTTGGACAGGATGATGGCATCCTTGATGGGCACGCGCGTCTGGTAGTAGTACCGGTTCAGCACCCATTGCTGGAGCTGGCGCTGGGTCAGCTTCCCGTCGTGCATCAGGACGTGGTAGCGGTGATGGTCGTGGTACCGGTGCTCGCCCTCGCGCCGGACCCACTCGATGAACTCGTCGCGGCTGAGCGGCGGTCGAGCGCCCTCTGCGGTCATATCCGCACCTCCATGCCGTCGCGGGCGACTTCCCAGCCCGCCGCCTCCACCCGGGCCCGCTCCGGCGAATCGTCGCGCAGCAGCGGGTTGGTATTGTTCAGATGAATGAAGATCCGGCGGCGCGCGGCCAGCCCTTCGAGCCGGGCGAGGCTGCCATCCGGGCCGCCGATCGGCAGGTGGGCCATCTCCTCCGCGCGCTTCGTCCCGAGTCCGAGCCCGGGAAGCTCATCGCTGGACCAGAACGTCCCGTCGAAGAACACGCAGTCGGCGCCCTCGAGGGCGCGCCGGACCGCGTCGGTCACCGCGCCCACCCCCGAGAGATAGGCGAGGACCCGCCCCGTCGAAGCCTCTCGGATCCGGAAGCCGACGCTGTCCGCGGGGTCGGGCGTGGCGCCGGCCTCGAGATGGATCGGCAGCTTGCCCGGCACCGCGACCGCCTCGACGAGCAGGCCCGAGGGGCGGCCGTCCGCATCGGCTAGCTCCTCCTCCCGGCCGAGCTTGACCGCACGCCATGTGACCTGGCCGGGAAACCGATCGAGCGTCCGGTACAGCACGTTGCCGTCCGTGAATCCGCGGCGCAGGCGCTCCGTCGCGTAGATCACGAGCGGATGTGACTCGCGCAACGACAGGAGTCCCAGGCAGTGATCGAGGTCTCCGTTCGTCAACAAGATGGCGGTGATCGGCGAGTGACGGGGCCCGCGCGGATGGAGCGGAGGGAAGCTCTCGATCTGCTGGCGAATCTCCGGCGAGCAATTCAGCAGGAACCACTGGTCGCCGTCAGCGCTGACCGCGACGCATTCCTGACTACGAACGGTGGCGCGCAGGTCGCCGGCTCGCACGCCGCGGCAGTTCGGACAGCCGCAGTTCCATTGCGGGAATCCACCGCCCGCGGCCGAGCCCAGGACCCGGATCAACATCGTCGCTTGCCGGAGACAACACAGCCCTTCCCGCGGCCTGACGGCCGGCGAGAAGGGCTGCGAATCTGAGCGACTCCGGCCTAGAAGCGGTCGTCCTGCTCCCGCTCGAAGTCGTCCTGGTAGGAGTTGATCTCGGCGTCCATTCTGACTTCTACGAATTCCGGGGCTTCCCAGGCCATCGCTCTCACCTCCGTTGGCTGAGTCTCAAGGCGCGTCGCAGGGCTCCACACGGAGCCACGTGGGGGTGATTCTAGTGGACGGCCGCAGGCCGGTCAAGGGCTTTCGCGGGGTCCCGGCCCGGCTCCCCCGCCCCGCTTCACGTTGACCTTGGAGGCGGTTTGTGGCCGACTGCCGGGCAGGACCATGCCGACTCGTCCCAGGGAGCGGGCGCAGGCCAGCCGCCGGGAGTTCCTGGCGGCTCTCGTGGCGCTCGCGTCTTCGGCGGCCGGAGGCCGGGGTGTCGCCCAGGCCGGCCGGTTGGCCCCAATCGGGGTGCAGCTCTACACGGTCCGCACCCTTCTAGAGCGGGACTTCGAAGGCACCCTCGCCGCGGTGGCCGCCATCGGGTTCCGGGAGGTCGAGTTCGCCGGCTACCACGGCCGCACCCCCCAGGCCGTGCGGGCCGCGCTGGGGCGGGCCGGGCTCGCCGCGCCTTCCGCCCACGTGACGATCGAGGCCGTCCGGGACGAGCTGCCACGGGTGCTGGAGGGGGCGCAGGTGATGGGGCATCGGCACGTGGTCGTGGCCTGGCTTCCGGAGCCGCAGCGAACCCTCGACGGCTATCGGGCGGCCGCCGACCTGTTCAATCGCGTCGGCCAGCAGACCGGGGCCGCCGGGATACGGTTCGCCTACCACAACCACGCCTTCGAATTCGCTCGACTCGACGGCCGCATGCCCTACGACGTCCTCCTGGAGCGCTGCGATCCGCACTATGTGGCCTTCGAGATGGACCTCTACTGGATCAGCAAGGGCGGTCAGGACCCGGTCGCGTACTTCGCGCGCTGGCCCGGCCGCTTCCCCATGGTGCACGTCAAGGACTCGACCGGCCCCCCGGACCACCGCATGGTGGACGTGGGCGCGGGGAGCATCCCGTGGAAGGCCATCTTCGCCCGCCGGGAGCAAGCAGGCATCCGGCACTACTTCGTCGAGCACGACGAGCCCCCCGACCCGCTCGCCAGTGTCAGGAGGAGCTATGAGTACCTGCGCCGCCTCGAGCTCTGACCGTCGGCGGCGGCGGCGGACCAGGTCGGTGGTCGCGGCCTGGGTCGTGACCCTGGCGATGACGGCGACGTGGCTGCTGGCCCCGGTCTCCATGCCCGCGGAGGAACGGAACCTGGCCGCCGCTGGGAACGGCGGTCAGGTGATCAAGTACACCTCGGAGCGAGGCGGGCAGTGGCGCGCCGAAAAGCTCATCGACGAGCACGCCACGCCGAGCGGCTGGGCGTCCGCGGACGGCTCCCTGCCCCAGGAGATCATCGTCCGGCTTCCTGCCCCGTCGCGCTTCAACACGCTGGTCTTCAACCTGGACAGCGGCGCTCCCGAGGGCGAGTGGGCGCGGGACGTCTCGATCTACACCGCCGACCCCTTCCCGACCATGGGGGGATGGAAGCTGGTGGCCACCGTGAGCCTGGCTCCTCAGAAAGTAGACCAGACGTTCACGGTTGCTCCGACGGACGGGCGATTCGTCCGGTTGTTGATCACGACGGCGCAAGCGCCGGACGCGCCCCGCGTCAGCCTCGGCCAGTTCAGGCTGTTCCTGCGCTGAGCGGCCGCCCGTTTCAGCGCTTGAACGGGGGCACGTAGGTCAGGCCGTACTTGGCCAGGATGTTCTGGATGGTCTGGTCGGCTAGCAGCCGATCGAGGGTCTGATCGACGGCATCGCGCAGGGGCTGGTCGGCATTGACCAGTCGGACGGCTACGTTCCACTGAAGCTCGGGGTCGCGGACATAGCCGTCGGCGACCTTCACCGCTGCCTGGGGATGCTCCTTGAGGAACCATCCCAGGTACGGATCGGTGACCATTCCGGCCGCGATCTCGCCCTTGGCGACCGCCTCGATGATCTCGGTCTGGTCCCGGTAGGCGGATACCCCGATGCCGTGGGTCTGCAGCAGGTAGTGCGGCCATGAGGTGTACTCCACGCCGATCTTGCCCGCCTTCACGTCCTCCACGCGGTGCACCGCGGTGTCGGCCTGAGGCACCAGCAGCACGTAGCCGCTGCCCGCGTAAGCCTTGGTCATGAGGCCGCCGCGGCCCGACGGGGCCTTGTCCACTGCGGTCAGCGGAATCACGGCCCCGATGATCGCATCACAGTCGGCGCGCCGCGCATGCCGGGTGTACACGATCCACTCGGGGATCACGCGCACTCCGAGGCTCTTGGCGATCGCCTCCGCGATCTCCAGCTGGAAACCGGGCTGGGCGCGATCCTGGCTGGAGAAGGGGAGCGCGTCGGGATGCGCGCACACCCGCAGCCAGCCCCGCTCCTTGACGGCCGCCAGCGACGCCGCGCCGGCTTCGAGCGGGAATAGCGAGACGATGATCAACACCACGTATGCGGCGGCAGATAGCCGATATCGAGACATCGTTACGGGTCCTCCGCTTTCGCCAGGGAGAGGACGTAGGCGACCAGCTTCCAGATGTTCTCCCGGGGCATGATGGTCTCGAAGCCGGGCATGCCGTTCGGCGATCCTTTGGTGATGCGCCCGTAGATGTAGCTCCGCTCGAGCTTCGCCCCGCGCAGCTTGGGCGCTCTGGACGGCCCTCCATCCTTGCCGTGGCAGTAGCCGGTGCACGTCTGCCGGAAGAGCTGGGCCCCTTCGCCGATGACCTTCGAATCGGACAGATCGAAGGGCGGAGCGCCGGCCGCATTCGCTCCTTGGGCGAACCCCGGGGAGTGATCGACGAGCCAGCCTATCGCCACCGCGGCGAGCAACGCCGCGGCCGTCACACCGACGATGAGCTTGGAGGATCGCATGGGGGCCGCTTCGAATGATACACCGCGGCGGGACAGGATCGACCTGTCCCGCCGCGGTCCGGCCTTACTTGAGCGTGAAGACGAATATCGCGCTGCCCGCCGGGAAGTGCTCGACCTCGGGCCACAGGGCCGGGTAGAGACCCAGGACCAGCGAGCCCAGGCCGCTGGGCACCGCGATGTACTGCTTGCCGTTCACGGAGTAGCTGATCGGGCCGCCCCGATGGCCGGACCCGGTGCGGAAGTTCCAGAGCTCCGCGCCGCTGTCGCCGTCGTACGCGCGCACCACCCCTTCGAGGTCGCCGTGGAACACCAGGTCGCCCGCGGTGGACAGCACGCTGCCGATGGGCGGGTACTTGTAGTGGACCGTCCATTTGCGCTCGCCGGTCACCGGATCGCGCGCGTCCAGGTGCCCGTACGCTTCACCGCCCGGCGGGTGCTTCGCCACCTGGTCGCCACCGAAGAACAGGCCGGCCGCGGGCTCGGTGACCGGCGTCTGCTTCTCGACCGTGACCTCCTCGCAGACCTCCATCGCGGTGTTGTACCAGAGCTTGCTCTTCGGGCTGTAGGAGCCCGAGTTCCAGCTCCGGCCCCCGGCGATCCACGGGCAGATGAACTTGGGCTTGCCCACCTCGCGCGGAGGATTGCGCTCGATCAGCTCGCCGGTCTTGGGATCGATGGTCTTCACGAAGTTGTAGGTGTGGGTCATCGGCCACACGTTGGCGACCTTGCCGTTGGTCCGGTCCAGGACGAAGACGAAGCCGCTCTTGTTCTGGTGGACGAGCAGCTTCTTCCCATCGCGATCCAGCACCAGGCTTTCGCCCAGACCCGAGTCGTAGTCCCAGTCGTCGTGCGGGATCTCCTGGTAGTACCACTTGAGCGCGCCGGTATCCGGGTCGAGCGCGAGCACCGAGGAGGTGTAGAGATTGTCGCCGGGCCGCGCGCCGCCCCAGTCGTAGTCGGGCGCGGGGTTCGCGGTGCCCCAGTACACGAGGTTGAGCGCCGGATCGTACGCCCCGGTCATCCACCCCCCGCCGCCGCCGAACTTCCCGGACTCGCCACCCCAGCTCTTCGGATCGTTCTTGATGGTGTTGAACTCCCACGCCTTCGACCCGTCCGCCGCCTTCACCGCGAAGATCTTGCCCTGGATCGGCAGCTCGCCGGCGGTCTGGCCCAGGATCACCTTGTCCTTGACCACCAGCGGCGCGCCCGTGAAGTTGCAGCTGCACTTCTTGGTGTCGAGGAGCGTCGTGACCCACGCTTCCTTGCCCGTCTTCATGTTGAGCGCGATGACCCGACCGTCGAGTGTCCCGAAGTAGACGTTGCCGTGCCCGGCGGCCAGTCCCCGGTTGTAGGGCTGGAAGAACAGCGTGGTGACCACGGGGTCGAGCTTGGTGTAGTAGTGCCAGATCTCCTTGCCGGTCGCCCCGTCCAGCGCGAAGACGCGGTTGTTGGACGCGATGTAGTACATGACGCCGTCGATCACGAGCGGGGTGGCCTCCAGGCCTTGAATGACCACGCCCGACTGATGCACCCACGCCACCTGCAGGTCCTTCACGTTCGTCTTGTTGATCTGTGCGAGCGGGCTGTAGCGGTAGCCGTCGTACGACCGGTGGTACATCGGCCAGTTGTTCGGATCGTCCGACGTGAGTCGGGACGCCCCCGTCGGTTGGGCATGAGCGACGCATGCCAGCAGTGCGGAAGCGACCAGGAGCACTACGGTGAGCGTTGTGTAGCGAGACGTCCTCGTCCGCATGGTCTCACTCCTTCTCCGGGGGTGGCCTCAGCGCCATGAGTCTTCGCTCGTTCGCCGAGGCGAAGACCAGACAGTTGGCTTTTATACGAGACCCATCGCAGCACTGTCAATAGCTCATGATGGGCGCGGCGCGCCATTGACACGCCCGTGGGCGCCACGCTAGCATGGCTCGGCCGGCGAGGGACATCGTGTGCTCACGCGCCAGCAGCCGCGGGGGTCTGTCCGGGCGTCCAGCCCTCCGTCCCCTGGCGGGGTGACGCGCGGGTGAGGAAATATCGCGTCGTGGCCGCGGTGGCCGGCGGCGCGTTTGCCCTGTTGTTGGTTGCCGGGCTGCTCCGGGAGTCCCGGCGTGGATCGGACCTCCCCCCACCGATCAGTCTTCCGCCCGGCTTCACCGCCGACGTCTTCGTGGCCGGCTTGGGTCCGGCCCGCGCGCTGGCCGTCGATCCCGCCGGTACGCTGATCGTCTCGATCCCCAGCCAGGGAAAGGTCGTCGCGCTGGCCGATCGGGGCGCCGGCCAAGCGGTGAGGACGGTGACCGTGGCCGAAGGGCTCAATCTGCCGTACGGGCTCGCCTTTCGACACGGCGACCTGTACGTCGCCGAGACCGGCCGCATCCTACGCTTCCGCTACGACGCCACGACGCTGGTCGCCCGCGATCCGGCCGTGGTCGTGGCCGATCTGCCGGTGGGCGCGCACCATTGGACCCGGGGGATTGCATTCGGTCCGGACGGGGCGCTCTACGTCAGCGTCGGGTCCTCGTGCGACATCTGCCGGGAGGCGGATCGCCGCCGGGCCTCGATCGTGCGCTACAAGGCGGATGGCTCCGGCGAGCGGCTATTCGCCACTGGTCTTCGCAACCCGGTGGGGCTCGCGTTTCATCCGCGGAGCGGCGCCCTATGGACGACGGTCAACGAGCGCGACTGGCGGCGCGGCGGCGCCCCTCCCGACTACGTCACCGAAGTGTACCCGGACGGCGCATACGGCTGGCCCGACTGTTTCGCCGAACGGGGCATGTTCGTGGGGGATCCGGAGCTGCAGGATCGGCGTGACTGCCAGGGGCTCAGGCTGCCCACCTTCGAGGTGCCGGCGCACTCGGCCCCGCTTGGGCTGGCCTTCTATTTCGGCACCGCCTTCCCCCCGCCCTACCGGGAGAGCCTCTTCGTCACCCTGCACGGGTCCCGCCCGGAGCTGCCCCCCGCCGGCTACAAGCTGGTCCGCGTCGTCTTCCGGGGCGGCCGGCCGGTCGACATCGAGGACTTCGCGACGGGCTGGCGCCGCGACGACCGCGTGTGGGGACGTCCGGTCGACATCGTCGCCGGCCGCGACGGCGCGCTGTACGTCTCCGACGATCACGGAGGCCGGATCGTCCGCATCGCATTCCGAGCGCGCTGAGGGGCCAGCCGGGCCCTCAGCCTCCGCCGTCCTCGACCAGCCTCCGCAATCTCTTGATCGTGTCCACGAGGCTCTGCCGCTCGGCCCCGCGGGTGACAAAGCCCGGCAGGATGGTACGCACGGCGATCGCGTAGGTGACCACGCTGCCGCCCTCCGCCGGGTCCACTTGCCAGTAGCCAGTGTTCTCTCTGAAGAAATTGTTGGCGTGGTTGGCGTCGAGATGCCATTCGATCCGACGCCGAACCGGATCCGGGTACTTCATCATGTGGAAGCCGAAGGAGAAAGGGCCGACACCCACCTCGTACCGGACGAGCGCGTGTTGCGCATCGGCCTCCACCAGCTCGGCGCTGACCACCCGCGGGTAGTACCGGGGATGGCCACGATAGTCGACAAGCACCGGCCACACGCGCTCCGGGGCGGCCCGCACGAGGCCGACCGCCGTTCCGCCACCGGCAGACTTGCTGGCGCCGGGCGGCAGCGTGTCGAGCACGACCACCTCGCCGGCGGCGAGGCGGTGCTGCTGATCCGCGGACAGGCCGAGGGACGCCGCGCCCGACGCGGCGAGGCCAAGGGCCAGGAACACCGCCCCGAAGACGGCCCGAGCCCCGCGAGGGACGCCGGACCGCGGGGTGAGGGCGGGCGGCCCCTCACCGCGCGGTCCGGGATCGGAGGCTACTTCCTCAGGGCGAACACCCAGATCACGCCCCCCTGCGGGACGTCGGTTTTCGTGCCTCGAGCGTCGTCGAGAGAGCCCTGCATCCGCTGCGCGTCCACGCCCCAGCCCGACTGGACGGCGATGTATTGCACGCCGTCCACTGAGAACGAGGTCGGAACGGCGGTGATGCCGGAGTTGGTGCGCCATTGCCAGACAGGGTCGCCGCTCTTCGCATCGAACGCGCGGAAGTAGCGGTCGTTGGTCCCGCCCGCGAAGACGAGCCCGCCGCCCGTGACGAGGATCGGACCCCAGTTGTGGGACTCGAAGGTGCGGGTCCACACCTTCTGTCTGGTGTTCATGTCCCAGGCCTGGATCTCACCGATGTGGTCCGCGCCCTGGACGACGTTCAAGCCGATGTCCTTGATCTCGCTGCCGAGCCAGAGCTTGCCGGGTTCGTATTTCTGCTCGGCGCCGAGGAGGGACCCGCACAGGTTCTCGTTCGCGGGGATATAGAGGTATCCGGTCTTCGGGCTGTACGCCGCCGGCACCCAGTCCTTGCCGCCCCACAGCGAGGGGCAGAACCCGACCTTCTTGCCGGTGACGGGTTTCTTGGTCTCGTCGTAGGTGGGTCGGCCGGTCTTCGGATCGACGCTCTTGAAAGCGGTCTGGTTGACGTACGGCTTGGCGTCGACGAAGGTGATGCCGTCGGCCTTGCGCTCGAGCACCCAGAGGTAACCGTTTCTGGCGGGGTGCACGAGGCTCTTGATGGTGCGATCGCCGCGCTTGACGTCCATCAGGATGGGCGCCGAGACCTCATCCCAGTCCCACGAGTCGTTCCAGTGGTACTGATGGTACCCGCGGATCTTGCCGGAGTCGACGTCGAGGGCGAGCACCGAGGCGGAGTAGAGGTTGTCGCCCGGGCGCTGGTCGCCGATCCACTGGGCGGCGTTGCCGGTGCCCCAGTAGGCGTGGCCGAGCTGGGAGTCGTAGGTGCCGGTGATCCAGACGGACACCCCGCCCGTCTTCCACGCGTCGCCCTTCCAGCTCTCCGATCCGGGCTCCCCCGGAGCGGGGATCGTGAACGTCTTCCACGCCGGGCGGCCGGTGGAGGCGTCGAGCGCCTGGACGAAGCCGCGGATCCCGAGCTCGCCGCCGGAGACGCCGACCATGACCTTGCCCTTGGCGATCAGCGGCGCCAGGGTCATGTAGTAGCCCTTCTTGTAGTCCTCGACGACCTGGTCCCACACGACCTTGCCGGTCTTCGCGTCGAGCGCGACCACGTGCGCGTCGAGCGTGGCGAGGTAGACCTTGTCCTCGTAGAGCCCGACCCCGCGATTGGTCGGATGGAGCTGGAAGAGATCCTCGGGCAGCTCTCTCTTGTAGCGCCACAGGAGCTCGCCGCTCTTCGCGTCGAGGGCGAGCACCTGATTCTGAGGCGTGCTCACGAACATGACGCCGTTGTTCACGATCGGGGGCGCCTGGTGGCCCTCGGTCACGCCGGTCGAGAACGTCCACACGGGAACCAGCGTCCCCGCGTTCCCGGGCGTGATCTGCTCGAGGGGGCTATACCCCCAGCCGTCGTACGTCCGACGGTACATCAGCCAGTTCTCGGGCTCGGGGCTGACCAGGCGCTGGTCGGTCACCGAGGTGTAGCTGCCCGCCCCGGCGGTCGCGCGCGCGCGAGGAGCGGGTGCCGCCGCCGCGCCCTTCGATCCCGCGCTCGGCGAGGCGCAGCCTCCGGCGAGAATCGCGGACGCCGCCACTGTCACCAGGAAGCCGGTTGTTGCCAAGAGCGCTCTCGTTCTCACGGTCGTTCTCCTCTCTGTCCAGTCGGTGAGGCTCGGACCACGCTGACCGTGCGGCTCATCACGTCTGAAAGCCGGGCCGGCCCATGAAGGCGCCGCCGGCGATCGGCACGCCGTTGACGACCTTCACGGGCAGCCTCGGCAGCCGCCGGGGCGCGGGGCCGCCGACGACACGGCCACCGTCCTTGGGGTCGAACTCGGACTCGTGACACGGGCACCGGAATCGCTTGGTCTCCGCCTTCCACAGGGTGACGTCGCACCCGGTGTGAGTACACACGCCGGAGTAGGCCAGGATCCCGTCGGCGGCGAGGCTCCGCATCTCCTCGGTGAGCTCGGCGGCGCCGATGCGAACCAGCAGGATCTGATTGAGGCGGGACCCATCGCGAACCACGCTGCTGCCGGGGTCCATCGGATAGGCGGGGACGGGTGGACCGCCCTCGGGAAGGTCGGCCGCGGTGATGAGCTTTCCGGCCCGCTCGCCCGACTGATGGACGAAGCGATCGCCGGCCCGTGGGCGCTGGCTCTTGGGGTCGCCGCCCTGGGCGACCGCCTCGCGGAAGGGGCAGAGGCCGAGGGGAAGACCTACACCGATCGCGAGTGCCGCCCGCAGCATCGCGCGGCGGACCTCTCGGTGACTCGACCCGCTCCAGGTCCCCCGGTCCATATGGCAGCGCCGACCTCCTCGTCGGACTACAGACGGCCGACGGGGGGATTCTGGTGGGGCCGGCGGGGGATGTCAAGGCACTCCGGTGGATCGGATTCACCGCCCACGGAACACACCGGCCGCTACTCTCGATCGTCATCATCATCGCCGTCCCGACGATACGGTCCCCTCCCGTGGCCCACGACCGCGAGGGCAAATACCAGGGTCATGACCGCGGTCGCAACCAGGAAGATGGCCAGCCCTAACCGGCATTGCGGATCGCTCCAGGACTTGCTCATCAGCCAACCAAAGATGATGCCGACCGCGACGAGCCCCCCATCCCTCATCCTCGACCCTCCTGGCGACGATGGAGCGAGGATACGCTCGGCACCGGGGTCTTTGACACCCGGCGAACTGGAGTAAGATCGGTTTCGACGGTCTACCCAGAAAGGACGGGACCGATGATGCACGCGCATCTCGGCGGGAGCGATCGGAACGCTTCAAGGGTCTTCGTACCGTAGCCGCCCGGAACCCGCGGTGGGAACAGCACCCGGCTACGGCTCCGATCTCGTCGTCGACCTGCTGCGCGCCGTCGGCATCGAATACGTCGCGCTCAACCCTGGGGCGACCTACCGGGGGCTGCACGACTCGCTCGTCAACTACGGCGGCAATCGGGCGCCCGAGCTGGTCCTGACCACGCACGAGGAGATCGCGGTGGCCATGGCCCACGGCTACGCCAAGGCCCGGGGCGCGCCGATGGCGGCGGTCGTGCACGACATCGTGGGCCTACAGCACGCGAGCATGGCGATCTTCAATGCGTTTTGCGACCGGGCCCCGATCCTGGTGCTCGGCGCCACCGGTCCCATGGACGCGACGCGGCGCCGGCCCTGGATCGACTGGATCCACACCGCGCTCGTGCAGGGCACGCAGGTGCGAGACTACGTCAAGCTCGACGACCAACCGGCCAGCATTGCCGCCCTGCCGGAGGCGTTCCTGCGCGCGTGGCGCGTCGCCCGCACCCAGCCCATGGGGCCCGTCTATCTCTGTCTCGACGCCGGCCTGCAGGAGCAGCCGCTCGAGCGTCCGATCGTGCTGCCCGACGCCGCGCGCTTCCAGCCCGCGGCGGGGCCTCACGCCGACCCGCCGGCGCTGGACGAGGCCGCCCGCCGCCTGGTCGAGGCCCGCTCCCCGGTGATCGTCGTGGAGTCGCTGGGCCGGCGGCCCGAGGCGACGGGACCGCTCTGTCGGCTCGCCGAGCTGCTCGCCGCGCCGCTCATCGACCTTGCCGCCGAGTCGCAGGGACGCCCGAGCGTCCCCGCCGGTCACCCGCTCGACATGACCGATGCACGGGACGAGGCCATCCGCGACGCCGACGTTGTGCTTGCGCTCGACGTGTCGAGCTTCCTCAGCGTTCTCGGCGAGACCGACCGGACTACGCGGGAAGTGCGCTTGCTCAACGAGCGTACCCAGATCATCGCGGTCTCACTCGACGACTACGCGTTCCGGAGCTGGGCGCACACGTTCCAGTCGTTGGCTCCGGTGGACCTGCCGATCGCGGCCGATGCCGGGCTCGCGTTGCCCACGCTGGTGGCGGCTGTCGAGGAGCGCCTCGAGCGGGATCGGGCCGCCGCCGATCGGTTGGCGCGCGCCGAGCGGATAGGAGCCCGCCACGCCGCCCTCCGCGCCGAGGCGCGGAATGTGGTCACCCTCGAGCGCTCCGCCAGGCCGCTGGCGCCGTCGGTCCTCGCCGCCGAGGTGTGGGAGGTCATCAAGGGCGAAGACTGGGCGCTGGCCAACGGCACGGCAAAGGGGTGGGCCCGCAGGCTCTGGGACTGGCGGCCCGAGCGCAGCTACGGCGGCAGCGGCGGCGCCGGCCTCGGCTACGGCTTGCCCGCGGCCCTCGGCGTCGCGCTCGCGCATCGGGGATCGGGCAAGGTCTGCGTCAACCTCCAGGCCGACGGCGACCTCCTCTACGTCGTGAGTGCACTCTACACGGCCGCCCACCACCGCCTCCCGCTGCTGACGGTGATGTTCAACAATCGGACCTATGGCAACGACGAGGCGCACCAAGAGGCAGTCGCGAAGGCGCGGGGGCGGCCGGTCGAGCACAAGGTCGTGGGCATCCGCATCGACGACCCCGCGCCGGACTTCGCGCGGATCGCCCAGGGCTTCGGCGTCTGGGCCGAGGGCCCGATCGATACCGTCGACGCCGTCGGGCCCGCCCTGCGTCGCGCCCTACGCGTGGTGAAGGACGAGGGCCGGCCGGCACTGGTCGACGTAATCACACGGCCCTGACCGAGGCACCTATCGCCCGCGCGGGATATCGCATCTTCGACGCCGCATGAGGAACTACTCGCCCAGAAAATAGCGGCGTGGGTCGAAGAGGCGGACCAGAGCGAGCTCGTCGGCCGTCGGCGCCTCGAAGCGGCGCAGGGTTGGCGCTACCTGGAGGTCCCAGCCGCAGGCTTCGCGGGCGGCCCGCACCGGGTCGGCCTCCGGGCGAGCGCCGAAGAGGCCCGTGAGCTGCAGCTCGCCGTGCTCGCCCGCCTTCTCGTAGACGCCGAGGTCGGAGACCACGGTGCGCACCGTCCGGCCGGGCGCGGTGATGTACGGCACCTTGTCCACGAAGCGCCGCGGCGATTGCTGGAGACAGACGACGACTTCACGAGATGAAGACGTGATATCGTTGGCCCCGCCCGAGCCGGTGATGTAGGTGACGCCGGGCATGATGGTCGAGTTGATGTTGCCGTGCTTGTCGATCTGGCCGGCCGCGAGCGAGCCGAGGCACTGGTTGTGCCGGCCGCCCATGAAGATGCCCATGACGTGCAGGATGTCGGTGAGCATCTTGCTCGAGGGGAAATTCCGGAACGAGAACACGAAGGGCTCGGCCGGTCGCGGCAGATAGCCCACCATGCCGGTCTCCGCCATCAGCTCCACGTCGGCGCCCGCCTGCTTGAGCTGATACGCGGCCAGCCAGGCGGCCAGGTTGGAATTGCCCACCCCGGCCAGGAAGGTCTTGTAGCCGCGCGCCTGCACCTTCTCGGCCAGCATCCGCGCGGCGGCCACCACCATCCACTCGGACCGCGACGCCGTCCCGCTCGTGGGCATCTTGGAGGAGAGCGCCTCCAGCTCCGACACCCACGCGTCGGTGTGGGCGCGCCCCTTGGTCTCCATGATGCGCGCGTAGCCGAGCTTCGAGAGGTAGGCGGCGTGGTCCGGGAGGTCGAGCATCCACTCCCTGATCCAGGCATCCGCCGTCTCGGGCTTGCGGAAGGCCCGGCGGCACTCGAGGATCCACTCGACGTCCTCGGCGTAGCCCTCGAATTCCGCCACGTTCATGCCGTACATCCCGCCGGGATGCGTGCCGTGCGGGGCCTCGATCACCGCGCGCACGTACTGCGACGGGAGCCGGACCAGGTCGGCGTGGCGCCGGATGAAGTCGGTGGAGACGATCTTCTCCACCGTCACCAGCGCGCCGCTCTTGGCCGCCATCGCGCCGTACAGATTCTCGTTCATGGGCGAGGCCACGATCACGTTGCCGGCCCGGTCGGCGGCCCAGCCGTGCAGCAGCGCCACGTCGGGCACGAGGGCGCGCACGTAGCCCACGCGGCCCTCGGCGCCGAACGGATCGTCGGCGGCGAGGAAGTCGCCGCTCCGCGTGTTGTCCTCCTCCATGCTCGAGCCCAGGAGCGAGCGGGTGGGCAGGAACGGCACGCCCATGGCGCCCGCGAGCAGGCGCAGCGGGAAGGTCAGCATGGACCAGTTCGAGACTTCGAGGCGGCCTTCGAGCACCGCTTTCGAGATGAGCGGCTGCGGGGTCGGGAACGGATAGCCCTCGCCCATGAACGTGGTGATGACCCGGCGCACGAGGTCGCCGTGGATCAGCGCGGTCCAGGGCGAGCCCAAGCCGACCGTGGCCAGAGTGAAGCCGGGCGCCTTCTCCCACCATTGACGGATCAGCTCGCGGACGAGCGGGTTCGACCGGCCGTGGGCCGCGCCCACGTAGACGGTGGCGCCAGCCGGGACGTGGCGGCGCACCGCGTCCTCGAGCGTGGTGACCTTGTCGGGGCCCTCGTGCGGCGGCACGACGAGGCGGCGGCGGATGGCTTCTTGAAAGAGCGGGTCTAGCATCGCTGCCCCTCACCCTGCCCTCTCCCCTTGGGGGGAGAGGCGAAGAACGTCAGGCGGCACGCTTGGTACCGCCGAAGATACGGGCTTTAATCCGGTTCGGGACCCAGCGGGCCAGTCGGTGCGCCACCGCAGCCACGCGCTCCAGCGAGGCCGGCGAGCCCGGCCAGTAGCGGAGCACGAGCGGACGGTCGATGAAGTTGAGCACGCCGTCCACCACCACCGCGGCCAGGATGACGTCGTCGAGATAGCCGACCAACGGGATGAAGTCCGGGATCAGGTCGATCGGGCTCACGAGGTAGACCGCCATCGCGGCGAGCACCACCTTCGCCGCGGTCGGGACCTCGCGGTCGGCCGCCAGCGAGACGAGCATCCGGGCCAGCCGTGGCAGCGCGAGCAGCAGCTCCTTCACCGTCCTGGCCGCGCCTATTCGAGGCGCTCCGCGAGCACCTCGGCGATGTCGCGGGTCTTGATCTGGTGGCCGACCTCCTTCGCCTTCACCCCGTCCTCGAACATCGTGAGGCAGAACGGGCAGGCGGAGGCCAGGATGTCGGGCTTCACCTCCATCGCCTGCTCCACCCGGAGCTGGTTCACCCGCCCGCCCTCGTGCTCTTCCATCCAGGCGCGCCCTCCGCCCCCGCCGCAGCAGAAGCCCTTGGAGCGGTTGAGCTTCATCTCCACCAGCTCGCCGCGGGTCACGTTGGCCAGGATCCGCCGGGGCTCGTCGTAGATGTCGTTGTAGCGGCCCAGGTTGCAGGCGTCGTGGTAGGTGATCCGCTCGCCCTCGCGCTGGCTCGTCTGCAGCCGGCCGGAGCGCAGCAGGTCGTCCAGGAGCTGGGTGTGGTGGATCACGCGGAAGTGGCCGTCGAACTGCGGGTACTCGTTCCGGATGGTGTTGAAGCAGTGCGGGCAGGCAGTGACGATGGTCTGGAACTTGTACCGCTTGAGCGTCTCGATATTCCCTTGGGTGAGCGTCTGATAGAGGTACTCGTGGCCCAGCCGCCGAGCCGGCTCGCCCGTGCACTTCTCCTCGTTGCCGAGGATGGCGAAGTCCACCCCCGCCGCCTGGAGCACGCGCACGAGCGCCCGCGCGACCTTCCGGTTGCGCTCGTCGAAGGAGCCATAGCAGCCGACCCAGTAGAGGTACTCGGCCTCGCCGGCGTCGGCCATCTGTCGGACGCCCAGATCCTTGGCCCAGTCCGCCCGTGTCTGCCACGACATCTGCCACGGATTGCCGTTGGTCTCGAGGTTGCGGAAGGCCGGCTGGAGTTCGGCGGGGAAGCGCGATTCGGTCAGCACGAGCCAGCGGCGCATGTCCACGATCTTCGGGACGTGCTCGATGAAGACCGGGCAGGCGTCCACGCACCAGCGGCAGGTGGTGCAGGCCCAGAGCACGTTGTCGTGGACGACGTCGCCCACCAGGGCGGTCTTCGGCGCCTGGGCACCTGTCTGACCGAGAAGCGCTGGCGCTTCGTTGAAGAGCCGCTCCCGCAGGTGCAGGATGAGCCACTTCGGATCCAGCTCCTTGCCGCTCATGTTGGCCGGGCAGCGGGAGGTGCAGCGGCCGCACTCGGTACAGTTGTAGGTGTCGAAGAGGTCCTTCCAGGCCAGGTCGGCGAGGCCGCCGACCCCGAAGGTCTCCGAGTTCTCCAGATCCACGGTGCGGTACTGGCCCTTCGGCTCGAGCGGCGAAAAGAACACGTTGAGCGGCGAGACGAGGATGTGCAGGTGCTTGGAGTACGGCAGCAGCACCAGGAAGCCCAGCAGGGTGGCCGCGTGGAGCCACCACGCGGCGTGGAAGATCACCGCCACCGCCCCCGCGGGCAGCCCGGCCAGGAGGTGCGCGATGGCGGCGCCCGCGAACTGCCAGTGGTCGGACGGGGCGGGCGCGAGGCGGATGCGCCCGGCGTCGGCCACGAGGTCGGTCGCCATGAGGCCGAAGATCAGAAGCAGGATGACCAGCGCTTCCGTCGAGAGGTTCAGGCGCCGGGGCCGCGTGACGAGCCGCCGGAAAAGCGCATAGCCGACGGCCAGGACCACGAGCACGCTGAACACGTCCTCGACGATCAGGTAGAGGGCGCTGTCGGAGAGGCCGGGCAGGAAGAACGACTCGGTGACGCCCTTGCCGAAGAACTCGACGGTGCCGAGGGTGAGGATGACGAAGCCCCAGAAGATCGTCGCGTGCATCAGCCCCGGCCAGAAGTCGTTGGCGAGCAGCCGCGCCTGGCCGAAGACGTAGACGATCACCCGGCCGGCGCGCGCCGGCACGTGGTCCCAGCGCACCATCGGCTTGCCCTGGAGGAGCAGGCGGAGGAGGTAGACCGCGCGCCGCGTGAAGAGCACGACCGCGGCCGCGATCAGCGCGTAGAAGATCAGCCCGCCGGGAAGGATCCCGTACCACTGGTGCGAGGGCAGCATCAGTGACGCCTCATGGACCGGTCATCCTCCGGCTGCATAGTGGGGGTGGGGCTCCCGAGGTGTCAAGAGCGCTTGAGCGTCTGGGCCAGGATCTGGACCACCGCCGAGTAGGGATCGAGGCGGCCCGCGCTCACCGCGTCGAGGGTTTGGCCGAGCGCCGGATCGGCCTGCACCCGCGCGGTCACCTGGATGGTGAACTCCTCCACCAGCAGCGCCTCCAGCTCGGCACGGCGGCGCGCCTGCCGGCGCTTCTCCAGCGCCCCCGCCTGCTCCAGCGTCGCGCGGTGGCGCCGGATCTGCTCCAGCATCTCGTCGATGCCGACGTCGTTGGCCGCCTGCGCGGCCAGCACCGGGACCTCCCAGTCCACGTCCTTGGCCTGAGACCCGCTCGTGTAGTGCAGGTGGACGCTGAAGCGCAGCTCGGCCATGAGCGCGTGCGCGCCGTCGCGGTCGGCCTTGTTGACCACGAAGATGTCGGCGACCTCCATGAGCCCCGCCTTCATGGCCTGGATCGAATCGCCCGACTCCGGCACGAGGGTCACCACGGTGGTGTCGGCCTGCCGCATGATGTCGAGCTCGGTCTGGCCGACGCCCACGGTCTCGATGATGATCCAGGGGAAGCCGAAGGCGTCCATCAGCTTGATCACGTCGCCGGTGGCGCGGGCCAGGCCGCCCAGGCTGCCCCGCGTGGCCATGCTGCGGATGAAGACGTCGGGATCGAGGGTGTGCGTCTGCATCCGGATGCGGTCGCCCAGGACCGCCCCGCCCGTGAACGGGCTCGAGGGGTCGACCGCGATCACGCCCACCGGGAGCTTCTCCTCGCGCAGGCGGCTCGTCACCCGGTCCACCAGGGTGGACTTTCCCGCGCCCGGCGGGCCGGTGATGCCGAGCACGTAGGCGCGGCCGGTGCGCTCGTGGATCGCCCGCATGATCGCGGGCAGGTCGGGCGCGCGACTCTCCACCCGGGTGATGAGGCGCGCCAGCGCCAGGCGATCCCCCGCGAGCATCCGGCGAACGAGATCGCTCACGGACCGCCGGCCGGACTCAGACGCCCGGCCGCCGTGGCGCGGCGGACTCGGACGGCTCCGCGCTGAGGCGGGCCTCCATCACCAGGGCATCCTCGCCGGTGTCGAAGTAGTAGCCCTTCCGCCGACCGATGACCCGGAAGCCGAAGCGCTCGTAGAGACCGAGGGCTTCCGTGTTGGTGGGTCGCACCTCGAGGAACGCGAGGTCCACGCCGCGCCCGCGCGCATCCTGCAGCACCGCCCCCAGCAGCACGCGCGCGACCCCGCGGCGCCGGAGGCCGGGATCCGTGGCGAGATTGGTCACGTGAATCTCGTGGCCGATCTCCCAGAGACAGAGGTAGCCGACGAGCCGGCGGCCGATGCGGGCGACCGAGCAGCGCGCCACCCGGTTCTGGGTCAGCTCGTAGCGGAAGGCGGCGCGCGACCAGGGGGTCTGGAAAGACACCCGCTCGATGGCCAGCACGTCGTCCAGGTCCTCGAGCGTCATCGGCTCGAGCAGCACGGGCTCGCCGGTCACCGGCTCCATCGCGTCCCGTTCCTCACGCACGGCGGGCCTTCAATTCCGCCTCGGAGGGCCGCAGGTAGAGCGGCGCCAGCCGGTCGGCGGGGATCCCGCCGCCCGCGGCGAGGATGGCGTGGCCCAGGGCGCCCACCACCGCGGGCGAGGGCACCGAGTGGACGGGCGCGGCCTCGTGCAGCCCCTCGCCGAGGCGGGCCAGGTGGGGCCGGCAGGTCGCGACGCCGTCGCCCAGGACGATCACGGGCGCCTCGAGCCGCGCGGCCGCCTCCTCCGGCGGCAGCGCCAGGTAGTCCCACTGGCGCTCCATGCCCGTGTCGCGCCAGCGATAGAGCGAGCAGTAGACTTCTCCCTTGCGCGCATCGAGCAGAGGACAGACCGGATCGACCGCGAAGGGCAGCGTGGCGGCCAGCGCGTCGAGCGTGGGGACGGGCGCCACCTCCACGTCGAGGGCCAGGGCCAGGCCCTTGGCGGTGGCCGCGCCGACCCGCAGCCCGGTGAACGAGCCGGGACCGATGGAGACCGCGAGGGCGTCCAGGGTCCGGGCGTCCCAGCCGCAGTCCTGGAGCAGCCGGTCCACCACCGCCATGAGCCGCTCCGAGTGTGTGAGCGCGATGTCGAGGCGGATCTCGCCGACCAGGCGTCCGTCCTCGAGCAGTGCGGCGCCGCCCGCGAGCGTGGCGGTCTCGAGCGCGAGGAGCCTCATGCGCGGCAGTCTAGCACGCCGCGCCACCCCTGGCGGCGCGCCCACTTAGGGGTTGACACGCCGCGCGCCGGCCCTCATCCTAAAACGACTGATGGCCCCGCCGCCGCGACAAACCGACAGTCAGATGGACGCCGAGGTGCGCGAGAAGATCCACCTCGAGATCCTCAAGCGCACCGGGGCCTATCACGCCAACGATCACGTCCTCCTTCCGTCGGGCCACCACACCAGCGAGTACATCGAGAAGACCCTCGTGACCACCGAGGCCTCGTTCACCGAGGGGCTCGGGGCGGTCATCGCCAAGCACTTCGCGCAATGGCCCATCGACGTGGTGCTGTCCACCGGCCCGGGCGCCCTCATCCTCTCGCACTGCGTGGCGCGCGCTCATCCCTCGCGCCCCACCCTCGCCTACGGCACCAAGGGAGTGAGCGCGGGCAAGCGCCGCGTGACCCTGCCCGTCGAGTTCCAGCGCTTCGTGCGCGCGGGCACCAAGGTGCTCATCGTGGAGGATCTGGTCAGCTCGGGCACCACCGTGCGTCTGCTCTCCCAGCTCGTGGAGGGTCTGGGCGGCCAGGTGATCGGCATCGGCGCCCTGTGGCGCCGCACCAAGAAGAGCCAGGTCGACGGCAAGGAGATCTTCAGCCTGGTGAGCCGCGATTTCCCCACCTACGCGGCCGAGAGCTGTCCGCTCTGCAAGAAGGGCGTGCCGCTCAACCAGGAGTACGTGAAGCGGCGCGAGCACCGCAAGCCGTCCTCCGCGCACGAGAAGACCGACAAGAGTTAGCTGACTCCGGCCGGTCCGACCGCTGCTCTTTCGCTTCGACGATAGGCTCTGACCCCAAATTGACTTGACAACCCGCAATGATCCGCGTATTCGCTCTAAGAGATAGCGATGGCACGCCGGATTCCGCTGCTCGCCCTCTTAGCCGCGCTGCTGACCGTACTAGTCGCGCTGACAGCGCTAGCCTATGCCAGTCCGCCAGACCCGACCTGGGTAAGCGGCTTCTTCGATGACGACGACTCTGACGATGCGGTGTTTCTCATCACGTCGAGTCAGGCCACGCTCGACGCCTTCCCTCTGTGCCGCTGGACACCGTTTCCCGTGTTCGGGCGCGCGGTCGGCCCGGAAGACGCGGGTCCAGCCTCTACGCTGTACTCCTCCACCGCTGACGCTCGAGCCCCGCCGCTCTCCTAAGCAGTCCCCATCGCGGTAGCGGCGGCCGGTCCGCCGCTATCCCTGCTGGAAGCGATTCAGCCCGAGATGGGCCGTCTGCCCATTTCGGCCTGGGTTAAGTCACGCCCGTCGCTCTGGGTCCGGTGCCATTGCCGCCGAGGCATGGCGCACCGTCGGGCTGACATTTCTATGGGTTGGGTCGTGCGCGGAGACAGCGAGAATGCATATGCGGGTGTTACGGCCTTCGGGGTGCACATGATCCCGCTTTCCCGCCCGCCGCTCGACGACCAGATCAAGGCCGCGGTCCTCGCGGCCATCGACTCGCGCCGGTACATCCTCGGGCCCGAATGCAAGGCCTTCGAGGAGGAGTTCGCGCGCTACATCGGCAGCCAGCACGCCGTGCTGAGCAGCAGCGCTACCGCGGCGCTCTGGTTGGCGCTCAAGGCCTTCGGGGTCAAGCCTGGCGACGAGATCCTCGTCCCCTCGCATACCGCGTTTCCGACCGTGGAGGCCATCTGCTTCGCGGGCTGCGTGCCCATCTTCGTCGACGTGGACGATTCCTACACCGTCGATCTGACAGACGCCGCCTCCAAGATCACCGGGCGCACCGTGGGCTTCATGCCGGTGCACCTCTACGGGCATCCGGCCGACCTGCCCGGCATCCAGCAGCTCTGCGCTCAGCGCGGCCTCTGGTTCCTGGAGGATTGCGCCCAGGCCCACGGCGCGGCCTGGCAGGGGCGCAAGGTGGGCAGCTTCGGGCGCGCCGGCGCCTTCTCCTTCTATCCGTCCAAGAACCTGACCGTGATGGGCGACGGCGGCCTCCTCGTCACCGATGACGGCGACGTGGCGGCCCGGTGCCGCCGGCTGCGCGATCACGGGCGCCTCGACAAGGACGTGCACGCGGAGCTCGGCTTCAATCTCCGCTTCAACGACATCCAGGCCGCGGTGGGCCGCGTGCTGCTCCGTCGCCTGGATGCTATGAACGACCACCGCCGCCGCTTGGCCGAGCGGTACCGCGCCGGCCTCTCCGGGCTGCCATTGCACCTGCCCGGCGAGCGCAGCGGCGCCTGTCACGTCTACCATCTGTACGTAGTACGAACGCCCGAGCGTGATGCGCTGGGGAAGTTCCTCAAAGTGCGAGACATCGCGACCGGCATCCACTACCCCGTGCCGAGCCACAAGCAGCCCGCGGTGGAATGCTTCCATCCTCCGGCCCTTCCGTGCACGGAGCGGATCGTCGGCGAGATCCTGACGCTGCCGATCTCGGCGGGCCACACCACCGCCGAGGTCGACGAGGTCGTGGCCGCGGTGAGGGAGTTCTTTGGTGCGCGCTGAGCGGGCGGAGGAGCGTCGGTGAACATCCTCCAGATCTATCCGAAGTCGGACTACTTCACCGGAGCGGCCATCCAGCTTTTCGACCTGGCGAAGGGGCTGGCCGCGCGCGGACATCACGTGGCGGTCGCGACACGCCCCGGAGAGGGTTGGGCGGACCGGTGCGCCGAAGCCCGGCTGCCGTACCACGCGGTGCCGATGCGCTCCGAAGTGGACCTGCGCTCCATTCCGGACCTCGTCCGGATTCTCCGACGCCACGACATGCAGGTGGTCCATTGCCACAAGGGCAAGGCCCGTACCCTCGCCATCCTGGCCGGGCTGTTCGTCAAGATCCCGGTGCTGATCCTGAACCGCGGCGTGAGTTTCCCCCTCGATCCCTGCAACCGGCTCGGATACACGACGCGCCTGGTCACGGCGATCGTCGCCGTATCCGAGTCCATCAAGCGGAGCCTCGTGGCGCAGCGGGTCCCCGCCGACAAGATCCACGTCATCTACTCGGGAACCGACACGACCCGGTTCCATCCCGGCGTGGACCGCCACCGGATCCGGGAGGAGCTCGCGCTCTCGCCCGACCATTACCTGATCACCCAGATCGGCATCCGGAGCTGGAAGGGCAACGACGACACTCTCGACGCCTTGCAGTTGATCGCGAAACGGGCGCCGCGAGCCCGGCTGCTCTTCGTCGGGGCCAACCCGGCCAAGGAGAGGATCCTGCGGGAGAAGGCCGCCGCGAGGGGGCTGGCCGATCGCGTCTCGGTGCTCCTCTGCCGCCAGGACATGCCGGAGGTCCTCGCGGCCAGCGATGTCTGCGTGGACGCCTCCTATGCTGGTCTCGGCATCACCGGCACGCTGCGCGAGGCGCTGGCCACCGAGACTCCGGTGGTCGGGACGGAGCTCGAAGGGAATCCGGAGCTGATCGAGGATCAAAGGACCGGTCTCCTCGTTCCCCCGCGAGACCCCGATGCGCTGGGGATGGCGCTTCTGCGGCTGATCGAGCGACCGGACCTGGCCAAAGCCATGGCCCGCGCCGGTCGTGAGCGCGTGGTGGCGACCTTCTCCCAGGAGACCAAGATCCTTCGCACCGAGGCCCTCTACCGCCGGTTGCTCCTGGGCACGGCTCCGTCGCGTGATATGCCGGATCCAGCACGCGCGCGACTGTCCGCGGGAAACACACCGCGTTGAACTCCCGGAAGGAGGGACGGCGATGATCGGTTCGCAGGACCTGCTGGTCGGTCTGGCTATTGTTCTCCTTCTCTTCGGAGCAAAGAAGCTCCCCGAATTGGCGGCCTCACTCGGAAAATCAATGAAGGAGTTCAAGAAGGGAGTGTCTGAGACCGGAGCGGAGGAACCACCCGGGCCACCGGGCCCTTCGACCGAGACTCCAACGGCGCCAGGAACCTGCGCGGCCTGCAAGACCTCGTTGGAACGCGACTGGAGCCATTGCCCCCGATGTGGGACCGCGGCCCCGAGCGGTTCGACTTCACCGTGAGAGGCTGGCTGATTCTCACCGCGATACTCCTGACCGGGGTCATCCTCGGTATCGGTGCCGCGACCATGGGGCCGGTTGTCGTAGCCCCGTACCTGCCCAAGTCGATCAGCGGGCAGGGTGAACGGATGCAAGCCGAGGTCTTGCGGAAGCAGCGCGATGCGAATCGGCTCCTGCTGAAGGTGGGAACGGCCCAGGGGCCGATGCTCGTCACCTTCACGCAGAAGGTCGCGGAGCTGGACTTGCTTCTCGAGCCGGGGGACACGCTGACGCTCATCACGACCGGCTACGCGACCTTCGTCGAAGATCCAACTCTCGACCGAGTGCAGAGGCCATCGGACAAGGCGGGGCGATGAGGGCACGCCGACGTTCGTCGGTCATGGCAGGAGATGTCAGCTGATCGCCGTGCGCCGCTGGGGCCTCGTCGGGGCCGGCATCATCACTGCGGTCGTCGTCGGTTACTGTGTCTGGCTCGTCCTCACCGACGCTCCGGTGTACCGCTTCGTTGTCCGTCTCTACCTCGACCGGCACTTCCTCAAGCAGACCCTTCGTCAGTGGGGAATCTTCGCGCCGGTCATCTTCATCGCGCTCCAGGCCCTGCAGGTCATCATTGCCCCCATCCCCGGTGAGGTGACGGGCATCCTCGGCGGCTATCTGTTCGGCGAGTGGGTGGGCCTTGTCTATTCGACCATCGGACTGACCTTGGGCTCGGTGACCGCCTTTGGCGTGGGCCGCTGGTTTGGCGCCCACTACGTCCGGACCCTGGTCAGCCACGAGACCTGGGACAAGATGGGGTTCATCGTCGAGGCGGAAGGCGCCATCCTTTGCTTCATCATCTACCTCATCCCCGGCCTGCCGAAAGACATGGTCTGCTACCTCTTTGGGATGAGTCCGATGCCGCTCTGGGTCTTCACTCTGGTCTCGACTCTCGGCCGCATCCCAGGGACCTGGGTCTTGTCCGCTCAAGGAGCCCAGACGGCCGCCGGCAACTATCTCCAGGTAATGCTTCTCACCGCCATCGT